>Ga0209514_10000142_pt1 | contig 163635 bp, 238 predicted proteins | sample Subgrocontami58m_FD_187452 | JGI IMG/M metagenome (GOLD analysis project Ga0209514, IMG submission 187452) | Subsurface groundwater microbial communities from S. Glens Falls, New York, USA - GMW37 contaminated, 5.8 m (SPAdes) (version 3) | ecosystem: Environmental > Aquatic > Deep subsurface... | reverse complement strand
GCGGAGTAATAAATGATCTGGTTAGCTATATTTTTGACTTCTCTCTTCTGGATTGTGGTTGGGTCCACCTTCCTTTACTGGATTGCTCGAAGGGAGGACAAGGAAAAGATACGCTGGCGGACCTGTGCCTTCAAGTACATGGAACTCTTCTCTGTGGTTTGTGCTGAATATGAAAAACAATATGAGCATTTGACCGCTCTTCAAAATAGGGACTATATCAGTAGGAACTGAAGATGAATTCTAAACTGAAATTCTTGCGATTGAAGTATAGAAAGGTTCTTGACCCTAACATCTTTCGTGGTTTGAGTCAGGATGATACTATCAAGAGGAGGGATCGGGCGGGGTTGTTGATGGATTATTTGGAGGAGAATGGACTTGAGTTGGGGAAGGAGGATATGAATTTCTTGTTGGACCGGATGCGGAGGTTGAAGGGGGAACCCAATCTTGATCGAATCATTACCACAAGAATTCATCAAGTAGATGATAAGATTGTGGGTCTTGAGCAGGCTATGACAGATGTTGATCTTGATCCACCTCAATTTCCTATTCGGTTTGGTCGTCTTGCTGAAATGATTGGAGTTGAAAAGGCGAGAGAGAATTTGATTAATATATATACACAAAAGAGAGAAGAGTTACTGAGGAATGTTAGCCAATTGGAAAAGTTGCGAGATTCTTTGTGAGGAATAATATTATGGATTTTTTGCACTGGCTCCTGATTGGAATTGGGGTAGGATTGGAGATCGCTCTCATTGTCATGATCTGTCGTAATGAAAAGCTAAAGCAGGAAGTAGAATTCTGGAAGCGTCAATCCAGGAATCTGGAGCGTGGTAATGAATTGTGGAGGGTGAAGTCTCATGGCGACGAAATCTGGAATTAAATCCCTCCGCTTGAAGTATCAGAAGAAGAGCATCGCTGCTGGTATGTTGGATAGAATCGCTCGTAGTGATGAGCCTCTTGATGTAAAAGTGGCGATGATAAAAGATTTGTTGGCCGAGAGTGGTCGGGACATCTCCCACGAAGATGCGGAGTGGGCAGTAAGAAAGTGTCTCCGTTTTGGTGACAGTTTTGGGTATGAGTTAATCAATGGTTTGTTTCCTGATGAGAAGTCAGTTGGTCGTGTAATAGATTTTATCGTTGGTAGGGATTTGATGGATACAAGCAGACACTCTTTGAATTTTGTCATGGATCATTTGGAGGATAGTTATCTGTCATCATATCGGAATATGTTTTGTCCTTCTGTAATCAACAAAATAAGAGATGCTGTGTGTTCTAAATTAGGATTGTCTGTATGAACCAGTCTGACAAATACGCAGAAGAATCTTTCCACCCGGAGCCTCCGATGGAGACGCTGGGAGGGGTTGCTTTGGTCTTCCTTTTGAGTGTCCTGGGGTTTATGCTGGCAGTAGGGGTGATGGTGTGGAATATCTGGAAGTGGGGAATCTAACGTGACTGAGGAAGAATACAAACTCAAGTTGAAACAAGCCTGTGAGAAGTTCGTGGAGGAGTTTCAGAAGAATATCACTTTGGAGATCGTGGAGAATATCAAGCGAGCCAAGGAAGAGGCTTTGATTCAGCAGGAGATTGATAGTATTAAACTTCCTCCGGATGAAGTGTTGGAGAAGAGAAAGCCTCCTTCTTCCTGGTATGAAGAAGACTTTTCAGGATTACTGTAAATGACTTATAAAATCACTCATCGACGTGAATCTGAACTAGAATATCAATTCAACCTGGAGTACCGACAATGGTGGAACAGCGAAGCAGTACAGACTTACTTGAAGAATATTTCAAAATCAGAACTTATAGGGGTGCTTCTCAATGGGACGTTTTCTGTTTCTTACAATGGTATTGATCTTGGCCTTGGTAATGTCACTGTCTCCCGCTCAAGCGAGTAGTGTGAATGGGGATGGTTATTATACAGGAAATGATGGGTATTACTACTACGATGAGGGTGGGACTACCTATGGTCCCTACTATCGTAAGCAGCAGTATTATACTTACTATGCTTATGGAAAGGCTTATTACGCTTATTACTATTCTTACTACCCCATTAACAAGCAGGTCACTTACACCGATCCTGATTGGAGATCACAACTTCTAAAAATTGCCCAGAACCGAGATAAGATTGAGGGGAAGTTGAGGCTTAATGCTTCTGAACAAAAGTATTTTCTTGAAGCTGTGGAGGCTTTAGGGTTGGCGGGCCAATTTAGATTCCAGAACTACGGAGCCGATCCTTATGGCTACAATTCACTTTCCATCTCTCCTGCAGGGTATCAAGGTAAAACAATCACAGGATATTCTCTTTCTACTTTTATAGATGCCTATGGAAATTTCGACAGGAATATTCTTTTTCAGCAAGCGTCTCGACACACTCAGAATGCACAGCAGTTAGCAGGTCAGGCTACTACCGATTTTGCTGGTTTGGTCCAGCAGGAGGGAAACAATAGTGCCAGGGTTGCGGAGATACTCGCCAAGGGTGAAGCTGCGGCAAAGGTATTGCAAGCGTCCAAAGCAGAGAATCAAGCTCAGATCACAACGAGAGAATTCCGCTTCCAGATCGAACAAACTCCGGATGGTAAGGTGGAGGTTAAACCACTCCCCGACCAGCCGGTTAGAGTACAGGGAAACCCAGATGTTAGTGTCAACTTCTATCAAGTGGCGGCTTTGCAGTGTTCTTCCTGTCATGCAGGGAGTAAACCCAAAGGAAATTTCGATGTTTTTTCCTTCCCACAGATGAAAGAGGAAGAGAAGAAGAAGGTGAGAGAGAGACTTTCTACCCAGGATGTTAAGTTGAGGATGCCTCGTAATGCTGATGGAACGGCGTCCCCACCTCTTTCCAAACAGCATGTGGAGATGTTCAAGTGAGAGATATCAAATCCCTCCGCTTGAAGTATCGTGTTAAAACATTGTCGGAAGAGGACAATGAAGAATTGTTGTTGATGGTGCAACACATTCTTGATAAGAATGACACGGATTATATTCCGATTTTAGGGGATTGGTTGAAAGAGAGAGTAGACGAAACTAGAAAGGATGTAGTATATCATAATGGTAAATCTGATCTTGACTGTGTTTTGAAAGATTTGGAATACGCTGTTCAAACAAATGGAATGCTTTTGAAATCTGGTATGAAAGATGAGTTGGAGAGAAGAAGATCGACTTTTCCCGCTGCTTATGTACAGTGGATTAATAGTTGGTTAAGGACTATTTAAGGAAATTTTCTATGAAGACTTCTCTTTCTATTCTTCTGGACGGAACCGACTGCGATGATTTTGTGAAAGCGGAGCGTTCCTATGGTAATTCCGTCAAGCTGATGCTGGGGACTGGAGTGACCGGACATATCAAACTTCATATGGCCAAGAAACTTTTGGAAGACCTCACTCGTACTATTGCGAAGATAGAAGCGGAAGATGATCAGGAACTTTACCCTGTATTTTGAATAGGAAATAATAATGGTTGACGCTATACTAAGATCGTTGTTGCAAAATTGTTCCAATCCTGATGTTGAGGAAAGGGAAGTGGCTATTGAGGAAGCATTGTAGTATATCGAGGATAATGATTTTGCTGGTAATGATCCCAAACAACTACTAAGGGATGCTGGTTTTGATACTTCTAATTCAAAACTTTATCAAGCAGCAATTAATGTCAGTAATGCTTACAAAGAAAAGCATCCCGTTAGAACCCCCGACAAAACATCTGATGAGTTAAAACTTGAAAATATACGTAAGGTGGCAGAAGAAGAGAGGTTAAGAGCAGAACAACCTTCTGAAGAGGAGATAGATAGACAGAGGAAGGAAAGACAGAGACAATGGGATGAGGAAGAGGATAGACGTTGGGGTGGTGGGGGTGGGGGAAAGGCTCAATGGTTGTGGAAGGTAAAGTCTCTGAGGCTTAAATACTCCAAGAAATTTGTGCAGTATGAGAAAGCTCTTTGTCTGCGTTGTAAAGAAGGTGAACTCACGGAACAGGATGAGAGGGAAGGATTCCAAACCTGTGCGAGTTGTAGAATTCCATCTGATGATAGTGGGAGGAGGCAACGGTTTTGGTCATCCTCACAGATGGAGGAGACTAGGGGTCAGGAATCTGATAGGAGAAGACGGAGACGGCATAGATCGAGAATGGATGTAAGAGAAGATGACTAAAATGAATGATGATGCTTATTTTATGGAATCTTGTGTCGGCTACTTCTTTCTTGGAATGACTATCTCCCTTATCGTGGGATGGGTTTTGAATACATTTTTTCCTTAGAGGAGATTTTTGTCATGAAGAAACTAATACTGGTAGTAGTGGCTGTGTTCTTGCTCTCTTCGGCACCTTGCCAGGCGAGTGGATTTGTAGTGAATGTTTTTTCTTTCAATGCAGTAAGGGTAGATAATGGATTTTCTTCTACTGTTGCGTTTGTTCCCAACAATAGAGTTTTCTTCAGTAATGATGTTGTCATCCGACAGCAGAATGTGGTAATCAAGGAAGTGGTACGGGAACGTCCTGTGGTTATCAAGCAGAAGACGGTGATTCGTCGCGGACTGTTTCGTTGATTAGTCTTTTCTACAAAGGGGGTACATCGTGGCTGAATGGTATGACAATACGTGGAACCATCCTTGGAATGAACCCTACAAGGTGACTCCGGATTGGACTTACCGACCAGAGGATTGTGTCATTCCCTATCTTCCTACTCCTGTCCCGGCCCCCGCACCTGTTCAGATTCCTCCTGTTAATTTGGGAGGAATTAATTTAGATGGTAGTGGACTTCTTTCATCTGCTGTTACCAAGGAACAGTTTGAAAGACTTCTCTTCATCCTGGGACTGAGTGATGTGGAAAGGGAGTTCTGTACTGCTCTGGGAACAGAGGAGGACAATAAGGATACCTGGCAAGTTTATGCTGACTGGCTTGAGGAACGTGGTCGAACCAAACACTCCAAGAAAGCAAGAAAGAAAGGAAAGTAAGTATGCACGATGAATGTGAAAGCACGATGGGTACAGATTCAAGACCCCACTACGAAAGGGAAAAGAAGGTTCCTCCTATTCCTTATCGAAGGAAGAAGGAATTGCTCACCCTGGCGGTAGAGATTACTGATCTGATGATGACCAAGGCTGAGCGTCATGAGATTCGTCTTCTTCGCAGGATGGTGGATTCTCTCATTTCTGGTGACTCCTGTATGATTGACTGATCTTTCCTGACCCGGTGGGGAACCCAACCCCTGTCACTCCCTTCCCCACCAGGCTTCCCTTTCGTGGTGAGAAATGAAATGCCAGAGTTAATAAGAAATTTAGTTCACTTCAAGAACTTCCGGAAGGTGAAATCTCTTCGTTATAAATATGAGAAGAAGGCTTTCTCTCTTGCGACTTTGGGGATTGATGAAAATACTGCTTATGAGATGGTGACATCCGTTGCAAGAGAAGAGGGTGGACTACAGCAATTAGAAAGATATTTTGTAGAGAAGTCTGGTCATAAAATTGATCCTACAGAGGCCAATGAGATCATTGCAAGGATACTGGATGGTGAATCGTGGGAGAAAGTTACGTCTTATGTTAGAAGTTTAGTAGAACCCAAGCAGGACACCTCTCCTCTTGGGATGACTTCCGAACTTGCGGATATCATAACTAACACTCCAGAAGAGGTGTTGCCATTTCTTACGAAATTGGGAGTTAAAGACGAAGATTTAGATTGGTTTGCTGATAGAGTAGAAGAAATCATCAATTCTCCTGCTCGACACGAAGGTAAATTTAATGCGTTACACAATCTTGTAGGTAATATTCGATCATATTCTGATGATTCTTCCATAGAAGCTCATGCGGATCATGAGCTTAGATTTGCTATGGATACTTTCACGTCCTTTTTGGAAAGCCCCCTAATTTCTTTGAACGAAGATGGTAAAGTTGAAATGGCTAGCAAGGAGGATATAGTCAGTTCTGTCGATAAGGTAATGGACAGGCTATCCCGGTATCCTCCTTCGGTGAGGTTTTTGATAAGAGAAAAATTGATGGATAGAATCAATGGACGTATAAGGACAATGTTTCGTTATTATGCTCAGATGTCGGCAGATAAATATGGAAAGAAGGCATTGAAGCGTGCTTTGGAGAAACTTTATGTAAGTTAAAAGGACGGTGTAATGCTTTTTCTTAATCTTTCACCTCAAGATTCTACACCTTCTCGAAATCCTAATCAGTGGGATTTTCTCTTCTACGCGGCTCTCGCTATTGTAATTGGTGTCATGTTCGGAATTGCTTTGGGGCATATTTTTGTTTTCTTTGCACAACTCCTTTACGAAAGTTGGTGTCTCTAATGGAAATTCGACCTGGATGGCAATCGACAGAATTTTTAGCGACCATTCTAACCCTGATAGCTTCGGTTCTGGTGACTCTTTTCGGGGTTCCCAAGGCTGAGGCTGATAATCTGGTGCAAGCGATCCTGGGGGCAGTGGTAGCGGTTACTAGCCTCTTCTCTGCTGGACTTGCAGTATGGAAGTACATCGGCAGCAGGACTGAACTCAAGATGAAGTCGATGGAAACCGACGCTCAGATTCAAGCATTGCGTAGAGGGTTGTGATTTCTTTTCCTTCTTTCCTGAGAGGAGTGAAAGATGAAGCGAAGGGTCATTATGATTGGGTGGCTGAAGATTCTGGGTCAGGGATGGAAGAAAGCGATGGATTGTTACCACGATAATCAGGAAGACTTCTATCTTCAGGAATTGAAGCGATTGGAAGAAAGGTTGCGTGAAACTACCAATACTCATGTCTCTTCGGTACTGCTTCCTGCTGATGAATCCCCTTCCTTTGGAGGCATTTTGAATGGACGGTGATGACTTCTACGAGTGTGGTCACACCTTCACGGGACAGCCTGAGTGTTCCTTGTGTGAAGCAGAATGGGGTAACCTCCTCCTGGAATGGGTCAGGATTCTTGATGAGTATCAAGAGGAATGTAAAGTCTCCGAAAGATAAGTGAGGATATTTTCGTATGGCATCAAGTAAAGAAATCTGTAAACTGTGTGACTCTCCTCTGGGAGATTATGGGGGAGGAGTGTGTCTTCGCTGTCAGGCTGATCCTTTCCCTAATGATACACTTCTTCGTAAGAGAGGCTGGCAGATCAACAGCAGGAAGACAGGACATCCCGCTTTATGGAGAAGGGTGAGTGATGGTAAACTCTGTACCTACAAGGAAGCTCTGAAGGAGAAAGTGTAATGGCTGATGAAGTATTGACGGAACCTGTGTTTAGACTTCCCCCCTTTACTGTAGAACAGGTGTTTACAGCACGGTCACAGTCGATTGATTGGGGAATCAAATTACTTAACATCCCTCCTTTGTGGAAAGAAACAAGAGGAAAAGGAATTAAGATTGGAGTTCTCGATACAGGTATTTCCCTGGTTCATGGAGACTTGCAGGGGGCTATTCTTGATGCCAAGGATTTTACAGGTTCCCCTACCGGACCTGCGGACGATAATGGGCATGGTACAGCTTGTGGCTCTATCATCGCGGCGAGGGATAACGAGGTAGGGATCGTGGGGGTAGCTAATGAGGGAGGTCTTCTTGTTGGAAAGGTGTTGAACTCACAGGGAGCAGGAGGCTCTCGTAGTATCACTTCGGGGATTCGTTGGTTGGTGGAGAAGAAGGCTGACATTATCTCCATGTCGTTTGGTTCTCCTTCCCCTGATGCGTCTATTAATCAAGCCGTAGAGGAAGCCCTGGCTGCTGGCATTATCTGTGTATGTGCCGCAGGGAATGAGGGTCCAGATCTCTCCACGGTAGGGTATCCCGCACAGGTAGAGGGGGTGGTTAGTGTAGGGGCCATTGACCAGACCAAGGCAATTGCAAGGTTCTCTTCCCGTGGTAAACGAGTTGACATTGTGGCTCCGGGAGTAAACATCCTGGTTGACATTCCTCCCAACAACCAAGCGGTAATGAGTGGAACTTCCTTTGCCTGTCCTTACGCTGCGGGTGTGATTGCCTTGATGCTGGCCAAGCATCGTTCTATCGGGGGTGCTTCCCCTGTAGGTACTCCCCAGCAAGTGATTGAGCACCTTCACAAAACTTCGTTGGATCTTGGTCCTACTGGATGGGATAGTAGTTATGGGTTTGGACTTATCTCCCCTGAGAAGCTGTTGGCCTATCAGCCTCCTCCAGGAAGTGTGGATTTTATTCCTTCTGACTTCAGTGAAGCGGGGCTGAGAAAGTTGCGAGGGGTGCTGGGAGATGTTTCTTCTCTTACTATTCGTGTTCACTAAAGAGATATAAATTATGATTCAAAAATCTACAGCAGGTTTTAGGGAAGTGATGAGGTTATCCAATCTGGAATCCCAGAAACTAAATCATGGGTGGATTGATGTTGAACATCTCCTTATAGGTCTTATTAGGGAGGAGGGTGCAGGCTTTACTGTTTTGTGGAATATGGGAGTGGATACAAACCATCTTCTGAATCGAATAACGAGCATGATTCCTCCTTGTCAAAGTAGGATTATGCCAGATATATTCCCGCAAACCCCACGGGTAAGAAGGGTGATTGAGGCTTCTATTAGAGAAGCGGGATATTGGGATGATGGCTATGTTCATTCTAGTCATCTTCTTATTGGATTGATGCAAGAGAAAGATGGGCCTGTTAGTGAGGTGTTAAGAGAGTATTTGGTTTCGGTAGAGAAGATTCGAGAGTCTATGTTGGATCCTGCTAATCAAATTGGCAAGTTGAGAAAATTCAATAAGGATAGGAGACTACCTATGCAAATTATCGTGACGGTAAATGTAACTCCCAAGGTAGGAGATAAGAAAATCACCAACGAGGAAATTCTGGAGACGAAGAAACTTATCCTTGACTCTATCCACGCTCTCCTTCCTGCTCAGAGAGTTGATTCCGTAAATCTTCAATGCAAAGAATATCTTCAGGATATGATTGCAAGAGATTCACAGCCCACACCGATGCCTGGAAAGTTTAACATCCCTGACAAGGATACGGAAATCAAAAAGTTGGATTCCTGTCCTATAGATGGGAAAGACAAGGAATCTATTTCCTGTGGAGTGTGTGGGGTGGAGTTGGAATTAGATCGTTTTGGATTCTTCAGGAATGGGAATTATCTTCATACTATTCAGAAGTGGCTGTGTGCTTGCTGTCGAGAGGAAGCCTTGTTTGAGACTGCTCAGCGAGTCCATAAGGAGAAGAAAGTCTTCCAGAAGATCGTGGAGCAGGTTCATCTGGCAGCGATGGAAAAGTCCATGAAGGATTCTTCAGTCAAACCTGAGTGTGTGATGGCTGATATGTCTCCTTCCAATCCTGATCCTCTTCTGGATGTGGAAGTCAAGAAAAATCCTTTTTACCGGGAGTAATTCATGTCAGAAGGTGTGAAAGCATTTTGTGGTGGATCACTGGTTCTTGGCAATCTTTTGATGATTGGTATTGTTTATCCTTTGGCTGTCCATTATGGACATGCCATCCCTCCTCCTGCTCAAGTAGATAAGGCTCCTCCTGCCCCACCTCCTGTCTCTCCAATCCTTGACGGATACTACGAAGCGAATGGAATGGTAAAAGATAAGGAATACACTTCTCTTGTTGTTATAGCCAAGCAAGGTCAAGTCTATGCAGTGATCTGGATCAACGGAGCTACCCCACAGTCCGGAGTAGGTATCCTGGATGAAGGAAGGCTCATCGTAGGCTTTGCCGGGGACAATGTTCGTGGAGTAGCCATCTACGAGATCAAGGAGAAGAAGCTGGAAGGTACCTGGACCACTCTGCCGGGAGATGGGAACAAGTACAAGGAAACTTTGACTTTTATTAAAGGTTTGAAAAAGTAAAAGATGGATACAATTCTAAGAAGTATGCTCTATGATACTTCCACTGAGGATAGAAATGTCGCTATGATTGCTTGTGATTATCTTAGTGAGAATCATCCTGAACTGTGGGACAAAATAGGTATTCCAAATAATGAATTTCTTCATGTATCTCTAGCAAGGAAAATTTGTAATTTGGTTGGAATAGATAATGATCTTTTAACAAGATTATATGAAAATAGTATCTCTATTGAACAAGTAAGGGATGGTGCTGAGGAGGGGGAAGGAGAGATAGAAAAGATGTTGGAGGAATATCAAATACTTCTTGGAGCGAAACTTACAGCAAATGTTATTTTACATAGAATGAGGTGATTCCATGCAGCCGTGTGAAAATATTAATGCTACGATTGATTTCAATCCAGGACGACATTGTGTTGTCGATGGAGCCTGCTTCCCCAAGAAGCATGAGGGACACCACATCAAGAGGATCATTCAACATATTCCAAAGTGATGTCCTTCTGACTACTCTCACAATTCTTTAGTGGAGTGTGAATGTGGTCAGCAGATTACCGTGAGTGATCAATTTATTCAAGTGATACATGAATTTACCCCACAAATTTAGTAAGGTTAGAGAAAGAACTTTATTAGGAGTAATCATCATGGATCGATTCAATTTGTTCACTGAAGGAAATACATCTTCTTGTCCTACCCTGGAGGCAGTTTTAGAGAAGGTGAGTGAGATCAGGGAACAGCATCTTTCTCGCCTCAAGAACCTGGAGACGAGAGGATGGCGGCTCGATCCACAAACCACCACCTGCGAAGCGGGGTTGGACGGAATGGTTTTGTTCATGAGTTGGATGGTGAAAAAGAAATCAACCCATCTACGAAAAAGCAACTTAGTGGCTGGATAGTGATTCACGATAAAGAGGATGGCTCTACGGAAATAATTGATCCTTCATTTTCTACTAAAGAGAAGTTGGTGAAAGATAATTTCTTTCACTATGCGGAGTGGATGAAGTGGGGTAATAACAACTGGACTTATTGGGAGAGTCAAAAGTATCACATTGTTAAGGTAACTTTTACTTTAGAAGAAGGAAGTCCTCCATGAGATATATCCTTTGCTGTCTGGGCATTTACTGGCTCTATGCTCTTATTAGAGATTTGACGGAAGATAAGCCTCCCTTTGGAGAAGATGTGGAAGTGGAAGATTGGGCTTTAGGGAGTAGAATGTGAGTTTTCTCGAAACAAGAAGTTGGACCCTGGCGGGTGATGGAAGACAAGAGTTCCATCACATCGTCAATCTTCTTGCTTCCAGGAGTTGGTTGAAGTCTTGCCTATGCGATATGTTTGGGGGCTGGTATGTTTGTACGACCAGTGTAGATGGTAATGAACTCTCCCTTCTCCTCAAGGAAATCAAGTTGGATGTGTATGACAATATCGACATGATCCCGTGGGGCTGCTTTAACTTTACCGTCTACAACTTATCTTGTTTCGAGAAGGGGCTGCTGACCCCACCCATTGAGAATCGAGATTGGAGAGTGGGAGGATGAATAAGATCAAATCTCTGAGGATGAAATACAGTAAGAAGTCCAACACCTTCGTTCGTGGGGATTTTATCCGCATGGCCGATGCCGGTAGGTGGGAAGAGCTTCATGATAAAATGGAGGAGCAGAATTATGGAGGGTTTGATTACTCTTTTCGACACGAGTCTCCGGTAACTTTGACAACAGGGGATTGGGATAGGGGAGAGTGGATTGAGCATCAGTGGCAGGAACATCCGAGGATTAAAGTATCGATACGGATTGATGAGGTACAAGTAATGTCATATTTCCCTATCAATTGGTCCGTTCCTTCTGAGATAGCTACTGCTTTAAGAGAACTTCTAGATAGGATTATCGAAGCGGGAAACAGTATGGGAGTTCCGGTTGACGACGCTGGATTACAAGAAGCACTAGCAGGTGAAGAATGAAAGACATCAAATCCCTCCGTCTCAAGTATCGAAAGAAGAGTAATGGCGACGACCTCTTCGCTCAGCTACGGGAGAACCCTACCGATTATGATACCTTGATGATCCTGGGAGATTGGTTGGAGGAGCAGGGTGATCCACTTGATGAAGTGGTTAGGGCATTATTGAAATGGACATCTTATGGTAGGAATATCACAATTGAACAGTCAGCAAATTTGTGGCTCACAGGTCTGAGGGGTGCGGTGCATGATGTGGAGCGTTCTGTTGTTTCTTTTGAAAACCGATCTGATGGAGTAGGGGATCAGAATTGGAGAAATGCAGAAGAGTTGAGACAATCTGTGAAGCGTATAGAGAAAGTAATATTGTTGGTTGAGCAGTTTATGCAGCGGTTGAGGGGAGAAATGTAATATGATACTTGGTCCTAATACTACAGTTGAAGAAATCCTTAACCAGTTTCAACAAGAACTAGGAGAACTACCCATGCGAATGATGCCTACTTTCTTTCGTGAACCTTGTCCTATTTGTAACCAAGACGATGATTTTCCCATCGTGATCATTGGTCCCAAGATGTGTGAACGATGTCATATCGATGCCCTTGCGTGGGCAGCAAAACAAGCATTCAAAGAAAAATCCAACCAGGAAGGGAATCCATTTTACCAAGGAAAAGTGAGGTCTTAATGACCACGAAGAGCACGGCTGTTCCCAAAGGCGGTCTTTTTATCTGTCGGCCTGCTCCTGTGATTTACCACAACGGATTCATCCAAGGCTTCTCACTTCTTTCGGACCTTCATATCGGTGCTCGTAACGTAGACTATTCCATAATCATGGAAGAGCTGGAAAATGCCAAGAAGAGTAACGATAGAATTCTCCTCAATGGTGACATCTTTGATATGATCCTCATTGCGGATCGTAAACGGTTTCGAGCCGATGTTCTCCACCCTCGTCTGGTCGGTAAAGTAGACATTATCAATGCAGCAATTGAATGGGGAGTAGAGATCCTCGGTCCCTATGCTGACTTGATTGATATGGTAGGTTGTGGCAACCATGAGACCAGTATTGAGAAGTACCACAATATTGACGTCCTCAAAATCTTGGTACACGAACTACGGAAGTTACGGAAGGATAAGAACCACACAATTCACTTCGGTGGATACACAGGATTCGTCGATTATAGGTTTAGAATGAATGACAAGGAGGGTGTGGGTCATGGTAACGGAAAACGGTTTGTGATTTACTATCATCATGGCAGTGGTGGTTCAGCTCCTATCACTAAAGGGATGATTGACTTTGCTCGTAAGGGCTGGGTACAAGCAGATGTAATTTGGATGGGTCATAAGCACAATCGCCTAGCCAGTGCCATTCAAACGTATGCTTGTCCATTGCAAGGTTATGATCCAGTAGTGAAGGACGTTCGTCAAATAATGTCAGGTGCTTATTTTCGCACGTATGACGGTCAGACTCAGGAGAGTTATGAGGAGCATGGACGTATAGCTAGCTGGGCTGCGGACATAGGATTTGCACCACAAGGAGTAGGAGGAGCTAGAATTGAGTTAGTGTTTGGTTCGCAAAATGATCCTTATCGAGTGCGGGTGATCCAATAGGACATGTTAGAACCTTCCGGAGGAACCGATGATGAATGAACTAACTACCTTCCTTTGTCTTTTCACCTCTCTATCCTTTGCTCCCCCTACTCCGAACCAACTTGCCCTTGTTAAACAACTAAGCCACGATGACTATCCCGTAAGGCAAAAGGCTCACGATACCTTGTTCCTCTATGGCATGGGAGCCAGGGAAGCTCTTTACCTTGGGATGCAAAGTAACGACCTGGAAACGAAGAGAAGGTGTGAGAGACTGTGGGATGAAGCCGTTGGTAAAGAACTGCATACTTACGTGGATAAGGATGGGAAGTATCCCTGGATTGATAGTTTGTGGATGGTTGATGCTACAGAGGGGAATATTAGTTATGCTCCATCTAGGGAAGATTCTTATCAGGGGTTTTTGAATCGAACTTACTCGAAATACTTCGACCTGGCTTATGGATGTTGTAATGAACCGTGGGACAACTATCGTGTAGCAACTAGATGGATGGTAAGGGATTGGATCATTCTTGGAGTTCCTCGTTGGTGGATTGAGGGAACCTTGAAGCACATGCGGGACAACGACAAGAAGTGGCAAGCACGAATGGATGGAAAGGTCAATGACCCAGAGGTGGTTCCTCCTCCTGTTCCTGCACCCATGCCACCACCACCTCCTAACTAATGCTAGGTGTGGGTTATGTCCAGGAAATATCGTCCTACATATCCCTGTGAGGGATGTGGGGAATTGACTCGTAGCAGAAGTGGCTTGTGTAAAGTATGTCAACAGGATACTTGTCAACTCACAGACGATGAAGTAGAGAAGGAAAGACTTAAACGGGAAGCTTGGCGTAGTATCGAAGAAGGCTGGCCTTACCTGGATGAGTGAGTAATGGCAGATACGACATTCCTGGCGATGCTGGAAGACCTTTCCACCGATGATTCAATAGTGGATATTGTGTTGGATTACATTGAAGAGAACTACCCAGGAACGGTATGGGCTTCCAACTTCTACAAGATCGCTACGGGGAAAGATGTCCCATTATTTCATGAAGAGGACAATCAGTGGGAAGAGTTGAAAGAAACTTGTTTTGCTCTTGAGAAGGTATTCAAAGACCAATGGGAAGGAGAAATGCTCAGGCATCTATTCTCAAAAGATACTAAATCCCTCCGTCTGAAGTATCGTGCCAAAGCTCTTTCCAAGCAGGGTAAGACTACTATTCAGTCGATGGTTTATGATGCTATCGTGAATAACAATCCAGCAGCGGTCGATGCTTTGGAAGATTGGATAAAGGAAAGGGTAGACCCAGAGGATTATGGAGTGCATGAGGAGCACACTTATACAGGTGCTCTTGCTTCTATTTTGGCTGCTGTGAGAATAGATAGCCAGCCAACACAACGATTTATTTCGGAAGAAATACATAGAGGAGTCAGAGAATCTAATTGGGCTCCTCATTACACTGCTGCCATCCTTGAAGCATTGAGGAAAATAGATCGAAGAAAGTATCGTAAGAAGGCATTGTTTGAACCCAATGATGCTCAGTACATGACTTACGAACAACGAGTTGCGGCTTTGATTCGGAACACGGAAGACAACGATACTCCGTGGGAGATTATTGCTGATGCTGTGGAGGATATTGATGTTGCTAGGGGAGAGGAGATGTACCCTCATCATGAAGAAGTAAGGGCAGTAGCGAATGGACCTGTGTTGGAGTGGGAGGAGGTAATTGAAGGAATTAGTGATACAGAGTTTGCTTATGCTAGTTATTTTGCAAAGGGGGCTAGGTGGAACTACTCCTTAGTGAACCGTTCTATTGGTGGGAAGACGTGGGATTTTTTCATAAATGGGAGATTCAAAAAAGGACGTTTATCCTTAGAAGAAGGTAAGCAACTCGCTGAAGATTGGGAGAGGGATACCATTATGGAGAAGTTGCGTAACTGGTTTGGAGTGTAGTTATCATCTTCCCTTTTTAGGAGGTAGAACACTGCTACTCACCACAGGACGAATCGATTGGTTTCTATCATCACGTTCAAAAGGTCGTCCTGGCTTCCTAATGTCTTCCGGTTTAGGGGGCAAATTGTGGGGACCAAGAAGTTTCGTTAAGGCTTGTACTCCTGGTTCCTTCCCTACACTACCATGACGCAATGCTTCCTCAAGTTCATAAATGGTGTACTTCATCGTTGTGTTGTTGAGATTAAAACAAAGGGGTGTGTCAGCTTTGATTTCACTAAGTTCATTCACAATGGCAAGTTGAAGATGGTTTTTGGACTTGGGGTCATTAAGTAAAGAGAGGACGAACTTCAAAGGGGGTTGGAGTAACTTCTCATAAAGGTGTTTGTGACACTTATCCGTTACCGCTCTTACTTCACTTTCACTAATCCACCACGAGTAATCCAATGGACTCCTACCATCCTTGAATCCACCACTCAAAAACGGTATGGTAACTCTAGTCCTTCGGAACGTAAAACATCCTAGACATTGATACTTATTGGCAGGTCGTTTAGCTAAGTAAGTTCGTTTCACTCCAAGGTAGGGATCTGGTTCTTGGTGGGGAAAGCCTTGCTGACATTTTGCCCCGCACCAGTAGCATTCAAAGATTCCTTCATTCTTCATTCCTTGGGTGGTAATATAAAAGTCAATGGGATTGGTTGGCATCTCTTGAATTTCCTCCTCAAAGTCAACTAGTAATAAGTCGCTCACATCGGGTAAACTATAGTTAAGAGTACCCTGATTCCTCAATCCAAACAAGGGGAGTTGAATGGGACAGGACCAAGTAGAAGTTAATCTCCCGGCAGGGACCATCCTCAAACTTACGGGAATTCCCGTCGAGTTAGTTACTCCCACCAAGATACGCACCAGTTCTTCAAATTGGGAACTGCTGGAATCCTGGGGAGTTATCAATTGGGAGAAGAGGAAAGTGAAGGAAGAGCAGATCGTGTGGGAGGAGACATACTAGTTTAGTGGGTAGTTGATTCAACAAGTTCCAATCATCTGTAAGGAGGTTTTAGTTCATGAGTGGTCCATAGAAAGAACAATCATGGGTTTTATTTCCAATCTCACTTCTGCTCCTCCTCAAGAACTCACCGTCCACACCAAGTCTCCTTTTCAGGGAAGGTTTGAGGGACAAAGACTTTGGCAACGAGTCTTTGGTGGAGTCTCCAAAGAAGATCGCCACGAAACCAAACCACCAGAGTCCAACTCGGCAAATAGTTATATAAGAAGTGCATCCTCAGCCGCAGCCTTTAAGCGATTGTTAGAGGCAATGCGGTCTGATGCTCCTGGGGGATGGAGCGATGATCGTTTCGAGCAAACTCGACGCTTCACTGGAATCGTTTACGTAGCTGTACATCGCATTTGTACCCAATGGCAGCAAGCTGAGTTTCAAGTTTTCGAGAAAGATGACAACCACCCTGATGGAAAGAAACCTGTTACCAAACATACCCAATCCACCAAGAAGCATGTTCGTCCTTATGATTTGATTGAACTCCTGGAGAAACCCAATCGTCAAGATTCGTTCGGGAAGTGGATGTATCGGATTGGACAACAAAAATATCTCACAGGAACGGGACTGAACTGGATGGTCCCTAATGAGTTAGGGGTGCCGTATGAGATGTATTGCATCCCCACTTCCATTGCCATTCCCCAACCTGTCATCAATCCAGAATTCCCTAATGGGTTCTGGCGTATTCAACCTGTATACCCCTATGGTCCTTTCTCGTCTTATCCTACTCCTAACACAGCACTCGGTGCCCCGATTCCAGGGGAGTGGATGCTACGGTTTATGTTCCCTCATCCCCTCCTTCGTTATGATGGATACTCACCATTGACGGGTATGCGATTGACTTTGGATGTGATTGATTCCATCTACAAATCACGTTGGTATGCCATGAAGCGGAGTATTAACCCCTCTGCGGTTCTCAACATGGAGGGAGTAGAGAATGCCAACACGTTGACAGAAGAGGAGATTGAACGACTTCGATCCATGTTTGAAGAATCTCACATGGGACCGGAGAATGTTGGACAACTCTTGGTTCCCACTCCGGGAGCTAAGATTGAGCCGTGGGGAGCCAAACCTATGGAAATGGACTATGGTTCTGGCTGGGAACAAGAGACTGGTTTTGCGATGGGTGGATTTGGTATCAGCAAGGAAGCAGCAGGTATGATGGCTGACAACTCTTATGCTACTCTTTTCGCTACCTTGAAGCAACTTCACTTGCTTACTCTTGAACCTGACTTGAACGACATTGCCAGTGACCTTACTCGTCACCTGGCTCCCTTCTTTGGTGACAACCTCATTATTGAAATTCGTTGTAAACGAATCGACGACCATGAAGTGAGGAATGGTAAGATCCAACTTGCCATGAGTGCCAAGTGTATTACCAAGAATCAAGTCCTTAAAGAATTGGATATGCCAACTACACGGGAAGAGTGGGGTGATGAGATTGCTGGGGAGAGTAGTGAGCCAGAAGTTCCCGCAGGAATGGGAGGAATGGGGGGTGGAGGTGGTGGCGGAGATATGGGAGGAGGCTTCCCTGGTGGTGGTATGGGTGGTGAAGGGGATTTGGAAAGTGAAGGAATTGGTGACATCGAGCCAGAAGGAGAAGGTGGTGAAGCTCCTACTCCTAACACTCTAGGGGAAGGAAGTCTCGGTCCCCGTGGAGCTTCCTTACTGGAGTGGAACCGGAAGGGACTAAATGGAGTTCACACTAAAGCTATCCCTCCCATGCTACATGAGTGGTTGTCTTCGTATGGTGGAAGTTTTTTGGGGAGAGGAAGAGAAGGTAGACCACTTTCCCAAGCAGAGGATTCGGAATTATCAATTTTAGCCGATGCAGTAGAAGAATCGGGATGGGGAAAATCAGATATTTTTCGTCAGCAAATTGTTGATCTTATTTCTAAAAGAAAAGAGAGAGGGAAAGGGGATTACCATTGGAATCGCTTTAGTTGTTCCCTGAGAGAAGTTTACAAACATATCGAAGAAATTCTCCAATGGATCGAACAGCAACCAGGATTCAAACCACCTAAACAAGCCCCACCTCAAGAAGAAAAACGACTCAACGGAGTTCACACCAAATCCAACAAGGATTATGAGGAAATCCTCAACTGGATGAGTGGCTTGGAGCAAAAGTTGATTTATGGGTTTAGTGTAGAGGTAGGAGAAGAACTTCTCATCTATTGTGATAAGCTGGAAGAGAATTCCATACCAGGAGTGGACCAACTTCGTGAGGTTGTGACTAACAAGCTAAAGTATTTTCAAGAACCCTATCCTCAAGTTCCCTATGAGAGTGAAGAGGAAAGAAAGAAACTAGAAGTTTTTCTTACTCCCATACGAGAAGAGTTGGAACGAAGGGTTGGAAGGAAGAGATTGAATGACGAGGAACGTCAAGAGTTCCGACAAATGCTTCAAGATTTCTTAATGGGGAAAGCCCCTTTGTACTTCCTGGAAATGTGGTTGGAAGAGCATGGAGCAACTCCGGAGCAAATCGAAACCTGGTCGGAACGGTGGCAGGGAGTATTGCGAGAAACACAAGAAGGAAATTTTGGAGAACAGATAGAGTATTATGTCTGTCAATTTTCTTATTTCGACGCCATGACGGTAGCTCGACTCCTGGGAACTACAAGAAGCAAGTCACTCAACGGGGTTCACTCTAAGTCCAAAAAGAAACTAAACACTCGTGGGAGAATGACGGTCTCCACAAACGGGAGGCACTAAATCATGCCCAAGGAAATGATTATACGTGATCCTACTAAGTACAAAGGGAAATATGTCAAGGCGGGAGAAGCCTTCATCAAACTGTCTGATATTTTGGACGCCAAGGTATCCACGGATGGTCAGGGTAAGAAGTTGGTGATCAAACGTAAAGGCAAAGGGGATCACGTCTATCGTGGTCTTTTTGTGGATCAAGTTAAGAAAGCAATCGACGATAACCCAGAAGGGGAGGAATAAATAATGCCTTCGTGCACCCTCATATCACAATCGGGCGGATCTTTTTTGGTTTCGGGTGGCATCTATAGTGGGTCACTTTGGCCCATAGGTGGCATTCAGCTAAAACTCGCAACGGGAGCCGGAAATCTCATCTATGTTGGACTTCCTCCACTCTCAGGATGGATTTCCGGTCATGTTACTTCTACTTCAGGAGGAAACCTTTCCAGTGGTGGTCTTCTTGATGGAATGGAAGTCACTCCAGGAGATAGTTATTTCGTACCTCGTTATCGACTGGTGAGTGGAATAGAAAGTATCCGGCTTGATGTTCCTACTGCTGCAAGTGGATCGAGATTGTTCTGGGAAGCTCTCTGAGATGAAGAAGATATTTTAGAGGATTGATTCATGAGACGGAATTACTTGGAGCATGTAGGTAGCATCCTCTCAGGGGGAATCACCTCCGGAGATTTAGCCAATGTTGTTGTCAATAGTGGTAATATTTCATCTGGTCAGGTAGGTTGGCCTCATCTTTCCAGTGGAGCAGTACGTTCAGGGCATGTGGCGAATGAAGCAGTCAACAGTGGAAATATAGGTTCGGGATGTATTGGTTCCGTCCATATTCAAGATGGAACCATCATCACCGTAGATGTTGGTAGTGGAGCTATTCAAAGTGGCCAGATCAGTAGTGGAGTAATAGGAAGATTCCATGTTGCTTCTGGTCAATTTGCTGGGTTTGAGTTAGGATCAGGAGCTATCGTAAGTGGTCGAGTTGCATCAGGACAAATTGGATTTGGACATCTTGCCAATGCTTCTGTTCAATCTGGTACGGTAGCGAGTGGGGTTTTAGTTTCCTTCGCTCGACAAATTGTAGAAGAATTCAACACTGAGGAGGCTATTAGTGGACTTAAAGCAGTTTTTCTCTCTTCAGGTGGTTTTATCGGACTGGCCAACGCTGCTTCTGGTTTGCGATTGCCTGCTGTCGGTGTAGTCCCTGCTAACTATGTCAGTGGAGATTTGGCAGGAATAGTTACGATGGGAAAAATTACTACTCCCATGTGTTCAGGGTGGAGTGGTTTTGTAGGAAAACATCTCTACTGTGGGTCTGGTGGTCAGATAGTTGGAAAGTCAGGTTTATTATCGGGGATGGCGTGGCAAAAAATAGGTGTTGCTTTCAGTGGTGGGATTTATGTGAATATTGATCTTACCATCCTGAGTGGTGGATACACCGTGGGTATTGGTGGAAATACTGAGGTATTCTAGTGAGGGATTTTTATGGGACTTATTGCATCAGGAGCCATTGGAGGCAATTTACTTGCTTCTGGTGCTGTTGCGAGTGGAGTTATTGCTTCTGGAGCTATAGGTAGATTTCATCTTGCTTCTGGTGCTGTGGGAAGTGGAACAATTAATGCAGTAGCAGCACAACCTGATTTAGCAGCCTTTACAGGGGGGTGGTTGGTTTCTTGAATGGTACAGAAAGAGAAACAGTCCGCACTTCAATTAATGACATTATTCTTGCACTTAAAAATGCAGGTATTATGTTATCGGGGTGAAATTTTATGGTCATGCAAGGAAAACGTGGTTTGATAGGATCAGGAAACCTCAGAAAATCTATTTTGGGGAACAATCTTCGTCGTTGTTTACTTAGTAGTGGAATTACTGTCCTCCCTGTTCCTACTGTAAGATTAGACGCTTCCGTAGCAAGTGCTTACACGGATGCAGGTGTTACTTTAGCTACGGATGGGCAGAGAATTCAGCAATGGAATGACCAGAGTGGGAATAACAATCACTTCAGTCAAACAGACACAACTAAGCAACCATTGTACAAAACTAATATTCAAAATGGACTTCCCATCATTCGTTTTGCTAGTGATGGGCATGATTTGGATTGTTTGAAAAGGAATATCGCTTTTACCAGTAACGCGATCACTGTCTTTGCAGTTCATACCAAGGCTGCCGCAGGGGGAGCTTTTAACCAGTATTCACGTATCGTGGGGTTTTGGAATACAGGAGACAACGCTGGTACGGTAGGTGATTACGGAAATACGAATGGTTGGGCAGCCTTACTGTGGGATCGTGTGACTTACACCCGTGCCGTAAGAACTTATCGTAATGGGGCTGAGATAGCCAAGATTGATCCTGCGGTTGCCTATGGAACCTTTACTCAATGGACAGCTAAAATTGAACAGGGAAATTGTACTCTTCGTCAAGACGGTGTGGAAACTACAGGAACAACCTCTACTACAGCGATGAATGCAAATCAGGTACTTATTGGAGGAAGTGCTCTCTCTCAGGCTCAATCCATAAATCTTGATAGTGAACTGAATGGGGATATTGCAGAAATTGTTATTTACAACCAAGTTTTGAATGCGGCTCAGATCTCTCTTCAAGAATCTCAATTGAAATCCAAGTGGGGAACCCCTTGACATGATGCAGGATGATGAGTGTATAGACAGATTGTTCTTCATGGTGGGGTGTATTCTTGGATGGTTAATCGTAACGATTTGGTCTATTTTCCAGGATGGGATCTTCGGTGGCTGGTAAAAGTAATCTCGGCGTTTTTTAAAGCTGAGGATAGGAAATGTGCTTGGAACTAGTGTTTGGGAGTATGATACTATTCTTACTTCATTAACGATTTTGAGTGGTGGTGTAGTCTCTGGCAATATGGCCAATCAATCCGTGGTGAGTGGTTCTTATGCTAGTGGAAGCATAGGGCATCCTCACTTCGGTAGTGGAGCAATTCTCAGTGGAGATATTGCCTCTGGTCAGATTGGTGGTAACCATATTGCTTCTGGCTCCGTTAACAGTGGAATGCTTGGCAATAACTCCGTAGTAAGTGGAAGTATTGCCAGTGGAACTATCTTCAATATTCACTTCGCCAGTGGGGGAGTTCTTAGTGGTAACATTGCTTCGGGTCAGATTGGTCCTAATCACTTTGCTAGCGGAACGGTTCTAGTTGCTTCGGGTAGTATTCAAAGTGGGCACGTTGGTAACAATGCAGTTGTTAGTGGGTCTTATGCTTCTGGATCTATCTTCCGTTTTCATCTTTCATCAGGGACAGTGGTAAGTGGTCTAATAGGAAATGATGCAGTAGTTTCAGGATCCATCGCTAGTGGTGTTCTAGGGACTTTTCACTTCTCCTCTGGAGGAGTGTTGAGTGGTAATATCTCCTCTGGTCAAATTGGTTTCTATCATCATGGAAGCGGTGTGATTGGTAGTGGTCACATTGCTAATAATGCGGTCAACAGTGGCAATTTAAGTAGTGGAGTGGTTTCTTCTTTCCATCTGGGAAGTGGAAATGTTTTCCTCACCAGTGGATCGGTGCAAAGTGGTTATGTAGGAGACAACGCAGTCGTTAGTGGTTCGGTTGCATCAGGACAACTAGGAAGGTTCCATCATGCTTCGGGAAGTATTGTTTCGGGTCATGTTGGTAACAATGCGGTAGTGAGTGGAGGAGTAGCTTCTGGACAGTTGTTTGGTTATCACTTTGGGAGTGGAGCCACCACAACCAGGACTTTGTTTGCAGGTCCATTCTTTTCTGGAACCTCTTGGACTGTCCTTACGGAAGAGATCATTTCGGGAGTAAGGGCTGTTGCTTTATCCCAAAGTGGAACCCTTCGTATTGCTAAGGCTAGTCTCAGTGGACAGATGCCTGCGGTTGGTATTGTGCTGGATAATGTGGCAAGTGGTATTGCTGCCAATGTCTATACTCTGGGAGTATTTCAATTCACAAGTGGATTGGTAGACTTTTCGGGATACCTTGGTCAAATCATCTACGTTGGTCAATCGGGACATTTGGTTCCTACTTCGGGAAGTTGGAATAGTGGTGGGTTTGCTGTTGGGGATGTTTTGCAGCCTTTGGGAGTAGCAGTCAACAGTGGAGCCTTACTCGCAGACATTGCTGGTCCTTATGTAAGTGGAATTTCCCTTATCACGGGATCAGGATCTATCCAACGCTTCCAGATGGGTAGTGGAGCGATCAATAGTGGTCATGTGGGAAGCGGAGCTGTTCAGGGTAGTCTTGCTGGTGGTGCTCTTAACATTGCTTCGGGTTCTATTGGACCTTTGGACCTTGGTTCTGGATCAATTCGTAGTGGAGTGATTGCAAGTGGGCAGATTGCTGCTAACCATCTTGCCAGTGGTGTAGCAGTAGCAAATATTCAAGCAGGTTCCCTCCTGAGTGGTATGTTTGGAAGTGGTCAAATTGCATGGCCCCACTTTGGTGATGCAGGAGTATTAAGTGGAACACTTGCTTCAGGTGTGGTGGGTAGGATGCACCATGCTTCGGGGAGTGTTACTTCCGGGCATATCGGATCAGGGGCTATTCAGGGGGCCGCAGGTGGGGTCAGGAACGTTGCTAGCGGTACTTTGGGGGCAAATGACCTTGGAAGCGGTGCAGTTAACTCCGGACATATGGCAAGCGGTTTTACGGCAACATACAGCCGTGGTTCGCTGATCGATACAATGGTAGCCGGAGACTCCATTAGTGGGGTTATAGCCGTTTGCCTCAACAGTGGTGCCGGTAGTATCGTGCCTGCGAGCCGTGGTAGTGGATTACGGCTCCCTGCCATTGGGGTTAGCATTGACAACGTAACCAGTGGAGCAGCTTGTCGGTTTATCCGATTTGGCATCTTGGATACACCTAACTCTGGCACGGTGGCTAGTGGTTTCGCTGGAACAGGGGCATTCCTTTATCTTGGTAGTGGTGGGCTGCTTTGCAACTTGTCCGGTTTCATGGGAGGAACTTCTTCAGGACCAGGGCCGAACGGAAATGCTTTCGCTTCTGGATTGTCAGGGTGCTTGGTCCAACGAATTGCCTTACCTATGAGTGGTGGAATCTTCGTATGTGTCGATAACCTCATTACCTCCGGACTGGTGTCGGGACTGCTGGGACAGTTCTAATTCTAAGAGTTATGGGAAACCACAGACTCTATCAAATGTTAAAAGTAATAGCCGAAACCACCAATGGAGGAGGAAATACGGATTGGGAAATGGTCCAGATGATCACGGATGGAATTGAAGAGGAGTTCCCTCACTATTTTGACATGGAAGAAATTGACCTAGGACACCATGTTAAAACATTGGAACTTATCTACCACGAAGCTACGGGACGAGAGTTTAGAAATGATCGATCTCGCTGGTATCAAATAGATACCGCTCCTGAGGACAGGGAATATCAACTTTTGTACTATGCCATTTATGATGTAGTGGATGAGATGAGGCGAAGAAGGAAACAACAAGCACAAGGTTGATGAAATGGCTGACGAACAACTCTATCGTATGATTTTGGATACCTGGGAGGATATGGTTGACAAAAAGTCTCCTGCCCGCCAGATTGTTGCCGACTACATTGAGGAAAAGTATGGAGATGTTGACACCTGGAGTATCTCTTCGGACATGGAGTTCTTGGGAAGAATACTTCCTCCAGAAGTATGGGAAGATTACAACGCTTCACATGAATCTAGGGATGAATATGAGAATTACCAGAACGAGTACAGAAATACGTTGTATGGACGTTATTGGTTTGATCGAGTTCGTCAGGGACTCGGTTATGTGATTGACGAATTGCAACGAAGAAGGAATCAGGGATACCATTACTATCGGAATTTGCAAGAAAAGGACCAAGATCCCTTGCAAGACAACAAGTTCATCAAGTCGTTGCGAAGGAAATACTCTATGAAATCCATCTCCGCTCAAGATCAGTCCATCCTGGAAGGTTTGGTTATGGCTGCTCTTCATGAAGAAGAGGGATGGGAGTACATGCTCCGGGATTGGTTGGAGGAACATGGGGTAGAGAAGGGAGGTGAAAAGGAACGTGTGTTAGGAACTATTGAGAATGAAATTGAGTACATTAAATATATCATTGGACAAATCAAAAAGGATCGGAAAACTAAACCTAATTTTGAAATCAATAAAACTATTGAAATCACTGTTGGTAGTGTGGTAAGAGCAATAATGGGAAAATTGGAGCGGAATAAGGGATTTACTCATGTTTGAGGTAAGATGCGTTTCCCCTTTAGATGACGAGTGGGAAGCAAGAGATGAATTGATTTATCAAGTAGCCGGTCACAGTTCCTTCTCTGGGGGTGGATGTGGAGGACGGGATCATGGCTGGTATGTGGATACGTTTGAGGAAGCCAAGGAGTTAATGGACAAACTCAATACCATCCCCCTTGTAGAAGCCACGTTCAAGGAAGCTACTACTCATCACCGAAAGAAAAAGTACAAGAAGTGAACTTATGGCTGACCAACAACTACGATTCCTGTTGGAAGAAGCATCCCGTAACAAGCAGGGTGTTGAGGTAGCTGCTGATTATGTGCAGGAGAACTACACACACCTTCCAAAGTCGAAGGTAGATTGGGTGGCAATGGATTATGATTTGACCCAGATTGCGGTAGGAGACAAAGTATTTGAGTTTTGGAATAGAGGACATGAAGATCCGGAAGTAGACGTTGTTATTGGGGGAGCCAGGAAAGTGAGGGTAGCAATGATGGAGAGAGGAGGATCCAGTGGTAGAAGTCGTTCTTCAATTAAGTCTCTCCGGATAAAGTATCGTAGGAAGTAAAATCATGGCTGACGACCTATTGAGAAATTTGTTGTTGGAAGCAAGAACTGACAATAACACAGCTCTAATTGCTACTGATTACTTGGAAGAGAATTATGGGGGACTCTCTGTTGTAGATCATTATTGGATTATCATCAAGAAGGCATTGGGTAAGGAGACATACCAAAGATGGTGGAATGGTCCTATAGGAGAAAATCTTTCAGATGAAGATACTGGACATTTGGAAGATGACGATGAGTGGTGGGAATTGAATCGTATGGTGTTGTTTATTGGTTATGGATTGAACAAGATAAAATCAATCTTGGAAAAGAGAACAACTGATGCCACGATGCCAAAGAAGGACATCAAATCACTCCGCTTGAAATATCACAAGAAATGAGGTAATCAAATGTTGTTCAATACTCCTACCGAGAATACAGGAATTTCCACCATCCAACACAAGTCCAAGCCAGGATGGACTTGTCCTAACTGTGGTGGATGGGGACATATGAATAATGGTAGCTTTTCGATTGGGAATGAAGTGAGTGAAGTTGTTCCTTCTACTGTTTGTTGGGTTTGCAAAGGAAAAGGAAGAGTGCTGGTAATTTCTATTCCTGATTAAATAATAAGAGGTGATTCGATGGCTGGGGAGGTGCAATTTTCTTATCAACGTGGCAAGACCACTTATTTTGTAGCTAGGAATCAAACTTCAGGCTTTATCTGGTCTACATCAGGTGGAACGAGTGGAGCCTTTGAAGCCTTTACATCTGGGAATTGGGCTAATTATGCCATCAGTTGTACCGAGCAGGGAACTTCAGCTACCTATGCTGGAAACTGGCCAACAACGATGGCTGCTGGAGTGTATGGCGTAATTGCGAAAGATCAACTCGGTGGAACTCCCACTCAACTTGACACAAGCATTGGAGCTGGAGATTTTCAGTGGGGTGGAAGTGCAGTAGTTCCTCTAAGTGATACGGTAACATCGGGTCAGTTCAGTCAAGCGGCTCCTATCAGAATGGCTCGTTCGGAAGCCATTAGTGGATTCATGTTCAAATTGGTGAGTTCGAGTGATCATGTGACGAATTTCACTAGTGGAGTAGTGAGTGGCCAAATTTCCAGAGATGGTGCTGCTTTTGGAGCGTTACAGTCAGGTACAATAACTGAGGTAGGACTTGGATGGTTTCGATGCAATTTGACTTCAGGTGATGTGAATGCAAAAACCATTGCACTTTTATTCACAGCAGCGGGAATTTCTGGAGGGTCTTCGGACCAACGAGATTTCTCGTTCGTCACTCAAAGAGTTTCGGGTTATTGATATGACACAAACTGAAGCAGAACTCATTCTCAAAGAAATGGATGTTTATTTTGGAACAGATACTCATATTGTGGCATGGGATCGTGAAGGTTTACGTTATCCAGGAGCATTTAATGTTTCCTGTAATAAAGACATGTTAGAAGACAACTTTGAAGTGCTTCATGATTGGTTATTGGAGCACGGGATGGATAGTGTTCATCTTCTTCAAACTGGTAGTCTATTGTTAATCAACTGGCCGGAAGAGATGAGAAGGGAGCATCCAAACATTTTTCGTAAGAAATATTGGGAGGTTTCCAATGGAATTTGACTATCAGCAATCTTCAATGGTGGGTGGAGTTCTTTCGTTCCCTAACTTTCCTTTTGGTGTGTTGCCCACACAAACTTCTGCCATCAAAGAGACGATCAGCATTGGAGGACAATACTCTACTTCCATTTCCATTACAGGTTCGGTGGACGACGATGAACATGACTAGGTTTTGTATTCCTGTCCTATTGCTGTTCTTCTCTGTTCCACTCCATGCCGAAGTTCACATTTCATCACAACATCATCAAAGAAATTCCCCTCGTGGGATGTGTGTTTGGTCCGCAATTGAAACCCTCGCTCGTCATCATGAAATCAAACCTCTTATTGGAATTTTCTATTATTATGATAGTTGGCGGGACTCTCAAGGTAAGCCGTGGACTTTAGGATTCCAGACTGATTCTGTACAGAAGCAATTGGAGTATAGTGAGGTCAAAGGATGGTGCGTGAATAATGCTGATGAATCTTGGGTGTGGTGGGCTATCAAGAAGGATTATGGTTGTGTGATAGGACTGAAGAATTATCCTTATGAGGGGGAGTTGCACGCGGTCTTGCTGACGGAAATTAATGACCGAGAAGTACACTTCATTGATAGCAACCATCCTGGTAAGTTGTGGACAGCATCGTTAGAATGGTTTCGATCTCATTGGAGTGGATTTTTCATTTGTTTGGAGAAAGTGAAGTGACCCGTTATATCCAACTTCCTGATGGTAATGTTATCACTCTTCATGTATTTGACAAAAATCCCCCACCTTTGGAAAGAGGATGGATTAGGAGTGTAGTTAGTAGCCATTGGTGTGTTGATGAGGAAGTGATGAAGGTAATAGCAGAAGACAAGCATGAGTGGGTAGATGAAAGGACTAGCGAATGAACAACATCAAATCACTCCGTCTCAAGTACAGAAAGAAGTCGATTGATGATGAAGAGGCTTATCGAATGTTGTTAGACGACGCCTGGGAAGAATTGCATGATGTTTTGGTACAGGAAGGCTACCGATATTACATCCCTTATAAGTTAAGTGGTCCGCGAGGGGTTGTATTCGATTTAGGAGTTTATCAAGATAAACTTTCGGTAGAAAAGTATGAGATTCCAAATCGTCATTTATCAGAGCATCTGGAAGCCTTGGTGGGTGGATTTTATTCGCATAGTGCTTCTCAAGATCGTGAAATTGTGAAAATGATGCTGGAACGAGTAGAACAGTTAGCAGAACGAATGGGTGTAAGAACTTACATACCAAGAGATTTGAAGGAAATTGGGGAAATTATATGACCTCTCAAGAAGCCAAGCAGTTTTTGGAATCTCAAAGCAATGTTGTGGTTGGGATGGTTCTCCAACAAGAATGGGATCAACTCCAATCTTGGTATCTGGAGTCCATCCAGACCATTGGACTGAATGAATATTCCCAACCTCTTGCCGAAGAAGCCAGGCAGTTCTTTGAGAGGATGACCTTGTTTCACAATGGCGAAATGCCCAAGGAAGAAGCTCAAACTCTTATTCATGAGGAAGCTCTTCACCTCGTGGACTTGCTAGAGGAACGAGAACGAGGAGCCAAGATGCTTCAAGGAGTTAAGTCCTTGAGGATGAAATATCGCCAGAAGAATGTCTCACAATGGTTAGGAGACATTTCTTTGAAAGTAAGAGACTTGGCTCAGTCAGCAGGAGTATCAGAGAACATTGCTTCTTATGAGAATATTAAATATGCAATTGTTGGTTTGGGACTAACCACAGCTGCTCTTGGGACTGCCTGGGCTTCAAGTAAGATATTCAACTGGTTGCGAGATAGGTTAGACAAGAAATCCTTTTCAAAAACTTATCCTCCTCGAAATCCTCCAGGATGGGGAGCAATAGAAGGTGGAGGAGAAATTCCTCTCGTCCATCCTGTTGAAGAAGAACTCGATCTGGGTGAACTTGAGTTTGAGCCAGAGGATGAGGATATCTTTGCCGAAGACTACGATGGACCTTTTTATCTTCATGGTGATTTAGTAGCATATAACATTGAAGAACTCCAAGAATGGATGCAGGCTAATCAATGGTATCCTAATGTATGGGTAACTTCGGATCATGGAAATCTTTCCATTGTGAACATTTGGGAATAGGTGGTGAGTGATGCCAAAAGGGAGTAAAGTTGACTCTTGTTTTCAAAAGGTTCGTAAGGAACGTGTGGACGAGTCCGCTGCTAAGATATGTCAATCTGCTACGGGACAATCCTTGAAGACAGGGAAGAAGCCAAAGAAGAAATCTCTCTCCTCCAAAGTGAAAAGTTTTGATACTCGACAGCAGGCGGAAGCCCTTGTCCAGCAACTTTCGTCGGAGTTTGGGATGGACTTCCGTTTGTCTATGTTTTATCCTGAGCGTGATGGGACTACCGGATTTGATATTGGGTTGTATAAAGAATCAAAATATGGGATTATGCTGCTCCATCTTGGTGATTTGTTTTATCCAGTACAAGACTGGTTGTTGGAACATGGAGCAACAAGTGTAGCTCGTTCTAATGATTGGATTTTAGTAGACTGGCCAAAAGAGGAACAAGATAAGTGGAAGGTTGATAAGAATCCTTACGAGAAATCCCTCCCTTGTCTTACTAAATCTCACTTCCAGTTCAGTATGGAAACTCTCAAAAACTTGGTGGATATGGCCAAGGAGACAGGCGAGCATGAACCACTTCTCGATTATGTTACAGAAGTGGGTATGAACTTGATGCCTAATGATGGAAGAGTTATAAACGATCAAGACACCGGAGCATTCGTAAAATGGGCTAAGAGGTGGGTTTCAATTTTGATTGGCAAACCCCTTCCTGGACTTGAAGGTGATTTTTACTTTGATTCAAGAGGATCATTTCTCCGAGAACTGGATGTTTTTCGGAATTTCCAAGATACTTTAGATAATTGGGATAAAGATCGTCAGGCCATGATTGACAAGACTACTCAGGAGTTGGAAGAGGGATCGAAAAAGAAATCTCTCTACAAAAAGTCCATTCAGAAGACATCTCCTGGTGTACAGAAAGAATTACAACAGATGGAGAAGTTGGAACTCATCCCAAAATACTTCTCGGAGCAGGCTTCTTCAGGAAGATGGAACTGGAACCATGAGGATTATCTCGTTTTCTCTGACCGTGCCGCAGAGAATGGATTCTCTCATGCTCAGCAATACTTCCTTTTCTGTGCCGACCTTCTCTCTCCTAAAAGGATGGGGCGAGAAGAGCAGGGGAAGAGGCTACGTATTCCAGTTAACTTCCCTCAAGTTAAGGGAAGCAAGGCACTCTCCATTGTAGCGAGGAAAGCGTTAAGTGATTGGGAGAACATGCCCCCTGAAGTTGCCTGGGACCACCTTACCGAGCTGGGAGAATTACAATTTGTGTCGGTGGTGTTTCCTGGTAGTTACCGAGAAGATGAGATTGTTGATTGGATAAAGGAGTATGGTCCTAAAGAGACATACATCATCGAATACGATCAAGATGATCATAGTTACTCTGACTATGGAACCATCGAAGCTAAATTCGTATTTCTTGAGAAAACTCCTCCTTATAAAACAATCAAATTCGGAGATGTCCTCGTAATCTTCACTGGTCACCAAAAGGGAACTATGTCCAAAGCACTGGATGAGACAGGTTGGAGGACGCCAGATCGAGAAGGAAGTTGGAGTACATTATCTGGGGGATGGGTAATCTGGAGTGTAGTTAGAGATTATGAGGAAGCAGAAGGAATATCTGCCAGTATTACCGCAGCACATAATCCTCGTGATATTCGGATTGTTGATCGTGGCCCTACATACGAATATCGGTTTGCTGTTTATGTCAGACCCAAGAAGTAGATAATAAACCACCAACCGCTTAGCCTGGAAGGATCTTGATCCCATCCAGGCTTTTACTATTGACACAACTATATAGATTAGATAGTATTCCTATATATGGGACACAAGTACCTTATTGATATTCCTGATTATCAGTGGAGATTCATCTACTCTGTCTCTCAGGATACCAACGAGTCTGTTGCATCGTTACTTAGGCGAATGGTAGGGTACTGTTCTCAAGACCACATGATTTCCCTCTTTGTTCCACCACACCTCTCCGGTCAAATCACTATCGTTGCTAGCGGTTGCATCAAGTAATTCATCCCACGTTCCTCCCATTCGTACATACTCCCTTTCGATAAGCACTTCCTCAAGAAGGTTAAGGAAGTACCGATGAGTGGTTGTTGGGAGATGCAGCATGACGTCCTAGTGGGAACTCTTCATACCGATGTGACTACGGTAGCGTGGGCATGTGGATTTCGTAATTTGATTATTCCTGGAAGGGGAGCATTCCTTCCTGTAGCTGGTATGCCCTTCGACCATGCTCGGAACTCTCTGAATCAAGCCGCTTTGGATGGAGGATTTTCCCATGTTCTCCACCTTGATTCGGATTGTATACCACCTAGGGATGGGATCCTTAAACTCCTTCGCCATAACCTTCCTATTGTGAGTGGAATGTATTGCAGGCGTTCTCCTCCACATTCCGTTCCAGTTATGATTAAGAACGGAACATGGGTAACTAATTTTACTCCTGGTTCTTTGGTGGAAGTGGATATGGTAGGAGCTGGGTTCCTCCTACTATCCAGATGGTTCCTGGAGAATTTTCCCCCTCAAGCTCCCGAACTAGGCAAACACTGGTTTTGGTGGAGGGTAGATCAAAGGGACATCAAAGACCCAACTACAGGAAAACCAAAGTATGATAATTGTCTCTCCGAAGATTTCACCATGAATGTTATGGCAAAAACCAAATTAGGAGTACCCTCCTTCGTCGATACATCGGTTATCGTAAAGCATGTGGGATATGCTCAGTCTACTTTTGGATCTTTTGTTCCGATGGAAACCACTCCCAACACTTAGGAATTTCAACCGTGCTTATGATATTCTCCAATCAAGAGGAATCAACCTACTATGACTCCAGAACTAACTAAGTTTATCCTCGAACTGTTGGTTTGTAAACAGGAACGAATCCTTCTACGTGCTCTCCTGGACGATCCCAAAGACCCTGCCATTCGAGCTGCCTATGGAGATTGGTTGGAGGAGAATGAAAGAGGAGAAGCAGCAAGTATGATACGTAAGGGATGGGACCCTTTAGAGACCAAACGACAAGTGATAGGAACCCTTGCTGGCTATCCAATAGTATATAGTTCTGGAAGTATCACCCACAATCTTTGAAAGGAACTTTACTCATGGGCAAAGAACAAGACCTCGAAAAGCAACTGGAGGAAGTACGTCAAAGTAAGAACTTCCTCCTCAACAATGTGGACAATGTCATGACCCTTCCTGATAAGAAGAAGGCTGACATGTGGAATGCCGTGGCTCCCATTATCAAGAGTGTAGTGGAGCAAAAAATCAAGACGGGTAGTTGGAACCACAATGAGTTCCGCGACTTGGTGTTCCAAAAAGCACTCAAGGCAGTGTGTGGTGAAGATGCTTTTACACACCTGGAAAATGTATGAAAATATGCATCATAAGTAGTACGGTCTTCTCCTGCCCTCCATCGGGATATGCAGGGCTTGAGATGGTTTCCTGGCAGCAAGCTAAGGGATTAGCTGCTAAGGGACATGAAGTTGCTTTGATTGCCCCTCAAGGGTCTACGTGTCCAGGAGTTAGAGTAATTCCTACCGGACCTCCAGGGGGATGGGATGAAAAACGAGCTTATAGTACCTACTGGAAGGAGTTACTTCACTTTAACGATGGAGTAATTATTGATCATAGTTGGAACAAGTTTTCTGTCATGCTCAAACTAGAAGGGAGGCTAACTTGTCCCATCCTGTTGTGGTGTCATGCTCCTGTCCAAACTATGTTCCAACAACCTCCTCCTTATCTTAAGTCCTGCTTCGTGTGCATTAGTGAGGACCAGGCACGGATGTGTATGATCCACCTCAAACGAGCCGCACGGTGCTGTTACAACGGAGTGGACCCGGATTACTACAAGCCGATGGAGGGGGTAACAAGAACGGATCGATATTTGTTCCTAGCACGGTTCAGTTCAATCAAAGGTCCGGACTTGGCAATTCAGGCATGTAAGCAAGCTGGAGTAGGATTAGACCTGATTGGAGACTTTTCCATCACCAATGAACCTGAGTTGTTCAAACAATGTGAGGCTCTTTGTGATGGAGAGCAGATTAGAATTGTAGGGCCAGCTAGTCGAGCCGAATGTGTTATGTGGTTCTCCAAAGCCAAGGCTTTACTCCATCCCAACCTAAGATTTCAGGAACCTTTTGGTTTATCACCATGCGAAGCACAACTTTGTGGTTGTCCCTGTGTGGCCTGGGATCACGGTGCAATGAGGGAGACCGTGTTAAACGGCTCTACGGGCTTCCTGGTCGAGTCGCAAGAGGAATTAGTGGGGTTACTGCAACAAGACGCTGTTTCGAGGCTTGACAGGGCTAAATGTAGGGATTGGATTACCTCCCGTTTTACCGTAGACCATATGGTAAATCGTTGTGAGGAGCTGGCTATCCTTGCTTTGACCAAAGGCTGGTAGCAGAATTAATACTACCTTAGAGTAAGGTTCAAACACCACTAGGAAAGGAGCAATCAAACCATGAGCCGAGCCTATCGTATCAAGGTCAAAGAAAGTCTGAAGTCCACCATCTCAGCTGACGATGAAGCCAAGTGCAAGTTGGACATCATCCAGGTTCTTCCTCCAGAACAAATGCAGCAAATGTTGGAAGGAGCACTCGCGGAGAAGGGCTACATCCAAGATGGCAAGGTGATGAAGAAAACCTTGGACAACGGCATGGAAGTTAGCATTGATACGGAGACGGGAGAAGTTACCGTCTTGGTGCATGACTGTGAGGAAGTAGAGGTGGAAAAGACCAAGGAAGGATATGGAGAATCCCGTCAAGACGACCAACATCTCCGTGAACAAGTCAAGAAGGAACTGGCTCAGGAAGTGATTGCCAAGGAGAAGAAACTCCAACAGGAGATCACGGACAAGCTGGAGAAGGAACTACAAGGACTGAAACACGAGTTGGATCAGGTTGTAAACCGCACTACGGCAGAAGCACTCAAGGTTAAGGCCAAGCAACTCGGTCAGATCAAGGAATTGACTGAGGATGTTGAAGCCGGGTCGATGACGATTGTGGTGGAGGTGTAGGTCCACCTATGAAAAATCAACACAAGGAAGTCTCCCCAGAAAAGTTACTCTTTTGGTACATGAGAGGACACAAGGAGTCATTCAACAAGTTGGTGGAGTTGAACCAGGAGAAAGCCATTCGGTTGTTATGCCACAAGTTGGGGAGGTTCAACTTCCAGGATGTGGAGGATTCAGTCCAGGAGGTATTCCTACTCTTGTGGAAGAAACCACGTCCTATCCTGTCTTTCTGGAAGTGGTTCATCAAGGTGGCTCTCTACCGCTATTGGAAGAAGACCAAAGCTTTCAACCAACGACTTCGTGACCTCACCATAGGTAAAGGAGGGGATTTGGTTGACGTGGGAAGAATCCCTGTTCCGGTCCAGGAGGAAGAGAAGGAATCTCCCAAGTTGGAGGAATTGATCTCTTCCTTGGCCCCTCAAAAGCAACAAATTGTTACCCTCAGAATGTGGGGGTCTACCTTTGAACAGATCAATCGAGAGTTGGATTGTACCCACTCCAAAACTATCTTTGTTCGTTCCATCAAAACCCTGAGAAGGGAATATGGGAAACTCCCTCGATATGGAAAGGGACTAAAATTGTCCCCCCAAGATAGAGAAAAGGTTAGAGAGCTATACCAACAAGGAACACTTACTCAATCACAGATAGCTGAGATAGTAGGAATAGGAATTGCTACAGTGAGTAGACTGATTCGTGCAGAAGGTTTTAGGAATGAGTAAAAACGAACCGGATGGTGATGAATTAACCGTAGGCTGTCTCCTGGTGTTAGCCACCTTGCCATTCCTCATGCTAGCGAATGGATGGACTCTCCACCTCTTGTGGGGATGGTTCTTAACTCCTACTTTTGGCATCTCTTCTCCTGGTATTGTGGGATGTTTGGGGATTGCCTTGTTGATTAGCTATATGTTCCACAACCATGCTAGAGAAAAACCGGATAGTGAGTTGTCCTTCCTGAGTCGTTTAGTGGTAAAGATCACCACTCCGATAGTAGTCGCTGGAGTTACTATCTTGTTCGGTTGGATTTTGCACCTTTTCATGTAGGAGTTACAACGAATGGATTACTTCGATTTGGTTCCTCTTTGGGGACAAATAGTTGTTGGTGTGATGGGATATCTTACGTTGGGAATTGCTATCAGTGCCACGGCAATTCGGGTGGAGAAGTATATTTATGGTGGCTATTCTCCAATCGTAAAAGAACAATGTGAAGTCCCCATTGCTGTACTATGGCCACTTGTCCTTATTTGCCTTGTTGGTCATTGGATATTTTGTGGGATTTACAAGGTTATTCATTTCCTGGGAGAAGTGTAGTATGGCACATTTTCTCCATCTCAGCAAAGGAAAATTCATCAACTTGGATCATGTTGTTGCTGTGGAGGAGATGAGACAAGTTCCAGATCTTGGAGAAACCAAAAGATGGGAGTCTCGGTTTGTGCGTCCTCATTATGTGTTTGATGAAGGACCAATTATTCTTAGGGTAAGTTATCCAGAACCTAGATATGATGCTTCTCCGTTTGTTATTTTGAATGAGGAAGACGCCAAGTATTTTCGAGCTTACTTCGACGAATTTCGATCTCACTAAGAGGACCAATCATGAGCTTTGAAGATTTCAACTATAACAAGATCGAGGAGAATACCTTCTTCGTGGAACTGCTTATGAGTTCCCAGGAAAGGATCTTCCTCAAAGCACTACAAGACGATCCTAATGACGAAGCTCTTCGTGCAGCTTATTCTGACTGGCTGAAAGAGAACCATCGAGAGAATGGAGCTAAGCTGATTGAAGAAGGTTATGTTCCTGGCATGAATCGTTATGCCAAATATCGATCATCTCCAATGGAAGTAACGAGTGGTGCAATTAGAAGCGGCCATTTTGCTGGAGTGCTTTACAGCGGCAATATTTCTAGTGGGCAAATTACTACATTTCACGTTCAATCGGGAAGCTGATGCCTCACAACTTCTACATCACGCACGATAAGATATCACTCCCCACTGGAGGGGGGATTGTCACCAAACATGAGAGTGAAGCCTTCTCCACTCTTGGTCCATGTGAGGTATGGGACAGAGACCAACTAGGTGGAGGTGGTGGAGAACCGTGGAAATGGGATGATGTTGCTTGTTGCAAAAAAGATTTCTTTGTGATAAGACCAAAACTTTGCCACTTTTACAGCGGAACTTGGCCAAAAACAGTAGATGTGTTAAAACGCAATGGTTCCATTGTGGTCATGACTATAGCGGCACACTCCGTAGAAGTATCCAAACGAGAACACGAAAAGTTGGGATTTGGATTCAACCTTAGTCATCTCACCGATCCGGAACTATGGAAACGATACATTGAGGGATACCGACTTGCCGACGTAATTGTGGTGCCTGGAAGTGTACCGAAGAGAACTGTTCAGCAATACGGTCCAGATTTTGAGAACAAGGACATACGCATAATTCATCATGGCTGTAATATTCCACCAGAAGTCAAATCCCTCCCAGACCGTTTTACTGTTGGGTATCTTGGAAGTTTCGGAGCTGACAAAGGGGTAGTTTACTTACTACAAGCCTGGAAGAAACTGAACTACCAAGACGCTACCCTTATTCTAGGGGGAAGGGATTCTACCTCCATATGGGGGAGACAACTCATTACCCAACTAGGAGGGGGCAACATTATCGTTAAGGGTTGGGTTAATGATGTAAGTGAGTTCTACAATGAGATCTCCCTTTTCTGTTGCCCTGCTGCCACCGAAGGATTTAATTGTGAAGTGTTAGAATCCCAAGCCCATTCCCGTACTGTTATTTGTTCCCGTGGAGCGGGTGCTGTAGATTTAGTTCCTCCCTCCCATACAGTAGACGCTTGTAGTGAAGATCAACTAGCAGAGAAGATAGATGAAGCTAAGAAAATCTGGGATTTGGAAGCTAGAGGAAAACAAGCAAGAGAAGTGGCAGAATTGTATACTTGGGATCTCATCAAACAAAAGTACCTTGAACTGTGGAAGGAAATGATTTCATGACGAAGGAAGAATTTGATACACTGAGGAACGTGTGCGGGAGAATCGACGAACTTTACTCACTTCTCTTCCACGTAAAGAAAAACCTGACTATGTTAGAAAATGGGTGTCACCTTAGCATCAAAAATGGGTTTAACGGTGAATATCGAGTAGAGGATTACTTGTCTGAGCACCAAGTAGCCTACCTCCGTAATCATATCATTGAGGAATTGAAACTTCGACGTGATGAGTTACAGGGGGAATTTGACAATTTCACATTCCCTATCAAGGAGGAAACTACCACCAAGGATGATACAACTACCCAAAGACGAGGCTATGAATTCCTGTGAAAACTCCCAATGAGTTAGATGACCCAGACTTCGACGATGAGGATGAAGACAGTGACGATACCTGGGTCTGTGATGTGTGCGGTAAGTTTATGTATGAGGATACTCCATGTCCTCATTGTGATACCCCTCCTCCTTGGTGGGAAGGGGAATGGGAGCAACCTGATCCCAAGGAATTGAATAAGGAATAACTTATGGAACCACAAGTATGTCTCCGTTTCATCATGCAAGGGGGAGCATTCATCCAGTGCATCTATCCTTCTAGTGAAGCGAAAAGAATAGTTCAAGACTGGTCCCAACGGAAGAGTATGCGTCTTACTCGTGGAGAGTTCTATGAGGGAGTGGACTTGGACCATGTTTTAGCTATCCATCGTATCCCAGATGAGATGCTTCAACAAATGGGGCAGGCCAAACCCACACCGGGAACACAGTATCCACATACCTACTTCGGTAAAGGGACTTCGGGGATCAACTAATGGTAGAAGATTACCTTTTCCTTATCCCCATAACGATGCTCTATGTGATAATTGGATACCACGTTGGAGAGTTCGTTTTCATACGGATACCTGTGGGTAGTTTGAGATTTTGGGTTTCTATTCTTACTATTCCTTTGTGGCCAGCTGTTTTATCCTGCATTGTGATTTACAACTTGTGGAAATGGATAGAAAGATGAACAACGAAACCTTTCTGGAGTACCTCAAGAAACTCAGTGGAGAAGGGAAGGAACCTTCTATGATTAGACCTTTCGTTCATTACTATCAGGATGGAGACTTCCTGGAAGCCTACTGGAAGAATGAAAGTGCCTATGCTGATCCTATTGTCATTCCTGGCAAAGGTGAGATCATGGCTCTCATGAGGAGTATTGATACCAAGGAAGTTATTGGTATCCAGATCTTCTGGGTGGATAGCATGATCGAGAAGACAAAGGAAGGGAAGAAAGAATGAGTCAACTTCCTCTTGGAATTTCGATTGGATTTCTATCAGGAGCCTTATCCACTCCTCCCTTGGGAACTGTGGTGATGGGGTCTATTGCTTCCGAACAGAGAACAATCTATGAATCAGGATTGAACACTTACAATATCCATTCTGGAGACTTAGAGAACTGGATGTACTGTAGGGGGTGTAAAACAAGGATGGGTGGATCAGGTGATGGTGTAGCCATTCATGGAGTTTCTGGACTTTACATGAGATTCTGTTGGCAATGTGCTGGCTTCACTTACAAGCATCCCGTTCTAGGAAATGGTTTCCACCAACGGTATGACTGGATCATGGACAGCATTCCTTTGACTCAAGATACACCTCTACCCATCATTGCGGACTGGCTAGAAGAGAACCAACGAACCAAGGATAGTGAGTACATTCGGAAGTGTGATGAAATTCTTTCTTCAAGATAAAGGGAAGTAAAATGGATCAGAATCGTCGGCAATTTATTGGTACGGTTATTTCATCTCTGGTGGCCATTCCATCCATCTCTTCTCTCTCACTTTCCTCAGAAGTAGAACCGGAAATGTTCTCCTATTGGAATGGGAAGGAGCAGGTGTCTGTCCAGGTCCAGGAGATTCTGGACCGCTATCAAGTTGCTGCGGAAGAGTTCTTCTTTCATGCTTCTTATTCTGTCGATGGATCAACGGTAATTTATAACCGTTTTGATGAATTCATCAATAATCTCTACAATGTTTTTCAATGTCACCGTCCGGAGTATCATACCTTCTGGGTTCCAAAAGGGAAGGATTATGAGTGTCACCGTAAAGTAGAGGGGTTGCCCTTCTCCGCTCTTTCGGAGTTAGAGGGAGAGTTCTACTCAGTATGCAAAGAAAGAGTCGATAAAATTCATCAGGAAGCTAAAGAAAAGGCTTCTTCAATACCCAAGGACAGAATCCTTACTCAAGAAATCAATGAACAGCACAGGAGTAACATCAATCAAGCAAGATCGGAATTTTCTCGTTAGGAGATTCCTGAGTGCAATTCTGTATTTTCGATACGGTTTCCAATGAGTTTTGGTGTAGTGACCGAGGCTGGAACTATGAAGAGGTAGAAGTATTTGGCACCTTTGAGGAAGTCACTCAACACTATCAGGGAGAAGCAGGGAAACGCATCGGAGCGGAGATTGTGGAAATCGAAGTAGAATATGAAGATGAAGTGGGAGAATCGGCATAATGAAAACCAAAGAGTTGATTAGAAGATTGCAGAAAGAAGACCCTTCAGGAGAACTAGAAGTCTCTGTAGGAAATGAGGACATTCACTTCGTTCATCGTGCAGAGGGGTATTGGGATGGTTGCCAACAGATACTCGTTCGGAATGAGGAGAAGAAGTATTATAATATTATTGGTGGACGATACAATTCCAGCAAGACTAAGGTAGTAATCAGAACCTTGTCTTTCCATGATGCTATATCCAATAACCCATCCTTCACTGTTGATTATTCAGACCTTTCTGAACAAAAAGCTGTTTCTTATGAACAGAGTAATGAAGATCATCGAAAGACTGTACAGAAGATAAGGTATGAAATTGAATTGGAACATTTCGTCAAACATTGTAAGAAACGAGCAGGTGAAATTTCTAGTGATGTAAATGGTTTGGAAGATGTGTGTAAAATATTCTTCGACAAGAATATTTCTCCTGATGACCCTCTCCCACAAGACGTTCCTGTTATTGGATATTCTTATGTGGATAGAAGGGACATTCAGTGGCAGCGAGAGGTAGATATTTCCTTCAGCGACGATAAGTGGACTATTACCAAACACACTCCTCCCACGGTGTCTTAATGGAATTATTTTACACTCACATCTCGGAAGAAAGTAAGCGACTGGTCCAGGAAACCCTGGATAGTGGTAGGCTCAGTGAAGGAGAGCGAGTTAAGGAGTTTGAGAAGGGGTTGAATAAGTTTGGTCTGTGGAACCCTGTTACGGTAAATAGTGGCACCTCTGCTCTTCACCTTGCCTTGGTTTTATCCGGAGTGGAAAGGGGTGATGAGGTTATTCTTCCCCCACAAACTTTTGTGGCTACCGGGATGGCAATTCTCTATTGTGGGGCTACTCCTATTTTTGCTGACATCGATCCTTTCACCGGGAACTTGTGTCCGGAAAGTGTACAGAAGAAACTAACTCCCAAAACCAAAGCGGTTATTCCCGTTCACTGGACGGGTCTTCCTTGTTACATGGAAGACATCAACTATGCAATCGAGCGAGAGAGTGAATTATTCAACGAACGACCTTCCATCATTGAAGATGCTGCTCATGCCTTGGGAGCTGTCTATCAACAAGACTTGATAGGGAAAACTCACTGGTCAAGATTTTGTTGTTTCTCCTTTCAATCTACTAAACTGTTGACCACGGGTGATGGGGGGTGTATTTGCAGCAGTATTGACATCACATGGGATAAAGAAGATGCCATCCATCGACGATGGTTTGGAATCCCCCGTGGTGCTGAAATTGGACCACTTGGAGAAAGGGATTTTTCATTACAAGAAGTCGGGTACAAATACCACCTCAATGATCTGGCTGCTTCTTTGGGGATAGGAAACCTTCATACTCTCCCTCAACGGCTGACAAGAAGACAGCAAATAGCAAAACAGTACCGAGAAGAATTGGATACCGTGAAGGACATCGAATTTATCGAAGTTCCTGGTAGTTGGTCCCATGCGTACTATGCCTTTGCCATGAAAGTAAACTGGCGAGATGACTTTGTACAGAAGATGAAAGAAAAGGGGATTCCTTGTTCTATCATTTGCTCCCGGATCGACAAGAATCCTGTTTTTGGAGGGATACGAGAAGACTTAGTGGGACAGAGGGAGTTTAGCAAAAAGAGTATTTGCCTCCCCTGTCATGAAAATTTGTCAGACGAGGATGTTCAACAAGTCATCGATGCAGTCCGGGGAGGATGGTGATGACCAATCAGGAAATATTAGAGAAAGCAAAGGAAATGGACAAGAAGCACAAAAAGACTATTGCCTTGGATGTAGATGGAGTATTAGCTCACTACGATACCTGGAAGGGTTCTGATCACTTCGGGGAACCCAGACCAGGAGCAGTGGAGTTCACCAAAAAGTTGAGTGAAACCTACTCGGTAATGATCTTCACTACCAGAACCAAAGTAGATATGTTTGGTCGAGAAGAGGGAGATACAGTAGATAAGCTAACTCTTCGTGTTAAAGAATGGTTAGACCAGCATGGGTTCAGTTATGACTCTATCTACGCTGGTCAGGGGAAGCCTTTCTTTGCTGCCTTGGTGGATGATCGAGCCATCAACATTGTCAAGAATCCTACAGAATTAGACTTCCAAATTGCCCTACATGATATTCGATTTCTGGTAGAGAGGGAGTAATGACCAGAGTTCTTTACCTTGCCAATACCGATCTTGGATGGGAGATGTATCATCATCTACGTTGGATTGGTGGAGAAGTGGTCTTTGAAGGGTGTAATGATTACCACATCAAGGACTGGTCCAAGATTCCCCCCTATGACTTAGGAGTGAATTTTCTGGCCACTCACAAGATTCCTTCTAGTGAGTTTACTATTCCTTACCGTTGGCTCAACTTCCATCCTGCCCCCCTCCCAGAGTATAAAGGAAGGAACCTTGCTTACCATGCTATCATCAACGGAGAGAAGGAGTTTGGAGCTACCCTCCACTACATGGCTCCGGAGTATGATACCGGGCCTATCATTGAGGTCAAGAAATTCCCTATAGAGAATCATCACACATCGGGAGATTTGGTAAAAATTTCTCATCAACTGCTCAAGGAACTCTTCATCAAATGGGTTCCAAGGATTTTGAACGGGGAGGAGATTCCTTCTACTCCTCAAAATAAAGGGGAAGGAAGATACTACAAAAAATCTCCTCTTTGTGAGGAAATATCTATCCCAGATTCATCCAAAATAGTTATCCGGGCGTTGACCTGTCACCCTAAGCATCATGCTCAAATTACGATTAGCGGGAAGAAATACAAAATTATCCCATGTGAGGAATAAATTATGCGATGTTGGGCGTTTGGCGTTGACGAAACTTTAGTTATCTCCAATGGTCCTGTTACTTTGGAATCTATGGAGGAGCTTCGACAACAAGGGGATATTGTTGGAATCTGTGGGAACATGCACGTATTTTGCCAACTTCCTGATTGGCACAAGCGAGTATCCTTCCTGGGGCAATCTTTCCTTTCCAAAGATTACTTTCTTCATGGATTGAAACTTAATATTCGTGCAGACGATTACATTATGGTAGGGAATATCGGAGAGGCTTGCTCCAAACAATTTGGACTTCCTCAGTCTGGCAGCAGTGAGGATATGTCCCATGCTCTACGGGCTGCATGGAGGTTCATTTCCGAAAAGGATTTTGCAGCGGGGGTTCGTTAATGAAACGCTATCTTATTACCGGGGGTTGTGGCTCACTCGCAACCCCGTTGGTCAAAACACTACTTCAACAAGGTCATGCTGTCAGTACCTTCGACAACTACTCCCGTGGCTCCCGCAGTAGATTAAATGGACAGGATGTGTGTTTCTTCTATGGGGATATTTGTGACTATAACGTAGTCAAAACAGCAGTAAAAGGACATGATGCAGTGATTCACCTTGCTGCTATCAATGGGACGAAAAACTTCTACGACTACCCATCCCGTGTGTTGGAAGTAGGCACCAAAGGGATCATCAACGTCATGGATGCTTGTGTGGAGCATGGAGTAGGAGAACTCCTCATTGCCTCCTCATCGGAGGTTTATCAAACTCCTCCTGTTTATCCTGCTCATGAAGAAGTTCCCCTAACGATTCCTTATCCTCAGAATCCACGGTACAGTTATGCGGCTAGCAAGATCATCTCGGAGATGTTTGCTCTTCACTACAAAAGTGAAGATTTCAACAAGATGTTAATCATTAGACCACATAACTGCTACGGCCCCGACGCGGGATGGGATCATGTAATCCCTCAACTGATACGAGAAGTATCTAACCCCCGTACCGCAAAGAAGATTCAAGGGAGTGGGAAGGAAACCAGAGCATTTTGTTATGTTGATGATGCGGTAAGTGGAATTCTTACTATCCTGGAAAAAGGTGAGCATAGGAATATCTACAATGTGGGAACCGATGAAGTGGTGAGTATGGAATCCTTGTTGTTGAGGATAGCCTTAATCATGAACAAGCCAGTAAGAGAGATTATTCATACTCAATCCCCTAGTGGAAGCACTCCTTATCGTTGTCCTAATATTTCCAAATTAAAAGCACTTGGTTGGGAACCAAAAGTAATGTTAGAAGAAGGGTTAAGAAAGACAATCCTTTGGTATCTGGAACACCCTTTGGAAAGAAAGGAATGCTAATATGCAAGCAACACAAGTTACTCAATGTCAGATGTGTGCTACTCGCTTTCCGGAGTCAGTATTCCATGTAGGGTGGCTTCCTCCTGTCAATACGATGAGGGAGATAGGAGAACCGCTCCCTCCTGAAGAGGTATTCTATCCTACAGAATTGCTAGAGTGTCAACACTGCAAGTTAGTTCAACTTTCCGTAGAAGTTGATCCAGAGATTCTCTTCCCAAAAGAATATGCTTATCGTAGTTCCACAACCAAAATCCTCAAGGATAACTTCAAGGAGTTGTTTCAAGAGGTAGACTTTCTCTTCCCCCATCTTGGGAAAGGGGATGTGATTGTAGATTTAGGCGGCAACGATGGAAATTTACTATCCAACTTTCACCAAGCAGGATTCTACTGTATCAACATCGAACCGACAGGAGCCGCAGAGGAGAGCAAACAGCAAGGTATTCCTACCATCAACAAGTTCTTCTCCTCCAAAGTGGTCGATGAGATCGTGAACAATATCGGGAAAGCTGATGTAGTCACTTGTACAAACTGTTTTGCTCACATGCCAAACATCAATGAGGTAGTGGAAAATATCAGGAGATTGATGAGTGATGATGGGGTCTTTATTTGTGAAAACCACTACCTCCCTTCACTGATAGAGAACTTGCAATATGATTGTTTGTATCACGAACATAGACGTTTTTATTCCCTCACCAGCTTGAAATATCTCTTCGACCAGCATGGGTTGGAAATTACTTACGTCAAGAAGATTCCCACTCATGGAGGAAGTCTCCGCGTCTATGCTCAGAAGAAAGAGGCTACTTATGATCATCACAAGTGTCCTTCTCAATGGATGTCTCTTTTTGATGAAGAAAAGGCATTCTTTACAGAAGATGTGTGGACTACTTTCCGTCAACGAGTAGCAAGAGCCAAGATGGAACTATTCCAACTGCTAGCCAAGCACACAATGGAGAGTGGACTTTACGGAGTAGGAGCACCTAGCCGAGCAGTTACTTTAGTTCACTTCCTAGGGTTAGATGAAAACATTCTGGACTGCATTGTGGAAGTCCCACAGTCTCCCAAGTTGGGACATTACTTACCTGGGACGCGAGTTCCCATTTACGATCAAGAATGTATTTTTGAAGATGACCAACCAGAGTATGTCCTTCTTCTCTCCTGGCACATTGCCGATGAGTTGATGAAGAACCTCAAGAAGAAAGGGTATCGAGGAAAATTTATAGTTCCTCTTCCAATACCTAAAATCATCGAATAAAGGATTTGTTAGATGAGTTTCATCACCTTCGTAGTGGACACCTGGAAATGGACCACGGGAGGAGATTTCACTACCATGTATGCTTGGGAATGGGAACAACATTTTGACCAACATCCTGACGATTGGGAATCTCGCTTAGTATACTCAGATTGGCTGGAGGAGAAGTATCTTCAAGATGAAGCAGAAGGACAACGCTATCTCGCTAACCTCAAAGTCATGCCTGGCCCCCCATGTGCGTTGGGATTGGGTTCTGGAGATGAAGCTACTTGGTTTTGTGCTGGTATGGAACGATGTTTTTGGATTTTCCCCGATTCCAAAAAACTCCCCGTCGTTAGGATAGGATTGACAACCAGAAAAGATTACCATGTTCACGGAGAATGGTGTATTGCATTGAGTCTATTTCAGTACCTTGATGGATATATTGTGGACGGTCGGAACAATGGGAAATGGAACGACAATCTGTCCCATAGTAACTATGCTCGTTCTTACATCAATCGAGTGGAAGCAGAAAAGGCTCTGTCCAGAGCTTTGAAGAAATTGAGAGAAAACAAGTCATGATTTCTTTGGTGCTGTGCAGCTACCGACCTGGAGGATTTGACATTCTTTGTCATTCCTTGCAAGAAACTTTGCAAGGAACCGATCAAACAATCGAGTGGGAATTCATTGTCATCGATGATTATCCTGGTAGAGTTGAACGAGGAGTTGTTGAGAAAAGAATCCTCTCAATGGGATTACCACTTACTTGTTATCGCAAAAGTAAAAACAAGTTTTACTCCAATGTGAAAGGCGGATTGTGCAACGCCTGGAACAGTGCTCTCCTCCATTGCAGAGGAGAAAGGATTGTCTTTGTCAGTGATTATACCTGGCTGCCTCCCTACTGGATCAGGGCATGGGACCATCTTCATAAACAGTTTGATGACAAGACTCTTATCTCCGGATCAGCCATTGTTTACGAAACACCTAAACCAACTCTGGTTGATGACTTCTCTACCTGGAAAATCCCCCCTCCCTTGATTCCCAAGTGGCCTTGGGTTCCAAGAGAGTGGGAGACCTTTTACGTAAGTATCACCAGAGACTTTTTCGATATTATCAATGGAGTGGATGAAAGAGCAGATCATTGTCATTGCTGGCCCGTAACCAGCAAGATGGCTCAGGCAAAAATGTTAGGATACAAACTAGAAGTCGATCAGGAAATTGCTGTTTGTCACATGGTAGACCATCGAGTATGGGATACTCCCCAGGAACTTTCTCCCCTCGGAAATGAAGGGATGTGGAGGATTACTCATATCTCAAGTGCTCCGGAAGAACCAAAGTGGGAAGTACCTTCTCCCAATCCATGGAACTTGGTAGAAGAACGTAAACGAATTTCAGGAATTTGACATGATCATTAAACCAACCTCTTATGCTGCTCTAGCAGGTCCATGTTTGGATGAGGATTATCCTCTTATTCGAGAACTTCTGTCTTATGAAATGATTTGTCCTATTTCCTGTATTTTTGCACGAGGAGCTTTGGCTAACGTAGTTTTCGCCAATACTCCCTCTCCTATGCACTGGAGTAGACAACGAGAGTGGCCTTGGATATTGAGGGAAGGAGATTTTCAACAACATCATCGAGTGCTGGACATAGGAAGTGGTTGGAGTATTTTGAAGTTTGCTATGGCAACTAGAACTCATTGGGTAGATTGTTTGGAAATCAATCCAGAGTTCATCAAGAAGGCTCAAGTTACCATTGACCAGATTGGTTTTGATAACATCAAGCAAACCCAAGGTGATATGTGTGAACTACCTTTTCCTGATGAGACTTTTGACCGCTATGTCAACTGTTCCGTCCTGGAGCATGTTCATTCAAGTAAGTATGCACAATGCGTAAAAGAGGCCAAACGAGTCCTTAAACCAGGAGGAACTGCTCTCCTGACAATGGATGTGGTTACATGGGGTAGTCCCAAGGAAGGAGACTTCCACATGAATCCGGAGACAGCAGGAATTGTAGTTGACGAATTTGGAATCTCAAAAGCTATTGAAATAGGGGATGTGATGGAAGCACGGGTGGGAAATGAAGGGGAACCAGATGAAATTCATTTGATGGTTCTCATGATAAGATGGCAAAAACCATAAAGGAGCTTGGTATGGAAAAGGGAAATTTCTATTTTGGATGTTTGGGATTTGGTGTGGCATCCGTGTTTCTTTTGCTCTTTATCATATTGATGAAGAGTTGGACTACCATTCCCGCTGGTCATGTGGGTGTTCTAACCACTTTTGGAGCAGTGGATGATCACCCTATTCAGGAAGGATTTAACTGGATCAATCCACTTAAATCCGTTCATAAAATATCAATACGAACATGGGAATACAAAGCAGAGGGGGATGTTCCCACGAAAGATGGTCTAGGGGTGCATTTGGAAGTGTCCCTCCTTTATTCCATCAAACCAAAAGATGCCCCTGCCATTTTCCAGAAGTACGGGGAGAGATACGATCAAGTGCTTATTGTTCCTGTATTTCGATCTTTGGTTCGAGAAGCTACTTCCAATTATCGAGCAGAAGATCTTTTCACTGCTAATCGTCAGAAGATAGAAAACTCTTTATTCACTGAAACAAAATCTTCTTTGGAGGCTGATGGAATTATTGTGGAAAGAGTTTTGCTAAGAGATGTTGATCTTCCTTCTGTAGTGCAAAAAGCTATCGAGCAAAAATTGGCAATGGACCAGGCTGCACAACAAATGGAGTTTACCATCCGTAAGGAAAAATTAGAAGCAGATCGGAAGCGGGCAGAAGCAAGTGGTATTGCCGATGCTCAGAAAATCATTCAAGGGACTCTCACAGATAACTACATTCGCTATCTTTGGGTAGAGGCATTGAAAAATCATCCTGGTGCCGTGGTGTATGTCCCCACAGGCAATGATGGAATGCCCATCATCAAATCAGTAGTGAACAAGAAGGAGTAGTTGTGATCTGGCAACAACATGAACCGGACGAGTGGGTACTAGGCAACATGGTTCGGGGCATTGTGAGACGTCCTTACTATGCGGAAGTCTACTTTGACGAAGAGTGTGACAGTCCTCGTGGGGGCTGGAAGTGGAAGATATTTCCTCCAAAATATGAAGACCGCTTTGATGGGTTAGCCTTATCCCTTGACAATGCCATTACAGAATGTGAAGCTCATTTGGTGAGGTTAGCCATTCCTTTGGATTCACGTAATACTAAGAATGATAACTGGAATGGACGGTTCATTGGTATTCCTACCACAAGGTTACTTTGGGTTGCGATCTGGAGTATCGGTAGGGTTTTACGAATGAATTCGTGTCAAGCTTCAATCCATTTGAAGAGATTACGACAGAACGTAATGGACCTCTGTTGGGGAAGTCTTCTGGTTCTCAATAGGCACTTAGCTCAGTGGGTAGAGCATTGGTCTTACATATCAATGGTCACAGGTTCAAATCCTGTAGTGCCTATCTGCGAGAGTAGTTTAATAGCAAAACCAGTGGTGACACTGAATGATGGTCCAAATCCATCCTCTCGCTCTTACGAGAAGTGAGGGAAATCAACAAGGAGTACAACTATGGACCTTCATGGATGTCAACTAGAGATTCCGGTAGCGTTGAGTATACCAACAATCATGAGTGAGGTTGAGAAATTCTGGCCACAAGCTGTTTATACGGAGCTAGTGTCAGAGACGATGATCTACAAAAACATGGCTGCTCGTGATGCCTGGGACGCGGGATGGTCGGAAGAGAATGATGTGACTATGATCCACGTCATCTTCAATGAGGGGTCTACATACTTTGTCATCGACGACCACGAAGAGTTAAAACCCATCGTAGAGGAGATTGCAACTTCGGTGGGTCTTTGAATTAGAGAAGTGTGGGAATCCGCATAATGGGAAGCGGCTTCGACTCGTAGCTCCTCCGGAGTGGGGAGTTAAGGGCGGCAGAAAACTCGAAGGAAACCATATCCCACACTTCTCTTTATTTTACCACTAGGTTATGAGTCATGCAAAAGAAACCAAAGAAATTCAAACTTGGAACGGTGGTGGTGTTTGAACCCAAAAACTTCAATCCGAAGTATTGGAACCAACTAGCAGAATATGACAGAATCAAATATTACGGAGTTTTGGGGTATGGACAAAAAAGACAGAAACACTTTATATTCCTCACGGAAATAAGAAACATTCCGGGTCATTGCGTGTTAGTAGACATGGATAGCGGTAACATTCAAGTTATGAGGCATACTTCAGATTTTCGAGAAGCGACTGAAGACGAACTGTAAGAAAGAAGAGATAAAGTAATGAATGATTTACAAGAAAGTCGCCCAGATTTTGAATCTATGAGTAAGAAAGATATGATTAAAATTCTTGACGAAATCAGAGAATCTCTATTTTATTGTCAGGATTCTCAAGATTTTTGTTTATACATTAGCAAGTTGTTGAATGTTAATACTTCTGTATAGACAAACTACTTTCAACTACATTGGGAAGAAGGGTCTATAAACCCCGAAGTCGTTATTACCTCCACAGGAGGGAGATAGAGACGGGATGACCTGGACTGGTGCAAGTGGGAGTAGTTTTTTATCGTAACCCTCGTCTAACGGTAGGACAACCTCCTTTCCGGAGGAAGATGTAGGTTCGAATCCTGCGGGTTGCCTTTGGGTTCATAGCTCAATGGTAGAGCAAAGGACTCATAATCCTTCGGTTGTTGGTTCAATTCCAACTGAACCCATTCTTTAAACCTTGAGAACAGTCTATGACCAGATGGTGAAATTGGGAAACACATCAGATTTAAGATCTGATGCTCTTTATGGGCTTGTGGGTTCGAGTCCCACTCTGGTCATTGATCGCAGACTTGGACGGTTCCTGGAGAAGCCTCATAAGTTTCTCTTTCCCGGTTCAACTCCGGGGTCTGCAACTGGTACTAACCTTTAGGAGAACAACATGGCAGATACAACTGATTTTGGTGAACGTATGAAGCTTTATGAAGGGATGGAAGCAAGAAGAAAACTTATTCCTCTCCTCCCTGCTTTTGCTCGTCTTGATGGAAAGAACTTCCACAACTGGACCAGGGGGATGGAACGTCCTTACGATGAGCGACTTTCTGCCCTTATGATTGACACCACGATTTACCTTGTCAAAGAAACCAATGCTTGTATGGGATACGTGCAGTCGGATGAAATCACTTTGGCTTGGCACAGTACCGACTTCAAAAGTCAAATCTTCTTCGATGGCAAAATTCAGAAGATGGTATCAGTGTTGTCTTCTTTGTGTACGGGATGGTTCAACAAACATGTCCCCTCCAGATTTCCATTGATGAATTTACCCATTGCTCACTTCGATTGTCGAGTATGGAATGTTCCCAACATAGTGGAAGGGGTTAACGTATTCTTGTGGCGGGAGCAGGATGCTACTCGAAACTCCATTTCTATGGCAGCCCAATCCGTTTTTAGTCACAAGGAACTCTACAACAAGAATGGTCCCGAAATGCAGGAGATGTTATTTGGTCGTGGTATCAATTGGAATGACTATTTACCATTCTTCAAGCGTGGAACTTTTGTACAAAAGCAAGTTACCACCAGAAAGTTCACTAGTGAAGAGTTGGAAAGTTTGCCTACTAAACACGAAGCAAGAACCAATCCAGATTTGATGATCGAACGGAGTGATGTGAAGATCGTGGAGATGCCACCATTTGGAAAGGTAGTCAATCGTCCTGAAGTGATCTTCCAAGGAGCAGAACCAAAGATGGAGTAGCAACCATGAAGAAACCTACCTGCGATTGTCCTCATGCTCGTTACCTGATTGAGAGTAAGTGGATTTACTCTCAGAAAGATTACGATGACAATGAGGGGATTTGTTGGAAATGTAAGGAGACTCTCACCCTACAGAAAACTCAACCTGCTACTATTGACAAGATCAATATGGACGACAAGCTCAGGGAAGAGTGCGAAAAGAACCCTGACATGGCTCGCAAGGTTTTGGAATTACACCATCGTCCAGTGTACCATTGTGTTCCCTGCTTCAAGAAGATGACGGATGAGGATGAACTATACAAAGGACCATTCATTCCCATCGAGGAGGTTTTTGCAGAATTACGAAATAAGGAAAAGTACATTGCTGACCTGAAAACAAGAATCAATGAGATTGAAACCTGTGTACCGGATTGTCCCTACCGATCCAGACTCTCCCGGATGAAAGAGAACCTTCAACACGAATTGGAGCAACCATGAAGAAATTTCATCTAAGTGACATCCTTACTATCACTACCGGAAGACTTCTTTCCAATCGTGGTATGGACGGAGTGTCTGACATTCTCAACTTTCTCACCACCGACGACATCTTCACCCATCAGATTCCTCGTGCGATGAAAATCTGTCACCCTTTTGTTTTACAACAACTTCCACAACTCAACAGAGTAGGAGATGGACCTACTTCCAATGAAGAACTAGACGTGTGGCTGAATGAGCAATACTCCACTTTTGGAGAGGAACTGGAGTTGGAACCCATTCCGCCTATGGCATGGTTGTCTCGTGATCCTGTACAAGAACTAGAAGAGATTGTAGGTAAGGACAAAGTGATTGTAGTCAAATTACCTCCAAAGGAAGAATCATGATCGATCCAACTGAGGTGAAGAAATCCCAAAATGCTTTTTACTTCATGTTTATCATCTCTTTCTTCCTCTCCGTATGGTTCACCTGGGACTGGATCTATGACCACTCCAATGTTGAATCAGGAGTGAAGGCTATGTTTTTCATTCTGTCCAATATCCTTATCTATCAGACTACTTTACTCCATCACATACTACTTGAAATCCTCAAGGAAAAGAAAATTTAGTTTTTGCTATTGACAATACTTGTACGTTAACGTAGGATACCCTAACATGGAAATCAAACTTCCAGATGAGCTTTGTTGCAAACGGTGTGGTTACACCTGGATTCCCCGCATTCGTGATGTGAGGATATGTCCTAAATGCAAAAGTGCTCGATGGAACGAAGAACCACGAAAGGGCAAGGTCCATGTCAAACATCGTAAGAGCAAGAGTGTTGGTTCAGGGGAGTAGAGCATTGGTTCAGCATCGCTTTGGTCCTGATGCCATCCCATTAGAAAAAGAAGAACGGTCAGGAGTCGCAGGAAACAACCCGGAGGAGTGGAAGAAAACCTGTATGGTTACAGAGGACGGAAATCTGTACATACCAGGAAACTATGTCTTTGGGTGTTTGAAAAATGGAGCCGTGCATACCAAGAAAGGACGCGGATCTCTTCAAAACCAACTGGTGTCAACGCTCCAAGTAGAAGAAGATGTGGTTCTTCTCAATCGGAAGATGCCTGAAAAATTAACACAACAGTATGTTCTTTCTCCTACCGACTCTTCCATCCTGGTGTTCGTTTACATAACATCAGTTCGGAATCCATCTACAAAAGGGAGGAACATTCGATACCGTCTGTCAACCAGATCTGGTTGGAAAGCACGATTTACCTTGCGTTGGGACAAAACCATCATCTCCCGTGAACAAATGAAAGCCATTCTCCGAGATTCCGGAACCCTTGGTGGTTTGGGAGATGGTATTCGAGTGGGATGTGGGAGATTCGATGTGATTTCTTACCAGGAGTTGGAAGATGCCCAAGAAACGCCAACCGAGGGAAGTGTGGGACAAGACCAGGGAAACAGTCTGGAAAAGAGACAACGGAAGGTGCTTCCACTGTAACAAGGAAGTGGCTCTGAATGAATGTCATGTGGACCACATTCGTTCAGGGAAGTTAGGAACGAACCATCACACCAATTTACGAGTCCTTTGCCGTCGCTGTCATGTTCTCCGTGCTGATTTCCGACACCGAGGTATGATAGCCAAGGCATTGGAAGATGGAATCATTCCCTTCAACTGGCGAGAGCTAGTTTGGGAATGAACATGCGGTTCGGTCAGATACGTTAGGGTTCGTTGTGGTTGGTCTGGTGGGTCCGGTTAGTTGGGTTGAGGTTTTTAGGGTGAGGTTAGTTAGGTATGAGAATAGGTGGGAATTTCCCACCTATTCTCTATTTTTCAAAGGATAATCAATGATTCGTTTCACCAATCTTCCGGAAGGTTCAAAGGTTCTCGAACTTGGTGGTGGGGACAACCCACAGCCAATCACCACTTGCAATGTAGATGTACGTCAAGGCAAAAGAGTCAATTTCGTAGTGAATTTTGAAGAGTTTCCTTGGCCAATTAAAGATGATGAATGGCCAATAGTGTTGTCTATCTTTTGTTTGGAACATATCTCTTGGAGATTAGTCACGCAAACTCTAAAAGAAATTCATCGAATCATGCAACCAGGAGGAAAACTGGTGGTCGTAGTACCCAACACCGAAGCCCAGATGAAATACATTCTTGCAAAACCGGAATGGGATGGGGACGAGGGAAGTATGTTATTTGGTGGACAAGACTATGGAGAAAATGCACACAAATCAGCATGGTCTCCAAGATGGGCTACCAAGATATTTTCCGAAGCGGGGTTTGAAAACATCATCGTATCACCATATACCCAGAATCCACAAACAAGGCCCGGAGACGAAACCGATATGTTAATAGAGTGTTCCAAACCCCAAACCCTTGTAAATACCCCTAAAACGGTCCAGGTCGCGTCCGAGGATGGTAATACGACCCAAGGGGTAGGAAACCCCCCTGAAGGCGGTATAAACGAAACTAACCCTACTACTAAGGAAATTACCCAAACTACCAAAAGCAAACAGGGGGATGGGACTGAATCTGCCTCTTACGAAGGAAATGTGGTTAGGGAGAAATCGGTCCCATCCCTCCTTCTTACGTCAGAAGGTCGTAGAAAGTGTTTTGATCGTCGATATTTCTCTGGAGGTAGCTTTTGTGGAGGTTACAAACCCTTCTATATGGACTTCCCCTGCCATGAGATGACGGTCCAGAATATTTTGAGGAGGAAACCCCAAAGTGTTCTGGAGCTAGGGTGTGGTCGAGGATACCTCATCAAACGGTTAGAGGATAGAGGAGTAGATTGCTTCGGGATCGACATTTCCACTCACTGTGAACTTACTCGTGCCACCAGTCGAATGGCATTGGGTGACCTGTGTGAAGGAATTGTCTTAGCACAATCCTATGACTTAGCAGTAAGCATCGCAGTGTTGGACCATATTCCGGAGCAATTGCTTCCTCGTGTTATGCAAGACCTAGCTACCTACAGCAAAAGGGGCTATCACGGGATCAACTTCAATCCTCCAGACAGTGGAGATTTGACTCGTGTTACCATCAAACCTAAAGAGTGGTGGCAGGGTATCCTCCCTCCAGGACATGAAGTAGTTACTCAACAGGAGTCGGAGCAAGGAGAATTTCCCCCCCACTACTTTGAAGATGGTGGTTTGACCAAGGTTAACATCGGCTGTGCCTGGAGTATGCTGCACCAGGGGTGGCATAACTTGGACATCTTGGACCTGAAAAACTATGCTCAACAAAGTAACTACAAATTCACCCAATGTGACCTTCGACAAGGTATTCCCTTCGGTACGGAAGTGGTAAACTGCTTCTTCCTATCTCATGTCCTGGAGCACTTTACCTTCAAAGAGATACTAGCCATCCTCAAAGATTTGCGGAGAGCCATTCGTCCGGATGGAGTGGTAAGAATCATTGTTCCTGACGTGGAATTCCTTACAACTCAGTATCAGGAGAAGTCATTGGGATTTCTTGACCAACTGCAAAGTGAATGTGAGGAAGCCAAGACCCAGGCCATGAAGTTGAATTCCCTTCTCGTTGGAGATGAACATAAGTCCCTGTTAGACGAAGAAACGCTAGGCAACCTTCTCAGTGAGGCGAAGTTTACTCCACGTCCTACTAAGTTCAGGACGACTCAAAGCGGAGACCTTGGTAAGTTAATCTTGTGTGAGACGATTGACGCGATCCCATGTTTGAGTCTCTTCATGGAAGCAGTTCCCACTGTGGGATGATGAACGGGAAGAGAATGTAATTCTACTTTATGACGTGGCTCACACCCACGTCATTTTTATTTCACCAGGAAGAAGAATTATGCCCACCAAGAAAATCAAAGACATTGAGAATGCAATTGTTCTCCTCCGTGGCCTGGGACACGATCCGTTTTGTCCAGCTACACAGGATGCTCTCCTAGATTGGGTAGAAGAAAACCCTTCTTTGGTCAAAGAGTTCATTACCTCTATCCTTCCTTCCGTGGAGAAGGAAGAGCTAGATAAGAGATTTGCTCAGACAGAATATGTCATAGAGGCAACAAGCTTTGAGATGATAACTTTATGGCGAGAGAATGACGAAAGAATAACCAAAAGTCCAAGATATCATCTTACCTGGAAAGAGGAGAATCCAGGGTGTTTTGTCAGAGTAGGTTACTTTCTTGGAAGTCCCATTAATGTTGCTTTCTTTTGGAGCATCCTCAATGGTCATCGCGTTATGTTCTATGAAACCACTTCTCATATTTCTAGTGGGCCGATCATTGCTGAGTGGCTGGACCTCCACTGTAATCCTTATGATCAATATGAGTGTCAGTGTCGTACCAATGCCATGAACTTTGGGAGTTGTATTCAGTATTGCACTGCCAACGTAGGAGCATACAAAAAATGACACCACACCAAACTTTAGTGATGCTAGCCAAAGCATTGAAAGAGGGAGACGAGTCGGCACGACAGCCACTTTATGACCTGTGGTTGGAGATGGGATTGAGACAAGATCATGTCACCACCCACTTACGAAAGAGGAAGTGGCATGGTTGTAACATCGGACCAGCCCAATGTGCTTTGTTGGATAACGTTCTAAGATATTCTGAAGATGAGTTGAGGAGTTTGTATTCATGACTACCACCACCGGAGAATCCCTCCTCCGAGCCATTCTGGAAGATCCTTATGATGATGATGTTCGTCTCGTCTATTCAGACTGGCTGGAAGAGAATGGACAGCAAGACCGTGCTGAATTCATTCGAGTGGAGTTGCAGGTAGACAAACTTCGTTCTCAGTGCCTATGTGGAAGGTGCGTTAAGGAAGGAAGTGGACGGCAGCATCACAATGGCAAGTGTGTTCTGGATATGCACGAAAACAAACCGTTGAAAATGAGGCAAATCCAATTATCTGGTTTGGGGTTTAGCTGGTGGATACTTCCGGAACATTTCCCAGAGACTATTTCTCAATGGTCCTGGCAATGGAGGAGAGGATTTACTTTTAGGATCCACCTTCCTTGCGAGGAATTTCTTAACCATGCAAAGGAGTTGTTCTCTTTACATCCCATTACAGAAGTTCGATTGATTGATAAGAATCCTCTTGTGGCAATACAACACCATTTTGAAGGACCGAAAAGAGGAACCGAAGAACGGATTTACTATTGGAGAGCATTTCGACCTATTCGAAAGAAGGAGATACCTAACTCATCGTACAACATTCCGGCAGAGATTGTTCAAATCGAGAAATCAAGGTATGCCAAAGGGGTAGGACGATCTCCTGTATTTTTCACTCTCCTTGAAGCAGAGAAGTGGTTGTCTCAACAATGTGTGAACTATGGAAGAGGTTTAGTGAACCTTCCTCCTCTAGACTTTACCAAGGACAAAACCAAATGATGTCTCAAAATGTTCGAGCCTTACTTCAGGCTATTCAAAGTGAGAAGGACATGGTAGCGGTCCATGCCCTGGCTGACCTCCTCATGGAAACATCTGACACTACTTCTTTGGTAGAGGTATTGGCTACCTTGGGAGGGATTAATCCTAACTCTTTCCTCCCTATGAAGTGGACTGAGTTTTCTTATAGAAGATTCACCAACCAGTTCCCTCCTTATCGTGTAAGAAGTATGCATCGACATGTTGCTTATCTGTTGAGGAAGGAAACGGGATAAGTGACGGTGGAGGATATTGCTAACCTAGGAAGGAAGAAACTGTTGTCTATTGTCAACATTGGTCAAGTAACCGTGGATGATATTATTACCATGCTCCGTAAAGTAGGCTTGGAACTCAAGGAGTGACTCAATGACCTTGGTAACTACCATGAATGAAGAGAAGTGGCTCTCCCTTACCGATCCGAAGGAGATAATCAGTTGGATTGTGCAATCCTGTCAAAAGGATATTCCTCCTTTAGGAACTCTTTCCACGAGAAAGATGCGTTGGTTGTCTGCTCATATATGGTGGCTGGCATTCGGAAGTGAAAATTGTGATATCCAAAAAGATAATTTGCATTGGGCAGAGAATTCAGGGGAAGTACATCATTCCTCCACCTGGGAATATTTGGATAGGATTGGCAGAGATTATCTGGTCCCTCATGCTACTTACCTTCTTAATCTTACCAGGATGTTTCACGATGTGATCGGAAATCCTTTCAAACCCATCATTCAGCAAGAGGGAAAATCTCCTTTGTGGGATATGGAGCAACATGGAATGTGGACACCACCTTATGCCATGATCAGGAATGAATGGTTGACCTGGAATAACTCTACTGTTACTTATCTTGCGAAAGAGATTGAAGAAAAACGAAACCTTGAAGGAACCTTGGACCAGGAGTTACTTCCTATCCTGGCAGATGCTTTGGAAGAGAGTGGTTGTGATATTCCGGAAATGATAGGTCACTTACGACAAGATCAACTCCACTGGCGAGGATGCTGGGTTTTGGATCTCTTGCTTGGAAAGGAGTAATTCTCATGACTACCACGGGAAAACAACTGCTAAGAGCCATCTTAGAAAATCCTCATGATGATGAAGTGAGACTAGTTTACTCCGATTGGTTAGAGGAGCAGGGTAAACAGAACCAGGCTCAATTCTTACGATTGGAAGTAGAACTAGCGTCAGGGAAGTATGGTTGTGATCAGTTCATGTATTCATGTGGTGAGAATTTATATTGGCCCAAGGATAAATCTTCCTTCTGTAAGAACTGCAAGCAGTATCTCACCAAAAATGACCAAGTGATGGACCTCTGGGCAGCGAAGTATGTAAGTTATGAAGAGTGGTTTTCTACTCCTTTTCCATGTGTTTTGGAACGAGGGAAGACAATCCAAGAAGGATGGATAGGAGGAGTTGAAGTATTAATGGTCCATCGAGGTTTCCCCTTCCTGTGGCGAACCACAATGGAAAATTTCAATAAGTATGCTAAAGAAATGTTCTCTTTGTTCCCCATAACGAAAATTGATGGGATTGGGAGACCTTCACTACGAAATGCCTTTTCCGAAAAGTTAGTTGCTCAAGGTCGAGAACTAGCAAACTTATCACCATCAGAAGGAAAACAACTATGACTGAAACCGAATGGTTGAAGTGTGAAATCCCTACCAAGATGCTGGAGTGGCTGTTGGAAGGACGAGAAGCTCAATATGGAGCCTGGCGTCCTTCTACAGCAAGTGATAGAAAGTTAAGGCTGTATGCCTGTGCATGTTGCTTAGCACAAGGAACAGCATTGGAAGTAGTAGAGGGTTATGAGAAAGACGGAATGAGTAGTGAGTGTGGAACAGAATACTCCGACGAAGGATGGGCTAGGGGATGGACGGAATTTGGAAGGAATAAACCAACTTTTGCAGAACGAGCCTCATTGTTGAGGGACATTTTCGGGAATCCGTGGTGTCCCGTGGAGAAGTATGATTGGGACCAGAACATCACTAGAAAACCAGATACATCATTCAATGTCCGCTGGCTCACTTGGAACGGTAAAACTATTCCTAATCTTGCTCAGGAAATATACCAATCCAGGGATTTTACCATGATGCCCATCCTGGGAGATATGCTGGAGGAGGCAGACTGCACGAATGAGAACATCTTGAGACACTGTCGAGGATGGAAAGTATGTTCTCAGTGTGACGGTACAGGAGCCAAGTGGAAATCACTAGGTAAGGAAATTTCTCCATGTACTTATTGTTCCAGGACAAGTGGATTTGGATGGGAACAATCTTTCGATCCTCATGTGAGGGGCTGCTGGGTTTTGGATTTACTACTTGCCAAGGAATAACACCATGACTCCACTTCAAGCTTTAGCCAAAGCATACCAGGATGGTGATGAAACTGCCTTGCCTCCCTTGCATGATCTTTTGTGTGAAAGAGGTTATGAAAGATTTGCTTATCTTCACTTCATGGGGAGTACTAGATGTGGTAGAGTTTGTCATTATTTGAATGATATCATAGGTAATGATTTCACTTATCTTGATTTGTTAGAAAAGCAATATCAAGAAGACGGAGTTGTGGTGTATGAAACAAGTTATCAAAAGTGATCAATGTCCTGGCATTTCGCCACTTCGTGGCTCATGTTCCTCCTCCCTTCGGTCGTCGGAAATGGTTGTTTTGATGAATAATTGATGAATAACTGTTTACATCATCATCATCATCTGGAAATGTAATTGGGAACCTTACTGTGACAACTCTCCTAGCCCTTCGGGAACTAGATTGAGAAGTACAAGAAGGATGCCAAGCTATGACTAAAAGGTAGGTAAGGTAACTGCTAGAGTAAACGAATACATACTCTCCCTAAGAGTATCAAGTTCCCCAAAATGGGTTAGTTGAGTTCTATAGATAGAGATCGTATAACAGTTAGCTAGAAAACAAGCTAAAAGTAGTTGGGAACCTTGCAGTATCCCTTCTCCTAATAACCCCCTTGGGGTGTAGATTGAAGAGGTACAAAAAGGACACCAATTTGCATGAAAAGGTAGGTAAGGTAACGTTATATTGGTAGTCCTACCCCAAAAGTAGAGAAAACAAGGTAAAAGACTAGGTTTGATGGTACTTCTGCTATGGGGGAGAAAATACACTTTGTATAGTAAAGTTTAAATCCTTTTACCTACCTTATTTGCAACCTCTTCTCTTCAATCTTGTGCTTCGGCTACCTACTTCTTTGGTCCACTTGTCAATCGTAACATGGCTTATGTAATTCCCACCTTCTGCCTTATTGATGTGATCTCGTATCTGACATAGTGTACAACCCTTTTGACGTTGATCTAATACGAAATCATACCACTTCTCTCTACGTTGATCCTGGAAGCAAGGTGAAGGTACTCGTTCCTTCTTCTCCTTCTTACCTTGGATTGATTTGACGAATTGGAAGGGACTGCTGGGTGGGAGTACGGTAGCCATGTTTATACCCCCAACACATGATTTGAGGTGGTTCAGTTCTTCAAGGGTAGGATAGTGTTCGGGATGTTGTACACTCCAGCCTCCTGGTCTTATGTATCGGTCAACACAATAGGCCAGGAGAACACAATTGAGTTCCTTGGCTATGATTGAGGAATTAGTGAGGTGTTTGTACCATTCTCGTTGTGTGGAGGGACCGACGTAACAGTTCACTCCGCGAATAATACTAGAACTAGCATCTTCCATCAGATACTTCCGATGTTTGGCTAAGGTGCCGTTCATCTCTTGTCTGGGTGAAGAAACTCGACAAATCAGATAGACGTAGGGATGTTGATTGGGGTGGTATGGCTCGAAGAATTGATTTAGGTGGGATAGATCGCTAAACTTATTGGTAGTCACAGACCGTGTTCTCCACGAAGGACATAGTTTGTTGGCGAGGGGATGGTGGGGGAAGTCATGCTCCCCCACCATTCTCGACCTTATTGTACTCACAAGTCTCCATAATTACAACCAGCCTTTCTGCCACATCTCGTTTGACATAATTCAATCACATCTAGTAAAATACATTTAATGAAGTGGGAGTGAAGCCCGCAGCTAAGCAGGGGTGAATTGTTTCATTCCTGTGGGGGTCTTATGGCCAGGCCGGGATACTGCTCTACCCTTCACGGAATAGAGGAACAGAAACGATGAGTTTGACGACTAAGAATCCGATGCGTATGGCAGGGGCCAACGTCCACTCAGGGAACCTTTACGATGGAGCTGTGGCCTGGAATCGTGGTGGACTCCAGACCTACTCTGCCCTGTCCGGGGTTAATTCCACCACCATTATCTTCTCTGGTGGTGGACGATTGAACTCCATCCTGGTGACGACTAACATCAACTCAGGTGCTCCAGTTTACTTTGTGGACGCAGTGCCGGTTGCCACGTCTGGTATGCCTTTGGTCAACTCCGGGCATAAAGTAGTGGGAGTTATTCCTCCTGTTTGGGCAGTGGGTGGATCTGGTAATCTTTTGACTGGTTCGCAGCCGGGTGCTCCCCAGACTGTGGATATTGTTTTCTTCTCTGGACTTATCGCTTGTCCCGCAGCTTCCGGAACGGCTGCATTCACCGTGTGCTACACTCCTGAGATTTCTGGATTCTTCCAGCCTGCATGATTAACACCTTGATGTTTGGACTTATGGGGAGGCTCTGCCGATGCTGGTCCTTTAGACTCCTTCCAGCATGTAGGAAACGGCATCCTCCCTTTTCTTTTTCTCTTCTCATCCTCACTTTTTGAGGAAGTTCATAATGGCCACAAGTGATGTTTTTGCCGAGAAGTTTGAAGCCTTGTCCCAAATCAAGGAACAAGCCGAACGATTGGAAAAGGAGTTGGCTCCTTCCAACATCTCCTTCGACGAGATTATTCAGTCTAGTCAGGAGTTCCAAAAGGACATTGAACCTAAGATTAAGTTCAGTAGGTTGCAAGAGTGTGCCAAAGAGTTGCAAGAAGGAGTGTATCAGAAAGCATTAACGGAAGATGATTTGAAACGTGAGTTGACCACTCTTATCCATCATGAATTTTCGGGGATGCCTAGGGATAGGAGAAGTGAGCCTCAACGACGAATGTTCGTTAATGCCCTTTTCACAAGTGGACCAGGATATCAAGGTCATCCAGGTGGGTGGAAAGCAACTCGCGAGTCAATTCGAGCACTTATAGAAATTTGGTTTGGTGATGGATATAACGAGTTGTCGATTGATCAACAGGAACGTCTTGCAGACCAAATCTATGCTCTCTTTCATATCTATGCCCCTCAAGGAACCCCCCACAGTGAAAGAAGAGGAATTCATGATGTAAAAGCCCTTCCCCATCGTTGGGAGGATATGGAAGCAGAGGAAGCTTGGGACTACCTTCAAGAGCATGAACAACTTCAGATTTACTACATCAACTCGCCGACGATGAGTAGTGACGATATAGAAAAATTGATGAGTGAAAATGGAAATATACCAGATTATATTTATCCAGGCGATGATGAAATGTCAAGTTGGGGATGGACTGATATTGGATATACTAGAACGGACTCAATTAAAAACACAGAATTCGTTCTCACTTTAGATGATGGAACTTTCATCAAATTCGGAGCCAAGCCAGGAAATGAGTCTCCTCCTCTTCCTTCACCTTGTGAATGTAGCGATCCTGGCTGTCCAGTTCATCCTGGAGAAAGTCATTGCTCCCACACGGGAAGTCAATCCCTTTACCGTATTGATATGCAGGATGAAACTGGCACGTTGATGTGTGAAAATTGTGCTCAGGATGCTTTTGAAAGTGGTTTGTTCTCTGACTTATCTCCCGGAGAAATGGAACAGGATGAGGAGGATGATTGGGAAGAACATGGAATGGAAATTCCCCATGTCAAGGCATCTCCCTTCCTAGGAAGGAAACGCTTGACAGGTGGTTCCAACCAAAAGTCCTTCCGTTGGTCGTTGGACAGTTGGATGAGTGGGAGAGAGGACCATTCCATCATCCAACTTCTGATTGGGGGACTTTACAAGGAAGTACAAGATACACTTAGGAGTTATTCCAACTACTTAACTTCGGTAGATGGAATTGTGGCTGCTGGCAAAACTCAGAACTCAATCTCCGAAGCCTATCGGGAAGAGGATGTTGACAAAGCAGTTCAAGCAGCTAATGACCTAGCCGATGCTTTTAACAAGGAAGGGTTGGCACAATTTGATAGTGAGGTTGGAAGATTTGGTGAGGAAATTAGAGAAGACCCTCGATGGGGATTTTTGAACGAAAGGCATCGTCAGGCAGAACGACAACTTAGAGAAGCTGTTAAGGACTTCCAGATAGAATACCACTCGCACTTGGAAGGGAATTCAATTGGTTATTCTATCAATATTGTGAAAGACATGATAAAGGATGAGGATTGGGGAATACTTCGAGACTATTTGATGGAGTTAGCTACGAAGACTTGGGGTAGTTTTTATCAAAATAATCAATACCTAACTCCCGAAACATTTGCTGACTCTTGGATACAAGAATTTGAAAACTCCGTTAAGTCTCCTGAAGATGAATATCATTTTGCAAGAGTTTTGAGGAAATTCGATGACGTAATGAAAACTGGTTTTCATGATAAGAGGAAGTTTCTTCCCCCTGGTAGGAGATATGGAGGAACCGGGAGATTGGTAAACAAAGATATTGCAGTTTATGATGCCATTCTCCCTGAGGAATATTATGGCTATGGAGGGAAATCCATTCCTACTCTCCCTCGTGTGAAAAGAGGATTCATTGCAGAGAACAGTAAGGCATACTATGCTAAGGCCATTCAAAAACCAACCGCAAAAACTGTTTTCAACATGATTACAGATCAAGTTCCTTTTGAAATAATCACCGATGCAGCCGAGGAAGCAGGCTATCCTGGTATTGATAAACTACGACGAGCAATGCGAAGAGAAGAGTATGCTTTCTTATCCCCTTTTGAAGAAGGTAAGCAAACTGTTCATTTTCCAATCAAATATCAATTGTTAGGGGGTTCGGGGGGTAAACGAGAGACAGCACCAGAAGTGGAAATGCCAATCCAAGTAGGAATTTTACAAGGCAGGGTCGGTTCAGTTACAATTCCAACATCCGCCCAGGTAGAGGAAGCATTGGTTCATCAAGGGTTCCCACCGGATGTTCAAGTTGGGGTTGTGTATCATCCTACTCTTCATGAGATTAACTCCTATCTAGGAACCTCAGACGTGTGGGATGAGAGAAGGTTGTTGGAAATATGGGCAAATGATAATAGGTACAAATCTATGTCCTGGATCAATAATGATACAGGAGGAGCTATTGTAAGAGATGCAGAATTTTCTTTGAACAGAAAGAAGAGAAAAAAATTTACTCCTCTCGATGGTGTTCACCACAAAAATCTAGGAAGACACTCCTGGGATTTTGTCAATGAATTTGGATTTTATGATTTCAACTGGAGAAGACATGTTGGTCACATTGAGCTTGTTCTTAACTATGAAGCGTGGCCTAGTAAGTATTCCGAAAAGTTGGAATATTTAGGCCAAGAACAAAACCCCGTTCCAATGGCTCCAAAAGAAGTAATTGAGGATTGGTTTGAGGAGCGTGGATATTCCCCCATGCGACATATGACCCAATACCACAAAAACAGTCGCATCCGAATGTTCTTTCCCAAAGACACTAAATCTCTATCCTCCCACAAGAAGTCCCACTTCCAATTCAATGGAGATTTAGTACGAGGGATGTTTAAGGAAAAAGCCTGGGAAGAACTGCATGATTATTTGTTGGAAACTGCCAATGTACTCTTTGGAGACATCTACCATGAAAACAGAAGTATTGATGCGGAGGGATATGCTAGCAGTTGGATTCAATCTTTGCAAGGAACTAGTATTGGTTGGCAAAGCCCCGAAGATGAATTGGAAGATTTGATTCAAAGTGCTGAGGAGCGTCAAGAGAAATTGCAAGGAGGAAATAAATCTCATCCCCTTCCACTTCGTTTCCTAGCTCCCAACGTCAAGAGTGGAACTTTGCAGTGGAGAAGGAAAAACCTTCAAGATGATGTAAGTAGTTTTGCACAGCAGTTTGGACTAACAGTTCGACATTATGGTAGGAGTGGTGATATTAAAGGTGCGATGTACATTTCCTTCAACAAGCCTGAAAATGATCCTGATTTCATCATACCAGAAGCGGCAGCAGACTGGTTCATGATTCGTGGTTGGGAAGTGTTGAAATATCGAGACAATGACGAAGCCAATAAAGACGGGAGAATTTGGCCTTTTATGAAGGGGTTGATTGATCTGTGGATTATGCCTAAAGAAGATATGGACAAAGAAGTACAAGACTTCACCAAATTCCTTTCCCCACCACAAGTCAAGATGGGATTTCCTCTCGAAAGACTTTTGCGAGCAAGTGGTTTGTTTCATGTCACCAAAGAACTCAAGGAACGTAAGGACCGACGTGGTTATCGTTACTGCACTGACGATGGAAAACGAGTGAAGTGTCCTCCACGGGAAGAAGCCTCTAAGCCCAAGAAACCCAAGAAGGAGCCTAAGCCTAAGCCTCAAAAGGTAAACCATGAGGACGTTACCCGTAAGGTGAGACAGGCCGAATCACAGGGAGATGTTCAGAAGTTTGACCAGTTGATGGAGGAAATCCAACAAACCTCCTCAATGAAGAGGGGTGGTCTACTTAAATCAGGACTAGACAAGATAGCTTTCAAGCTAGGAATCAAAGGAACCAGTAAACTCAAGAAGCATGGGCTGGTAATTGCTATTCTGGAAAATCTTGAACAGAAGAAAAAACTAGCTCCCATGAAAGAACTCCAACAACGGATGGATCGTATCCAACTAGCCGAAGAAGGTACAGGTATCTCCTTCACCGATAGACTTATCAACGGAGTGTTGGCTTACTCTTCCATCACTCATAGTGAGCGTTACAAGGAAGCTTTGAGGGACATTAACCGTAACAGGGAGAACGCCAAGAGAACTAACCTCTCCTACATGAAGGCTACTCGTGCCAATGTCCTGAATGAGTTGAAGAGTGGTAACATTAGCCAGCAACACAAGGAAGCCATTCTGAGGAACCTTAGTGAAGCAGGTTATGGCACCCTCAAAGCTTCTGAGATGGATAACTACCTGGAAGGAACCTTGAAGCCAGAAAACTTAGAAGTGGAACAGGAAGAGGAACTTCGACCCATTCCTACTCGTGAACGAAGGAAGAAGGAGCCTAAGAAACCTCTGGACTATATGGACCGACTTCAACAACCCCTTCAGGGAAGGTTAAAGAAGATTGCTGAGATGGAAAAGGCTAGTGGTGAATCCTTCTTGGGGAGGGCAATGCGTGGTATCATTAGTGATGAGGATTTCCACCTGGACAACAAACAACACTATGAAGCAGCTATCCATCATATCATGAATGGGGAAGGTACGGACAAGGATAACTCCGTGGTTAAGAACACCACTTCAAGAGTGTTGCAAATGCTGGAACATGATGAAATTGACCAACAACTTACTGGAAGGGTATTGGAAAAGATCGATACCGAAGATCGTAGGGGAACTCTGTCCGCTAGTGAGTTGGTCAAACTCGCCAAGAAAATACCTCCGGATGACGTAGGGAAATACCTCAACCTCGATAAACTGAAGAAGGTGCAGTGATGGAAAATAGTAATTTCACTCCCATTGAACTTACTAACGAACAGAAGAACAATATCACTCAAGCTGTTCATCAAATCATCGATGATTCCATGCTCAACGAACAATATGCAGACAAGTTCGTGGAAAGTGTTTTGTACTCTATCGAGCAAGGATCGTTCTCTCCTGGACAAATAGAACAAGATTTACTACGTTGCTTCCGACTTCAACCAGGAAGTTTGGATGAAGAAACCTTGTCACAAATCACTACTTATTTGGAACAAGTGGTCAATCAGGAAATGCAACGACAGCGTGGCTACTCACAAGGGATGAATCCAAAACAAAGTTCACTACATCCCTCCAAAATCCACACTAAGCGATGGAAGCCAGTTGCTCCACGGGTGAAGACTTACAATAGGACAAATGCAGATGGATCAGTTGTCTTCGACGTAGAGTATATGAATGAATTGATAGGGGATGCTGAAAATCTTGGATTGGGAGACTCCAATGAGATTGTGAGTCTAAGAAGTTGGTATAACCACTTTCATAACCACCCAGGAACAGATAATTCTGTAATGGGTTCAAATATAGTGGATTATGTTGAGAGGGGCGTGATTGGCAAAGCAGAAAGACTCATCGCTCAAGCAGAAGGTGATCCCATTGATCACTCAACAGGAGATTTTTCCAAGGCTTATGACGTTAGGAGAAATCCTGATGATGAAATTGCAGAGGGAGAAATATTCGACATTGAGTATATCCGAGAGCTGTTGGAAGATGCTAGAAGAGTAGGACTAAGTACCGATGACTATGGTGTTGCTAGACGTTTGATGCTAAGTGTAGAACTTTTAGAAGAGAACATAGAGTCTATGGGTCGGCCAGGAACCTATAGTGATCAAGTAGCGGGGCTAATCCGCAATGAGATTGAGGAGTTGGAACACCTTATTGCTAAGATTGAAGGTGATCCCATTGACAACACCGTAGAGAGGTATTCCAAAACTTACAATGTAAGAAACACTCTTAATAGAGATTGGGGCTATAGGGATGATTTGTTAGAAGAGTGTTTGTCTCTGAGTCTTGTCAGTTTGGATAGTGATGGACAAGTTATTTTACCGGAAGGTATGGACACTGTACCAACCTACGAAGAACAAATAAAGTGGTTGGAAAGTCTTCTTGATGATGAAGATGATACGGAAGGGATCAAAGCCTTGGACCAATTTGGCAGGAATGTCAACGAAAATGCTCCTTACTTCGATTGGGAACACCTTGAACAACTAGCTGCTGACTTGATGGAAGCCGGGAATACAGAGCTTTCCGAAGAAGTATGGGATGCGGTTAACTCCCCTTCCGACTATGGAATTCCTCAGGAAGAGGAGTTAGAACGATTTACGGAGTTGCAAATGCGGGCGGAAGAATTCCTGGCCGGAGTGGGAGATGCTGTTGAGGAAGAAGGTGAGGAAGGAGAGCCAGAGTGGGATGCCAAGGATCTCCCCTACCACCAAAAGGGAGAAGGTGACTTTGCTACTACCCTGGCCAACAAACTAAATTCTGCCAAGAATCCGGAGTGGTATCTTTCTGCCTTAGCTATGGCCTTTTCCAAAACCGAAGATGAAAATCAAGCACTCCAAATTGCCGATCGACTGGTAAAGGACCAGCCCCAGCCCCCAGAAGATGAAACCGCAGAAGCCTTGAAGGTAGTAGCTGACGATCAGGCAATGGATGACTATCTTGGTATAGGGGCTTCTCCATTACCACAACAAGAGGAAGCTACTCCAGAAGGAGAGGAAGCTAGTCAGGAGGTAGAAGGTGGTATTGCCAATGAAGATGTGTACCCGGAGGAGAACAGCAAGGGTTTGGTAGTTCCTTTCACTCCTTTCATTGATTTGACGAAGACATCACCTAAGACCATTAAGAACTTAAGAGTTAAACCAAGTCCCTTCTTCAAAACATACACAAGAGAAGAAGGAGTGTGTTTTGGTTGTGGAGCCAGACTCCATGAGTATGACGTAGTGTGTGAGAAGGGCAATGAGAACCTTTGTGAAACGTGTCTCCTTGGTGTGGGAGACCGTTTTGTCATGGAGCGAGTAGAAGCTGAGAACGATGCTGGACGAAGAAGCAGTGGTATCAACTGGAAGAGTAAGTCATTGGATAGTATGGTAGAGGATATGAGAAATCTTCTCCAACGAGATTCTTCTGAGTTGTCCTCCTTGGCGGAAAATGAAGAATGGGATCATATGAAAGCAATCTATGATCAGATTTTCGGTGAGATTGGAGTAGGACATTTTCTTACCGCTGAAGAAACAATCTCTACAATTCAGGATTTGGTTCAACGCGGGAATTCCATTCCTGAAGTTCTCGATGCAGAACATCAGCAAATTGTTGACACCACACAACTTATTCAGCAACAGCAGCAACAAGAAACACAACAGCAAATCAATCCTCCTCATGGGGAAAGGACCTCACCTCCTAGTAGACATCCATCGCAAGAAACTTTTGAAACCGAAGAGATAGATGAAGATGGGGAACGTACTGAGGCACAAGTCTCTTTTGGAGGATCAGAGAAGAACCATAAATTGGTGCGTCAAGCCATCAAGGATTTAGGTCTGAATATACCCGGAGTGGTTACACTCACCGGAGCAGAAGATCCAGATTCCGAAGTTACTATTGATTACTACCCCCCTGCTGATAGTAACGAGTCCCACGTTACGATTTTCGTTAACAACCCACTCTTCACAATGGAACGAGAGATTTTCAAGAATGAGAAGGGGGAACTGGAACTTTACAATAACACCTTCTATCTCAAACCGCACGTTCCAATGGGAAGTGGTGTTGGGTTCCCCATTTTCTCCTCACAAGTTTTTGCTGCACAGGAGAGGAATTTCCGAAGGATTCGTTGTAGTGCGGCACGGCGAGAAACTCCTGATTGGGACTGGAATAACCCCGCTAATAATAAAGGTAAGCAACGTCCAGACATCGGTTATTGGGTTTGGCCACGTTTCGGATATAACTGTCGAATTTCCGACATCAAACCGGAAACGCTTCAGAAAGACTTACGCAAAGAGTTTCCAAACGCTAAAGACATTCTTGATGTAATGGCAACTCAGGAAGGTAGAGATTGGTGGTGGAAGAATGGAAGTACCAACCGCATGTATTTTGACCTGCGAGAAGACTCCAAATGTATGAAAGCATTTAACGAATATCTCCAATATTTCTATAAGAAAGTGAAAAAGAAATCGTGAACTACTCACAGTATGATGGACGAGACATTGATATTTCTCCTGAGCAGGAAGAAGCTCTCAAAGAAGTAGAGAAAATTCGTGAAGCGGGAATGCAGCAGGATGTGAAAGCAATGGAAACACCTTCTGAACCAACCGACCGTGACTGGTGGGGGATCTACCGCAAGACCTTGATGAAACGACTGAAGGAAGAAATGCCCGATGAGGAAATCAGGGTCGCCAAGTTGGAGTATGTTGAAGGGGAGAAGAAGCAAGCCCAGGAATGGAAGTGAAAGAGTGATTTTTGATCATTACGAGTTGACATAATTATGGGTCAGTCAGTAATATGAACTATAACTTAGTAGGAGCAAGTATATGGCTGACCAGAAAATTTCAACTGAAGACGCCTTTCGTGAAAGTCTCAAAGACGTAGTGGCCTTTGCCCAAAAGGTTTCCTCCTGTTGTAAGACAGTAGAAGACTTGATTGGGATGGCTGAGTTGGCTCTAACCAATGATGGTCAACTTCAACTCTTGATGGAAAAGATTACCACACCTCAGAGCAAGCCCCGCTAGTCTCACCTTTCCTAGCTCAATCACCTTTCTAAGATCAACTACAACTCCTCCGACAGAGGATGTTCGTGGCTGTAGTAGATCCTTCTCATTTACGATCCACTTCTCGAATTTCAACTTACGATATTCTCAACACCAGGAATAAAAACCTGGACAGCAGTCGCTTTGCCTACAAGTTGGCAGGGGACGGTCAGTATGGTCTCGACGTTGTAGGAGAAGCAGACCCGGAAGTCAACGAATCCGAGATGTCCATTGTTATTCCCTTTGCTGATGGACATAGACGTGATGGAGTTGGGGACTTATTAGAAGTAGGGGGGATTGATACCTCTAGACATAAGCGAAATCCTGTAATTTTGTTTGACCACGGTAAAGCAGTTACCCTTCCCATTGGACTAGCCGAAGACCCAAAAACCAGTGCGTATACGGTAACTATCGACACTGTCTCCAAGGAAGCCAAGGTCAAGGCTTTCATTTACCAAGGACGAGGACTTACCCAAGTAGACAAGGGTCAGGAATACGACCACGCAGTTTTCTGCGAGCAGACTTTCGACCTCTGGTCCAAGAAGTTCATTCGTAGTGGAAGTATTGGTTATCAAGTCGTTCATGCAACTCAACTTCCTCCCGACTATGAGCGAGGCACTCCTCAAGGATTGCACCTTCACTCTACGTTGATGTTAGAAGCCAGTGCAGTCGTTATGCCAGCCAACCAGGACACCGTCCGTAAAATGTTGGCCATGCCTACCATTTGTGGAAAGAAGATTTCTCCTTACTTGGTAAAGAGTTTGACGGCTTATGATGTTCCGGAGACAAAGACCGTGGTTGGATTCAGTGATGTGGTAGAACAGAAAGCTTGTCCCAAACCAGAAACCACTACCCAAGAAACTCAACAACTACTGGACGAGTTGGCTCGTAGGTTCGATGAACTGCGAGATAAGAAAAAGGAAGATGAAGAGAAGAAGGAGCAAGAAGGAAAGAAGTCCACCCCTATTCCTCATGGTGATTTGAGTAAGACCAAGATCCCTGGTCCTAAGATGAAACCAGGCCATGTACAAATCGTTAAGGGGAAGCAGTTCAAGAACATCAAACCCTCTCGTCTCCGTTACTACAAGAGGTACAAGAAAATTGTTGGGGATTTGAATTGGTTGAAGGAAGAAGAGCAGGAAATGGAACACAAGAAATCACTTAGTCTCAAGTACCATAAGAAGGCTGGTGTTGAGCAAGAATCTACTGCACAGTGGCAATCTCATCCTAACAGCAAAGAACCTAATGCAGTTTGTTACTCCTGTGAAAAGAGGAAGCCACGAAGTCAAATGGGAATGACTCCTAAAGGACACCTCTGTACTTCGTGCTATGCTCGACAACATGATCGCAAGCACATCAAGAAACATCCTGGACAACAACCATACCAACGGACTGCCTCTCACGATGAAATCAAAGTTCCATCTTCTTTGAAGGTAGTGAAACAAGGTCCAGGATATGTGATTGCTAAACACATCAAAACCGGAGAATTATTCCTCAAGGGTTCCTGGGACAATGATTGGAATAATGTTGATTCGGTTGAAAATGCACTAGACCTAGTGAAGTTTCATTCCCAGAATAAGAAGGGAATGAAGAAATTTGGTCAGTCCCGTGACAACCAAGTAGAGTTGGCAGAAGAAGCTCCCAAGAAAAGAAAAGTCCCCCTCCTCACTAACATCAGTGGTGACGTCCATCATGGTAAAAAAGTGGTAAAAGAAAAACAGAAGGTTGAGGACTTCTGTGGACTTGGCCAGCATGAAAATATAAAGCCTTTCAAGAAGAAGGCTTTCGCCAAAGCAAACCAACCACAACCAAAATTCCGAGCAAACGCTTGTGTTGCCGTTAGTGACAATCCTTATCACGAAATTCAAATATGTCCTGACAATGATGGAACTTGGCGAGTAGTCAAGTGGGACGATGATCAGGAGATGTGGGTCACCACCAAGAGAGGTCTCCGTAACAAAAAAGTAGCTATGGAGGCAGCCGATGATCTCCTTACCGGACTTGCTTTCAGTAACGAAACATTTGAGAGACAACCTTCTACTTCTGGAAATTCTCCAAACTCCCACGATGCTACCGTAAGAGGAGGAAGGAGAGGTGGTCCAAAACATCTGCATCAAAAAAGTCTCCGTCAAAAGTATCGAGTCAATCCCAAGGGGTTTCGGAGACGGATCAAGAGGAGTTCTCCAGGAACTACCATTGTTTTTGCCCATGCTAAGGACATTGATGCCTTTCGCAAAGAGGCAGAATCAATGGGTTTGGAGTTCCACCACCTTGGAAAGTTTGATCGTGGACACAAGGTTAAACTTCGAGGGCACGATCCCCACGCCGATAGGCTGGCCTGTAAGTATGGTTTGAGGATGAGGAGGAAGAATCTCCCTTTTGGACGAACAAAAGACGACGCTGATGTTCAGAAAATTCCAAACCATGACAAAATAGGAATCAGAAACGTTCGACAATCTGCTAATGGGGAATCTCCCAAGACAGCTATTCCTCTAGAAGCAGGAAAGTTTCAAAGAACTTTTGGTACGGATGAGTCAAATGGATTCTCTCTAAATGGTCCATCTAACGGCAAGGCTACAGTTTATGTAGGATTTGACGGACCAAAAAACAAAGCAGCCATTGATTCCTTTGTTGAGGAGAAAGTAAAAGAGAAATTGGTGGGAGATGAAACAATCACCGAAGATGATAAAATCGTCATCACCTCATCGAAATACACTTTCTATTATGAACAAGGAAGAGTTGCATCACAAACTCGTTATGGCGTCAAGATTGATGTAGCTATTAAACTTCCATCAAAAAAGACTCCTCCAAAAACACAGCCACAATCTCCAAAACCTAGGGCAGCAGATATTTACCGTCAAATGAACCAATAAAGGAAGATAAAACATGGCTGGAAAGTCCTACGACAAGTACCTCAAAAAGAAAAAGTTTCCCAATCCTAAACATCGGAAATATGAAGGGGTAGCAGAAAGAGTATCTTCCGATGAAGAGGTTAAGAAAGGTAACAACTATAGAATTTCTCCCGTTCATGGGGGATTTGCTATTGTTGAGCAGACTACAGGACAGCAAGTAGCTCCTGTTCAAGGAGTTTACAAAACCGCAGAAGAAGCCAAAAAAGTATGGGAAAAGTGGAACCAAAGAAGGAAAAAATCTATGAGTAAGATCAAAAACCTCCGTATGCGTCGAAAGGCTGTAGAAGACGAAGAGATGGACGATCTCCCACCCGAAGGGGACATGGGGATGGAAGGTATGGACGATCTTCCTGGCGATGGTCAGTTTGAGGAAGGAGAAATGGATGAACTTTCCGACGAAGGAGAGATGGACGACATTGCTCCCGAAGAAGGAGGGGAGAAGTACTCGGCACAAGTCCTTCGTCGCCTTCACCAGGATGGTTTGATCCTGATGGAAGAGTACGATGACATGCGGGGTATGTTGGAAAATGAGGAAGTAGACTCCCTCATCCAGAAGAAACTGGAAACCTTGGAAGAGTTCCTGGAGGAAGTAGAAGAGATCTTCATTAAGTTCCATACCGACCTTCCTGGATTGGAAGGAGCCTTGGAAGAGGAAGACCTGGAGGAAGTAGAAAAGATTGAAGATGACAATGCCGACTCTCCCAATGAGTTGGAAAGTGAAAGTGATACCGACGAACGAGATGAGGACGAGCCTAGTGCAGACGATGCCATTGAGGGGATGAGTAAAGTAGCCGAGGACAAGGCCAAAAAGAAGGCAAGTGAAAAGTCCCTCCCCCGACGTCCTTCACAACTTGCCAAGAGCAAGGCTTATCAGGACTACCTCCGTTGGAAAGCAGCCAAGGCTCTCAAGGGAGGTAAGTTCCCTTCCCTCAAGAAGAAGCCTGGCTGGTCCAAGTTGGGACAAGCTCCTAAGTGGGGTGGACGTAAGAAGTCTATGTGTGGGGATTGTAAGAGTGATCCCTGCAAGTGTGTTGGGAGTAAGAAGAAAGTCTTCTCGGCTCCGGGAATGCCTCAGAATCCCAATCAGAATGGCAATGTAGCTCCCCAGAATGGACAACCCACTAACACCAACTTGGCCAATGAACAGCAAGGTAGTTTCCATAAGACTACCCATCGAAGTCCTTTGAAGAATCCAGAACTCAAGCACCTGGAGGAAGTAAAGGACTTCATGGGGGATGTGGCTACTAAGGCGTTCTCCGACGAACCCATGCGGGCTAAGGCATTCCACTATAGTAAGACCTTGTTTGATATTGCCTATGCGGGACTTACTGAGTTCGGTAAGTCAATTGACGAAAAGCCAACTGACTTGCATGAGGACCGAGCTAAGTGCCTGGAGTTCAGCAAGTTCCTGGACGAACTGTCCCAGGCCAAGGACTTCGGTGATAAGCACCGAGAACGAGCCAAGGGTTGGCACAAGGCAAAGTTTGAGGGAGCCACTGACAAGGAAGAAAGTGACAAGAAGAAGGAAGAGGAAAAGAAAAAGAAGGACAAGAAGTCTCAGCCCGAAGCAGAGGTCAAGCAATTGCTGGAAACGACTGAACAACAAAGTAAAGCCATGTCCGAGCTAGCCAAGAAACTCTCCTCCCTTACGGAACACATCAACAGTACCAACGGTAAATCCACCTAAGCAGTGCAAATAAACGGGGCCGATTGAACAGAGAAGTTGGCAACACAATCCCATGTTGTTGCCTGGAACTAGAAAGTAAGATCCTTTTTCGGAGGCAACTGACTAATGGGCATTGAATTGTCCGACCTGGCAGCCCAGACGCAAAAGAATGCGGAAGGGCTTGCTGTTATGACCAAGAGTATTGACGACTTGGTTGATACTCTCAAGAAAACCCGTATGGCGGGTCATCCCGACCCTAACCAACAGCAGTGGGGAGTTCCCAATGTTCGCAACGGTGAAGACAGCATGGGTTCCCGTGGTTACTCATTCATGAAAATGATGGGTGTCCTTACCGGAGCTGTTCCCCGTGACGAAGCCAAGATGGAAATTGACTTCCACAATAGACTCCACGGAGTTTATTGTAAGTCGTTGGGCGATGCTGGTTACACCTATGGTGGAACCGGACATGAAGGTATCCATCGCTTCATGGCTCCCTTGAGCACTTCCTATATGCAGGATCGAATTGTTCCCCGTGACTTCCGTTCGGAAATGCGGCAGGCAGTTCGGGCCGGTATGGAAGGAGTTGATCCTGGTGAAATGAATTGGATCCGTACCAAGCAGCTTCAGAGCATGGGATACGGCAGCAAGGCTTTGAGCTGGATTAACGAAATTACGGGTGGAGCCTTGGTGGCACCCCCAGAGATGGGTGAATTGATCGAGCTGCTCCGTAACAAGGAAGCTTTGGTCAATGCAGGAGCCAAGACGGTTCCCCTTCCTCCCCAGGGACGACTAAAGTATCCTCGCCAGACCACTCCTTCTAACACCTATTGGGTTGGTGAGAATGCGGCTATTACCGAATCGTTGGTGGGAACGGGTGAAGTCACCCTCCAGGCCAAGAAGCTGGCAGTTCTCATCAAGGCTCCCAACGAACTCATTCGTTTTGCCTCCCCTGCTGCAGAAGCCCTGCTGCGGGACGACATGACCAAGTCCCTGGCTCTGGGACTGGACCTGGCCGGACTGGAAGGTAATGGTGGGGATACCCGTCCTCGTGGTGTTCTTAACACTCTGGGTATTAACACGGTGGTTTCTAGCTCCACTGGAGTTGACGGAGACCAGCTGGTAGCCAATGACTTCTACCGTATGATCGCTTCGGTGGAAGAGGCCAATGCCGAGTTCGAGGGGTTCATCATGCGACCCAAGACCTTGTATCGTACCTACCAGCTTAGGACCGATGCTGTGGCACAGGGCGATAAGATGGGACCGTTCCTGTTCAACCTGATCCGGGAAGCCGGTGACAAGGTGGAAGCCACCATTGCTGGACAGAAGGTGACCAAGTCCACTCAGGTTTCTCAGGTTCGTTCCAAGGGTTCTTCTTCAACTCTTACCTACATCCTGGGTGGAATGTGGAGCGATATGCTCATTGGTATGTTTGGAGCCATTGAGTTTGCAGCTACCACTTTGGGTGATACCTCCTTTACCAATGACCAAACTTGGGTTCGTGGAATTTTGTCCTGCGATATTGCTCTGCGGCATGCTGCTGCTTTTAGCCTTTTAGATAATTTGATCGTCACGGGTTGATAAATCTTAACCATCAGCACTCTTGCTGAGATTTAGGAGGATACTTAGATTAGCGCAAATACTGTGATCGACATTGGCAATACCTGTGACTATCAGGTGTCGCTTATCAGTTTGAGCGGATCAAACACCGCCGTAGGTCGTATCATCGACCTTCTGGGGGCAGATACAAACTGTATTGGATGGGTAGCAGCTACGGCTCTTAGTGGTCTGGCTCCTATCTTCATCCAAACTGCTGATGTTACTACATCAGGAACCTTCTCCGATCCAACTTCTGGATTGTGGGAGGGTGGAGGGCTTCCTGATGGAGTAGCTTCTGGTGGTATTTTCTGGGCCAATTCTGGACTGTATGCTTCTGGATATAATTCTCCTTCCTCTCCTTTGAATGATGGTCCTTTGATGTGTTCCGGAGGTATCCAGTTCTTCCACTTCCAGAAACCGCACCGCTATGCTCGTTTGAACCTTTCAGGTGGAGCTATTGGTGCTGAAATTCTGATGGCTGGTTTTATCAGCCAGAAGAAGGTCACTGGTTCAGGCCACGGATTTTCGTTTTTGCCTGGGTCTGGTTCGCTATCAGTGTGACAAAGTATTACCTTTGTCATTTATCAAAACAGCACGGCTGTTTTCCCTCAACTAACACAAGGGATGTCTCTTTGGGGGCATCCCTTGTGTTTACTATAGATTTCCTTGGAGACTTGACTCGTGAGATTGACTGATGTAAACGAGTGTAAGGTCTTCCTACAGATTGATCCAGCAGATACCTCTGAGGATCTTCGTCTGGGTTTCTTCATTGAAATGGCAAGTGCATGGATTGAGGAAAGTCTCAACCGCGTTGGCCAAATTAATTATCAGTCACGCACTCAATATTACAAAGGGAGTGGTACTCCCAAATTACTCCTCCGAGCCAGACCTGTATTTACTTCTCCTACCATCCAAGCATGGAAAGACTCCGGAGCCTGGTATGGAAGTGTAACCGACTCTTTTAGTAGTAGTAATGCTCTCACCTATGGAACTGACTTTGCCCTGGAGATTGACCAGGATGATGGAAGTAGTAGGAGTGGTATCCTCCTTCGGATCAATGACTACTGGCCCAAGAGAGGTTTGAGACAAACTGGTTATCTCTCTCCCTTTGTGGGTGAATCCTTTGGAATAATCAAGATAATCTACACGGCTGGTTACACTCAAGATACTTTACCCGCACCACTTCGATTAGCTTGCAATACCTTAGTAGCAGAATTGAAACAGTTGTTCCCACTAGGATTTTTACTAGCTGGTGAAAACTACGAAGAAAGAGGAGTTACTTACCAACTTCCACAGAAGAAACCACTCCTATCGATGATTGAACCTATGATCTGCGGATTTCGAAACTACGTGATGTGAGACTACCATGAACCAACAAGTTTCCAGCTACCATGAACTCCTCAAGAACTACCACCAAGTCATCCGCACTAAGTGGAAGACAGAAGAGGAGATGGAGAGTAAACTCAACAAGCAAGATACCTTGTCCCATCAAATGTTCTCCATTGTAGAAAAGATGAAGCCTTCGGATCAGGAACTATGTCGAGGATTGCAGTGGCAGTTGTATGAGGAAGGTTTGAAATAGATGGTGCTCAATGCTCAAGACTTCAGGAGTTTTCATAAACGACTTTATGCCGGGGTAGGGTGTCTCCAGACTGTGACGTTGTTGAAACGAGGAGATGATCAACAACAGGGAACAGTAACAGCCTACAAGATCTTCAATGCAAGATGGACAAGAATATGGAAGGGTGGACAATCTTTAGCTGGGAGTATGAGTTCCAACAATACTCGCCAGGTTCACATTCCCCAATCAGAGTTCAGTCGCATCGGAGTTAGTAACATCAATGTTTTGGACCGCTTTGTGGATACTGATGGAAGAACATGGCAACCAGAGAGTCCAGAAGTTATTGTCAGTCAGCTAATAGAAGAACACTGGTGCATCCCCTGCAAACGATTGAACTGAGGAATGCAGAGTGTCCCGCGATATTCAGATTTATGGAGAATGCTTAGTCTACGTAAAAACCATCACTGCTACGGGGACTGATTTCAAAGGAGTGTTTGAACTTGGTCTTTCGGTTGATCCCATCATCATTTCTTTTAAGTTGAATCACCTTGATGTCTCCGTAGATGACTATGCGAATAAAGTTCCCGCCGAAACTTTGTGGATGCTTGGGGAAGCATCCATCAGAATGACGTTAGTACATTGGGACGATGTTGTACTGAAACGATGTGTACGGGAATCGATGGGGGGAGCAACTTCATTTGGAAATATGAAGGGAGCAGGAACTCCAATGGGAGGTAGTAAGCCTCAAAGTAATGTCCTCAATCACTACATCAGTTTGAACTTGAACAGTCCTAACGCTGGGACCGACATACCGGCTACCTATCGATTCCCAAGTTCGTACTTGGCAGATATGCCCTATGAACTACCCATTGGGACAGAAAGAAGTTTAGTCAAACTCCATTGGCGAGCTATTCCTTACTTCAGTACGAACAACTTTACGTCTAGCACTGAAATCACCTCTACGAATGCCATCCTTTTTGATGATACGCTTGATGTTTGATTTTTAGATTGAAAGGAGACTCTGGCTATGGCTAGAGACATCTTTCGTGCAAGGTGAAGTCATGGTATCCGTAAAGGGGGCTTCTGGAAGTAGTATTTCTTCCCTTACCCAACTTGGATTAGCTGACAACTCTATCCATATCCGTTTGAACCCCAAACATATGGATGTCAATGCCGATGCCTGGGGACGGGAAGGAAGAGGACCAGCTTTTGAGGTTCAGACTTTCCTTGCCGATGCAGACATTACCATGACCCTTGTTCACTTTGATAGAACCGTTATTGATTATTGTTTGCAAGAAAGTCAAGGAGGATCCTCGGCTCCTGGTACGATGGCTAGAGCAGGAGCACGATTGGGAAACAATGCAGCTCGATTTGCAGCCACCAACCATTTTATCGGATTGAATTTATCTGGACCTGTATCAGCGAAACCGTGGCGATTTTATTACACCTACTTGCTCGGAGATCAAGACTTCCCTATTGGGACCGAGAGAAGCATTATTACTTTGAAGTGGAAAGCTATCCCTTATACTAATGATCCGTGGGGGGGTGGAACTGCTCAGGGAGGAACAGCAGCCGGGACAGGAGCGGTAGGAGCACTCTTGTATGATAACACGCTGGACACCTGATCAATGCTTTCTCCTCGACAAAAACAACTGATACGACTTTTGTGGGATACTGGTAGGTATACCAAGAAGATGTTGGCATCCATGTTTCGTACTTCCGTAAATGTGATCGAAGAAACCCTCGTTACCAAACCCGTCAACAAAGTAAAAGCGTTGTGGGGGAAGGTACAAGATATTTTCAAATAGAGGTCATCATGTGGAATTGGATCAAGTCCTGGTTTGTACAATCATCAACTGAACCATTTGATATATACCATCCTAAAGAAAGAACCATATTTCACTATTGGAATGGAGAAAAAGTCATTGATGCAGACCCCCTTCCTCTCTACAAGAAGATGATGGAAGTCGGTCCAGAACTGAAGGTTGATTTGCAAGTATCAAATTCCCAACTCAAAGATGCTCCCATCGCCCATGATAAAGCAATAGGGAAAATCAGAAAGATTTTCACTCTCAAATCCTTTGACGAAGGGGGATTGACCGAAGTGGAAACCATTGCTCTGTTAGAGCATTTTTTGATTTTCTGTGAGTATAAAAAAAAAGGGGGGAATCAGCCTCCGACCTCGCAGACGGAAACTTCACCGCCTACGCCACCCTCCTCAGACGGAAGCCAAGCTATGGAGAATACTTCTCCTTCTGGCTCAACCGAAAACGGTCAATGTACCGAAGAGCAGAAGCTGTTGCCTACGGAGTAGGAATAGGATTAGGAATAGTAACTCCTCCAGAAGAGTATTGGGAATCCATCACCGATGGTAAAGGGGAAGCGATGTGTGCAAAGGCGGGTTACGAGTTGGGAAGGAAGCGTGATTAAATGGGACTTGCAGATGTTTTAGGCAAACTTTCTGCCCAACTAGCAGGGGGAGGACATGATTCCCTCATAAAGTCACAATTGTCTGCTATGAGAGCTAGCGAATCTCTCCAGGCAATGCACGATGCTCAACAATATGGAAATACCCCATTCGCTAAATTTTTATCTCCCTCTGCACAATACTTTTCTCGGAAACCAACACAACAACTTGATTTGATGGAGCAACAACAAAGCCATGACTTACAAATGGCAAAGCTTCAAAGCAACCCAAACTTCCAAATGTTCAATACTGCATCTCAAGGCACAGGATTGATGCAGAAAATAGGAGTGGCTGGAAGAGCCGCGATGGGAGATCCTACTGCAATAGCCGAAGGAATTCAAATTGCTATCACGGACAAGATACAAGGTCTTCAGGGAATGGGAACCGAAGGTACTGCTCTTCTCCAAAGTCAGAAGTTTGAGGATATTAGTAAACATCTTGGAGGATTCGCTGAGAACCTGGGAAAAGTGACAGGTATGCCATTAGTAGAATATTATGGAAAACTGATCAATGTCATAGGACAGACCGTTGGATGGATTCGAGATTGGGGAGATGGACTACACAAAGCCAACATGCAATTTGCAGAGTACAGTGCCGGGATGGCAGGAGTCCAAGCTCGACAAGAAGTACGAGACATTTGGCTCTCTCAAGAACGAGGAGATCGTCGAGCGGGGAGTGCAGAGTATCTTGCCCAGGCCAAAAATAGACTTGATCGGGGTGCTGCTCCATTTGAGGATTTGTTTGCCAACTTCATGAACAAACTTGGAGGGTTTTCTCTTACCGCTATTGCTCTTGTTTTGGAAGACATCAAAAAGGTCGTTTCGGTAGTGCCAGGAATTGCAGATTGGCTAAAGGGAGATGGTAGTGGAGATACAGGTGGATTTGAAGACCTGAAACAAATGACAGGTCAGGGATGGGAAGATTATGGAGCACCCAGAAGGTTCAAGTGAAAGATGGGTGGATAAATGAGTGTCTTCTCTTACAATTCTGTTACGCTCCCTTATGTCACGGTGCAAACTTTTGACCAAACCACGGTTCGAGAAAGTAGTGACACGGACTGGATCCTTACCAAGTTTGACATTAAACTCAACTTTGTTCTTAACACCAATTATCTGAGTGTCGTGGCTCCTACTTTGGTAGGGAAGACTAGCAACCCTACGGATATCGTAAGGTCCATTCGTGCTTCCTTAATGAAACATCGGAAGACCCTTTCCTTCAAATTCAATGGGGTGGAACTAATCCCTCCTGATACAGCAGGAGTAGGAACGGTCGATGCAAAGAATGGTCCAATTCCCCAAAGTTTTTCCTACACCATGATGACCAACACAACCTTTTTGTGTACCTATCATATCATCGCTCACTATTGGGAAAATAACGTAGCCACAGGAAGTAGTCCTTTCGTTACCAATCAACCAGGAAGTCCAGTGCTCTACAACCGTTGGTCTGAAACCGTAGTCATTGATAAACACAACTTCTCCACCAAGACAAGAAGTGGCGTCTTTGCTATTCGGAGTGATAATGCAGAGGGAAAGATCGCTGACCAACTAAGAACCCAGATGGCAGTATTAAGTGTTCCTCAGGGATTCAACCGAGAGAGTTCTCAATATGTTTTGAATCCTGATGGATTGAGTTTACAATATACCATCATCGATAAAGAGGTTTTTCGTCATCCCCCTTCGCCTAGTTTTGAGGCGAAGGGGTCTTACAAAGAATCAGCCACTACTGCTTTAGGAAAACGGTATGCGGTTTGTAGCGTCACACTTCATGGAGATAAGGCCACTCCACAAAATCACCTCATTGAACAAGCAGTAAGGATCGTTACCCAGAAATTAGTTAACCGAGCCATTGACGTTAATCCTACTGTACTAGCAGGTGGTTTGGTTATTCAGAATGCCGAACTGGATGTAAACCTTTACGAGAACAATGTTTCCTTCAACATGAAAGTTTTGCTATTTCCAAGTAACCCTCAACTCAACGCAGGAGGTATTCCTATTAACGCCTTTGCAGGATACACCACGGATGTTCCTGGAAGTGAGGATGATCCAGACTATGTTCCTCCCTACCTGGACCGAGGAACTGCCAGTATCCTGCTCCAAGCAGCCGTTTACAATGATCCTAGTATCAAAAATGCGGGTCTGGGAGTGGGGAATGAAATTAGTCCTGAGAATGCGTTTACCACCACCAACCAAGAGAAGTTCCAGATCAGACAAGGAACCAACCTCGAAGTCGGAAAGGGGGGAGTCAGTAACGGGACTCAATAACAATGACTACTCCAACCCAAGTTATAATCGGACAAGTAGAGATCGATTCCCAAGATGCCAAATTCAAGGCATCAGAATCGGTAGGACTTAATGACTACAAAGCAATAAGTCGTTATGAAAGTGATCGTCATACTTACATGATGGGGATTACCTCCCCCAATGGATTTCAGGGAAACAATGTGGCCTTTGTTAGACTAGCGGCTCCTACTCTCCTGTGGATTATTGATTGGACTGCCAGTTGGTTTGGGAAGACCCCTCCTATCCCAGATCCAGAAAAAGTGGATGGGGGATGGGTTTTGCTTGATGACCATTATGAAACTTTCATTATTGGAATTGCTCCCAATGGGGAGTCTCCCCTCTATCGTATGAACGGAACTTACGTCTATGGACACAAAACTCCAAATTCCAAACCCGTGTTGAATGTAAGTTACCCCAAACCCCCACACTTCCAAGATGCTTTCTTGAGGACCATCTCGTTGGCTTCTTTGGAAGGAGGAATCTCCTCTCCTGGCTCAACTGGAAGTGTCCCGGCAAGTTCCAATACTCCTACTTTGAATTTGAATATCAAGAAAATTTTAGGATAAAGAAAGGAGGTCGGAACCATGCTGTCCTTCGGTAGTGCTCCTGGAAACTTGTTCAACAGACTAGGAAAACTTGGTCTTATCATCAAGCAGGCCAAGTCTTATCAAACGTCCCAACAACCCAACCTTATTGATACCACCAATGGGGCTGTAGCTCAATATGATGGGGAATCCGACCTCCAGGCTCTTATTGGAAGTGCCTACATTGGAATTCTCAACAACGTAAGCACGGCAGGATCATTAGCTAAATCCGTAGCCGTACAGACGATCAATCGAATGGTCTTTCGGGACAATCCCCAGATTGGACAAACTCTTACTTCTCTGAATACTACTGCCTCGATTAATGAAGTCATCCGTCAGATGAAACTTCAGGGAGCTACAGTTCTAGCCATGACCATAGGGGCTACTCCTTCTTCCTTTACCGGGACAGGGAATGGAGTAATTAATGCCAGTGTCCGTCGTCCCTTTGATGGATTGGTCTTGGAGAATTCGTTTGCCGAAACAGTGAAGTTTACTTGTACCGATGATTCCTATGGGGGAAATGCTACTGCGGGAAATGAACCTTTTACCCTAACGGGAACAGGTGCCCAAAATGATTTCTTTGCCTTCAACTGGCCATTAGGAAGTAATGCTACTACTACGTTGAGTGCTATTGATGGTAATAGTAACAACACCAATGGGAACCTCCTTACAAATTCTGGGTTCAATGCCTTCACAGCGAATATCCCCGATAACTGGTCCCTGATCACTGGAACTGCCGGAACAACTATAGCTAGCGAAAACTCCCTCATCTACGATGGAGCAGCTGCTCTTCGTATCATTGGGGATGGAGCCACTCTGACCAATATCACCCAACGGTTTGATGTTAGCACAGGAACTCTTGGAACTCTTACTCCTCAAACACAGTACAGCATCAACCTTTTCATGAGAAGGGATGGAGTTGCTCCTGCCAACGGAACTCTGACCATTGATTTGATTGATGGAACCAATACGGTGATTAATGATGCCAATGCAGTAGCCAACACTTTCAACATAGACCTGACTGCCTTAACTACTACTTATGCTTCCTACACTGGAGTATTCCGAACACCTGCTATCTTACCCGCAGCACAATACCTGAGACTACGACTTACGGGAACGGCACTTACTACAGGGAGAACCGTTTATCTTGATAAATTGAGTATGGGAAAGATGACACAACTAGGAACCAGTTTTCCCTTCTTTACAGTCCACTCAGGGTCTACTCCCTTTTTGGCCAGTGACTATGGAACTGTAGCTATTACCAACTCAAGAGGATCTGGAGGAACCTTGTCTACTTTCCAAACCTTGTGGGCACAGTTGTTCACTTCGGATATGATAGGGAATGAATTTCTTCTTCCTTCATCGGCTACCCCCACCATTTCCGATTCGGCTCTGATTGCTTAATTAGTAGTGGCTTCACAAATGAGTTGTTCCTATGGCAGAACTATCATATGAAATCCTGTTTGCGGGAGTGCCATTTCTCACGGATGCTGCTCGTGTAGTTCGTATTCACCAACCCCACAATGAACAAGAAACGGACCAGGGACAGGCTCCAGAAAAGCATCAGCCAGAAAGTAGCCTTTGGGATGAGATAGAAAGACTTGCTCCTACTTCATTCATCAGAGATATTTCATCCCCCTCCAACTTCATGGGACATAACCTTGATGCCATAGCTATCAAGGCTCCCAAGATTACTCCCTTTCCCTTCCAACTCAATACTTGGTTTTATCCCACTACATGCAGTAGATGGAGCATATTCCGTGGTTTGGTTACTTCAGCCATGTTGAAGGAGATGCTGTCTGTCACAGCAGGCAATACTGCTCAAACTTTCAGTATCAAATCAATCCCCATCTCTCCTGAGAGCAGAACTTCTTCCGATTCCAATTACACCATCTCCACAAATATGTACATGCTCCCTTCTCGATCTCTGGGAGAGATGGGGGGAACCTTCGATGGACTTCATCTTGTCACTTTGGTAGATGATCGGTTTCGACTTCAGGGAACTCCTACTACCCTTCATATTACCAGAGGAACTACATGGGCAACTTTACTCACCCAACTTGCTACTGATTTAGGAATTACACTTACCTACAGTACCATTTCCTCGGTCTATGGCGTACCGGAACCTGACTCCCAACTATGGGCATCCCAGGAGAATGCAGCTGTTCTTTTGGATGCAGTTGCTAATAATTTGGGAAGAACTGTTTGTCGGTTAATGAATGGTAACTACATTCTTAGGACAGCAGCGGAATCTCAAGCCATTGTTGATACCAATCGAGGAAGTGTAGTTGATGTAGTTCGTACCATTGGGGGAGATATCTTCTACAGTGGGACAAAACTCCCCACAGGAGATTTGTTCAAGAATAAAGCTGCCATATGTCCTGCTACCCTCAATCTCACATTCCCAAAATACGTCAATGGAAATGACCCTGTTCCACACTTTGTCAATCCCAGGAACATTCCCCCTCATCCGTCTTCATGGTTTGAAGGAAGTTATGGGGATGTCCACACCATAGCTATCGGAATAGCAAGTGGTGGTTCTTACGTCAGTGGAGTAACTGGAGTTGGTGAACACACCATACAGTCTACGTCTAAAGCACTTTATGCTACGGAAGCAGCAGCTACAGGAAATCCCCTTAATCAAAGTGGTCTTACTGCTCTAGCCATGCAGGTTGGTGTAGATCACTGGTCCCATCTAGCAGCAAGAGCATTGGATGAAACTTACCCAGGACTCTATAACTGGACTCCGGAAGGGCTGCATGACATCATCTGGACTTTTTCCTCTCATAAAAGACAAGTCACTACCAGAGTTGTCAAAACTGCCTGGAATTGGGTACTACAAGAAGTACAGCACAGTGTTGGGATAAGTGGAGTAGATTCATCTCCTGCTGGGGTAGGTGGTCATACTGTCCCACAAACCTGGAGAGATCAGTATAGTGGCATCCTAACCGCTGCCAATAGCTATACTCTCGCTGCTGCCATGACAAGTGGGGCAACCACAGCTACTCTTAACCAAATTGAATATCTTCCCACTTATAATCGCTGGAAGGGGGTTGTTAGTAGTGGAGCAACAGATCAAGAAATCATTCTTTTTGAAGGAACTAGTGGGGTAGACAATAAAGTTGTAGACATTGCTCTACGAGGAATAGATGGATCTCTCCAACAAGCTCATAATAATGGAGCAGGATTAAATTGGGATTTGGTAGATAAGGTACATGGAGTAAATCTAGGAACTTTTGGTCCAGGTTACTTCATTAACCCTGGAATCTATACTAGTGGGGGGATTACAGAAGGAATAGTAAATTGTCCTTTAAGAACCGTTCAGGTTCTTTCCATGAGTGGACTTTCTTTTCCTACCAAAGTAATCGAACATTGGTCAGGTAGGGTCATGGATTATGACCCAAATGCCAATAGTGGCAGTCAAATGGTTGGGAAAGAATTTGTTTGGGTGACAGAAAGAAATGGAAGAATTCTCCAATCAGGGAGGTTTTATGATGGGCAATTATCAGCTTACAGTGCTTCAGGACAAATAGCACCTATTTATCAGGTTAATGCCGTAAGAGATGATTTTGATCTCACGGTTGCTTATGTAAGTCTTACAGGAACTTATAACAATTACATCATCCCGCAAGTAAGTATTCTAGTTATCACTCCTACTGCTCCCGTAGTGATAACAGGTATGATCCCTCCTGTTCATATCGGAACAGTCCCCCTCATAGGAAGACAGGTAGAAATTGTAAATGCTGCTTCTGCTCCCGCAGCAGGAGAAGCTCCTAAAACAATTTCTATGCTTAATCAAGACACCGGAAGTTCTTCTACTAATAGATTCAAAACACCAGATGGGAATCCTGTTATTATTTCTCCAGGGGAGATAGTTAAATTCAAATATACAGGAGACTCCACTACACCATTTTGGTATCCTGCTGAGAAACCCCCCACCCCTCCCTATACAACCACTGCGGGAGGAGGCGGTCCTGGAAATTCTAGCACTGGCACCATCAGCACTGGAACTGTTAACATAATCCCAAAATACACAGCAGCCACAACAATTGGAAACGGTTCGATTACAGATGATGGGTCTACTATTGCCTTAACTACTCCAGAAAGCATTATCGTAAATGATGCTGCTACCACAACAACAACTACAGAACTTACTATTGGTCATAATAGTACAGGGACACCGGGAGCAGGATTTGGAACCAGTATAGCTTATCAATTGGAATCATCTACAACAGCTAACCGTCCTGCCATGACCGATACCCTCACATGGAGTGTTGCTACAGAAGGAAGTCAACTCGCAAGATTTACGAAATCAGTTTATGATAATGCTACAGCACGGGAAGCATTACGATTGGATGCAGCTACAGGTGGAGCTAATATCAGTTTGTTTGGAGCAGGAAGTTATGGGGGTGCAGTAGGAGCTTTGTTTGTTCCTGATGCTACAACGGCTCCTTCTACTAACCCATCGGCAGGGGTTCTACTTTATTCAACAGGGGGAGAATTAACTGTTAGAGATGCAGGGGGGACCACTACTACTTTATCTTCTATCGCCAATCAAGGTGGTTCTGCTACCACTCAATCCTGGAGTGAGGCAGCCGCCATTGCTGCTGCTGGTAGCACACAAGGAACAGCAACAGCTATTACATCAGATAATAATGAAGTAACATCTATTACCAACGGTTCAGCAGAAGGTGTCATTCTTCCTAATACAGTAGGGGCTAGAATTTTAATATTCAATAATGCTGGTGTTGGTAAGCTACTAAAAATTTATCCACCCACGGGAGCAGCAATCAATACCTCTTCCGCTAATGCTGCTGTGACTTTAGGGGCGAGTACAGGTGCTTTGTTATACAGAGTAACTTCAACTCAATGGTATACTATCCCAACACTCACATAAATTATGAATTCAGAACAACTAAAACTGGCAAATTCAGCTTTTCTCTCAGGAGCTATTGTCTCTGGAGCGACAGTACTTTGCATTCGTTCCTCTCCAGGATGGCCTACCAACACAAGTGGATTATTTAGAGTACAAATTGATAGTGAAATTCTACTACTTCAAGGTGGGACAGGGCCAACTTACAATATCGTCACAGAAGGAATGGAGGGTAGTACCATAGCAGCCCATAATGATTGGGCTGCTGCCATGCACGTTATCACCCCTCAAGGAGTTCTTAACACTACAGGAAGCGTTAATGCTCAGACAGGAACTTCTTACTCCATAGGAACCACGGACGCAAGAGCATTAGTCACTTTCTCCAATGGAAGTGCAATTGCAGTCACTCTTCCTCAAGCTACTACAGGAGATGTAAGTAATTTTGGACCACATTTTTGGTTCACTGCTTTGAATCTAGGAGCAGGAACCGTCACTGTCACTCCTACTACATCTACTATTAATGGAGCAGCAACCCTTACTTTACTTACCAATCAAGGGGCAATCATATTCAGTGATGGAACCAATTATTTTGCTCCTGCTATTACAGGAGGAGGATCTACTTCTACAGTCTATAGTGGAAATATTGGAAGTGGACAGGTAGGCTGGCCCCACCTTGCTAGCGGAGCGGTAAGAAGTGGTCATATAGGAAATACTGCAATAGTGAGTGGTTCTTACAGTAGTGGAAGTATTTTTGGATTTTTCCTTTCTAGTGGAACCTCTCTCAGTGGTCATCTAGGAGATAACTCCGTCAATAGTGGGAATATCAGCAGCGGACAACTCTCCTGGGTTCACTTTGCGAGCGGAGCAGTAAGGAGTGGGAATGTTGCTGCTACTGCAATTAACAGTGGTAACATCAGTAGTGGAGTAATTAGTCCCTTTCATTTATTCTCCCCTGCGGTACTAAGTGGTCATATAGGAAGTGGAGCAGTAGTAGGACAAGCAGGTGGAGGATTTTTCAATATCGCTAGTGGGACCATTTCCACCAACGATATTGGAAGTGGTTCTATCCTTAGTGGCCTCCTTGGTAGTGGAGTTATCGGAAGATTTCATGTTGCTTCAGGTCAGTTTGCTGGATTTGAACTAGGAAGCGGAGCTATAGTAAGTGGTCGGATTGCAAGTGGTCAGGTAGGTTTCGGACATCTTGCTAATGCAAGTGTACAGAGTGGAACTATTCAAAGTGGTTCTTTATTCTCTCTCCACATGCAAAGTGGGACTATTTTCGCTGGAGATGGAATCAGTGTTACGATCTATGCTTCGGGAATCACCGTAGCGAACACCAGTGGAGGTGGTGGGGGAGCAGGAACAATCAGTGGTAGTTGGGCAGAGGGTGTTTGTGATATACGACTCTCCCTCAACAGTGAAATGAGTGTTCCCATCTCAGGAGACATTGTTTCCCAATCCAACAGCAGTGGAAGAACCACATCAGGTTCAACTATTTTGTTCATGACCAGTGGAATTGTTGCCTTTAGTGGGATCACTGTAGGAATGATCGTTGTGGGAAGTGGTATTTCATCAGGGGGTGGGTATTTTATTGTCAGTACTAGCGGACATACAAGCATAGAACTCAACAAAGCAGCTACGGAGTCTACATCAGGAGCATCTATTCAATTCATTGCAGGAGCAGTATACGCATTAGGGGATGGAAGAGGACAACGTATTGGTCTTTACAATGGAACCAATTGGGTTCCCTACGAATTCACCAGTGGACCGAACTCCAGAATTCTTCTTTATGACAACCGACAAGTTCCGCTCTTCCCTCCGAGTGGAGCAGGAAACTTCAACGCCAAGATCAGCGGACTTACCGACACCTTCCAACTTGTCCCTGGAATGGTTGTAGTAATGAGTGGTTACTTCGCTAGTGGAACTCTTGTTTCTACTATTGATGGAGCTACCAATATCACCGTAAGTGCCAACAACACTAGTGGTGGACCATTAGCAAGTGGCACCCCAACCATTTTCATGCTTCCTTCCACTACTTCCGGAACCGCAGGAGGGATCAACAGTGGATCAGTCTGGGATATTTTTGCTACATTAAGAAGTGGGGTTCCCTGGCTACAATTCAGCAATCGGTGGCTCAGTGGAAATAATAGAACAGATCCCCTCATTAAGCAGAATGGAGTTTTGGTTAATAGTGGAGCGATTAACTAATGGGATACAACCAAATTGCTGAGAAACAAGGTAGATATTTGGGAACTCTTAGCACCGTTGCCAGTACGGATGCTGCTTCGGCAAGAGGGGGGAGTTGTGAGGATTCTGGTGGTCCATCTCCTACTTCCAGTTCCAATATGGGAATTACTAGTAGGAAATTCCTATGGAATCTTTATGCTCAAACAATCCGACAAATCATTCGTTACGATCCTACTGACAGTTGGACTCATGCAGGGGCAACGGTAACGGAAATCAACTCTGCTGCTTGTTCTTGTTGGAAGCATGAATACATTTGTGGCATTGCAGGAATGGCAGTAAAATCTTCAATCAATGGGATCGGGGCTAACTCTTCCTTTGCTCATGCAGCAATCTCTTTTGACACAGACCCCTTGAGTATTAATTGGTCCAGAACAACTGTAGCAAACACCGTGGTCGGGCAGTTTCAATACCTTGCCGCAGAATCAGCTTATACTTCTCCTCAAGGCTATCATGTCATTACCGGAGTAGAAACTACTGCCAGTACAGGAACCACAACTTACTATGGAGATGCTGGTGGAGCTATTGCCACGGGTGGAGTTTATGCTTACGGAGCAGGTATGATTACAACCTTTTTTGGAATGTAATTTCATGGATCTTGGAAGATTGAAAGATACTTTGATTGCAGCAGGACTTCCTGTTAAGGAACTGGCTTTTTCCAAATCCACGAGGGAAGAGGGATGGTATCCACGTAGTGATGGATGTATCATGGTCCAGTGGACTACCACTCCCACTCAAACTCAAAAGGATCAAGCTGCTTCCATCATCTTGTCCTTTGATGCAACTCCTACTATCGAAGAAAAGATGGACGGTATTATTGAGTCTAATAAAGTAAAGACTGCTCTCCTAATAAGAGCTTCTTCCAAGTGGACAGATGGTTCTCTTACTGCACAACAAAAAACCAAGATCATGGCTGTCATTGATGATGCTGCTACCAAAGCAGTCCAGCAAGTTACGAATTAGCCAAGGAGCTGAAAAATGTCAGTTGAAAATACCCTTTCCCTGCAATCCCTAGAAGACACCTCCCTTACCATATCTCTAGCTCCTCCCACCGCTATTGGAGGATGGTCCCTCAAATTCCAAGCTCAACATCGATACGGAGGGATTAGTGGGTTCATGACGAAGTACACTGCTTCAGGATATGGTGGTGGAGTGAGTGGAATTACCATCACGAATAGCGGACAAGGTATATTGAGTATTGCCATTAATGCAGTGGACACTTCAGGATTGGATTTTACCCCTTACGTCTACCAACTTGAAAGAACCGATTCTGGATTCAGAACCATTACGAACTATGGCTTCCTCAATATCTTACCTAGAGTTGGCGTTACATAATGAGGTGAAGAAACATGGCTGATACTCCTCCTGCTGCCCCCTCTGCACCAAGTCCTCCTTCCGCACCTCAAGCTCCAAGTGCTCCAAGTCCAGGTGGTAGTATACCTTCGTTTACTCCTGATATGGGGATCAGTGCTCCACCACTATCTCTACCTCCAGGATTACCACCCCAGGGAACCCCTACAGAATCGTCCAGGTCGCGTCCGGAAGGGGAAGGTAGCCCTTACCCCCTACCCAAGTCCCCTGCAAGCGTAGGACGCCCATCTTTGCCTCCTGAGTACCTGGATCGGTGGGAGCACTACCCGAATAGAATTGTTGCCGACTATCTCTTTGCCGGGATAGTTCTCCCTGTTACAAGCTCCAACGTGGTGAGTTTCCAGTACAGTATCAAAAGTCATGAGTTGGTAGTGAAGTACAAATCTGGACTTTACAAGTATTTCGGCGTCAGTGAACAAGAAGCCGAGGCTCTTGCTACAGCAGGTTCACACGGAGGAGCTTGTTGGGACATCTTGCGGGTAAGAGGAAGTGACAAGGCTCACAAGAAAAATTACGTTAAGATCGGGTGATTACTCCACACCACTAAAGTGATGTAGCTTCTTGAGACCGAAGTCCCTGACCATGTAATCTTTCAATCAGGAGTGGTAGTTCCTCCCATTGAACAATAAAGTTCTTCCTCCTGTAAGAAATTTCTCATATTCTCATTCCCATCCCCACTTACATTGTGAGTATCCAAGAAATCCTGTTCCTGTGGCAATATCTCTAAGAAGATAATGGGTATGTTGCGAAAAGTGTGTCAACTTGATGATTTCTTCCTGATACTTTCAATCCATTCTCTCTCTTCCTTATGAAACTTTGCCTTAATCTCTCCCAATCTCTTGTTGCTGAAGTTCAACAACTCAGCTACTATGGCACAGGTAGAGTTCCCTATTTGCAGACAACCTTCTAAGTGTTTCCCTGCCAGAGTGGGATAGCCACACTCACAGAGAAGGTCATGCCAGGGAGCCTTGGCACTTTCATCCTTGTCCACGATGGCTTGAGAAAGTATATTCAAGGTAGCATACTGTTCTTTCGTCATACGTCTCCCCTTGCCTTCTCGTTAATTTAAGTTAAAATGACTGGAATGCGTAAAACCTTCCAGTACCGATTATTTCCAACCAAGGCACAAGAAACAATCCTTGAAAGCCAACTAGAGGAATGTCGTTGGTTGTACAATCATTTTCTGGAAGAACGAAAGACAACTTATGAGAAAACGAAACAGTCTCCAGGTCTATATGACCAACAAAACACTATTCCAAATCTCAAAAAAGACCGTCCTTCTCTAAAAGTTGTCTACTCTCAAGTATTACAAAATGTTGCTGTTAGGATCGATCTATCTTTCAAGGCATTTTTCCGCCGTTGCAAAGCAGGAGAGAAACCAGGATACCCACGATTTAGAGGAAAGTATCGTTATGATAGTATGACGTTTCCACAAGTCCCAAATGGTTTCAAACTAAGTGATGGATTTTTACGAATATCGAAAGTCGGTGCTGTCAAAATAGTTCTCCATCGGCCTATAGAGGGTAAAATCAAAACTTGCACCATAAGAAGAACTCCAACCCATAAGTGGTATGCTTCGGTTTCCTGCGAAGTCAAACAACCCAAGCCACTAAGGGAAAACAAAACACAAGTTGGAATCGATGTTGGGCTAACTACCTTTGCTACTCTTTCTACAGGAGAGGCCGTTGACAATCCAAGATTCTTCCGTACCGACGAAAAAGAGCTGGCTAAGGTCCAACGTAAATTCTCCAAAACAGAAAAAGGAACTCCCGAACGACAGAAAAGACGGAAGCCTGTCGCTCGTATTCATGAACGTATTGCTTTTAGAAGGAAGAACTTTGCCTATCAAACAGCTAACAAGACCATCAACAAGTTTGGATTCATTGCAGTAGAAGACTTAGAAGTGAACCATATGGTTCATAATTCATGTCTTGCAAAGTCAATTAGTGATGCAGCATGGTCACTATTCTTTACCTTGTTGTTCTTCAAAGCTGCAAATGCTGGTCGAACAATTGTTAAGGTAAATCCGGCTTACACAAGTCAGACCTGTTCGGGATGTGGACACCGACAGAAACTCGATCTGCAAGAGCGAGTTTACCGATGTCCATGTTGTCAACTTGTTCTGAACCGTGATCTCAATGCTGCTCGTAACATTTTGACCCTGGGATTACATGGTCAGGGACTTCGGTCTCAAGAAGCTACATCACTTTAGTGGTGCGGAATAATCACGTCTCCCCATTGCTTCCTATACCGTTCTTCCAAGTCCTTCCATACCGCTTCATGGCCTTGCTTCACTAACAAGATCCACACTTGATTGGCTGCAAGACCAGAACCATCATAGGAACACTTTCTTCCTCCGAGCCATTCACACTCCTCTACTCCCTCTGTTTCTTGAGAAACTGCTTCATGAAATCCAAGATCAGCAGGATAGGGAAGTAACATCCGTTCCCCATGACGAGGAAGCATGGGGGCCAAGGCATGATCTCCCTCTTCCAAAAAAGACAGCATCCAGTTGGTGAACAGAGTAAAGACCACGGCACCTTTTGAACCCACCACACCCATCTTGATCTCTACCCCATGAATGCCATAGTTCTTGTTAGGATCCTCACTCGTCCTATCCCAAGCAGGATGAAAGAATATCTTCCTTACCAACCCTGCAAGTTTTCGTTGTTCTATTGCTTCGTCAACCCTTCCTTGCTCTTCGAGCCAATCAGAGTAAGGGAAACGGGCTAAGGTATCTCCCTTGACGATGGAGTGTAAGAAGCCAAATTCTTGTTGATTAAGGTTCTTTTTCGACATTGTCCGCCCTCATCTTTTCTTCTTGTTGGAATAATAGCGATAGGGAAACCCGATCATAATTCCAGTTCTCACCAGGAAACTTCTTCCCTAAAATCCACCCATAGATCAGGATACAGGACTCCCCTCGACTAAGACAATCATAACGATGAGTATTGGCAGCAAGAGGATAGCCCAATTCGCACAGAAAGTCATGCCAGGCATCCTTTGCTCCCTGATCCCCTTCCTCGACCGCCAAGGAGATTCCTCTTAACGTGGTGAGTTGCTCCTCACTCATGATCTTTAAGGTAAGATAAACTCTCTTCCCCATCCGACCACACTCTCGGCAGTGAGCGCATATGGGACACAGTTTGTATAGATTCCGGTAACTTTTCCCACAATGAGGACAGATAACGGGACTTTCCCTAACTTTCATGGAGGCTGCTCCATTAAGCATGAAACATCCGTTGGAAGGACAGTAGGGAACTCGTCTTTTATTTTTCATGATGCCTCACTCGCTAGCCTTATTTCCTCAGTAGGACTTTCTTCCTGCCACTCATATTGCTTATCTTCCGGATGGAATAATTCTTCGCGGTTAGCAATGCGTTCTTGAAGAACTTCAATCTTTTCAAGGGAACCTGGAAGATAAGGAGTAGGAACAGGTTTCGATTTAGGTTGATAGGCAACTACTTCTTCATTATCTTCACAAGAAGAGCGAAGGTAGCGTCGAAGTTTCCTCTTCCGTAACTTTTCGGCTTCACTTTGTTTTCTCGTTCCTCCTCTAAGAGAAGGAATGCCCTGGTCGTCGTACACCTCCTGTTCATACCGAGTTCGTAGTTCAGGAGTATAGTAACAAGTGAAGCAGAGTTGGAGAACCCTCCTCTTCACTTTGCGGATTTTGCAGTGTTGACATTGTGTGGTATCCATTTTTCATACCTCGTAATATTTATCTCGGAGCACTTCCCTATACTCTATAGAGAATTAGTCGCTCCAAACAAGGAGAGAAAAACTTTCGTGGAATTCTGTCAATTTGACTTGACAAAAGCTTATCCGCGTTATATAGTTAATATGTACGAGGCGAGGGGAACTGGTCCCTGAGCCAAAGAAATCTCAACCCAACACAAGGAGAACGAAAGTATGAGCACTACCAAGACCAAGAAGACCCAGCGAAAAGCCCAGAAGAGCAAGTCCAAGGTCAACGGTAAGCTAGTTCCGATCACCGAGACCCCTTTGGTTGAAGAGCCAAAGCCCCAACAGGAAGTGCAGGACGAAACCCCTACCCAGACCGAAGCCATCCAGCAGGACGAAGCCCCCACCCAACCGAGTGACGTGGAAACCCTGGAGCAGTACGCTTCTTCCATCCGTATCGAAGGCACGGTGTTCGACCACTTCCTGTCCCTGCACCCCAAGTTGGAACGGGAGATGCAGGTCACTCCTTCTATGAAGGGTCAACTGGCCGACTATGACAAGAAGCTGGAGGAAGCCAGGAAACAGAAACACGGAATTTTGGCCCCTACCATCCCTCAGAGTGAAGAGGAGATCCAGCAACGGCTGAATGAGGTGTTGTGGCGGCACGGTCGCCAGGCCATGGATCTCAACGGTCAGGAAGACTGGGCCAAGTTCCTGGCCGAGCAGGGTTTGGTCCCGGAAGATGCCACTCCCCAACGGATTGCCGAAGCCCAGCAGGCATCCCTGGAACGGGTGGATACCAACACGGTAGCACGGGAACTGGTGTGGTTGGCTTCGGTCACTGAGAAGTCCAGTCTGGGTGATGGTGCAGAACATGAAGTGTGGCGGACCGCCTGTGGTACGTATACCGTGGTTCGCATCAAGGGGGAGAATGCCCGGTTCGTGTCCATCGCCAAGATTGCCGCCGAAGCTTCTGAAGACCAGATCATCCAGAATGACATGAAGTCCCTCGAAGTGGCTTTCGACAGTGTGGTGAAGTATCACCGCCGCAAGGGGGTTGAGACCAACGCTGTCAAGCGACTCAAGGAAGCCGAACGAGCTAAACTGCATCTGTTGCAGGTGAAAACGGATTCGATGAGTCAACCTCGCGAGATGAAAGAAAAGAAGGTTCGTCAGAGTTCCGGTTCTCGCGAAGGTGGAGTTCCTGCCAAGATCAATGCCATTCTCTCCTCCACTCCTCAGTCCGTGGTCACCATCGCAACGGCTTGTGGAGTGGATGAAGCCCGCGTGCGGACCCACTGCAACTACTGGGTGAAGAAGGGGAAGTTCGTCAAGGACGCGGAAGGGAACTTCTCCGTGGTGGGCTAGTCTTCCGTGGAGGAATTGGGTAGTTTACATGGGAGGGGAACTATTCCCCTCCCTTCTCTTACTCTAAAGGAGCATTCTAATGGTGAAATTTGACGAAAGAGGTCGGAAGCTTGTTCACTACCCGATCTTGACAACCATGATCGAAGACTTGGCTTTTGACAGCGACATAAGAATGAGGCCTCGTTCACAATGGGTGTGGCCCAGTAATGCTCCCCTTCTTGAGCAGGCTGCTGCTTCCCTAAATGATATGGAACAGAGTGAACTCGTTTCAGGATCAGAAGCCGAGGATTTGGCCACTGAACGTGGGGGAGGAGTCCTCGATTTGTATAACTTCCTCGATGCCATTTTCGATGGGCCGTTGTACGACAACTTCTTCCTACCATTCTAGGAGAACTACTCATGAAGAAAAAGAAGAAACCCCTCAAGGAGAAAAAACGTCAGTTCACTGTAGAAGAGCTAGCCAACGACGAGTCTTTGCAGTGGTGTCCTTATCGCAAGGGGGAAGCAGTCTGGTCTGACATCCACGGGGAAGCATTACGCTTTTACCGTTACGTCAAGGATAAGGTCCAGTTGGCTTCCCTGCAAGGGATTGCTCCCTTGGAAGAATTGGTGAGTCCCCTGCAAATTCGCAGGATGTAGAATAATACTATTGTGGTAGCCTATCCGTTTCCAACACAAGGAGAACCACCCATGCAGAACCATGCAGTTACCGCAGGCAAGCTAGACCATCCTCTGCTCGTGGAGGCTTGTATGAAACATGCCCCAGTAGGGTATGTTCCAGTCAGGCAGTTCCCTTCTGCTACCACAGGCAATGCCATGAAGGTGGTCAAAAACCAATTCAGAGTTGAAAGCAAAGAGGTTTACCTCGTCAAGGGGCATTACCAGCTATTCAAAAGGAAGGATGTGTATTTCGCAACCTACTATCCGAATGGTTGTATGGTATTCATTCCCCAATCCGTCGTGACCAAGAAGCAGGTTAAGCACAGAACCTTCTTCAATACCACCACCAAGAAGGTTGAGGAGGCAGTGCAGGATTGGGATTGTGAGTGTACGTCCTGCGGGGACAAGCCCGTGGTGAAGCAGACCAGGTTGTGTGGCGTGTGTCAGTTCGGAGAACTCAGTTGTCAAGGTGGCAACTGGTAGAGCAACCGTTACTTCAACACAAGGAGAACCAAGATGAAGTGGATCAAAGATCAAAGGGTTGAGCATCACCTCAAGCGGTTGGGTATCACCTTCGAGGTGCTCACCTTCGAGATCAAGAACATCGATCTGGAGGAAAGTGCCAACCGACAAGTGCGGCTAGGCAAGAAGATCAACGATGATTGGGTACTGGAGTATGCTGAGGGGATGCAGCAACCAGGAGCTGCGTTTCCCATGCCCATCCTCAACAAGCTCAAGAACTTCGTGTTCATCTGGTCGGGGAACCATCGGGTGAGGGCGGCTCACCTCGTGGGGGAGACCACCTTGGAAGCCTATGCGGTTTCCATCACCGACCCTCGGCTCAGTGACATTCTCCCACGTATCGTCAATGCTTGGGAAGGACACAGACCGACCCGTGAGGAACTGCTCCTCAATGCTCAGCATTTGATTGAAACCCACCGCATGGATGTGAAGGACGCGGGGAAGTTGTTGGGGTTGAAGTATGAGTGGATCAGCCAACACATGCGAGCCGTTTTGGTGTCCAAGAAGATCCAGGAGCAGGGAGTCAATCCCAATGGGTTTACTCGAACCACCCTGGTCATGCTCTCCCCCTTACAAGAGAGTGTCAACGTCCTACGGGAGATTACCCGCTTCCTGAAGAAGTACGAAGTGGTGGGGGACGATGCGAAAGCAGTGATCAATGACGTGAAGCGGAAGGAAACCGAAGCCCAACGGATTGCCGAAGTGGAACGGTGGGAGAAGATCTTCCAGGACCGACACGAACCCCAGGAAACGGTCAAGGTTCCGTTCAACACTTCGGTGAGAAGGAAGTTCCTGTCGTACATGACCTCCCTCCGCAAAGTGTTGGAAGAAGCTACTTCCTTCTCTCAGTTGCAGATTCCCCCAGAAGAGGTGGAGAAGGTGGTGGAGTATTGGACGGTCATCGATCGTCAGATGACCAAGATCCTTCGAGGGAAGGGGGACTCCAAGTGAACGATCAAAAGATGGTTCGTTACCAACTCCTCCCCCTCTTCTCCAGGGGAGGGATTCATACCCTGGAGGAAGCGGCCTCCTACATGAACGAGTTGGTAACCCCGGAGGAAGCAATTCGTCACTACAACCGGATTCGGAGACGGCAGTCCGGCACGGTAGTGTCCCTGGACTATGCCATGAGAAGGGGCAGGAAGGACATAGCTAGAAGATACCTTCTGGGCATGGTGAGTGACGGATGGTTGGACCGTAGCGAGAATGGCGATCCGGACAATACTGGTTACCTGATGGCTCCGGAAGGCTTTGGTCGGATCCGGAAGAATCGGATCGTAGTGGACAAGATCCTCCAGGCACTGAGGGTAAGAGTCACCTCCCTGTCCACCTACTCCCCCCAAGCTCCGGAGGAGTTCTCCTACACGTCAATTGTTCCTGCTGAGTTGGCTACCCTGTTGGAAGTGTTAGCTCAAACCATCCGACAGAAGAAGGAAGAGAACCCTACTTTCCCCTCTCTGGGGGGCATGAGGGAGGCTCTCCACCTTCTGGCTGGCAGGTGTTGGATGGAACCTCCGTTCGTGGTCATTGACCAGAAGGTGCTGTCTCCTCGAGACAAGGATCAAAACGAGGGGTAAAATATTCCACAATTCTGGTCAATTTCATTTGACAGGACAGTTAACGTAGTATATACTTATAACGTGTGGAGGAAACCAAGAACTTAAAACCAAACACAAGGAGAACCAAGATGAAGACTGACCTGCTGATTTACGACGTCCCCACCAAAAGCCAAATTCCCAACCCCAGCCCACGTCTTAGGAGGGTAGCCATTAGGATCAACCTCTCCTGCTGGGTACTCCCCACAGACCGGGTGCCGTGGAACTACCTGAACGAGTTGCGGGAAGAGGGAGTGCGGTGGCACCTGGTTCCCCAGTCGGAAGAAGGTAGCGAAAAATTGACGGAGATGGCCCTAGATAGCCTTCGTCAAGAAATTCGTTCTGCAGTGAAGCGGACCGAGAAGTCACTGGACCTCAGTGGGGAGAAGTTCGTCAGTGTCAAGGAAGACCCGGACTGTGACGGTAGTGACTTGGAACGGGCCAAGGACAAGCACGACAAGCACATCAAAACCACCATGAAGCGGATCAATAACCTGCTCAAGGACATCGAAAGTGCGGCCAAGGTGTTCGCCATCGACCCTGCTTCCTTGCCCCTGGTGGAAGCCAAGGCCAAGGCTGATGCCTTGCAGATGAGTGCTCACCGACGTGCCGAACTGTTCGCCGACATGGTGCAGCAGGTCAAGGGGACAGAGATGGAGTTGGCAGCACGGGAAGACGAGATCCCCGCTGGTGTGCTTGCCGACTGGTTGGAAGAACGGGGACACGATGTCAGTGCGGTTCGAGCCGCCTTCTGAGCAGGGAAAGTATGTTAAGGGTAGGGGTTGTTCCCCTACCCTTTTGGATTGGAACTTTAACCTCAACCACAACACAAGGAGAACGACTATGTTGACCCGTGAAACTGTGAGGAACCTTCGCGAGAATCTCAATGCCAAACTGGCAGCCCTTGGTAACGAGTTGGGACTGTCTCTCAAGTTGGGAAATTGCACCTACGGAATGGCCAATGCCACCTTCAAGTTGGAAGTGGCCCCCCTCAACAGTGACGGATCTCCCCCTGTCACCAAGGAGTCGGACGACTTCATGATGCACGCCAGGAGTTTTGGACTTCAACCCACAGACTTGGACAAGTCCTTCTCCGAGGGAGGGTACACCTTCACAGTTGTGGGACTCAAGCCCCGTAGCCATCGGTATCCGGTCGTGTGCCGAAGGAAGGATGGGAAGATGTTCAAATTCCCGGCTGACCGGGTTCAAAGAGCTTTGGGAGGTTCTCCCACTCCTCAGTCCCAACCCACACCCAAAGGAAACCTCCGTGTAGTTGACCCTACGAAGGAAGGGGATTGGGACTTGATTGTGAAGGTGTGCCACTGGTCCCACCAAACAGTCCTGGACCCCAAAGTTGCCAAGGAAGCCTATGAGGAAGCGTGGAAGTACACCGATGCTTACGGATCGGTAGGCTTTGTCCCGGAGCAGGGTTACGACTGGTCTGGTTTCCGAGACAGTAGCACGGAGAGCCAAAAGAAGAGCGCCGATGCCATTCGTGGTGTCCTGGCCAAGTATGGGATCACCGCATTCGTGGCTATCAATAAGGTGTAGTTTCTATCACCCCAACCTCAACCATAAGGAGTCACACATGGACCACTGTATTAGCTGTTTGGAGCCGCAAGAAAGTCTCTCTGGGACCATTGACCTGAATGAGGAGGGTTTGTGTGAAGCATGTCAGGATGCAAGAGACCTGGCAGCCATCCAGGACATGGAATCCAGGGTGGATTTTGATTACTACATGAATGAAAGATTCGACTGCTACGATGGCTGACAATCCCTGCTCCCATAGCTCAACTGGACAGAGCAACAGGCTTCTATCCTGTAGGTTCCAGGTTCGACTCCTGGTGGGAGTGGTATGACAAACACAAGGAAACCTATGCAACCTCAAGAAACTATCATCCTGATGATTGAAGAAGAGTACGGCTACCGGGAGTGGGTAGCTTTTCTTACTCCTGTTGAGTGGGAGGAATTGGTTCAACGATGGAAGACCATGAGGGGATTATACTGTAGCGTTCCCGTGAATCTTATCATCCCACAAGCAGTGAATATCAGTGATGAAATTTGCTTGCAACTGTGCAATGGCATCACTCGTCGTTGTCACATCCATCAATGGGATGATTCTTTTCTTGATGGTGTGGAATATGACATGGTAGATGATGAATTCTTCTGGATGGACGGTGTGGTTTACACCTACACCAGCTTCAACTTTTACTATGAGACCAGAGAGGAGTGGAAGTGACCGTTTGGATCTATCAGCCGTTGTTGAACACAATCTTCTTAGCACCCTCTCAGGAGGCTGCCAATGCCATCATGTACCGAGAGGGTGGTTCGTTCCATACTTTTGATCATCTTCCTACACTGGAAGAGAAGTTTGAAGCGTGGGTGGAGTACAAGAAAACCTCAACACAAGGATAAATCAATATGGCTACCAAAACCAAAATTCAATGGACAGACAGCACCTTCAACCCGTGGAGGGGATGTACCAAGATTTCTCCAGGGTGTGCTAACTGTTATGCTCTCACTCTGTCCAAACGAAATCCTAAAGTGCTGGGAGAGTGGGGACCGGAAGGGACTCGTGTCTTGGCTTCTGACAACCAATGGAACGAACCCTACAAATGGAATGCTCAAGCTCAAAGAAACCAGAAACGTCACAAGGTATTCTGCGCATCCCTAGCTGACGTATTTGAATCATGGAGTGGTCAGATGATGGACTCTCAGGAGAATAGATTGTGGATCAATCCATTAACAAATGAGATCAGTTCTGTCCAAGATGATGCTCATGATGAGGAATTAACTCTTCATCATGCAAGAGAACGACTGTGGGATTTGATCCGAGAGACTCCCTGGTTGGATTGGCAACTGCTTACCAAGAGGCCGGAGAACATTTGTTCCATGATGTCACATGGGGAGTGGAAGAACGTATGGCTAGGAACCTCTATTGAGAACCAGGAATATACCTGGAGAGTAGATGCCCTCCAAGAAGTAAGAGAGGTTATCCAGGTTCCAGTTCTGTTCGTAAGTGCAGAGCCACTCCTCGGTCCCATTGACTTCGGCAACACCCTCCAAGGAATTCAGTGGCTCATTTCCGGTGGAGAAAGTGGAGGCAACGCTCGACCGATCTACCTGGATTGGGTGTGGAGTATCATGTATCAATGTCAGGATGCCAAGTGTGCTTTCTTCAACAAGCAATTTGGATCGGTGGCTATGATCAACGATGAAAGTGAATGGACTCTGGAAGATGCAAAAGGAGGGGACATCACCGAATTTCCTATCGACCTGCAAGTGAGAGAATTTCCAAACCTGTAACCCTCAACACAAGGAGACCTATGAACATCCAAGTTTTAGTTCCCAATGACATCCCTGAAGACTTTGCCCTTTCCGTGGCCCTTATCACCAGTGGCGAAGGTGGCTACAAAGAATGGCAAGACGTTGACAAGTACCCACGGGAGCAGATTTACCCCTGGATGGAAGAACTGTTCCGTCTCAATCGTATTCCCCACGGAGAGTTCTTCCTAGACTATTTCAGAATAAGAATGTCCACCAAGGACAACTAACCACTACTTCAACCAGAAAGGAACCCAACTATGAAGACAGTCAAGTATTTCACGAAGGCGCTCCTCATCCAATGTGCAACCAAAGCACACGATGATGGATGGAATTTCAACCGTCAACTGAGCCAAGAGTATGTTGGAGCACTTCCTGACTTCAATTTTCCCGTGGTGTTTGAGATGGATCACCATTACCGTGTCGGGGTAGAATGTGAACTTCACAAGCGGTGTGTGGTAGCTATCTTCAAGGATTTGGACGTGTTGGCAACGTGTAAGCACCTCATCGTGGATATCCCCATGTCTTTCTACGAAGACCTTCCCTCAGCCGAGGTCGAAGAAACCAAGAAAATGTGAAAATCCATTTGACAAACCAGTTAACCTGAGTTATACTTCAATTGTGGGGAAGATTACTAGAATTTGCCTTCAACACAAGGAGACGCAAAGATGAAAGTTACCATCGCACTGACCCAAGCCCAAGAAGACTGGAACGGAGACAAGGACCACAAAACCACCAGTGTTACCATCAGCCGGGATGGGCTGGGTAATATCAACAGACACTGGAACCGCAGTGTTGACAGCCATCTGTTGTATGAGATGTTGGAGCAGTGCCAGGACGCCTTAGATTCCATGAGGCGGTCCAGTATGGTACGCAAGCAAGTTACCATCACAGGTGTGTTTGACGACGGGAAGAAAATCCTCTTCTTCCGGCACGGCACCTACAACGGCAAGGGCAAACGGGTTGACGTTAGCGATCCCCGGAGTAGTACCTTGGTCAAGATGCTCATCGACACCATCACGGGTAGTGAAAACGCTCCTGCCCCCAAGGTGGTTCTGGACTACATCGAAGAAGTGGTGATCCGTAAGCCAAAGGACGATGTGGACGGGAGCCTGTTCGAGAAGTCTACTAACACTCCGGGGCTGTTTACCCAGGAAATGAGTACCCTTCAACTCCCCGGCTGGCCACGCACTTTGCGGACTACCCTGGAAGGAGTTACTTACACATTCCACCAGGCCGAGACGGATACCGACGGGGAAGACATTGGGGGAGTGTACTACCGCCTTGAAGGAGCATGGTCCTCATGTTTGCTCATCATCAATGACTGATCAGTGTCAACCTGTGGCGTAGTAACCTTCCACAACCCCAACACAAGGAGAAGACAATGGCCTGGACTGAAGCAACGAAGGAGAGGATGAAGGAACTTGCCCAGAAAAGGCGTGGTGTCCTTCTCAAGGACATCGAACCAGACTTACTGCTTGCCTTGACTGACGAGGTCAAGGTGCAGGGTGGGGGAGTTAACACTCCTATCCCACACACTGAGAAGTGCAAGAATACCTCTTTCGGTCCCCGTGGGGGAAGAAGAGTGAGAAGGGTATGTGATCATGCCAAGGCATGTTACTTGGTGTACGCTTCCCAGAAGCAACACGAAGCCTTAAAGGAAGGACTTCCTCACATCATGCACACCACCAACATCTACTTACGGCACACACAGCAAGTGCAGCAGGTGGAGCGAGTGGTGTTCAACAGTGAGGATGTGTTGAAGGTATTCACGTTGGTCCATGTCTCCAAGCCCACCAAGTACATGAGGGAGGTGTAGGAATGCATCCACACTACCCCTATCCCGAATGGGAACATGATGAGGAAAGATACGTCTACCTGGGGACAGAGAGAAATCCCAGGAGCAAGATGATCTATGACTACTGGCTCGTCAAGACCAGTGAAGCCGATGGCGGCTGGTCCCCCACGGCACGACATGGAATTGGAGATGGGGACTATGGTTCTGCACCACTGTGCATGGCTTACTACAACGACAGCCATCTCAACCACTTAGAAGATTACATCTTCGGTCTGTACCGAGCACGACAGTTGTCACTATACTACCTGGCTACCGGGGAAATGCCCTTACGAGAACCGGAGAATGGCCCATGGCTCTAGACCTTATGGATTACAAGAATCCTGTTCCACATCGTTGCCGAGCCTATTCCTAGCCCCGTACTACAAGAAAAGGCTCCGGACGCGACCTAGACGATGCTATGGGGCTTAAAACGGACGCTAAACCAACCTTTAGAAAGGAGGGAAGCAACAACTATAGTATACAACTGTTGAGTAACCACCATGAAGAGGAATGGAACCGGAACAACAGAGAGGTGAACTCAGAACAGGACTAAGGTCCACTACTATCTACCACCACCAACACACAAAGGAGATTACCCATGACCACTGCCCCTACCTCCAACAAAAGTGAAGCAACTCTCCCCAGCCCCAGACCAGAGGAGCAATGGGAGAAGTTTGAGAGACTGGTCTACAAGGTCTGCCATACTTTCCGCAAAAAGTATGGCGGAGAGTTCTGTGAGATCTTGAGTGAGGCATACCCTCACTACGTCAAAGCACTGCAGACATTCAACCCTTCAAAAGGCAAGGTGGAGAAGAGAGTCACCTACATCGTCTGGAATATGCTCCTCCAGTCGAGGATGAGGGACTGGCAACGACAGGAGAGGCTCCCCTGTGAAGACAATGAAGAAGGGACATTACCCGATTCGTATCGCGAGTTCAACTTGCAGAACTTCCTGGAACAACTAAGTGAGGATGCCCAGAATGCTGTGAAGTTGGTTCTGGACGCTGGAGCAGTTCCCCACCTCCGGTCCCGTGAAGGACTAGCCCGACACCTTGTGGGAAGAGGCTGGGCCGGACAAAGAGTGCTGGACTTGTGGTGGGAAATACGGGAGGCACTTAACCGATGACCTTCATCCCCTACCTGTTCCAACTACACTCCGTGAGGAAAGTTCACGAGTTCGGTGGCAATGCTCTCCTGTCGTTTGAGATGGGCCTGGGCAAGACGCCCTCTTCCCTTCTCTATGCTTATCGCAACCCCCACCTGTGTCCCATCGTGGTAGTGTGTCCCGCTTCCATTAAAGAGCAGTGGAAGCGGGAATGTAAACTCCACTTCGATTGGGATGCAAGAATCTTAGATGGAACTACCCCCTTCCCCCATGAGGGGGAAGTTCCTATCGTCACTATTGTCAACTACGACATCCTCATCCAACGAGAAGGTTTTGCAGGGGAAGGATGGCTCAACTATCTCAAGTCCATCAATCCACAACTGGTCATAGTTGATGAATGCTTCCCATACGAAACAATGGTCCAAACAGAACATGGAATGATCCCGATTGGGAAAATAGTAGAGGAGAAGATAGCAACAAAGGTTGCTAGTTACGATATTGCAAATCACCAATTCGTTTTATCACCAATCAAGAACTATTTCAAAATCAGAAGAAATACTAAAATGGTGGTAGTGAAGCACAGAAAGGGGGTTCTTCACTGTACAGAAAATCACAAAATATGGACGAGGAATCGAGGATATGTTGAAGCAATCAACCTCCGAATTGGTGACCAGTTACAAGATTTGTCTGACGTGCAAAAAGAGTTTTCTTCCATCAGTGAAAACCAGGAAATACTGTTCAGTACCTTGTACCAATATAGGAAACAGAGGGCCAAAGAAAGAAAAAGTAGGAATAGAATGTCAAAATTGCCAGAAGGTGTTCTTCGTTTCTCTTTACCTTTCCAAAGGAAAGAAAAAAAGGATCTTTTGCAGTCGGGCTTGCGTTACAAGATGGCATGTCAAACAACCAGATTTCAAAAAAAGATTCACCAAAGAGAGGTTGGAACAACTCAAACAAACAATCACAGCATATCGGAATACTCCAGCATGGGTGGAACAAAGAAGAAAAACCAGCAAGAGAATGTCGGAAAACAATCCAGGATCAAGACCAGAAGTGGTCGAAAAGATGAAGAATACCAGAAGGAAGAATGGGACGCTACATATTTGGAAAGGAGAACGTGGTGGGAACGGGAAGTATACTTCCCAGCAGGAATCTCTGTGGGGGGAATTGTGTTGTTGGATGGATGGGTGGGAGAAGGAGTTACCAATAGCGACCTTAATGAAAAGAGGATCTGGATATCCAACAAATTACAAAGTGGATGTGGGGAATCGCGAGAAGAAAATAGCAATAGAAATCGACGGAAGAGGACACAGAGTAAAAAGAGCCAGAGAAAAGGACAAGAAGAAACAAGAGTTCCTGGAAAACCATCTACAGTGGAAAGTGTTGAGATTCTCCAACCAGAGGATAGACAAGGAAGTATCTGCAATAGCACAAGAGATACTTTCGTTTATTGTATCGAAGTAGAACACACTCACAATTTCTTTGCTGATAGGATTCTAGTTTCTAACTGTCAGTATATCTCTTCCCGCAAAGCGAAAAGGTCAGTATCGGTTAAAGAATTGTGTCAGTATGCCCCTTCGGTACTGTGTCTGTCTGGCACTCCATTAGCCAACAGACCAATGGAGCTATGGCAAATCCTCAACTTACTCCGTCCAGATCTCTACCCCAACTTCTTCAAGTTTGGATTGAGGTATTGCAATGGTCATAGAAACAAGTGGGGATGGGACTTCACAGGAACCTCTAACCTGGAAGAACTCCATGAGCAACTCCTCAAAAACGTCATGATCCGTTATCGGAAGTGTGACGTCATCGATCAACTTCCAGATAAGCAACGATGTGTGGTGCCTTTTGCCCTCCCTTCACGAAAAGAGTACAATGCGGAGCTAAAGGCTTTCATCAAAGACCTCAAGAAGGGTAAGATGTCCAAGATGGACAAGCAAGGAGGTTTGTTCCGTCTGAAACATCTTGCAGGACTAGCTAAACTCCCCTGTATCATAGAGTGGGTTAACTCTTACCTGGAGAATAGTGAAGGGAAGTTACTCCTCTTTGCTATGCACCACGATGTGATGGAACCCTTACATCAGGAGTTCAAGAAACACGCTGTCCTTATTCATGGAGGTATAACAGGAAAACATCGACAGAAGGCAGTAGACGACTTTCAAACAAACCCCAAGAAGAGGATTTGCATCGGTCAAATGCAAGCTGCGGGGGTAGGGTTAAACCTTACCGCTGCTCATGATGTAGCCTTTGCGGAATTAGCTTGGCGACCAGCCGACATGATCCAAGCAGAAGACCGTGCCTATGCACGGCTTAGTGACATTCATGGGATCAACTCATGGTATCTCATTGCGAAAGATACTATTGAAGAACGACTACTGGAAATGAACCAAACCAAGCAGCAAATTGCTGATGCAGTGTTAGATGGAGGTGCAGTCAACGGAACCTGGGAAGTGTATGACTTGCTGTGTGAACAACTACTTGCAGGAGGGCTACTTCCTGCGTAATTCCAAGGAGCACTTTCAATGGCAAGAAAGAAGACTGTAAAGAAACCTTCACTCTACCCCGTGAAGGAAATCTGTGGTCAACGCCATGTTCACATCACTTGTGTAAGGTGCTTACAAAAAATATGGACTGCTGAGGGAAAGGGACTCCTTCCAGAACATTATGTATGCAACTCCTGCTATCCCTTAGCAGGAGTGGAGATCTCCCAAAGTTCGTACAACGGTGATCGAATATACCCTATTGGGACTAACCATGACTGAAGTAATTAAAGAAAAAGACAAAAACGAAACAGCTATCCTGATAAGAAAGATTGATCGACAACTCAAAGACCTGTTCAAGATCTGGTGCATAAGGAATAACACCACCATGACTCAAGAAGTGATCAAACTGATGAGAGATAAAACTCGGAGGATCTAAGAAAGGGCAAGGAACTCCATGAGTTCTCTACTTTCGTTCTTAGAGGAACATGGAGTTCCATACCGTGTGGGAGGTACTCACCATCACGTTTCCCACGGATGGGCTGGTGCCGATTGTCCATACTGTAGCGAAGTAGGAAAATTTCATCTCGGCATTCATCTCTCCTCCTTGAAATGCAGTTGTTGGAAATGTGGAGGACATCCCATTGGTCAAGTTCTCCAACTACTTACCCAACAGTCATGGTTCGTCGTTAAACGGTTCCTGGACCAAACTGACCGTAACTACTCCCTTCCCGACGACAAGAACCTTAAACGAACCAAGGTAGTAATTCCCCCTGAGGTGGGAGACCTTAAACCCTGCCACTACGACTACCTATCTCAAAGAGGATTTGATCCCATTGAGTTAGTGGCCAAGTGGGGCTTGAAAGGGATTGGCATATCCTCCAGACTAAGTTGGAGGATTTGGATCCCGGTTCACTATCGACAGGAATTGGTGAGTTGGACTACGAGGACAATTGGTGGGAACAAACCTCGTTATCTAAATGCTAAGCCAGAAGAAGAAAGAATCTCCCCCAAGCAACTCCTCTTCGGAGAGGATCATGTTAGATTTGCCGTGGTAGTATGTGAAGGACCATTGGACGTTTTCAAAGTAGGTTATGGTGCAGTTTCCCTGATGGGAATGAAAGCTTCTTCCGAGCAACTTCGTAAGTTGTCCCTTATCCCCGTGAGAGTGGTTTGTCTGGACGCAGAGGAGGAAGCTCAACGTAGAGCCAGGAAGTTATGTCAATCCCTCAGTATGTTTCCAGGAACTACGCATAACATAATTCTAGAAAGTGGTAAAGACCCTGGAGAAGCCACGGAAACTGAACTGAACCAACTAAGGAGTTTTCTCACATGATACGAGTAAGGATTGACAAGTTGTTTCCTGATAGTGAACCCGTGGTCACATTGAAGTTTGACTATGACCAGCTCCTTATCAACATCATCAAGGATAAGTTGTCGGAACTACGACTTACCACAAGAATCCGCAACGTAGGTGGCTGGTATCCTGCCAAGAAAGTGTGGTTTGTGGAAAAGGTAGTGTGGGACAAAATGCGGGAGCATCTCCTCCAACAAGGGTATGAAGTAGATCATCCTCATTCGCAACATGATAGCCACTGGAGGGAAAGTATTGACGCTACTCCCTCAGACATGGACTTGCGGTTAGTGTTTTCTGACTGGCTGGAAGAACAGGGAGATTTGAAAGAAGCCTTTGTGCAACGCAAGATTGTGGAAGGTGGATGGAAACCTTATACTCATCAGTTCGTTTCAAAATCAAATGAACGCCATTGGATCAATTCAACTTGCTATGGAGAACCATTCCTAGCCACCATCTGGTTTAGGAAAAGAACATCGGATTTTTTGAATTGTGGTTGGGTAGTTAGTTGCAACCCCGTAGGGGAACACCTTCTCCCAGAAGACTTGTTTTTCCGCATGGGAGAAGGAAACATCCACAGTCATTATGGCATCTATATTTGGTCCAAACAGCAGGTCACCTATGGAAAAGTAGCTATAGGATTCAAAGAAGAGAAGTATGCTTGGAAATCCTTGGAGGAAGGAATACGGTTGTGGTTGAAATAACTACCAAAAACAAAGAACTCCTTACCATCTTGGCCAAAGCACATATTGACGGTGAGGATGTACTGGACGAACTCCATGACTTATTTTGTGAGTGTGGCTATTCTCTCATAGCGAGAATTCACTTTGACCGTAAACGAACAGACATGGTTTGTCCTCCAGGTTCTAGTTGTCACATTACCTTTCTCATCAATTGGCAAAAATGGGATGAGATAGAAAAAATTGGAACGAGAGAGATAGAGGGTTAGCTATGACTGAACTCTATACGGACGGTGGCGTAATCCAAAAGAATCCTTCTCCTTATGGAGGGACGTGGGCATGGTGCTTGGTAGAAGACAACTCTATCATCCATCAGGATAGCGGGATAATCCAGCCAATCGACTTAGGGCTGGAAAAAATATCCAACAACGTGAGTGAGCTGTATGCAGCCATGAGGGGACTTTCTTTTCTACCCACAGAGTGGAATGGGACTATTCACATAGACAGTGAAGTGACCTTATGGAGGATTACGACAAGTAATAGTTTCAACAACGTCCCTATCTTCATACGGGATAAAGTGTTAGAACTAAGGGCAGGCAAGTTCTGGAAGGTAATTTTACTAGGAGGACATCCCACAAAAGCTGAGCTAAAACAAGGTTATCGCAAGAGAAATAACCTTCCCGTGAGTAAGTGGAATCAGTGGTGTGACCAGGAATGTACAAGGTTAGCGGAACAATTTTTAGCCAACCAGACTTGACTTTGTGATTCTTAATAGTAAACTTAATTCAGTAGTCCTACGATCTGTGAGACATTATTGAGAGAAGGAATTCATATCCAGTGACGGAGTGAGCCTTCATTCTCTGGGAAGTTAAGAAAGATTCCCATCCCATTATCTCTTTGAAATGGAGTAATTGCATGAAGACGAAAACCAAGCTGGTGCGTCTGGATGAAGACATTGCCCAAGCCATCAGAACCTGTGATCCTAGCTTCGAGACTTTCCGAGCTTCACTGAGAAAACATTTTGGATTACCCCCCACGAGAAAGCGTGGAAGGCCACCCAAGAAAAGGAAATGCAGCCATGTACCCGAACCATCAAAACCACTTCAAAGCCTTCGGAAACAAGCCTAATTCTACCTATAGTGGGACCAAGGCTAAGAACTTCTCCCCTTGGATACCCATTGATAAGTTGTTGGACTGGGCCGAGGAAGAGGGTATCTTCTTCAAAGAGTTCTGGACTCACCGGAAGCATACCCCTCGACAGGCATTGGAGTCCTTCGTTCAGTGGGCACTCCAAGCTCAAGTCCAATTTGGAACCGACGATGATGGAGAAGTTCATCTAAGATTCCCTAAAGACACGTTGGAAGAAGACCCCGAAAGTTTTTGATTCTACCCAGAAATCCCTTGTAAAAGTCATAGATAATCGTTAGACTAATCCCTAACGACGGGTTGCAAGGTGCAATTGCTCATCTTATTAGTTGCACTGGTAGCTGATCCCTGCCCGCAGCCATTAAAACGTCTAGGTGCAAAATTTCCCTTCCCCCAATGTACTGAGGGGCAAAACCCCCCTCAGTACATTCACCACCTTTCCATGGAAAGGGATGGGAGGTGTGGTTACTACGAAAGGAAAAGATACTATGTCTGAGGAATCCACCATGTCACCAGAAAATGAGTACAACGAGATACTCATCCAGGCTCAATCCAGTAGGAATCACTTCTCGTTTCGACGAGACTATGTGAAATCTGGGGTGATGTCCAAAATCGAAGCACTGTTCTATCAAGATAACATCAACCTGGCTACCATGAAAAAGTCGAAACGGAAGGTGGTAAAGGTAGAAGAAAAGACCCGTGTGTATCATTTGTGTACGGTGAAATTCCTGGAAAATTCACTTCATTGGGACAAGTCCTCCCAAAAAACCTTGTTCCGTAAACTTCAGAAGTGTGGATTTCTCCATGTAAAAAGGTTTGGATCTCCACCCAGACGGTACATATGGCTTAACGTGTGGGAGGTAGAAAAGATGGTAGATAAATGGAGAAACACGCAACAATCAGAATCAGCTATCGCTGGGTCAAAGGGGTGTGATTCGACCCCTCTAGAGGGGTCTGATTCGACCGATGGGAAGGGGTATGATTCGACCCCTTCCATATATATAACTAAATACACAGAAAGAAATACACATATTCCCTGCGGGAAAAACGGTACTGGTTCTGATAGAAAGAATTCATCCTCAACCCCCCATCGTGGATACGTCCAAACCTCCTTCGGAATGAAATGTGCTACCATCCTCTTCGAAGTTTCACGGAAGACTGAACCCAGAGTACGTGAAACTTCACTTCACTCATGGGCCAAAGAATTTGAAGAGTTAGCTGAATGGGTTGTCGATAATGAACAACTCGACCGTCCTTCGGCGGAGAAATCAATTCTAAGTGAGTTACAGTATCATCTTCGTTATCTCGGTAAAGATCTCAGGCAGCCCCATGCTTTCTCCGGAGAATCATTCCGTCGAAAGTACGGGGCTATAAAACGGATGAGGCAGTTGCGTGGTTTGCAAAGGGAACAAAACAGTCGTAATGACCAATCCGGATATTCCTCCGGTGAGTATCTTAGTGACGATGAGATTTGCTAATCATGAAAAAAGAAACCTATAGCGGAGCGGTGGAGAATGAGATCATTACTTCCATGATCACGGACAATCAAGCATTGGGGTTGATCGCCTCTCGGTGGGAAGGGGATATGTTTTCCGTCAATTGGATGAATATGATTGCTTCGTGGTGTGTAAAACATTTTCAAGAACATAGTGAAGCTCCCTGCCGGGCAGTGGAGACTTATTTCTCCCAATGGGCCGAGAAGTCATCTGATGAGTCTCTGGTGGAAAACATTCATCGTTACCTTTCCATCATCTCGGACAAAAGTGTTTACAACAAAGACAAGCATGAGCCTATCAATCCCCAACGGATTGCTGACATGGCGGGCAAGTGTTTCCGTAAGAATAAACTTGCCAAGCTAGCCGACAGCTTGCAGCAAGCTTTGCGAGTAGGGGATGTAGAAGGTTGTGAAACCTTGGTGACCAAGCATTCTCGTGTTGAGTTGGGCCAGGAAAGTGGACTGCATCTTCTCAACGATGATTATGCGTTTCGGTCAACTTTCTACGAAGAGAATACCCAACAGCTACTCACCTTTCCCGGAGACTTGGGAGAGTTCTATGCAAACGAAATGGAGCAGACCGGGTTCCTGGTGTTTGCTGGTGCTCAGAAAAGTGGTAAGTCGATTTGTCTTGTTGACATGGCTTACCGAGCCATAGCTCAGAGACGTAAGGTTGCCTTCTTCTCGGTGGGGGATATGTCAGAGCGGCAAATGAAGGAGAGGATTACTTGTCGGATTGCTTGTCATCCTACTCGGAGTGGTCGGGGTAAGTGGCCCCTAACGATCAAAATTCCAATTAGGATAGAACCTCCGGGTCACTGGAGAGATCCTGCTGAGGTAAGTTTCCGGGAGGTTACGTTCAATGAACCTCTCACGGAAGAGGCAGCAGTAGAAGCAAGGGACCGTTTGATCAACAACAAGATCAAGTCTTGGGATTCTTACTTTTGTTTGTCATGTCATCCTAGCAGGGGCATATCGATTGCTGGTATCAAGGGAGTTTTGGAAAGATGGGAAATACAGCAGGGATTTGTTCCTCAGGTAGTGATTATCGATTACATGGATAACCTTCTTCATGAGGACAAGACGGAGAAGAGGAACGATCAAGTCAACACTACCTGGAAGTTGACCAAGGCCATGACAGAAGAGCGGCATTGTCTCATCATGTCGGCCACTCAGATTAATGCAGATGGATTCAAAAAGCGTCTTCTGGACAGGAGTAATTTCAGCGAGGACAATCGGAAACTAAGTGAGGTTACGGGTCTGGTGGGAATCAACACCTCGTCTCCGGAGAAGGAACGGGGGGTTACGAGATACAATTGGATTGTGAAGCGATATGGAGAATTTTCTCACCGTTGGGTAATTCATTGTGCCGGACATCTTGGTCTTTGCAATCCAGCCATGATTTCGACGTTCCCACTCCCTAATGTAACAGCTCACGACGATGATGATTAATTCCATAACGTCAATAAAAATTTTTCGGAATCGCATCGAAATTCTAGTGACAATTTCTACTGCGTGGTATATTATGAACTAAGGAATGCGAAACAATTTCATAACCCTAACTTAGGAGTACAATTCCATGTACGTCAATGAACAGTCTGCTCGGAGGATGCTCACTTCCATGGGAATCGAATCCGGAGACGGTGTGAGTCGCACCCAACTGGTTGTCAAGCTCAATGATCTGAGCAACGACGAAACTCTGGACCGTGCGGAAGAACCCAAAGGGGAAGACTTCACTCTGTTCGAGAGTATAGTCAATTCTCTCAAGTCCGGCGAGGAGATTCATCTGGAATCTTCTCATGGTGCGGAGGTGGAGGAAGAGGAGGAGGCAGAAGCAGAAGAGTCCAATGGCAACGGAAATGGGTCTAGCCGTTCTTCTCGGAAGTCTTCCAATGGTCGCAAGAAGAACAAGAAGAGCAAGGAAAAGAAAGAAGCCACCAAGGATGACTTCGGTTGTCGGATTGGTGGAGTTCCGGCCAAGATCAATGCGGTCTTAACCAATCGACCACAGACTCCGGAAGAGATCGCCAAGAGAATCCGAGTTCCCGTGGCCAAGGTCAAAGCTCACTGTCGATACTGGTCGGGCAAGGAACGTCGCCGTCTGATCAAGACGGAAGATGGTTTCGCCTTGAAGAAATAAGGGACTCTTGTAATAATGGGAAGTAGGGGATAGACAATCTCTTACTTCCCATTTTTCAATTTTGAGTGATTTATGTCTAACAAGAGTAGGATTAAATCTTTGCGACAGAAGTATCGCACTAAGAATTCAGATTCGGAACAGGAGAAGAAGCCATTGTCGCAGGAAGTCGTTGACGATAGAATGGATGAACAGATTGCGGAAGACGATAAATACAAGCCCGTGACAAGGAGGAGTCTTTCGGAAAAGTATGGGCAAGCACCATTCCCACGAAGTGGAAGTTACAGTGAGGATTGGGGAATTGATCCAAATGAATACAAAGTGGGGGATGATTATGCATGGGCAATCATCAAGAAGTTGGGACAACAGGGTTTGTTAAAGAACGAAGATAAGACAGGAGATTTCATTTCAGCGGTATACGCAATGGCATTGAAAGAGTGGGAGGACTTAACTGGTTTTCGAGATAAACCTCCCCGTTCTTGGAATCAGACAAATCCCCCAAAAGGATACAAGGCAGGACAATTGTTGGGTCAAGAGAGGGACGAAGTAGCGGAAGGTAGTTGTCAGTTCATTCTTTCCCAGCAAGACGATGTGATTGGAACTGATTACAACGCGGGACAGATTACCAAAGCGGCCCTCCAAGCTGGGGAGAAGTTGTTTGCCAAACACAATTCTGGGTTCTTGATGGGAGAAATTGGAAGGATCGACCATTTCAAATTTTCTTCCCTTCAAGAGTTAGATCCCGAAGAAGGTGGATCTGCATTTGTTGACGATTTCGAGTATTTGTTCTATCCTTCGACTGGAAGAGGGAAAGACGTTTCTGGAGAACTATGGCGGGATGCTAAACGAAGTTGGGTTGATGTAGATGGAAATATCTATGCGGCCTGGGCCGAAGGTGTAATCACAATAGTGACCGTAGATGTTCCGTTGAATAAGTGAGATTTACTGACCATTGGATTGGGAGAATCAGCGATGGAACTCCGTGATCGGGTAGTGAAACTAATTCGAGTCAAAGCAGGGAAGTTAATTCCTTCTCCATGGAATTGGCGAGTTCATCCCGACAAGCAGAAGCAAGTCCTGCGAGGAATCTTGGGCGAAGTGGGGATTGCAGGGGTCCAGATCGCTCGTCAGAATGATGAGGGGGATTACATCCTCATCGATGGACACTTGCGAAAAGAGGAGTATCCTCCCGAACAGAAAGTTCCGGTGTTGGTGGTGGATCTGGACGAGGAGGAGGCTAAGAAACTTCTTGCCTGTTACGATCCAATTGGTGCCCTGGCGGAAACAGACCAACAACTTTTGGGCAAACTATTGCAAGAAGTGGAAACCAGGAATGGTGCCTTGGCTTCCTTGTTTTCCCACTTGATGGAAGAGAACGAAGTCAAGTTGGATCCAAGTTCTCTGTCGTTGGAAGTGGAAGAGGATGGGGAAGAAGTTCTTAGTACGGATTACACCGTTGAACCCAGTCATGTAAGAATGGTACAACTATTCTTGGATACGACTACTCTTCCAGAGTTTGAGGAGATGATGTCTGTCCTGGCGGAACTATGGGGGACCGAAAACTTCACAGATACAGTGATGACTTCGTTACGGAAACATTGTCAAAAGAAAGAAGCAACGAATGGTAAGGGAAATCCGTCTCACGCAAAGTCTTCCCGATGAAGAAGCCGATGCGTTGATGGCCACCTTTCTGAACGATTCTCACTATGACATCCTCTTGCAACAGGAGGATGTCAATGTGTATAAACCCAATGGGGAACCCCTCCTCTTCTTGCGGACAGGAGTTCTTCCTGCTTCGGCTTGCAAAGAGGCATGGCCAGCATTAAGGAAGGCTGCTACCAGTGCAGGGAACAGAGGTATTGCCGCAGGAATTGTTCCCGTCACCAAGAGGGGGAATCGTCCAGTTCTTCCTAGCCAACCCGGTTCTCAAGTTCGTGTGAAACCCATCAAGGAAGACGGAACATTAAGCAATACCAACTATGCCTTGGTGAATGTTCCGAGCGGCATCATTGGTTACTATGATCGAGTTTCCCGTTTTCCTTATTGTCGTACCACGGCTTTCAATCTCAACCATCCCGAAAAGTTTGCCAAGGCACTGCCCCTGTTCCAAAAAGCTAGTGAAGTATTCCGTCAGGAACTACCGGAACGGTGGCAAGCTCAGATGGAGAAAGTTCGTGCCACTTCCCAAGATTTCGTGATACACGATACGTGTTTCACTACCATTACCATCAATCGAAACTGGCAAACTGCAGTTCATCAGGATGTGGGAGATCTCAAGGAAGGTTTTGGAGTGATGTGTGCCTTCCGTGCCGGAAAGTATCACGGTGGATACTTGGTATTCCCACAGTATCGAGTTGCGGTAGACCTCCATACACGAGATCTCATATTGGCAGACGTTCACTGTTGGCACGGTAATACTGCTTTGGTAGGAGTGAAGGGTGCCTATGAGCGACTAAGTCTCGTGATGTACTATCGCGAGAATATGATTGAGTGTGGTAGTGCTTCCGAAGAACGAGATCGAGCCAAGAATCGGAAGAAAGGGGATCCACTTCATGGCAAGTAAAGTTGCCACTTTGGTTTTCATTGATCATCTTCTGGGGGGAATAGGAACCCAAGCATATGACTTTGCAAGACTTGCTCACCAGCAAGGAATTCCTTCCAAGATCATTGGTTTCACTTCTGCCAAGAAAATTCGAGTTCATCCTCTGAATAAATTCACTGCTTCTTTTGGTCCCACCAAGAATGGCAAAGAGTTGGAACTCAAGGATTGTTTGCTTTCGACTCATCCCACGTGTGTCGCTCATTCGATGGAGTATCTGTCCCAGTTCGATGTGCGAATCTGGATTGGTGTTGCTCCACATCTCAAGGAGGAGCAAAGCGGGGAGCAGTCCTTCTACTCCAATATCCTTACCGCTCTACCGGGGAAGGATATTGCTTTTGCTACCGATCGTTACGTGGATGACTTGTATCCTTGGATCAAGAAGTATTTGTCCAAGTTCCACAAGGTATTGTCCTTTGCAGATGCCTATGCTGCGACCTTAGACCCTTACGTCCCTGTGGAAGTAGTTCCCATTGCTCCATTGGATACGTGGCCTTATGTGGGCAAGAACACTCCCCCTTCGCAAAGGAAGAAAAAGATATTCTGGCCCCATCAATGGCGAGGATGGAAGAATATCGAGATGTTCTTGGAGATGGCTCCTTCCTTGGTGGCGGAAGGGGAGAGGATCAAGATGTTCGCCAGTGGAGCAGGTTTTGAGTATGCGGGTTTTGCTCGAACTCCAGAATACAAGAAATATGTCAGCAGTGATGTTCACAATCCTACCCAAAGGAATCCGCAAGGATGTTTAGAACTACTAGGATTCCGTCCTTCGGCAGAAGTGTTAGCTTCTTATCAGGAACATCAATGTGTTCCTGATTTGACGGGAGTGAGCAAGAAGAAGCAAGTACCTAATTCCTATGTGGGCAATTATCAGTGTGCTACGTTGGAAGCGATGTGTATGGGCACAGTGGTCCTCAAGATGGACTCGACCGTAGCTCCCCATAGCGTCATTCCCAAAGAAGCAGTAGGCTTGTTGGACATTGCTAAGGGAGACTTTGCGGGACAAATTCGTAAGTGGTTGGAACGTAATACTGAACTTGATAAGGTAAGTAACCGTGCTACGGAATGGTTACAGGAGAAGTGTGATCCTTACAAGTTGTTCCAACAATATTTTTTGGAGAACTAGGTGGACTCTGAAAAGATCAAATCTCTGCGAGCCAAGTACAAGGCAAAGATTCGTGCCTCTAAGTGGGACACGGACTATGGTCCTTTAGTGGCCAAGGTTCGTCGAGGTTTGACAGAGTTCATTGGTCATACACCTGCCTTTACGGATGTTTCTACCCATGCAGTGAAAATGAAATGGGACTTTTACAGTACGATTGGTGATGAAGATTTCAACAATATCCGAAAAGAGGCAATTCGGTTAGGGGCAAGTGATGTCCAAAGTTACAGAGGAAGTATGGTGAATGTTTGGGTGCCGCTTTCTCAGACGACTACTCAAGATTTGGCTTCCAAGAATAACATTCCCGAATTGGCAACTCAGTGTTTGGAGTTGTGGTCCGAGATGGATCAGAAAGAAAAGGAAGTACCTCGTGGTGGTCTTTACGAAGACTACATGAAACGGAGGAAGGAAATTGGTTTAGAGGCGTTGATGGTAAAATTGTGGGATACTTTGGGAGTTCTCTCGGATGCCTTGGAGGAATCTGGTTACACGAATGTTGTGATGTTGGATAGAATGCGGGAAAAGACACATTATGTGTATACCTACAAAAGTGTTCGCAAATTTTGTTCTCAACTTGCTTCTGGAGTTCAACCATGATCCAAGCAACTATTGATTCCACGCGAGAAGTTCTCCTGCGGCAAGGATGGGAAGAAGTTCAACATTTCTGTTCAAAGAATAACCTCTCTACACCTTCCTTGCGACTCAATGATCCATACATTCCAAAATTGCATTGTTGTGCCTACTACCGTCCTTCCTATGTTGCCATTGATATTGCTCGTTGTTCTCGACCCACTCAAGACAATTGGCGGAGTTGGTCTTTCCCAGGCTATAAAGCAGATCGTACTCCGGCAGGAGTAGTTTGTCATGAGTTGGGACACCACTTGTGGTATGTACTGAAGTTACGCAACTCTCTCAAGGAGTGGAAGGAAGCAATTAAAGAGACTCGTGCTGTGAGTGGTTATGAGCCTAATATCGAGGAGTCCTTTGCGGAGACTACAAGACTGTTTGTTCTCAATCCAGACTTCTTGCGTAAAGGATGGGCTTATCGCTATTGGTTCTTACGAGAACGACTCCAGCCCGTCCATCAGGAAGATTGGTTCACCGTGTTGCAGAATGCTCCTTCCAAGGTTCTGAAAGCGACCAAGAACTTGTTGCACATTTAGGGGAATCCATGAAGATTGGAATTACAGGTGGTTGTGGTTTCGTGGGATACAACTTGGCGAGGTATTTTCGTCAACGAGGTCATTCCGTAACCGTGTTGGATTCTTTGGTCCGTGCAGGGAGCGAGACCAATATTCCTTCTTTGCGGAGGATGGGAATTCCATTCTTGCGAGGGGATGTGCGACTCAAGGGAGATGTATTCCAACTACGGAATTGTGAGGTAATCCTGGACTGTGCGGCTCAACCTTCCGCCATTGCCGGCGATGCTGATCCAGAAGCAGATTTCCAACACAACATCTTGGGAACATTTCACGTCTTGGAGTTAGCCAGACAATGTGGACTAGGAGTAGTCTTTTGGTCTACCAACAAGGTCTACAGTGGGGATAAGGTTAACAAGGTAGAGTCCGAGCGAAAAGGAGATCGATGGCAGTGGTGGACGGAACCCCACCGTACCTATGGACTCAATGAGGATTTCCCTTTGGATGGGGGAGACAAGTCCGTCTATGGAGTAAGTAAGGTGGCGGGTGATTTACTGTGCCAAGAGTACGCCAGTGCTTTTAACCTTCCCGTGTGGATCAATCGCTGCTCTTGCTTGGCAGGAAAATACCAATGGGGGAAGCCGGAACAGGGATGGGTAGCTTGGTTCGTCATTGCAGGCTTGTTCAATCTTCCGGTAGAGTTGTTTGGATGGCAAGGATGTCAACTGCGTGATGTCTTGTTTGTGGATGACCTTGCCCTCCTGGTGGAAAAACAACTCCAACAGATGAGTTCTGCCAAGGGACAAGTATTCAATGTGGGGGGTGGTCCTTCTGTGGGATTCCAGTCTTCCCCGTTGGAATTAGTGAAGTTGGTGGAAGAACTTATTGGTTCTCCGATGACTTATACCGTCAGTGAAGCAGTTCGTCGAGCCGACCATCGGATTTATGTGAGTGATATTCGCAAGGTGAAGGAACGATTCGGTTGGTCTCCGACGATCAGTGTAAGACAAGGAGTGGAAGATATTCTACGGTGGGCACGGGAGAATGAGGGAACACTGCGTGCCTTGTATGCAGGAGGGAGTTAAGGCTATGAAAGACATCAAATCTTTGCGAATGAAGTATCGCAAGAAGACCCAGGGGATGACTCCGAGCGAGGAGATGGAAGCAATCAAGAAGGTGTGCAAGGAAGTGGTTGGTTTCCTACCCAAAGTACAAGCTCACAAATCGGACGGTAGACCTGTCCTTACCTATGTTCGAGCCAGTGAAAGACTCACAGAGGATGGGGAACCATTCTTCACTGAAGAACTACTCCAAGAACTCCGTACTGCATTACAAGAATTGGATTCTGGAATTGAGGTAGTGTGGCAAGGAAGGACTACTCGTGGAGTAAGCATTATTGGTACTTCTTCTGGTCTAAGACCGATGGGAAGCTTTGTGGTGGAACCACATCCTAGTGGGGAAGGAGTAACTCAAGAAGATTGGCAAAAGTGGCATGAGGATAGACCAACGATTGACAATTCAGTCCGCGAAAGGGATCAAGGAAGAGTCCTCCAGTTGATTGACCAAATATTTGCGGAGAAGGAATTTGGGGATACTCTTCTTGTTTTAGCGGATGTATTAGAGGAATATGGTGTAGATCAGAGAATTCTATCCAGATTGCGAAGTAAACCTACTAATGCTAGAGAATCTCGCATGGTGTGGGAAGTTTTATCAGGTTTGAGAGGCAAGTGGCATTCTGGGAGGATTGCCAGTGATATTGTTCCCAATGCTCCTCGATGGGTTGATCGACAATACCCTCGGTCCTAATACTATTTCTATGAGAGTTTCCGGAAATATACCCAAGAAGGTACTTTCCTTCGAGGGTTTGTTGAAACAGTTACTTTCCATTCCGGAAAGTCTTCGTCATCGAATTTTCAAAACGATCTTCGAAACAGGTTACATGACGGATGGTCAACTGTTAAGTCGTTTAACTCCCACAGAACGAGATCGAGTAGAGCAACTACATTGGGATACTATCGCAGCAGATCGGGGTTATGCTTCGTGCCTTCCTGTTGATTTGAGGGAAATTCTCCCCTTGTATGTGGGGGAGGCAATCTCCCAGGCAAAGTATGTTGGAGGAGACAATAGTCCTCATCTTGTCTTCTTGTCAAGTGAAGAAGAAAGAAGATTCGTAGAAGCCCGGCAGTTCGTTACTCTACAAGATAGACATCCAAATGCTCAGTGGTATTTTGCAGGAGGCAAGACGGGACGAAAGAAACCCGTTGTCCTTTTGGAGAGGGATGGTTTCATGGAAGGAACCTTGTTAGGTGCTTTGGCAGTTCTTCCGTTAGAAGATGAATCTCCTCCAGTTGTTAGTAAGTTGAGGAAATTCCAATTCCTCAATGGTGTTTGTAGTTATCCCTTTCTTCCTGTTCAAGAACCGTGCTGATCCTATGCAGATCAAGATACAACCTTTGTTGCGTCTATTGGAGTCCTTGTCTCCTGGGTTGACTTCCCCCCACAAGGAAACGACCGAATCTAGCCATTGTTTCCATTTTACTTCTCAGGAGATTGTGACCTTCAATGGGGAGGTCGTTTGTAGGGTCGCTAATCCGTTGCGAGGAGTGTTCGAAGGATCGGTTCGGGCTAACCCTCTATTGGAAGTGTTGCGGAAGCTCCAAGGAGAAGAGGTATCGGTTACAACCGAACAGGAAAACCTTATCCTGCGGGCAGAAAAGCAAGGGGAAACAACCTTGTTGTCAGGGAAGTTAAGTAGTGCCGTTCCTACGTTCCCTACTTTCCAGGAGTGGAAATCTCTTCCTAAAGAATTTGATCTAGCAATTGAAAAGGTCCAAAGTTGCGTCAATCCGGATGCAACCGTATTCGAGACCACTTGTATCCATTTCCATCCTCATTGGGTGGAAGGTTTTGACAACTATCAGATTTGTCGGTATGGGATGGACTTACCCTTAGAGAAGTCTGTGTTGATCCGGAATTCTTCGTTGAAGAGTTTTCCTACTCTTTCCTTCACGGAGTTCTCCGAAGCTAATCATTGGATCCATTTTCGGAATGAAGCAGGGATAATCCTGTCTTGTTGTCGGTATCAACAAGCGTATCCTGATCTTTCCAAGGCAGTGCAACGAGAAGGTACTTTAATCCAGTTTCCTCGTTCGTTGGATCAAGCTGCGGAAGTGGCAAAGATTTTCTCTTCGGAACAACAAGAATCTAATAGAGTCAAGGTGGAACTTATTCCAGGAAAATTAACCTTGACGGGTGAAGGGATTTCTGGCAGACATATTGTCCCCAAGAGGGTAAAATACGACGGTCCTCCTTTGAAGTTCTTTATCCATCCTTCGATTTTACAGTCCATTTTGAAGGAACCTTCGGAATGTACCATTACTTCCCAGAAGTTGCAAATGCACTATGACAGCTACACCTATGTGGTGTACTTGGTGAAGTGATGGAATGGAAGTATCTCCATGAAACTAGAACAGTGGAAAGTCCTTATCTCTTCCTTGTGGGATGATGGATGTGAAGGAAGTCAATTCCTCCAAGGACAGGAAGTGGAAGAGTGGTTGTACTTGTCGTTAGATGATTATAATGAAGTGGATCAGTTTTTGATTGACCAAGAAACCAAGGGAGGATGAGATGGACAAGATAAAGTCGCTTAGGATAAAATACAAAGCCAAAATCCCCTCTGAAGAGGAACGCGAATACAGAAGAAAGTTTGGTAAAGACAATCAAAACATTCGTAATCTGGCTTCTAGAATTTGGGAGTTGGGATTACGGAGAGACGATTCCTCAATCCAAGAAGATGCCAGAACTGGCATGCAGATGTTAGCAGATGCTTTGGAAGAATCTGGGTACACTGACAAAAGAATTTTAACGAAATTGCGTTCTCCCAAAGTAAGAGTAACCGAGCAGATTTGGCGATTGTTACTTGATCTTATGAATGAGTTCTGAGCTATGGCTGGCTTCTTTGATATTCTTGATGTAATTCCCACCAAAGCTCCTCCCTCTCTCGTTCCTCGTTGTGGTTCCTGTGGCTTGTACCAACATTGCTCCTCTCCCAAGATGCCGGTAGATGGTAGGGGTAAGAGGAGGATTCTCGTAATCGGAGAAGCTCCTGGACGAAATGAGGACAAGGAAGGTAAACCCTTTGTCGGGAAAACGGGACGATACTTTCGGGACGAATTCCTCAAGGTAGGAATTGATTTACGAGAAGATTGTTGGATGACCAACTCTCTTATTTGTTGGCCACATGATAAGGATGGGAAGAACCGACCTCCTACCGATAAGGAAATCTCCTACTGTCGTCCCAATGTGATCAAGGTTATCCAAGATCTAGATCCGGAAATCATTCTCCTTCTGGGCAGCAAGGCAGTAAGTAGTGTTCTCTCTTGGTTGTGGAAAGATGACCTAGGAAGTATTTCCCGTTGGGAAGGATGGACCATTCCTTGTCAAAAACTCAATGCCTGGATATGTCCTCTGTGGCATCCCTCTTATGTGGTAAGAGGAAAGGATGCACAAGAAGAGGATGGTCACTTCCTCCAACGGCAACAAGCCTTACGAGAGATGTTGTATCGCAAACGGATTGCTAAGGTAGCTGAATTGCAAGGAAGACCTTGGAAGACTGTTCCCCATTGGGACAAGGGAGTGGACGTTATCCTGGACCCCAATATAGCTGCTAGCAAGGTAAGGGAGTTTAATACTTCTCTTGTTCCAGTAGCCATTGACTTTGAGACGGATAGGTTAAAACCAGACCGAGATGAAGCAGCCATCCTTACGTGTGCTTTGTCAGATGGAAAGAAGACCATTGCTTACCCGTGGGTGGGGGAAGCTATCCCTGCCTCCTTAGAGTTTTTGGCAAGTGGTGTAGGTAAGGTTGCTAGCAACATGAAGTTCGAGCAACGAGTATCTCTGGCCAGGATTGGACGGAGAATCAAAAATTGGGTGTGGGATACAATGGTGGCGGCCCATGTGTTGGACAACCGTGCCGAAATTACTTCTATCAAGTTTCAATCCTTTGTGTTGTTGGGTCAGGAAGATTATGATTCTCATGTCAAACCTTACATGAGATCAAAAGGAAGTAACGAACCTAACCGTCTCAAAGAAGCCAACCTGGGGCGTGTACTTGTGTACAACGGCCTGGATTCTCTCCTAGAGTCAAAAGTTGCCCAGATCCAAGCCAAGCAATTAGGAATTGAGTTGTAACTCTAGAACGGATTCATGATGAAAGATACACGGAAGGGCTATCAAGATCCTGGACTTTGCCGCAGATGTGGTTGTGAAATCAAGTGTGTCACTCCTTTCAAGACGTGCAAAGAATGTAGACTGAAAAAGAAGAAGTGGAGTTGGAGGAAGTTATGTCAGAAATGAAAGTGGTGGTTCTAGCTGGATCGTTTTCCGATACTGGAGTTGTACAGAGGATTGTTGATGGATTGTTGGTGAATAAGATTCCTTACGAAGTTTTCTATTGCTCTGCTCATCGTGAGACGGCTAGACTTTTGGAAATCATAACGAGCCAGAACACTTTAACCAATGTGATTTTTATTACGTTGGCTGGACTATCGAATGCTTTATCGGGAGTAGTGTCGGCGAACACGGATCACCTTGTTATTGCTTGTCCTATTTTTGCCACTCCTGCTGATTATTTGGTGGATATCCATTCCACCTTGCGGATGCCTTCTGGAGTTCCCGTTCTTACGATTCTCTCTCCGGAGAATTGTGTGCTGGCAATCCAAAGAATCATAGCGACCTGGGAGTAAGAGATGGTTCCAAGAGAAACAACACATGCTCCTTTTCGTCTTAAAGATCGATTTTATGTTAATCTGACGAACGAAGAACTTCAATTGCTCTTCAATCACAGAGCCTCCAAAGTCCAACTCGATCCAAAAGGATTCTGGGAGTGTGATAAGATTGTGTATTGGAGCGTGATGATCCCTATTCTCATGGACCTCTATGAGATCATGTTGGAAATTCAGGCTAGATACCCAAGGGATGAAATCATGAAGTATCCCGGAGCATTCGACCTTCTACCTGTTCCTGTTAAGTGGATGTTGAAAAATGGACTCAAAGAATTGAATAAGTCCAAGGAGTGAGTATGACCAGCATTGATACGGACTATAAGGATTTGATCGAAGCGGTTTTGGTACATGGGCAGAAGGTCCACACAAGAAATTCTGATGTGTTGAGACTATCTATTCAACCCCTCGTTGCTTTTTATACTCCTCTCATTTCCATTCGTAAGACAGCATGGCGAAATTGTCTTCGTGAGTGGGAGTTCTTTATGAGTGGTAGTAATAATATTCAAGACCTCCATCCTTCTGTCCGCTCCTGGTGGGAGCCTTGGGCGGATAAGGATAATGGAGAAATTCACTTCAACTACTCTCGTCAATTTCGTCATTTCGTGGGAGATCGTGGTTCGGTAGATCAAATTCAGTATTTGTTGGATGGGGTGAAAGATCATCCCTTCTCTCGACGAAATGTTATTACTACCTGGAATACAGCAGATATGACGGACTCTTTATGTCCATTAACTAACTGCCACTCCACCATCATCCAAACCTTTGTGAACCCGGAAGATAATTCGCTTGATCTTTTCACCTACCAACGGAGTGTGGATTTGATTTGTGGCTTCCCCCACAATATCTTCCAAATGTATTCCTTCTTACTATGGCTGGCTCATTGGGGTAAGCGGAAGGTGGGGATGTTGTCCTGGATGGGGGGAGATGTGCATATCTATGATTCTCATCGGGAGTTGGCTCAGTGTATGTTGGACACCAAAGTTCCGGATGATTATTTCACTCCCTCTCTTGTTTACTCTCCTCCTGGAGATGACAATACTTACCGAGCGGATCACTTTTCTTTGGATGGTCCTTACGCACCTGTCTTGACCGACAAAGCTGAAATGGTAGTTTGATTCTTTCTGATTCTAAAATAAGGAATTGACTTATGACTGAGGCTATTGTCCAGGGGACTTCTCATCGCTTGAATGGACATCCTCTTCGTCAGGTCATCAAAAGGAATGGTCAATTTGAACAACTAAAGTATCAAAAGATCACTAGTGCCATAAGACGTTGTTTTGTCAATTCATTAGGTAAGACGGATGCAGAGGGAATTTCCATTGCAGAGGTGATTGCTTCTTCCGTGGTGAATATCATTGCTCAAAAGCAGGAACCGATCTCGGTGGAGGAGGTGCAGCGTTTGGTGATCCAGCAGTTATGGGCCAACAACTTTCATGAAGCCGCTGAGCAGTATACCTTGTGGAAGGAAAAGCACAAGAAAGAAAGGGTTGAACATCCTATCAATCCCGAAGATGAAGCGGCGGTTCTGGAAGATGCCAGACATTTTCCTACCCCTTTACAATATTTTCAATTTGTTTCTAAGTACGCAAGGTGGAATGATTCCAAGGGAAGGCGGGAAACGTGGAGAGAGTGCTGTGATCGGGTGATGAACTTCTTCCGTACTCGACCACAACTCAAGGATAAGGTAAGGGAGGAAGAGTGGCAGGAACTGGATCAATCCTTTTTTGAGTTACAGGCACTGCCAGCACTTCGGATTGTTCAGATGGCTGGTCCTGCTTTGGAACGGTGTAATGTGGGGGGATATAATTGTAGCTTCTCCTGTGTGGATTCGTTGGAGGCTTTTGATGAATCCTTGTACATTTTGATGCAAGGAACTGGTTATGGATTCTCCGTGGAATCGGAATTCATCAATAAACTTCCTAAAGTCAAGAAGCAAAAGAAGTCTTCTCCCCTACACCATGTTATTGAAGACTCCACCGAAGGATGGTGTAAAGCGTATCGTTTAGGATTGGAACATTGGTGGAATGGTTTGGATGTGAATTTTGACTACTCCTTGATTCGTCCCCAAGGAGCAAGGCTGAAAACCAAAGGTGGCAAAGCAAGTGGACCTGAACCACTTAAACATTTGTTTTCCTTCGTTCGGAATAGGATCCTTTCCCGACAAGGTAGTTTCATAACTCCAAGAATTGCTCATGATATGATGTGTATGACGGGAAAGATAGTGCAAGTAGGAGGAGTGCGTAGAGCGAGTTTGATTAGTTTTTCCGATTTGGATGATTTGGAAATGAGGAATGCCAAGAATGGCAATTGGTGGGATTCCTCGAATTGGTTGGATATGGCGAATAATAGTGGAGTGTATGAGGAGAAACCTTCCGCAACGGATTTCATGGAGGAGTGGTTGTCTTTGGCGAAGAGTGGCTCCGGGGAACGAGGGATATTCAATTTTCATGGAGTAACAAAGAACATCCCGAAAAGAAGGAAGCGAGTTTACCTTCGCGGCAATCCTTGTTTGGAAATCCTTCTTAGGAACAAGCAGTTCTGTAATCTTAGCATCGTTCCTGCTCGAAGGCAGGACGATGTTACTTCGTTGGAAAAGAAGGTCCGATGGGCGGCTATCTTCGGTACAATGCAAGCCACCATGACGGATTTCAGATATTTGCGTGATGAATGGCGTGTCCACAGTGAGGAGGAGCGGTTAATTGGGGTGGATATTACGGGACAGATGGACTGTCCTTTCCTCCGTCCTGGTTCCAACGGAAGGGAAGAATTGTTAGTTCATTTGAGGAATATTGTAGGAAGGACGAATGAAGAATGGTCTTCTCGGTTAGGGATTAACAGATCCGCAGCGGATACCTGTGGAAAGCCTAGTGGGAATTCTTCCGTCTTGTTGGACTGCTCGGCAGGCATTCATGCTCGTCATGCTCCTTACTACCTTCGTCGGGTACGATGTAGCGTGTTTGATCCAGTGGCAATTCTCATGAAGGATGAAGGAGTTCCTTGGCATGTGGATCCCATGAATTCTTCCCTTATTGTTTTCGACTTCCCGATCAAAGCACCAGAAGGATGTGTGACTCGGAATGATATGTCAGCATTGGAACAACTGGAAAATTGGTTAGTGTGGAAACGAAATTGGGCAGAGCATACTATTTCTTGTACAGTCAGTGTGGATGATGACGAGTGGTTCCGGGTGGGAAATTGGGTGTATGATCATTGGGATGATGTGACAGGACTTTCTTTTCTCCCCCGTGATGGAGGGACTTACCAATTAGCTCCTTACCAGGAAATCGACAAGGATACTTATGAACGATTGGTGAAGTCATTCCCTTCCATCAATTGGTCTAAGCTAAGACGGTACGAACAGGAAGATATGACTACTTCGGCCCAAGAGTATGCTTGTGTGGGAGGGCAGTGTGACCTGTGAATGACAACTCCTTTTTAATGAGGTAACTATGCTTCTCAATGATAAGGATATTCGCAAGCTGTGCCAGGCTCCTACTTGGAGTAATGGTAAACCTATGGTGGAGCCTTTCAGTGAGCCGGTTTCGGGGAAAGGAATCATCTCGTATGGTTTGACTCATGCTGGGTACGACATTCGTCTGGGACCGGAGATATGGATGTTCAAAACTAATGTTGATGAAGTGATTGATCCACGAAGATTCAAGGATGTTTCTTATCGTGATAAAGTATTGACCCGTATCAATATTCCTTTTGGTAAGGAGGATGGTTATCCCGTTGTACTTGATCCACATTCTTATGTACTTGGTGTGACTTTGGAATATTTTTGTATTCCTAGAAATATCAAGGCAAGAGTAGTAGGAAAAAGTACCCTGGCGAGGTGTGCAATATTAATTAATACAACACCCGCAGAGCCATTATGGGAAGGACATCTCACCTTAGAAATTGGAAATCTTTCCCCCTTGCCTGCCGTGATTTTCGTTGGTCAGGGTATTGCCCAGATGGAGTTTGAGATGCTAAGTGGGGAGCCAGAAGTTGACTATGCAGGCAAGGGTGGAATTTATCAGGGACAACTTGGAGTGACTCCTGCACGCGTGAAAGAATGACCATCCGTTGTTCCACTCCTGATGCATACAATCTTTTCCACCAGGGATCCCTCGTATTTGCCGAGATTGAGAACAATGGCATACGGATTGACGTAGACTATCTGGATGACGCCATTGAGAAGATCGGACAACGTATTACGGTCCTTCAAGGTGAGTTACAACAAGATGAGGTCTACAAGGTTTGGTCCAATCGTTATGGAGCCAAGACCACTCTAGGAAGTAGAGAGCAACTGGCTCAGGTCATCTTCGGAGATTTGAAGTATCCCTATGAGGGAGACCTCACTCCTACAGGACGATTCAAAACTGATGAGGATGTTCTTTCCCGTGTCAACTGTCCCTTCTTGGTGAAGTATCTCAAACTGGAAAAACTCAAGAAGGATCGTACTCCTTACCTCACAGGTATTCGTCGTGAGGTAGTGGATGGGTACTTGCATCCTTTTTTCAACTTGGCAGGAGGTGGAGGAGAAGGTGGTGGAGGGGGAGCCAAGAGCTATCGCAGTTCATCTTCTGGACCGAATTTTCAGAACTATCCCAAACGTGATCCAATCCGAGGAAAGGTAACACGTCGGTGTTTTATTCCTCGTCATGGCAATCTGTTTATTGAGGTGGACTTCAAGGGAGCTGAAGTTACCACAGCCTTGGCCTATCATGGCGATCCGGTAATGAAAGAGTACCTTCTAAATCCCAAGAAGGACATGCATTGGGATGTGGCTGTGGAGTGTTTCTGTCTTGAGGGTTTGGAGTTAACCAAGACGGAGAAGAAGGACCTTCGGTATGCTGGTAAGAACCAATTCGTTTTCCCACAGTTCTATGGGTCGGTGTATTTCCAGTGTGCTCCGAACTTGTGGGAAACGGCTAGTAAAGCTTCTCTGGGAGATATCAAGGTAATCGAACATCTCCAAAAGAAAGGGATGAGAGAACTCGGTAAGTGTGATCCCAAGGGCAAACCCCGTAAGGGAACCTATGAGTACCACATTAAAACGATTGAGGAAGACTTCTGGGGTAAGCGGTTCAAAGTTTATGCAGAGTGGAAGAGGAAATGGTATAACGAATACCTCAAGAAGGGGGGCTTTTCTTTCCTTACGGGTTTCTATGTGGAAGGAGAGTTTGCCAAGAACCAAGTTATCAACATGCCCATTCAAGGGGCAGCCTTTCATTGTCTCTTGTGGTCCCTAATACAACTACAGCGGTGGATTACCAAGAACAAAAAACAGGTCAAGATCGTAGGTCAAATCCATGACTCCATGTTGTTGGACTGCCCCTTAGAGGAAGTGGAAGAAGTGGTAGCCGTGGTACGGGAAATCACCACCCAGAGGTTGTCCCAAGAGTGGACCTGGCTCATTGTTCCCCTTCAGGTAGAAATTGAAATTGGGGAGCAGAACTGGTTTGACCAAGTCCCTTATGACGAGTGGTTGGAACAAAGGAAAGTAGCATGAACGAACTGTACAAGAGATTTCGACCTAAGTTGTTCAAGCATGTAGTAGGACAAGATGCTGCCTTGCAAGTCTTGTACACCTTGCTCCAAAATGGCTTCCCTCATACTCTTCTGATTAATGGGCCTAGCGGGACAGGCAAGAGTACCATTGCCAGAATCCTCAAGGAGAAGTTGAAGTGCAGCGATGTGGACTTTGAGGAAGTGAACTGTGCTTCCGTATCCGCTCCTATTGATAGGATGAGGGAAATCAAAGAACGAATGGAATTATCTCCTATGAATGGGGATTGCCGAATATGGCTTTTTGAGGAGAGTCAAGCCCTCGTAAAATCTGTCCAATCCCAACAATCCATGCTCGGTATGTTAGAAGATACTCCTCCTCATGTTTACTTCATCTTAGCTACTACTGACAAGGACAAACTCCTCCCGGCTATCCTTACCCGTTGTACCAAGATTGAGTTGCAACCTCTTACGAGGGACCATCTCAAGGCAGCAATTGATCGCATTCTAACTCAAGAACAAAAGACCATTACCGATAAGGTATTTGACAAGATAGTGGAGTGTGCCAATGGGTCGGCACGGGAAGCCATTGTATGTTTGAACACCGTGTTGGATCTTCAAAGTGAGGAAGCCCAACTCCAATCTATCCAACCTCCGGCAACGGAGAGAGCTGCTTCTGAGATAGTCAGGAAGTTGATCTGGGAACGTGGCACATGGAAAGAGCTTTCTCAACTTATTACTGATCTTCCCGAAGAGGGCAATTGGGAAGGATTGAGACAACTAATACTAGGGTTAGCTGGGAAAGAACTCCTCAAGGATGGTAAGCACAAACATCGAGCTTACCTTGTTCTCAGTGTATTCCAGTATGATTGGTTCTCTACCAAGAGGAATGGTCTAATCCGAGCCTGTTACGAAGTGTGTGTTGACCAGAGTTAACTATGACAATTTTTCATTCGCCTGACCGTTCATGTCTTGTTGGTATCATGGGTGGGATCCTCATTAGTAATGTGTATGCTTTGACTATTCCACTTCACTACCTGGGAGCTACTTTCCTGGGTGCATTATTGGGAGTGGTACTGTTCTACTTAATGTGGAACTTCCTCTTGCGGAGAATATCGTGAGTGAGTTCTTTGCCACCAATCTCCACAAGTTGGATGAAGAGTGGGTTAACCAGTCGTCTTTGTACTACACCTATGCTGAAAAGTTAGCTGATGCTCAATTGGAGTATGACCGTGCTATGACTGACTTGGATATTGTGACTGCCGAGCTTGACAAATCCATTCGTAAAGAACCCACTTCTTTCGGCATCGATAAGAATACCCGCCTGACAGAAAACATGGTTGAACGAACCATCTTCCTACAACCTCGTTGGCAGTTAGCTAATGATAGTATGCTTACCGCCAAGCACAATTACAACAAAGCTCAGAGTGTTGTGAGAGCCTTGGACCATAAAAAGAAAGCTCTGGAGAAGTTGGTAGACTTGTTCCTAGCAAATTATTATAGTGAACCACGCCAGCCGAGGGAACCAAGTGATTCTCAGGACTGGCAAGAACGGGAGAAGCAGCTGATAAGGCGTAAGGGCCAGCAACAGCTCAATTCCCACATTAAAGAGGAGGTTCCAAGTGGACCGTAGAGAGAAAGAACGACAGAAGCATCAGTATGCCTCAGCCAAGGACCGTGCCGAGAAGCACGACCGTGGCTTCGAGCCAACAGCTATCACTCTCCCGGAGGGAGTGAAGATGTTCCGATTCCGCAAGGAAGGAACCTACCGACTAGATATCCTTCCGTATCGGGTGGGTAAGGGGAATCCCTTTGCGGATGAGGGGTTCCTCCACTACGAGAGGACTTACTTCACCCACGCCATTCCCACTCCTGACGGTAGTAATCGATACTGCTGTCTCAAGAAAACCTTCCATGAAGACTGTCCGGTGTGCGAGTACCTGGACAAAGCTCGCAGGGAGAAGACCCTGGACCAGAAGTCCATCAAGGAGTTGGGATGGAAGGAACGACAGCTGTTCAATCTCCGTGATCTGGACAACACGGCGGATGGTATCCAGATCTTCGAGTTCAACTGGTTCCAGTTCGGAAAAACCTTGGATGTCAAGTCCAAGAACAAGGAGCGGTATGCTACCTTCTATGCCTTGGAAGATGGGTTCACGGTGGAGGTAGTGGTAGAGGAAGAGAGCTACCAGGGACGTCCGGTCCTCAAACCTGTGGACATTACCTTCGAGTCACGGGAGGACTATCCGGAGTCCACCCTTGAGGAAACTCACTGTTTGGATGACCTGCCTAAGTACCTCTCCTACGATGAACTGAAAGCACTGTTGGAGGGGGGCAAGGTTATCTCCAAGAAAGAAGAGAAAGAAGAAGCTCCTCCTTCCCACAGTGATAGCAATGGCAATGGTAGTGCCAAGTCGATTACTCCAACCATCCCGCCACAAAAGTTCAAGGAAGGACAGATTGTCACCCATCCTAAGTTGGGTGAATGTGAAGTGAAACGGATCTCTGGGGACGGCAAGGCTTTGGTATTGGAAGACCAGGATAAGAACGTCCATCGTGCGATCAACCCTGTGGAATGTACGTTGGTCATTACACGGGAGATGGCTCGACCTTCCATCAAACCTGTGGTCAAGGATGAAGAGGACGATGACTTCCCTGCTCTTCCCACTCATTCCAAGGCGAGTGGATCAGTGTTAGCTAAGAAGGGTATGGAAGAAGAGGATGATGACTTCTTGGATGTGCCACCCAAGAAGAAGAAGTGATTTCTCTCCTGGAGGATCATCTTACAGGATGGGATGAAGACTCGTTCTGGGTAAGTCTGGAAGTGGCTGTTCTAACACTTCCCCTCCAGGATTTGCGGGTATGGTTCAATGGTAGAACATCTGGCCTCCAACCAGAAAACAGGAGTTCGATTCTCCTTACCCGTAGTGCAGGATGTGAAGTGAAGAAGAAGACTGACGTAATACCATAAGTGAGGTACAAACCACAACCCAACTTCAACACAAGGAGAAGAACGATGAGTTTGACGAAGAGCAAAGCGATCAGGGAAGCCCTCAAGGAATTGGACATCGACAATGGATTGGATCACGATGAGGTGGTTCGGATTGCCCGTGAACGGATGAGGCAGTCTGGTGGTGATGCAGAAAGTATCACCAATTCCTCTGTCGGTACGGTGTTGGGAAACATCCGAGCCAAGTTCGGGACTCCCATTACCCGTGTCAAGCTGGAGCAATACGAACGTCTCCCTGGAGTGGTGCAGCAGGAAGTGATCGTTCAAAGGAAGAACGGAGAGGCAGCCCCTCACACGGAAGTTCCTCAACCAACTGTACCTTTCCTCAAGACTCGGTCTGAGGCCGTGCGTCAGGCCATGAAGAACTTGAGCAACCAAGGAGAACTGGACCTCACCAGTAGCAACAAAGACGACTTGGAAAAAGTGGTGTGTGAGGCACGGCAGCTCCTGCGGGACTGCAACAATCCTCTCTCTGTGAGCCACATGAATGTGAGTGTGGTACGGCACGAGATCAAGTCGAGATTCGGCCCCCCAGTCACTAGGGAGAAGGTAGAGCAGTATGAGCAGCTTCTGAACAATACCAAGGCTCATACCATCAATGCTACTGCCCCCCATCGTAAGAAGGTCAAGAGCAAGAAACCTTCTATGAGCCAACTGATTCGACAAGTTCTCAAGCAGATGACTCCAGAACAGCTCCAGAAACCCATTGACTATGAACGAATCCTGGTCCTGGTCCGCACGTTGGTCAATCGTCACAAGCTCAAAGTGATACTTACCATAAGAAGTGTGAGGGAACATCTGGCCGACCTGCGTGCCAGGATCGAAGGACCTCTCACGTCCGAGAAGATTCAATACTACGAAGACCACATGCAGGACTACAGGAAGCAGCCCCAAGCTCCCAGAACTTCTGCCCATACTCCTACACGAACGAAGGTGAAGAGTCCTGTTCCTACTCTTCCCGTGGTAGCTCCCCCGTTGGACATGGACAACTTGATCACTTCTCTGCATGATGCCCATGCCTTTGCTTCCAGTGTGGGGGGAGTGGACAATGCCATCATGGTCCTTCACAAGTTGAAAGGACTCCAATCATGAGCATCGTGGGAACTTCAGCCTTGAAGCTGTACCATCCCTCTACAACCAGGGGAGCAGTACGGAGACCGATTGTCTTCTACAAGTACCATCACAAGTTCCTGAAGGCTTTCCACAAGTCAGGAAGACAAGGGCTAACTCACCAGGAGTTAGCCATGAAAGTGCGGTGTGGTTCTACTCATGCTACTCGAAGTCGGTGGGAACTTGAGTGGATGGGATATGTGGAAGACGCCAAGATCACACGGAGAACCTTGGCCAACCACTCTGCGGAAGTATATCGAATTACTCCCAAAGGGAAGAAGCAAATACAACTATTGTCCCCTTCCCGTAAGATCCGTAAGGGAACCCCATCAAAACCTGTGGCAAAACGTAAACCCAGAACCAAGACTTCAACAAAGAGAAAGAAGGTCCGAAGATGAGTGAGAAAGCAACCGGGACTGAGATGTTTGCAGAATTGATTTCCCTTCGCAACGAAGCAGGGGAGAAGCACTATCAACGAGTGAAGTTGGCCGCTAACCTCCTCAAAGACAAGGACTGGGTGGAATCCCCTGCTGGAGGTGGGGGTGACGAGAACCGAGCCTTAGACCGACTGGAGGTGGAATGCTTTGGAGACCTGTGTGGGTTGGTTTCTTTAACCAACCTCCTGGAACTCCTTCATCACTTTCCCAAGTTGGAGGACTGGCAACGGCACAAGTTCAATCCTTCCCGGATGTGGGTTGAGTACAGTCAGAAGACCAAGGGAACCAAGAAGAAGGATTCCACTCCCAGGAAGGTTGCCGAACTCCCTACCGTGGCGGAGTTTGAGCAGTTCTCTCCCAATACCCAGAAGAGGACTTACGAACGAGTCCTCAATCGGATTGAGACCGATATCCAAAAGATTGAGAGACTGGAGCAGGAGAACTCCGCTTTGCGTGAGGAGAACAAAACCCTCAAGGCCAGGATTCGAGACATCAAGGACGGGGCAAGGAAGTTGATTGCCTGACCCTAGCTGGAATAGCTCCTGGCTGGAAGGATGAAGGAGTCTTATTCCTATGGTAATGGAAGACACCAGCCAGGAGTTTTTTGAATCTCTTTGTGGCCGGGGAGCGGGTGACCTCTGGTGGGGAAGCTCCTCCCCGGTTTTCTTTCGAGGATTGATTGTGAGTGAAGCCTTTGAAGCCTTGAAGCGGGAAGTGAAAGAGTTGGGGGTGAAGAAAAAGGACTTGGTAACAGGACCGGGACTTTCCACGGGGAGTACCCTACTGAACCTAGCCTGTAGTGGACGACCGGAGGTAGGCTTTCCTGTAGGGAAGTATGTCCTCATGGTAGGAGATAGTGATAGTGGCAAGTCGTGGTGCTGTCTCTCCTTCTTGGCCGAAGCGTGTCGGAACAAGTTCTTTGATGACTATGACCTTATTTATGACAATGTGGAGCATGGGAACATTTCGGGATGTCTCCCTTACTTTTCTTGTTTGGAGGACAGGATTGAGTTGCTTGGAGAGGAAGGACAAGACCCCTCCTCCTCATCCTTGGAATCCTTTTATGAATACATTGAGGATAGACTCAAGAAGAAGTCGTGTGTCTACATCCTGGACAGTATGGACTCTCTCATTCCAGAAGCAGACGAAGACAAGATGGAAGAGGAACGAGCAGCACGGGAGAAGGGTAAGGAGTCCACAGGTTCTTACGGTACGGCCAAAGCTAAGCTCAACTCCTCCAAGATCAGAGTAGTTAGCAACCTGCTGGACGAGACCAAGTCCATCCTCGTGACCATTAGTCAAACACGGGACAGCATAGGGTTCGGAGCCAAGTTCAATCCCAAGACGCGGAGTGGGGGAAGAGCACTGAAGTTTTACTCACGCCTTGAGTTCTGGATGTCTGTGTGTGGCAAGATCAAGAAAACGGTCAAGGGACAGGACTACCAAATTGGAGCCAACCTTAATGCCAAGGTAGTGAAGAACCACTTCACGGGTTGGGTAGGAGATGTCCCCCTCACCTTTTACCGTAAGTTTGGCATCGATGACATTGGTGGCAACATCCAATATCTCCTCGATGTCAAATACTGGAAGAAGGATGGGAGTAAGATTCATGCTCCGGAGTTCGACCACAACGGCACGTTAGAGAACTTGGTAGGTAAGATCGAGGAGGGGAATACTGAATGGATATTACGAGAATTGGTAGCCACCACTTGGAATGAAATCGAAGAAGCGTGTGTGGTAGACCGGAAGTGCAGGTATTAGTTGTGTCCCTCGATGGAAATGTAGAAAGTGAATGAATTGAACTGGTAGAAATAAGTGTTCATTACGAATGAATTGTTTACTGCGATAGAAGTGAAGTTGCCGAATGAGTTGAGTGGCACGAGGGAAATGTTGAAGATGAGTGGATTGATGATAGGGATGGAAGTGTTTCTTTAGAATGAATTGCGAGATCATAGTGAAGTGACCTGCATGAATGAATTTCAACACAAGGAGAACCAATGGAGCAGTACCGCCCTAACTTGGGAGAACATCCAGAACATGATGCCAGAAGAGATGCCGTGCATATAGCATGTGCTCCAGTGTTAGTAGCCGACTATCATTTACGTCCTGGACAGCATGTGGGACTTAATGAGAATGGAGAGGCTACACAATATACCAATGACATGATTGGAGTGGTGGATCCCTTTTTGGAGGATTTGGCTGAAAAGGGAACCAGGGTTTGGCTTTTTCTGTATCCAAATACAGTTACTAACCTAAGACACGTTTGGCAGCATCCTGCATTCAAAGCTAAAGTTCCTGTAAGTGATCCAAAATGAGTAAAGAGGAAGACCAAAAACAGTTTGAGAAAGCCATCCAGGAAGATCGGTACGATGAATGTCTTCATCGTGTCTATGCCGACTTCCTGGAGGAGCAGGGACAGGACAGTCTCTCTGCCTTCCATCGTAAATGGAGTAAAGAATGGCAAGAAGCTTTTGACTGGATGGAGAACTTTGCCAGGGTAGTGGTGAGTGAAGATAGGGATTTTTATGGAACAGGTTATGTTACGGTGGACGAACTCATGGATGCTCTCCGTCAATATCAGAAAGATGGAAGGTTGTTTTGTCTTCGGGGAATGGGGTTTGGTCCCGACAATGCTTTATTTAATGATCCTCCCCTCCGTGAGAAATTGTGGCAATGTTATAGCATTCTGGAAGGATGTGAGGTTGAGGACCGGGAGAGTCCTTTCGGGTGTTGTATTTAAGTGAGAAGTTACTATGAACCACGATCAAGAGAAAGATAAACAAAAGTTTCTGGATGCGATTAAGGACAATCGTTATGATGGGGAACTTCGTTTGGTCTACTCGGATTGGCTGGAAGAACGTGGGCTAGACGATGAGGCTCTCACACAAAGAAAATGGACAAAGGAAAAGCAGGAAGCAGAGGACTGGCTCCGTGAGTTTGCTTCTCGGTGTGGAGATACCTGCGTGGAGGGATATGGAACAGACTATTATGATGAAGGAGGAACCTATCACGAAGGAGAAGAACGGTGGGAACCCATCACCTATGAAATGGTGATCGAGGCAGGGTGGCATGTAATCAAAGAGGGGTATGGGTTAACTCAGCATGGATCGGAGCGAGCAAGGGATTTGTTTTCTTCTTATCGAGATGAGAGAGAAGGGGATCAGGTGAATTTAGAAAAGTTCTGGGAATGTTGGGAACTGGTAACAGGACACAAAGCCTCTTCTGAGGATAAAGAGAGTGTACCTTTTGGGTGTTCGTGTTGAGTTGACGATGGAGATGGAAGTGAAAAGACTGAATGAATTGTCTGGTATGAGAGAATTGACGGAGACGAATGAATTGATGCATGAGATGGAAGTGACTCTTTGGAATGAATTGATGTAATACTGTTCTGGGTGAACAAAACTTAACACAAGGAGAACCACATGTCTCACGAGCAGTTGATGAAAGTGGCTACGGACTGTTACAAGAACTACGATGGTTACAGCGAGGAGGCCACTTCCGAACTCCTCACTCTGATCATGGATGATGAAAGTCTCTTGTCTGAAGCCCTTCATTGGGCTGCTTCGGAAGCCCTTCGAGAAGTACAACGTCAAGCCCGTGTGAAGATTGCCAACCAGCCAATCACTCCCAAGACATTCCCCAAAGAACAACAAGCTGTGGTGGTGGAGAAGTGTTTCACCTATCTCTACTGGCCCATGATGACGGGAGGATTCTTGAAAGACGCTACTCGTGAACAAATTCTCCAGGAAGCTGACCGTTACCGTTCCTTCAAGGAAGGAAATGCCATGAAGGAGCGTTTCATGAGACTGGTGGCTTCCAAACTCAAAGAGGGAGAAAAGGGTGGAAGTCTGCGTGAGGAAGTCTTCCACCAGATCCACAACCAAGCCAGGATCGATCTACTGGTGGGAGAGGAGTTCAAGTATGTTGGATGAGTTGAGGTCGTTGATGGAAGTGTGGGTTGCGAGTGAATTGAAGCACGCGATAAAAGTGTTTCCTTGGAATGAGTTGAATCATCTGATAGAAGTGTGGCCTACGAATGAGTTGATCCTGCCAGTTGGAAATGAACGGTCCGAATGAATTGAGAAGTGTGAAGGAAGCGTATGCTGAGAATGAATTGTACGTGGAGAATGAATTTCGAACCAAGAATGAATTCTAATACTTGACTGTAGTGGTAGTTTAGACGAACGGTGAATCCCAACACAAGGAGAATCCCATGTCCGAGTCCCGCGAAGTTGCCAAAGAAATCGCCAAGTCTATCATTTCTAAACGGAATGGTGAAGCTGTCCCCCCTGCCAAAAAGAGGGGACGTCCCAAGAAGGAACAACCTCCCGTCCACACGAATGGTTCCTGTAAGGGGGATGAGAACGGGGAAGTGACGGAGGTGATTAGCCTTGCTGTCAAGTCTCTCCCCCGTGATGTGGTCCAGTCTGCTCAGCAGTATACACGGGAACAAGCCCTGGCATTGGTAGGGTTGTACGAAAGTATTCAGAAGGTGAGAATGGGAGCCAGAAACCGTGAGAGTGCTCACGAACGGAATGTGGACATTCTGTCGGATCCTGTTCTCATTACGTCACTCAAGAACGAACTGGAGAAGGTGGAAGGGCAGGCCGAACGAGGTCTCAAGGAGTTTGCCAAGTCCCAACCTTTGGGACGTTGGGCTATGATGAATCTGGGAGTCGGTCCCATCTGTACGGCAGCGTTCCTGGCTCACATCGACCTTCAAAGATGTTGTTGTCCCAATTGGATCCATCTCAAGGGTGGTGATCGAAAGGAGATTCCTCCTCATGATTGTTTGGGACTGAGAACGGCAGGACGTATCTACAAGTTTGCGGGACTGCTCCCCAAAAAGGAACTGATTTGGGAGAAGGGTATGAGACGCCCCTACAACCTTCGCCTCAAAGTTCAGTGGTACAGAATGGGTTGCTGCTGGAAACGTTCCACCGTGGGTAAGGAACGACTTGCCTTGGTGACTGACGATGACTTCCGTAATTACATCAAGTCCCGTTCCAAGAAAGTGTTGACGGACGAGCAGGTGGAAACGAGAATTCCTGTGGAGAAGAAGTCCATTCAGGATGACCTGGTTTCCATTAGTGGAGAGGGTGGCTTGTACGTCCGACTGTACCAGCAACGAAAAGTCTTGGAGACGGAGATGAACAACACGGGTAAACTTCGGTTTGCCGCCAAGGAGTTGTTGGAGGAATGTCTCCAACGGAGAGCGAAGATTAGCCCTGAGCAGAAAGCATGTTGGGAGAGTGGCAAGTTGCAGGATGTGGGGTTGGACCGTAGAGCCATTCGATACGCTGTCAAGATATTCTTTTCGCATTGGCACACTGTCGGAAGACATCTGTTGGGTCTTCCGGAAGTGGTTCCTTACATCATGGCTCACGGAGGTCACACGGGTTACATAAGCCCACCCTTTTTCAATCTGGTGAAGGAAGGGAAAGTGTGTTGAGGTTTTGGATGGAAGTGACTCCCAAGAATGAATTGAGAATTTTGATGGAAGTGACGAAGGCGAATGAATTGTAAATTGTGATGGAACTGACAGAGGAAAATGAAATGGATTGCAACGGTTGGGAGAGCAGGAGCAAGGATGGGGAACAACTTCTGCTCTCCTTTTCAACTTGTCAAGAATGATGGAATTGTCTCTATAGAAGGAGTTGAATTCGTTGATGGAAATGACAAATGATAATGAGTTCAAACATCAGATGGAATTGTTACTTCTGAATGAATTGTGTACCGCGATGGAACCGTAGGTTAAGAATGAAGTGAAATACCTGATAGAAGTGACCCGTTGGAATGAATTGTGATGTAGGATGGAAATGTGAAGGTTGAATGAGTTCTCTTTTTAGGAAACCTCTACGATGAATGAGATGCGTGAGAAAGTCCAACAGTTCCTTCAGCAAATGAGGGAACGATGCGAGCAGTTACTCGCTGAGTTGGGAGACCAAATCAAGTCCACTTCCACCAAGGAACTACGACAGCAACGTCTGGTGAGGGAGTCCAGTTACATTCAACAGATTCTGGTGGAGACCCGACAGGACGCCCATGTCATTCCCAATACCAACACCCAGCCTTCCGTAAGGTTCGACTCTCCTGGATGCTGTTGGCTCTGTGTGCAACGGAGCAATGACTTCGGAGAGGAGATTGACGAAATCAAGGTTGGCTGGAATACGGGAGTTAGACGAAAGAGACGGGACGGGACTTGGGGAGCCTTAGCCTTCCCACGTACTTGTCAATTTCATGCTGAAGCCTTGCAGGTGTGGGCTGAGACCTTCTCTTCTAAGAAGGATGGTAAATAGTAAGAGTGGGTGGCAAGGATGCTCACGTTCACAGGGTTATTTCGGAATTCATTGCAGAGGAAGAGGACGTGAGGTGGTGCGATTCCACCCACCCACTTTTTTAGTTGCTTGTTCCGATGGAAATGTTGCCCGTGAATGAATTGATGTATGTGAGGGAAGTGTGAACCAGGAATGAATTAATCCAAAGGAGTGATTGGTGAAACAGGACGTTAAGAAGAAGAGTAAGAGTAAGGGTAAGGGTAAAGGTCCACGTAAGGGTTCCTCTTTTGAGAGAATCATTTGTGGCACCTTGTCCAAATGGTGGTCTGGAGGACTACGGGACGACCTTCTGTGGCGTAGTTCGGGTAGTGGGGCCAGGGCTAGAGTAAGAGGAAGGAAGGGTAAGGCTACTACAGGTCATCACGGGGATATTACCGCTACCGATAAAGAGGCCGTTGCCCTTACCAAGTTTGTCACTATCGAGTTAAAAAGGGGCTACTCCTCCAAGACCCCCTTTGACATCCTTGACAAACCAAGACCCAAGCAAACTCTTTACGAGGAATGGTTTGAGAAGCAGGAGGAAGCCAAGCAGCAGTCGGGAAGTTTCTCATGGATTCTGATTGTGAAGCGAGACCATCGACAAGCTGTGGTATTCATTCCCGAAGAGTTGTCGGCAGAGCTGATTGGTAGGGGAGCCACTTTCCCCTTCGACGGGAATGCTTCACTTACCGTGCGGTTGGGGAAGGATCAATGGGTAGATGGGTTCCTACTGAAGGATTTCTTGGATGGGACTAGCCCCGACATCATGAGGAAGTGGTATGAGGAGCAAGGTGAGGTTAGAGTTGAGGTTCAAGAAGGAAGTGACCTCGCAGAATGAATTGAAGACGCGGAGGGAAATGCGAAGTCCGAATGAATTGTGATGTAGGACGAAAGTGATAGGATTGAATGAATTGAGTGATGTGAATGAATTGTTGACAGGAATGATGGAAGTGATCCATAAGAACGAATTGTTCCCATAGAAGGAAATGATCCAAATGAGTGATTCTACTTTAGACCAACAACCTCCTGGGCCAGATGAATGGGACCAGCAAGTAACAGGAAAAGAATATCTGGAGTGGTCCCGACTCCAAGACAGTATTGGCAATGATATTTGCCCCAACTGTGAACAGGATACCCTTCGGAATGAGCAAGGTCCGGTGTGGTCGTGCTTCCTGTGTGGTTGGGTGGAGATTGGATTGGTGGACCAGTGTGAAGTTGAGTACGACGAAGGAGATGCAGAACTGGAATGAGTTGTTAACAGCGAAAGAAATGTAAAATGCGAATGAGTTGATGTAAACGATGGAATTGTACCCTCGGAATGAATTGAAGAGTGTGATGGAAATGGCATAGCTGAATGAATTGTTGCACAAGAAAGAAGTGTGAAGCAAGAATGAATTGAAATCTATGATAGAACTGAAATCGTAGAATGAATTGTTGGTTCCAACGGAAATGAAACTTGAGAATGTTTGAATTGCTCCACCTCCGGTTCTTCCAGTGTCATTCCAATGTCAGGGTGGAGTTTGATCCTCATCTTACCGTCTTGGTGGGGAAGAGCGGGGTGGGGAAGAGTGCTGTCCTTCGAGCCTTACGGTGGGTGTGTCAGAACCGTCCTCAAGGGGATGAGTTCCAACAACATGAAGCTCCCCATGTAGCAGCAAAGTTAGTCATTGACGGACACGAGATAGTGAGGAAGAAGAAAGGAAGGGAGTCTCTTTATAAACTTGATCAACAAGAGTTCAAAGCCTTTGGGAATACGGTCCCTGCTCCCATTGTGGAGTTACTTAACCTCTCACAGGAATCTTTCGCACGACAGCATGACCAGGCATTTCTTTTCTCCTTAACCCCTGGACAGGTAGGGAATGAACTTAACTCCATTGTCAACCTAGAACTTATTGACACAACCCTTGCTAACCTCTCCTCGTCGTTGAAGAAGGCTAGGCTAGAAGTGGAGGTAACGGAGGATCGTCTTCGCCAGGCTACCACCAAAAAGGAAGAGTTGGATTGGATAAACGAATGTATACTAGAATGGAATGGGTTAAGAAGTAAAGAATTCACCATCTCCCAAAAGGGGTCTAGGATCGCCTATATAGCGTCCCTAATCCAAAATAGGAATACCCTTAACCAAACCCTCCAGAACGTGGTACAAGCGAAATTTGACGGGTTTACAGCCCTCTCCAGTGGAGAGAACGTGGTACAACTTACCGAGCAAGTGACAAATGTCCAAAACTACCTGTCCAAACTAAACACTTGTATACTAGAACAGCAAGAGTTAAAGCAACAAAAGAAGCAACTTCAATCTCAACTAAGTGAGGTAGAGGAATGTCCCACTTGCGGTCAACCCATCCTAACCTCGACCGAGTAATTGCGATTTCTGCTTCCGACTTGCACTTGTCTCATAAAGCTCCCACAGCTAGGACGTTAAACAATTGGATGCATTGTCAAAAAAAGCAACTCCAGGAGTTATCTTCTTTGGTAGACAAGTACCAAGTTCCCCTCTTCTTGGTGGGGGATATCTTTGACAAACCTACGCATCATGCTGAGATTGTGAATTTAGCCTTACGTTACTTGCCTCATGCTTATGGAGTTCCCGGCAACCATGAGTTACCTTATCATAATCTCAAAGAAGTAAAGAAGTCCTCTTTCTGGACTCTCGTGGAAGCAGGTCTCCTTACTTATGTGGAGCCAGGAAAGCCATATCAGATTGAAGGATATACCCCCATTGTTCTTCATGGTTTCCCTTATGGGGTAGAAGTTAGTCCCTTGGAGCATAGGACCAACCTTGCTATTGAAATTGCTCTTATTCATTCCTTCATCTGGCAACGTGGTAAAGGTCATGTAGGGGCAGACGAAGCAGCCAAAGTAGAAGGATGGAAGGGTAAACTCCAAGGGTATGATGTAGCTCTCTTTGGAGACAACCATCTCCCCTTTGATACAAAGGTAAGTGATTGTGTGGTGGTAAATCACGGTTCCTTCTTCCGTCGTTACCACCACGAGATAAATCATCGACCTAGTGTGGTTCTTATCTATGGTGACCTTCACACGGAGAGATACTACCTGGACACTAGCCAGGATGAATTCACTGAGGAACGGAAAGTGGTCTCCTCCATCTTGGAGTTGGACACGGGAGAGTTACTACAGGAGTTGCAAGAACTAGGAGACGATAAGTTGGATTTCCGTCAAGTGGTGTTTCAAGCCATCGATAACCACAAGGTAAAGCAAGAGGTTAAGGATTGTGTGTTGGAAGCGATGGGGGAAGTACCATGACTCAGGATGAATACTCACAACTGAAGAAGCAGTATGATAGTATCCTACGACAAGAGATAAGGATTGAAGGACAGTTGGAAGAGTTGTCTAAGAAGATCTCCTCGGAGTTTGGCTGTAAGAATGAAGAGGAGTTGAAAGCCCTCTTGGAAGAATTGCAGGATGAATTTGATGTAGCGGAGAAGAAGTTTGAACAGGAAGTAACCACTTTTAATATCAAGTGGAAAGGAAAAGTATGACTGACCCGCAATTGCATGATGTGTTATTTTTCTATCAGAGTGAACTCTATCGTCGTTTCAGTATTCAACCACGACGGCATTCAATTTCCAAGTTGGAACATGCTGCCTGGATGTGTGAGGAAGCGAGGAAGTATCTTGTTGATGGGAAGCGAGACAAGGTCATGCGTTGGCTGGGATTCATTCAAGGTATCCTGTGGTATGGGGAGATATACTCTATCGAGGAGTTAAAGGATCACAACCGTAGTAGAGAGGAGGAAGGTAGTGGAACCACCAATCAAACTACAGTTGGATGAAGATGGTAAGCCTGTGGTGGCTTACCTCAAACTACAAAAGGGAGATTTCTCTCATGTGGTGGAAGTGTGGAATGAGCATGTGGTGATGGATTGTGATGACAAGGATGGAGTTCTGGGAATAGAAATTCTGGGACCACCTGAGTTCTTACTGGCTCTTAAAGAGCAACTAGAAAGGAAAGTGTGATGAGTCTTTGGACCGAACTAAGTGCCACAACTACAGGACAGTATGTGTTTGGGATACTGATCTTTCTGCTCTTCTTTTTCACAATCGATTGTGTCTGGAAGTTGATTCATGGAAGTGATCTCAGAAGAGTGAGCGAAGCTGATCCTCATTCGATTCGGCTTACTGTCAATGGACAGCATAAGGACATTGAAAGGTTGGAAAAGAAACTGCAAGAGGTCGCCAGCAACCTCAATCGAGTGGAGCATATTTTGATAACACAGGATGCCAAAGTTCTTCAGGAAGCCAAGGACATGGTGGAAGATACTCAGCATTGGGTGGAACTCACCCATACGTTGGAAACCCTCATGAAGAAGATGGCTCCTCATGATTTGGCTAGAGAACAGTTCTATCATACTCCTGAGTACAAGAAACTCAAAGAAGAGATTGATCTCTACAAGGTGAGAGGATGACCGACGCTAAGTTTCAAACCCTGAAGTCTTTGTGTTCTGCTGTAAAAGACAGCTCTGTAAACCACGACGAGTTCCCAACTCTCGGAGCAGCCATCTATGACCTGTTCTTGGAGGAGGGCTATGATTTGGGGAGACATGACAGCAAGTATCACAAGGATTGTATGGTGCTTGAACCCATTGATAGATTGTGGGGTTGTGCTATAGTGAGTGAGATACTTTACTGTCAAGACTGGAATGAGTTCTTGCAAAGGTTACGATGGAGATAACGTGCCACTTCCTCCTCTGGACAGTAAGTTGAGTTCCATCCATGCTTCCTACCAACTTGTCTGCCAACAGGTGGAGCAGGAGGAGAAAGCTTTAGCACGGTCCCAACAAAGGGTAAGCAACCTCCAGGAAGCTCAACAGTTGATTCAACAGTTAGCGGAGCAGGTCCAGAATCAAGTCCACCGCAAGATTAGCCATGTGGTAACACGTTGCCTCAAGACCATTTTTGTTGATGAAGCCCCTGACTTCAAGATCTCTTTCGTGAGAGCACGAGGCAAGACAGAGGCAAGGTTACTCTTTGTTCAAGATGGCCATGAGTTAGACCCCTTGGATTCTCACGGAGGAGGTCTTATTGACGTGGCTTCCTTTGCACTAAGGATAGCTTGTTTGATGTTGTCCCGACCTCCCCATAGAAAAGTAATAATCGGAGATGAGAACTTCCGCTTTGTGAATGGGGAAGAGTATCAGGAGAGAATGGGGGAACTCCTTATGACCTTGGCTAAGGAGTTAGGCTTCCAATTCATCCTCGTCAGTGATGACTCGTGGTTGAAACATGGCAAGGTAATTGACCTGGAAGAATTGGAGAATTGAAGTTGACCCAAGAACAATATCACACACTCCAAAATCTCATTGAAGCAGTTTGGAATGGAGACCGAGTTGCTGAGTATGCTGCCTATGATTGGCTTTGTGAGTGTGGTTATCCTTCTATTGCCAGGTATCATCAATCCCATCTTGGGACAGCCAACAACTGTGACTTGACCGTGATATGTTTGGGTGGATTTGAACCCACACCTGAGAACAAAGAGAAAGCTCTTACCTATCAAGAAGCTTTGGACTGGTTCGATAGATGGGAGTTGTACTATCACAGTAACGAAAGGAACAAATCTTTGTGAATGAAGAACTTCTATGGCGGAGTTTACCGACGTTAAAGGCATTAGCCAAGTCCATCAAGGAAGGTGATGAGGATGCCTGGGATCCTTTAAAGGATTTGTTGATTGAATGTGATTGTGAGTTAGTAGCAACCGATCACTATCGGTGTTCTTGGACTACAACCTGTGCCTTGGTGATTACTCTTGCGGGAACAGACTTCAGACCTGTGGTGGGAAATAGTAAACTCATTTTTGATGGAATGGAGTTCGAAAGGATTTTGGTGTTCCTCCAACAAGACCAAATTCGGATTCAGAATCCTGTCAATATTCAGTAGTCGCCCAACTTCCTATTTACAACCCACCCTTCTTTACCTTACAATCAACGTGAGTTAACTCATCCAAACAGTGGAGGAAGGAGCAGTGACGAAATTACGTAAACCTTCGGAAGAACTCAATACCAAAGAGAAGAAGTTCCTCGAAGAATATGTCAAAGATTTCAATGCCTCTCGTGCCTATCGTGATGCAGGTTTCAATGCTTCCACCCAAGCTTCAGCTGGATCAGGGGGATGTGGCCTTCTTAAGAAACGTAACGTAAAGGAGGCTTTGGATAAGATGTTGCAAGAAAGAAGTGAACGATGCAAGGTTGATGCCGACTATGTCCTCAAGGGTTTGATGCGAGAAGCAGAACGCTTCCACAAGGATACTTTCTCCAGGGATCGCACTAAAGCATTGGAGCTTATCGGCAAGCATATCAACTTCTTTCCCACTCCTCCTAAAGAGACTTCTCAAGTCCAACCTTCGACAGTAGTGTATCTAGACCTTAATCAACTCCAACTTCCGTTAGAAGTGAAAATTCAAATTTTTGAAGCTATGAGGAAAGCTCGTGGAGAAGCTCCTTTACTAGAAGTGGAGCAACCCATGACGATTCCTTTCACTCCTACTCCAAGTGAAGTGCCACCACCTAAGATCATGGATCTGCACGAAACCAATGGTCACACTGATCCCATCCCGTGAGCAGTCCCCATCCCTCCATCCCACTGTCTTATGAAGCTCTGGCAGCTGATTTGTGCCGCCAGAGCTTTGCCTATTTCGTAAGGATGTTCTGGTCCACGATTCCTGGTACGGGTAAGTTGGTATGGAACTGGCACCTTGAAGTAATTTGTAACGAACTTCAGGAGATAGCTGAAAGGGTATTCAAAGGTCAAGCCAAGGATCACGATCTCGTGATCAATATTAGTCCTGGCACTTCTAAGAGCAGTCTCATCAGTATCCTCTTTTCAGGACCGTGGACGTGGACCAGGATGCCAGATGCACGACACTTGATTGCCTCTCACACTTCTGACCTTGTGTTAGACCTTTCATCCAAAGCACGAGACGTAGTAAGAAGTGAACTGTATCGAAAGTTATTTCCAGAGATTGAACTAAGAGAAGATACAGACTCCAAGGGTCACTATCGCAATACGTGTGGAGGAGAGAGGAAGATTTGTACGGTGAGTGGAGTATCACCGTTAGGATTTCATGGTCACTTCTGCCTGGTAGATGATGCTTTAGATCCCAAGGGTGTTCTTTCGGATGTCAGGCTAAAAGTAGCCAAGCAATTCATTGAAGAAATCCTCCCTTCCCGTATGGTGGACAAGTCCATTACTCCTATCATTTTGGTGATGCAAAGACTAGGTCTAGGAGATCCTACTGAAGTGATGTTGAAAGGATCACTCAAGGAGGGAGCCTATCCTGTTCGACATCTTTGTCTTCCCGCTGAGCTAACGGATGAAGTGAAACCTGTTGAGCTAAGGAAGTTCTATGTCAATGGGTTAATGGATCCCATCCGTTTAAGCCAAAGAGTTCTCAACAACTACTTGTCCAAGGGAAAGTTATACTACGATACTCAATTCCTCCAGAAACCATATGCTCGAGAAGGGAGTATGTTCCGTCCCCAATGGTTCTCCCAACGGGTTAAAGCAGCACCTTTCAATGCACAAAGGGTTCGTTACTGGGATAGAGCTTCGACCGCAGCTTCCCTGGAGGGTAAAGGTTGTTTCACGGCAGGAACCCTGCTGGCACGAGACGAGCAAGGTAAGTGGTATGTGGAGCATGTGGTGCATGGACAATGGGAGCCAGATGAGCGAAATGACATTATGCGAGCTACAGCACTGAGGGATAGAACTAGGTATGGTCCTAAGAACGAACCTACGATATGGATAGAAGCGGAAGGTGGTTCTTCAGGTCGTGATGCCTGGAGAGCTATTGCAAGACATCTAGCAGGCTTCCGTGTGTTTGAGGACAGAGTAACAGGAAAGAAGGACACCCGTGCAGAACCCTGGGCATCGCAATTAGCAAGTGGAAATGTATGGGTCGTAGATAATGGAGAGAGTGCAGGAACGGGGAGAGCAGACTGGGATGTAGAAGGTTTTATCGCGGAGCATGTAGCTTTCAAACCAGATGCGAGTAGTAATCGTTTAGGTCGTTATAAAGACATCGTAGACTCAGTTTCAGGAGCCTTCAACATCCTCACGGGCAGGTCAGGTAGAATCACCCACGCTCTTCGTATTGTCAAGTTTGGATTGGAACGAGGAAAGCCCCTCCAGAAGATTGTATGTTGTTCACGTCAGGAACTTATGGGTGTGGAAATTCACGACCATCCTACCTTACTTTTCTGTCTGTATGATCCAAGCCCTGATGTCAATGGAGCCTTACCTCCTCATGGTTTGAGCAAGTTGCTAGAGGGAGTGAACTTCACCTTTGGGGATATTGATCCTTCCGAGTATCAGGAAAAGTGGAATATCCCTCTTCCAGAGTATAACGATCTTATGGTGGACGAGGTGAAAATGACGGTAGATCACGGGAAGAAGTTATGGTCTACTATCACGAAGAAGCGAGATCCCATGTGGCAAGTCCTCATCCTTTGTGATGAAGGGGGAGAAGATAGAAGAGCTTTTAGTTTGGCCTTGGGAATATGTGATAGCTTGCACTTGAATAGAAGTTCTGCTATTCACCTGTTTAACCAAGATGTCCATGTAACTCCGGAACAGAAACCTCCCAACAAGCACCTCTATGATCTGGTGAGGATTTCCCGGAACATGGTTATCTAATACTAAGAATATGGGGACTAACATCACCACAGGACAACAACTGCATCGAGCCATCCTGGAGAATCCATTTGACATTGACTTGCGGTTAGTCTATTCGGACTACCTTGAGGAGAATGGGGACAGTGAGTGGGCCTGCTTCATGCGGGAAGAGAGAACATGGTGTGGGAAGTATGACAGTCACACTGGTATATGGTTCAATGTTTATGACAAGTCTGATGCGGTTTTTCATCCTTCTTTGTCAGATTACCATGCTTATCTGATACGTTTAACCAACTCAATTTTCCCACCCTTCCCTTGTAAGATTGAAACCAAACATGGTTTCATTGATTCCATCACTCTGTCTTGTGAGAACTTTCAACGCTACTCAAGATGGTTGTTCTCACACCATCCTATTACTCAAATCACGTTGAGTGATAAGAGGACCACTCCCCATACTGAGTTGATGAGGCATCATTGGTTAAATGCAGATAAACTTCCTCATGTTTATGCTCATGTTGTGGTTCTGGGTCAAGAACAAATTCCTGGTGAAATTTTCAGGTACATTCCCATTAATCAAGATCAGAACGACAATGGACATATCAAAGTATTTGATGATGCAGTTCGTGCCAATTTAGCTCTTTCCCGTGCCTGTGTTCACTTTGGCAGACAGTTAGAAGACCTTTCTCCTCTCACGTTCCCTTCTTAATACTATCTTTAGGGGGAAACCATGAAAGACTTCCTGGAGTGGTTTGACAAGCAGGATTACCAATTCAAGGGTTTGTTGGCGTTCTTCCTGGCAGTAGTGGTGCTGATGATGGTTGCTGCCATTTGCAACTTCACCGATAAGTATTTTGATTACAAGAAGCAGGAGTTAAGGCAACTCCAACAGGAGAGGAGGGAGGTCAAGTGATGGAAAGGGAAGATGATTGGCGTCCTGGGTTTGAAGATCTTAAATCCCATAGTGGGATTTGTCCTATCTGTAGTTGTATGATCATGTGGCACAATGATGATTTTAGATTCCATGATTTCAAACCTGATTGTAGAGTGTGTATCGATCCCACTACAGGAAACCATCCTCTCCTACGTGAAATCACCGAGCAGGATATTTTTTGGAGATAGTTAATCCATTAGATGGGAGGAGAAGAAGTAATGGAACGAGGTAGGGTGATTAACGTAACTGTTCTTTGTGGTTTCTTGTTTCTCATCATTGTAACGATGATCCACAAATTCAGCTATCGATCAGGTTATGAAGATGGGATCCGGGAAGGTAGAGACAGGATGCGGAAGGAGGCAGTAGCGAGAGGATTTGCCCATTATGAGTATCGGAAACATAGCCAGGACGATTATGGATTCTGCCCTATCTCATTTGAGTGGAATAAGAGTGAGGAGAATAAATGATGTACACCATCATTAAGTGTTTGGATGGTAAGTTCTACTGTGAAGGAAGAGTACAAGATGGTATTGAAAGGTGGGAAGAACTTACACTCAGGAAAGCCATTGGGAGTATGCAAGTGTTCGCTGATGTAGGGAATCACGATAAGGAGTTCACGGAAAAGAGTATTACCTTCAAAAAGGTGATGCGAATTGACAAGAGTGAAATTCATCTTGTGGATTGGAACCCCTATGAAAAGGATGAGGATACTACTCTTTTCTATGATCCACAGATCATAGCTTCGTTATTCCTTGCCGTGATGGAAGGTGATCTCACTGCTTTGGATCCCTTAGCAGACTATCTCAAGGATCTGGTTAACTAGGCAGGATCGGGATACCAAGATAGCGATGTATTTCCTGACCTTGACTTTCCTGGTAGCGACTTCTCTGGTCCTTATCCTGGGGATTGATCGTTACTCTCGTTACAAGATCAGGGAGTTGGATGTGCGTATCCTGGAATTGAAGAAGGAGAAATGATGTCGTTTGAATCCTTCCCCGAAGAAGAAGTGACTTACTATGGGGAGTATGTCTTTATACATCATGTCCCTTACGATGGTTCTTACCGTGTTTACTTCAATGTGGGAGTGCAATACTTCCAGGTTGGATTGGACCACGATGAGAGAGAAGCGGCAGACTTCACGGCCATGATGCTGGTAAAAGCGTTGACGAACTTGTTGTTAAGGTATGGGGTGGAACAACCATGAGTGATGAAAGCAATGTTTTGTCAGAGTTGGAAAAGGAAAAGAAAATCCAAGCTGTTGGGTTGGAACGATGTGCAATTCAACTCCTCCACTATGCTATGTGCCTTCGTGGAGACGAAGTAGATATGACAGGGATGGGTGCCTGGAGAATTTTCTTGGCCAACTTCGAGCAGGTAGCGAATGTTAAAGTGATCGAACCTCATCAGTTTGATTACTTCGTGAATTTGGAAAAGCAGGCTAGTGATGAGGATCGTAGAAAGGCTTACGAATCTTTGTTATGGTTTTCGGAAGGGAGGAAAGGGGAATGAAGTCATTCAAGAAAGGTGATCGGTTTGAGATTAGTGCCTTAGCAAAACATCACTTTGAAGAAGATTTCTTTCCCACCAAGACAGGAGTGGTGGTAGAACCTCCGGATGGTGCAGGGACGTGTACGATTCGTTTTTCTGGACCAGGGAGTTTGGCGTCACTTCATACGGATTGGATGGAGTTGTGCTCTCCCATTCAGATAGACAAGGACTTGACCCTTTCTCTTTTCATGTCCTGGTTAGAGGGAGATGAGGCCGCTGTTCATGCTCTTCACGATCACTTAGAGGAGTGTGGAGAATCTGCCAAAGCAGAACAATTAAGCACTATTGTGGATGCTTATGCGTACTTCATGAGTAAGTGAGGAGGGGATAAATCTATGAGTTCCAAGCCTAAGAAGAGAGACATCCTAATGCAAGAGGAAGTCATCCATTGTAGTGAGAAGGTTCTGTACCAAGCTGGGCTTCCCTACCTTTTCGTGATGTCCTATGGTTGGGCTATTGTTGCGTTTTATGTCAGACATGAAAATCCTCTACGGATTAGAGTCGCTCATGCTAACTTCTTCCGGCAAGCGAATACGGACTACGGAACCTTAACAGAGGGTGCTCCGGATAATTGTGAGTGGATGTACATTGGAAATTCGGTATTGACAGAGCCTCATATCCTTCGTGCCGACGAATATTTTGGGAAGGTGCCTCGTGGTCGAATCAAGCTTTAATTCTGAGTGTCCTGTTGAGATTTGGGCTGATTGGTTAGAGGAGCATGGGGAGGATGTTTCCTCTCTTCGTTTGTTGATTGAGTGGGGATTTTATGAATATGGATATGAATATGGAAGTGGATATGGATATGGATATGGATATGAATATGGAAATGGATATGGATATGGATATGGAAGTGGAAATGGATATGGAAGTGGAAATGGATATGGAAGTGGAAATGGAAGTGGATATGGAAGTGGAAATGGAAGTGGAAATGGAAGTGGATATGGAAATGGAAGTGGATATGGAAGTGGATATGGAAATGGATATGGATATGGATATGGATATGGAAGTGGATATGGAAATGGATATGGATATGGATATGGAAGTGGAAATTAATTCAGTAGGAGGTGGTCAAATTATGAAATGTCTTTGTGAATGTGGTCGTCCTGCTCGTGCCGTGAGTAAGTTCGGTAAGTTGCGAAGTCATAATGCTAGGAATGGTATTCCACGTTCCATGTCAGATCACCATTTATGTTTCGAATGCTGGAGGAAGTTGTGTGATAGGAATATGGCCCGGAACATAAGGTACAAGAAGAGGATGGTATCCGTATGAATGAAGAGGAAGCACGGGAAAAAATGATCGAGGCTTTGGAGAAAGGCAACGTAAAGTTGGGTAGTCAACTTCAAGAGTATTTTGATTCCGGAAGAGTGATTGATTTGGAACATCCGGATCGCACCATTGTTTCGGTCGAGGTGAACGCTTTCTGGGGACCGTGGAGTAAGGAGGATGGTCGAGGGAATAAGGGGGGTATGGATATCCATTGGTCGACGGTCTCTTCAGGAACAGGAAGAGTGGAGTTACTGTTGGATAAAGATGGGAAGCTAGCCGTTTACAGTCAGGGAATAGGCAAGGAGTTCGTGAAGCAATTGTTGTGCAAAATGATCGATGATATGGAATGGGATCACTGACATGTCTCAGACTATCGTTTCTACCGGGACACTGGAAATCAAAGTGGGGGATAATTCTCAATATGATGAATACCAATCTCATTTGGGATTTGTATCTCCTTACGTCAAGTTTACTTTCACCTGTCAGAATACCAACGAAAGTATTGTCCTTCATGGTCACCTTCTTCCTTCTGACAAGAAACAAGGCTGGGAAATCACTTGCACACCTCACAGGATTGAGACAGTAGTAGACCTATTCTCTTTACTCCATGAGATGTTACGATTGAAGACCAATGAGAAGGTTCTCAAAGAAGAAGTGACTGAACAAGCTCAGCAAGTAAGAGACAAGGAAAAGCTAAGTGTCCCGGCTTCCCTCCTCTTCGCCTGGCTTAGTGGAGATCATGCAGCAGGAGAAGCCTTGAGTGATTGGTTGGAGGAGAGTGGGAATTGTGTTAAGGCACACAACTTACGCATCTTGTTGGAGTGGTGGAGATGGAAATGGGGACAGGGAACATTGAAAGAAGATTGGGATAAGATTATCAATGGTGATCCAGATGCATCCAAACCACAAGGAACGATTCAAGCATGAAACTTCCTCAACATGTGATTGACATGGCCAGAGCCTTTCGTGAAGGAGATGAATCCGTAAGGGAACCTCTTCACGATGCGTTGTGTGAGGTAGGCTTTGCCAAGTTAGCTGGTAATCATCTAATAAGGTGTAAGTGTGAGTCTGGGAGTGGGTTTTGTTCCATGATTTATGATATTCTTGAAATTGGTGGATTGCACGATGACTACTCTGACCAAGTAATTGAAAGGGTAACAAGGATTCGTGGAGACCTTTTACCTTGATTTAATGGGTTTTGTGAGGTACACTATTATGGAGTTTTTTTATGGTACATCGTAGACCATTTCAAGGAACCCCTAGTCATGCAGATCACAGAAGTCAAGATCCTGTTCCCTTACCGTATCAAGGACGAAGACAAGCTCAAAGCCTTTGCCAGTGTCATTATTGACAATACCTTCCTGGTGAACCACCTGAAGGTTATCAGTGGCACCAAGGGTTTGTTCGTGGCCATGCCAAGTAGGAAGCTGACTGACCACTGTCAGGACTGTAACTTTCAGAACCATCTCCAAGCCAAGTTCTGCAATCAGTGTGGAGTCAAGCTGGGTGAACATCGAGTAAGTGTAGATGAGTGGGGCAGGCTCAAGCTGCGAGAAGACATCGCTCATCCCATATCACCCTACTCCAGGAAGATGATTGAGGAAGTGGTCCTGAGAGCCTATACTGCAGAACTCAAACGACATCTACAAGAGGAAGCGAACAACAATGTTAATGCCAACAATTCTCCTCATCCCACTACAGGAACTGAGGAAGTGGGCCAATGAGGAAGCCAATATTCTCATGGACTATCTGGAGGAGAAGGGTTTCCAAGGTTGGGACATTTCCGAAGTTGTAAGTGTGATGGAAGTGACGGGTCGTGTTCTCAAGAAAGAACTATTTGGTAAAGAACAGTCTTATGGAAGATACTTTAGATGGTGTCCTTGTTCAACTTGTTCCGACGCATTGTTGAATGCAGTGGTGCTAACAAACTCCCCGGTATCGAATGACATTGACAAATTTTATCTCCAGCAGTGGATGAGTGTTACCTTGACAAAGTTGGTTGAGGAGAAGTTTCAACAATTATCACCACGAGGTTAACATGGTTCCTATCCCGCCTACTTCTCACTATCTTGTCAAGTGCAATTCTTGTAAGAAGATCCTTGCTCTGGAAGAATATCGTCGGTATGCTCCCTCTCTTACCTTGGTGGGCAGGGTCAAGCTAATACTAGAAGAGGGTAAGAAACCTTACCTGCAATGTGTGTGCGGACAAGCTGTGAAATTAGGGATGTGAGCCACCAATGGATATTGTTCCCCTTGTTAGACTAAGACAGTTAGTAGACGAGGAAACCAATGTCCTCTTGGACCATTGGGAGGAACAGGGAATAAGAGAGTTGGAGTTTGACTACCTGGCTATTTTGTATGCCAAGCAAGTTCATGGAACTTATCGAGGATTGTGTGGTTCTTGTTCCCATACTTTGAGTGAATTATTCGAGTCTGTTTTACCAAATCATGTATTCTATGCTCACTACATAAAGCAGTTACAAGCCATTATTCATAAGGCAATCATCGATGACTTATCGAAACAGAGTCCGTGTATTTCTTGAAGTGATGTTTATGATCCTGGTTGGGTTTTGTGTCCTGAGTTGGGGACCACTCTTGCTAGCTTTCCTTTTTGGAGATAAGCACCGATGAACTTTTATGAGCTTTCCTATCATGATTATGATATTTCCAGCCCCACCATCTTCTTTTCTGAGAAGAATTTTACTCAGGAAGATTGGACCTCACTGTGTAATTCGTTAGTCCCAGAAGCGTGTGAAAAAGTTCTAGCCAAGGCAGACAGTTGGGTTGGCTTCCAGAATATTACCGAAGAAGTAGTGAAGTTGTTGGAGGATAGATGTTTCACCAAGATCAAACCTATTATCCATTACTTTCATGGTGGGTACATCCTTCATCGGGAAGAGGGTAAAGATGATGAGGAAGACAAACAACTGGCTCTTATCCCTCCTCCTTTGTTAGAAAGAGTTTATCTACAAAACGATAAGGTGAGGGAGCGGTTGGATATCAACTATCGAGATGTTGACAATACCATGTCCCATGAGAGTGAGAAATGAACGGAGACAGAAAGAAGATTAAGGAGTCCACGGAGGCACTTGCTGTTGAGAAAAGATCTGGTTTTGGTGAACTTTCAAGAGATCAAGAGAGGGTTAGGAAGAAGGCTAAGGTACGGTTGCGGAGACGAGAACGAAGGACATACAAGGTAAAACATGACTATTGTCTCCAACCATAAAGAAGTTCAACAGCGGTTCACCGAAGCCAGTCTTCGTCGTGAGGCTCTTCTCTCCATTATTGGATGTGGAGTATTTGCCGACTGGTTAGAGGAGCAAGGACGTAGTGACGAAGCCTATCCCTTCCGGTGGATGTACAACCACAAGAAGGAACCAGCTCACAGAGTGACCTACTGGAAAAGTGGTAAGCCAGTGAATAAGGACGTAGAATGGGCATGGTTCAGTTTTGCGATCCATGAGGAACCAGCTTTTAAGAGAGGTGAGATTCAAGGTGAGATTCCGGAAAGTTCCAGACTTCCCTACTGTCTTTTCCGTGATGTGGCACATTCGGATTTCAATCCAGGGTACAAGTATTTCAAGACTAGAGAGTATGCAGTAAGAGAGTTAGTTGGTGTGTTGATGTCTTTGTGGACCGAACTTAACCCCATTGTGAAATCATAAAGGACATGCCTACTTTCCTTCTCGGCATCTTGCTGTGGAAGCATTGAGATTGCAACTTCTAAGAGTGTATAATCTTATGAAGTGTAAGGATGATAATATTTTGAGTGGGACGGTGATTAAACCAGTAGGTGGTCAAATGGGAGTTATGGGAGAATAACTATGAGTAGTAAATTTATTATGCCTGCTTCCTGGTATGTAGAATCCTGCACTCTGGAAGAATTTATTCTAGGGATGTTGGACCTGGGGTACCCTCTTGAGATGTCCATGGTGGGAGTATTTGATGATAAGGGACGCGGAAGCAGAAGAGATATTGATTTACCACTTCACCGAGATGGGGAGTATTCTCAAAAGTTAGCGGAAGCTCAGGGAGGAAAGTATGTGGAAAAGAAAGATATTCACATCGTAGGATTGTATTGCCTGCGTGAAGGGGGTGGTTCATGTAAGACTTTGATTGATGATGATGAGGTAGAATTACATAAGGGGGAAGCATTGATATTTGACAATCAACAAGTTTTGCATGGAAGAAAGGGACCAGTGGGGAATCGACTTCTCATTCGTTTTTGGTTGAAAAGGAAATAAGTTATGGGTCTTCAGGATGCAGTGCAGGAAATTGTGGCTCGCATGGAAGCAAGAGGTGATAAATATGCTAAGGAAGGACATGAGATCCTTTCCTTGACAATAGGTTCTTTTGTAGATCAACTCAAGACTGCCCTCAAAGCAAGTGAGGGAACTTCTTCTGCTTCTTCTTTCCCTATAAATGATGATCTTTCCGCGACAGCATTTCATCATCGGATGGTGGAGCAAGCTCGATTGGAGATGAAGAAGAGCAAAAGCGAACAGGAGGTAAACAAGGAAGAATCTTATGGAGATTCCATGAGGGAGTGTGTGGGTGGTCCTGCGAATGGGGATATGGTTGTTGTTGACCCTACCATGCCCATCGGAGCCAGAATGAATGTTCTAGCAACTGTATATCAACTCCGACAGGATGGGAAGCTGCATTGTGATGAGGCTCCCAAGAGTAATATTTTACTACCGTGAAGGGATTCTGAATTTGTGGAAATACTTTGTTTGGTGTGTAAAAGAACCAAGGCTTTGACGAAGTGTTGTGGTCGGTGGATGTGTGGTCACTGCCATTGCAGTCATGTGAGATTTGGAGATCATCAAATGAATAGTGAATCCTGGTTGGATCGCACGGTGAAGCATCTTGTGAATGAAGGAATCACAGAAGAAGGTCTGAAACTATCCTTTGAAGCCTATGTGGAAATGAAGTGTGTGGCTTTGAAGATTGCTCTGGCACGATGTTATGAGATTATCTACACTGCTGAGAATAACAAGTTGGCACCTTCTCCCGATGATACGTTCAGAGAAGAAATTATGGCATTGTTCAAATGAATGTTACTAACCATGATCTGGAATCTCTGGTAGACCTCTTCGTTTCCAATCCAGAGGATAGAGATACTCGTCTCATCCTGGCCGATGCTCTGGAGGAGTGCGGACGGTACACTCAGGAGCAGTTAGCACCACTTCGCAAGGATGGATTTGTTATACAATTATCCGCAGGTTCATATCATGTAAAAAATGTTGTATGGTATACGAAAGAGGGTGGGTTGAAAGATAGGTTTGTGGTGGAGGTGAGAGCCTATCCTCTTCTTTGTATTAAATGTGATTTACTAGCGTGGAGGTTTTTTGGTGGTTGGAAATGTTTGGATTGTATTATGTCTGAAGCTCTCCTTCGTGATAATACATCAACCATCTCTTGATTTAATTCCCACCTTTCCATTAAAATAAGGGTATTCAGCATGGACGAAGATAGGCTCCGGGGTATTAAGGGGTGGGGCAAACGCATGGTCCATCGCGTCATTACTTTTTGGTTGATTTCCTACTGTTTGTTTTGCTTTGCAACTCTTATCGTAGCCATCTTTTACGATGCCTGGGCAATTTGGAATGAGGAAACCACTGTTACGGAGATAGGACGGGAACTGTTTCGTCGCTGTCCCATGCTGCCCTGGATTAGTGGTATCTCCACCGGAGCACTCGTTTCACATTTTTTGTGGTCCGATTGATAATTTACCGAGGAGGGTGGATGAATGATCTGGAATGAGTTATTAACTTCACCAACCTCCGCTTATGCAGATGTGGGACCGTGGCTCACTGGCTTCTTTGTTGTCATGGCAGGAGTATGGCTGGTCCGCCAGGTCTGGTTATCATTTTTCCCACTTCAGATTCCACCTCCGATTATCACCATTCCTAGTCCGGGAAGTGAATACGTCACCAAACGAGAACTGGATATGGCATTAACCGCTTTGAAGAATGATATTATTACGAGCCAGACTCATTTGATGGATAGGTTTGATGATCTTCGTCAGCAATCCCGTGACTTGAGAGAGTATACCAGCAGAATCTCTCATGAGATGAGGAATGAACTTCAGAACATCAATATCTCAATGGCTCAGATCAGCACTGCCATGAATTGTGAGTTTGTGAAACGCCCCCGTCCGAATAAAGATACTATGAGTCCGGTAATGGGGATGGATATTCCTTCCATGAAGAAGGAAAAAGGAAGGGACGATCTGTGAGAGGGGATATCAAAGCATTGAGAATGAAGTATTCTTCCAAGTCTATGGATGAGAGTTTGATTCAGTCTATTGCTTTGGATGAGGATGAATCTATTCCCTATCGATGTGCTATGATTCATGATTTGTTACAGCAGGGAGGACAGGTCGATCTGGATCAGATGGATGCTAACTGGATCGTGGAGCGGTTTCGGAGAGGGTTTCGATGGGATTATATCAGACCGGGATTGAAAATTGATGATGAGATGTTGGAGTATGTAATTAATGATTCTTCCAACAGAATATGGGAATTTGGTGGAGGGTTGGAAGAAGGGATAAATAGAGAATTGCTCCGTTATGTTTTTTACTACTGTCCTTCGGTGGTTCATAGAATCAGTAGTGGTATCCGTGAACGACTTGAAGATGAGGTTTGATAATTAGTTCTTCGTCATAAATGAGGCAGTAGTGTATAAGTAAGGTGAATTATGAGAGAGAAAGAACTATTAGAGAATGCAATTTATTTAATAGAGAATTTATGGTGGCCTCCGGATTTCAATTACAGAGATGCCTTTGACCTTCTCGTTCCTTTGGGTGATATTTTAATTGAGTTGGGATATGATGACCTTGGGGAAGCTGTTATAAATATCTATAATAAAGATGCTTATGGATGGTTTACTTCTTCTGGAATGTGGGCGGATAATTTTAGAGGATTGCTGACTACGTTTAGAACACGATTGAATCAATTGAGGCATCAAGTAAATGAATGAAATTTCTCATAACATTTTTGATCTTGATTCTAATTCCCTCCTTGAGTTACTCACAAGAACCTATTCAGTTCCCGCGTCTTGCTTCCACCCCGAACGATGCACATATTCTAGCACTACGCGATCTCAAGAATCTCTCCCCACAAGATCGTCCCTTCATGAAGTACCTGTGGGTGCCAGAGTTCCAACTGACACGGTTCAAAGCGATATCTTACATTCTGAACACGATTAGCAGGAATGGGGTGAACATCCCCCCTCCAATTTTAGGAAATGATTTTGTTGCTTATCCGAATAAAGTTTTACGAATGCCTCCTTTGAAGGGAGTAAATGCTTTCTTGGTCAGGGTGGACTTACGAAATTATTATCCCAAAGAAAAGGACTTACAGGAAGCACTTACTTTATGGGAGAGTTTCACCTTTGATCCTTCTTTCTCGCTTTTCTTGACCCAGGATGTAATTCAGAATCTCATTGACGAAGGACAGGGAGACAATCTCGTTCTGGTAGTGAAGAAGGTAAGAGAGGAAGTGGAAGTTCCCCCTTACCTGTGGACGGATGGAAAGGTTTACCATCATCGCTGGCAGGATCGGTGGGTGAAAGAGAATATCAGGATCAAGGATGTTAAGGATATTTCTCTTATCCGACTGCCTGCTACTCATCTTGATCTTGCTACCTATGAGGAACTACAGCGTTTAACAGGGAGTCAGGCTCCGGTTGCTCATTATGGATATTGGGCTTGTCGAGTGCTTTCCACTATCAAGGAAGATGGAATCTTCAAGGAAATCTATGGGGGACTTTACTACGACTTTGCAGGAATTAAGAGGTCTATCAAAAAGGGACAGTCTGATGAAGACCTCTTCTATACAAGGTTGGGACTTATTGTAGACAAGGGAGGCATTGAAGCCTTCTTTGATGAGTTGGGAAGTGATCAACGCAGTGCCATGTTCCGCTCCAATGTTACCAAGAAACCTAGAAGATTGGATTGGTTCATTACTCCTGCTGCGAGAGCAACGGAAAGTGTAGGAGTAGCGTTTGTCACCCATGATCTTAAAGCGAAGAACATCGATATCAGTCAGCATCCGATGTACAACCTTGTCAAGTTCAAGGACGCTGCAAGGGAAGTAATTGCTACCAAGGCTAATGGATTACATCTTTTTGCTTTATTTAATGAAAAAGGAGAACTTCAGGATGAGGTTCCTTTTGATGTGGCCAAGGATTACACTCTCCCCAAACCTGATACTGGCAGGTTAGAGGCTGCAATATCCTGTATACGTTGTCATGGCACCGAAGCTCAGGGCTGGCAACCTTTTAAAAATGAAGTACAGCTTCTCTACAAAAGTTACAGGGATGGGTTTGATATTTATGGAGATACTACCAATGCGGAGAAGTCCATCCCGGAAGTGCTGGCAAGGCTGGCAGGGCAGTATACGGGAGAGAGTGAGGATATACTTAGGTTAGCAAGAGATCACTATGCTAAAGCAATTCTCCGCTCGACAGGACCGTGGCCGCAGGGAGGGGATCAGACAGGGATAGCTACTTTGGTATCTCAGGAAGTGGCAGATATCTGGACGGAGAATAGACTTCAGCAGATTGATGCTGTTTTTGTTATGCAAGATATAGGCTTTATTGTGGTAAAGGAACAATCTCTTCCGTGGTTGAGAATTCTTCTTCCTCCTGAGAAACGAGCCAGAAGGGGGGATCTCATTCCCGAAGATATTTCCATTCAAGCGTTGAAGAGTGGACTTGCTATTAACCGGGAAGATTACGACAGAGTAAGAAATTTCCTTCAGGAAAGAACCCATCGAAATTATAAGTTGCTGCGGAGTAATAAATGATCTGGTTAGCTATATTTTTGACTTCTCTCTTCTGGATTGTGGTTGGGTCCACCTTCCTTTACTGGATTGCTCGAAGGGAGGACAAGGAAAAGATACGCTGGCGGACCTGTTCCTTCAAGTACATGGAACTCTTCTCTGTGGTTTGTGCTGAATATGAAAAACAATATGAGC
>Ga0209514_10000141_pt1 | contig 163930 bp, 121 predicted proteins | sample Subgrocontami58m_FD_187452 | JGI IMG/M metagenome (GOLD analysis project Ga0209514, IMG submission 187452) | Subsurface groundwater microbial communities from S. Glens Falls, New York, USA - GMW37 contaminated, 5.8 m (SPAdes) (version 3) | ecosystem: Environmental > Aquatic > Deep subsurface... | reverse complement strand
TTGTAATCTTTTGTCGTTCATGATCAGTTGCATGTCCCAATCATAAACGAGATGCCTTATCTCTCCAGAATCATCTTGTGTTAGAAATCGATATCCCCTTCAGGCGCATCTTGTATTGGAATATACTTCCTATCCCGTTATTTGCCTGATATTTGCTATAATATGAATTATTAGGGCAAATATGACGGCGACAAACTGCAGGAATCTGAAGGTAATATCCTTCGACATGGAGGGCACCCTGGCTACGCCCGATTTTTCCAACTCGGTGTGGCATGAGGGAGTCCCGTCTTTGTACGCCAAGGCCCACGGCCTGGAACTAAGCGAAGCCAAGAAGGTCGTCTCGGCGAACTACGGTGCAGTTGGCGACCAGAGCCCCGAATGGTATGACATAAAGTACTGGTTCCGCCGTTTTGGTCTCCATGGCCATAAGGCCTTGATGGAAAGGTGCCTGTCATTCGTATCTTATTATGCCGACGCAAAAGAAGTCCTCCGGTTTTTTGCTCAAAGATACGAGATTGTTATTTCTTCCAGCTCAACCAGGGACTTCCTGCCTTACCTGTTAGAAGGTCTGAACGGAACTTCAAACGATGGGATTGCATTCGCAGGAGTATTCTCGTCAATCTCCGATTACGGGTCCCTCAAAACGCCTGACTTCTATCTCAAAGTTTGCCAAGAATTAGGAATAGAACCCTACGAAATGGCCCATGTGGGCGATAACCTTCTTTTCGACTACTCAAATGCGAGCAAAGCCGGTGTCCGGGCCTTTTATCTGGACAGAACACAAGGCAGCGGACATCCTCACTCGCTGAAAAGCTTGCTGGACCTGAAGGAAATCGCAATGGAATCCGACTGAAGGCGCCGAAGAATTAGCACACTGGCTGTTGAAGATCAAGAATTGATACATGAGATTACATGCTTTCGAGCTTAACGCGCCGTTGCCCCAGCTGAGAGAACCCCATGCCCTGGCCATGCTGCACCCCTGGATAGACGTGGGGAATGTGGGAACCATGCTACTTTCGAGGCTGGAGGGTATGTTCGGGGCCAGACAGCTTGGCAGGATGGCGAGGCCCGGGAACTTCTTCGATTTTACACGTTATCGCCCCAGTATTTACTATGAGAACGGGAACCGCAAACTTGCCGTTCCCAACGCCACGGTGAGCTATGCCCAGCACCAGAGCGGAAAGGACCTCCTCTTCCTGCACCTGCTTGAACCGCATATGTTGGGAGAGGTGTATGCCAATTCCATAGTTCGCCTCCTGCAATTATTCAATGTTAAGAGTTACTTTCTGGTGGGCAGCATGTATGATATTGTTCCCCATACGCGCCCTTTGCTGGTAACGGGCGGTTCCGCCACAAAGCAGATAAGCGAACACCTGGCGAAAACAGGGGTGCAATCCAGCAATTACCAGGGCCCCACCACGATAACATATCTTGTCACGCAGAAGGCGGCAGAACTGGGCATGGAATCCACGAGCGTGATTGCCCACTTGCCCCAGTATCTGCCCCTGGAAGAGGACTACTCCGGCCTGGTAAAACTTATGGAGGTATTCTCTCCGATTTATGATTTCTCGGTCGACAAAAGAGATGTGGAAAAGGCGGAAAGCCAGCGGAGCGAGACGGACCTGGCAGTAAGCCGCGACCCGAAGCTTAAAGCCTTCGTGTCCCAGCTTGAGACCTACTACGAGGAGAGGCTTAAGAAACAGGAAGACCAGAAGCCGCGTCTTTCTCCCACGGTAGAAGACTTTCTCAAGGATATCGAGAACCGCTTCCGTCAGAACTAGGCTGGAACGTGACTTCTACCAGCAGTGAGGCTGCTCACCACGACAATCCTCTCACAATGAAACCACAGATACACCATCCATGACTTGCGAACGGGTTGTTGTGATTGGCGCCGGAGCCGGCGGCATGATGGCAGCCGGCCGGGCGGCCGCGCTGGGCGCAAGCGTGCTTCTGATTGAGAAGACCGAGCGTCCCGGTAAGAAGCTGCTCATCAGCGGCAAGGAGCGGTGCAACCTGACGAACACAAAGGAACTGGACGGCTTCATCGAGATGTTCGGCGCAAACGGCCGCTTTCTCTACAGCGCCTTCCATCATTACTTCCGAGATGACCTGCTTGACTTCCTGAGACGCTACGGCGTTGAGACCAAGGCGGAGCGCGGGGGAAGAATCTTTCCCGTCTCTGACGACGCCCGAGACGTTGTAAAGGCCCTTGAGCGCTGCCTTGCAGATGGCGGAGTTCAGATTCAGACGGGAGGCCACGTGACCAGCATCATGGTAGAAAATGGGCTGGTAGCGGGTGTGAAAACGGTGACAAATACGTACCCCGCAGCGGCAGTTGTGTTGGCCGCAGGGGGCTCCTCATTTCCCGGGACGGGCTCCAACGGCGATGGTTGCCGTCTCGCGGCTGCTGCCGGACACAGCATCACAAAGCTGCGCCCTGCTCTGGCTCCCCTGATTGTGAGCGAGATTGAGCGCGCAAGAAGCATGCAGGGCGTCAGCCTGCACAATGTGCGCCTGACGGCCTTTCGGTGCGCCGCTGACGAAGTTGACCCTTCGATGACACCAGCAGGGGACACAGGACGCGGCATAGCGGGTAGACGCCCTCGCCCACCCGTGGTAGAGAGCCGCATGGGCGACATCATGATTACCCATTTCGGACTTGGCGGTCCCGTGACACTGCTCATGAGCCTGGCCATAGTTGAGGCCCTCGAGCAAGGACAGGTAAGCGTATCAATTGACCTAAAACCAGCGCTCGGCGAGAAGGAACTGCGGGAACGGCTTCAGCGCGATTTTGACAATAACACCAAACGGACCTATCGCAACATCCTCAAGGGACTGCTGCCGCAGAAACTGGTGGACCCATTTGTCGAGATGACTGGAATTCCTCCCGAAAAACTCGGACACCAGATTGTTTCTGTAGAGAGGGAGCGCCTGCTGCGGATGCTCAAGTCGCTCCGTTTTAATATCAAGGCGTCGCTGCCGCTGGCATCGGCCATGGTTTCCGCCGGGGGCGTTTCTCTCAAGGAGATAGACCCGCGCACTATGGCCTCGCGGCTGGTGAAAGGGCTTTACTTCTGCGGCGAAGTAATGGACATAGATGCCGAGACCGGCGGCTATAACCTCCAGGCAGCTTTTTCCACGGGCCATGTGGCGGGTGAAAGCGCTGCCCTTTTTGTCAGAGGACGCTGACCCCGAACTCTTTCAGAGCCTCCACCAGAGCCGCAAGGGGAAGACCAACCACGTTGAAATAATCGCCCTCGATCCTGTCAACGATTACGGCTCCCAACCCCTGGATGCCGTAAGCCCCGGCCTTATCCAGCGGCTCCCCCGACTTTACATAAGCATCCATCTCAAATGGGGTCAACTTTTTGATATGCACCTTTGTTTCCACGGATATGGACAGCATTTTCTTTGTCACCGTATCGATTATGCTGAAACCCGTGATGACTATGTGCGACTTGCCGTTAATCGCTTCAAGCATCATCCGGGCAGCACCGCGGGTATGAGGTTTTCCAAGTATTTTCTTGCCGAAAAGGACGAGAGTATCGGCCGCGATGACAATGGCGTCACTGTGCTTGCCAGCAACTGCTCTTGCTTTTTCGAGAGATGTTGTTCTGGCGAACTCATGCGGCTCTTCCTGTGCGTAAGCGGGCTCCTCGTAATCTCTGGGTTCCACCTCAAATCTGAGGCCAATCTGCTCCAGCAGTTCCTTACGTCTCGGCGACGCCGAGGCCAAGATGATTTTCTTCATTATCTTAAGCTCGATCAGGGACCAAGAACATTTTACACCCCAACGAATCCAGGTGTTCAGGCGCCGCGCACGAAATCTCGATAAGCTTGAAATTTCCGACATTTTTGCTAATTGGCTCCCTTTATGCTATCATAATAAAAAATAGTACAGATTCAGGTTATTGCGAGCTTCCCAGAATCCTCTGCAGATTCTTTCTAAGTATTGGATGGCCCGAACTCTAGCTAGAATATTTGAGAGAGGAAGTCATCCGATGAGTTTTGACGAAATCACCGCGCATGCTGGCTTAATACAGCCGAGCCGCGAAACAACATAGCCCTATTTCAGAATACCGAATAATATTAACCATATTTAGTTTAAGGAGAATTAGTGAATTTCGAGACCTTCAATTTGAGTCCAAACATTATGGCAGGTGTGCGCGCCCTGGGATACACCACGCCGACGCCTATCCAGGCTAAGGCGATACCTCCAACCATGGAGGGCCGCGATGTCATCGGACTGGCACAGACTGGAACCGGCAAAACGGCTGCCTTTGTGCTGCCGATACTGCACCGCCTGACGCAAGGGCCCAAGGGCCGGGTACGCGCCCTTATACTTTCGCCAACACGAGAACTGGCGGAGCAAACCTGCGAGACTTTCGACGAACTGGGGAGGAATACGGGGCTGCGGAGCATCGCCATTTACGGGGGAGTCAGCATGGAACAGCAGATACGGAGACTGCGGAGCGGATGCGACATCGCAGTTGCCTGCCCCGGCCGCCTGCTCGACCACCTCTGGAAAGGCAACGTTGATTTGTCGGAACTGGAAGTCCTCGTGATTGACGAGGTGGACAGGATGTTCGACATGGGCTTTCTGCCGGATGTCCGCAGTGTGCTGAAATGCATACTCAAGCCGCGGCAGACGCTTCTCTTCTCGGCTACTATGCCCAAGGATATCCGGCGGCTGGTCGACGAAATCCTCCATAATCCGGTGACCGTGCAAATCGGCCACATAGCACCGGCGGCCAGCGTGTCTCACGCACTGTACCCCGTCAAACAGCATCTTAAGACCGGCCTGCTCATGGAGGTCCTGTACCGGACTGAGACAGAGTCCGTCCTTATCTTCACCCGCACGAAACACCGCGCCGAGCGAGTCGCGGAGCAACTCAAGAGAGCCGGCTTCAAAACCGCGTCGCTTCAAGGCAATTTGTCACAGCCCAGACGCCAGGCCGCGCTTGACGGCTTCCGTACCGGCGAGTTCAAGATTCTGGTGGCAACTGACATAGCCGCACGGGGGATTGACATTTCAAGGATTTCCCACGTCATTAATTACGACATGCCTGAGAGCGTAGACGCCTACACCCACCGCATCGGACGCACCGGGCGTGTTGACAAGCTGGGCGATGCGCTCACGCTTGTTACAGATGAAGATCAATCGATGGTGCGCACTCTGGAGCACGTTCTCAACACCAAACTGGAACTCCGCACAATCGAGGGCTTCGATTACAACGCAGCCGCGCCGGAGAACGGCCGCGGCCGTTCTCCAAGCCGGTTCCAACCGAGGCCAGCACAGAGACCGCGCATTAGCGGCAGCAATCGAGGCAGGACACCCCGCTACGCGGGCCATGCCGCACGGGTGTAATTGGCCACCCCTCGTACTCAATAGCACACGGGTTCAACAAAGCCGGGCGGGTTTTGAAACCCGCCCCTACAACTAGAAATTTCGAACACCACCAAACAACGAAGAATCCCATCTCTTCCAGCTCATCCTTCCAAATCCCATCCCAGATAGCAAAAAGGGGCTCCCTTTCGGGAACCCCTTTTGTGAACAACTCTTAGTGCAGGTAACTGGATAAAGGCCAGTTACCTGCATCACTTAATTCTCAGGCTCACGAGGATACGGAGGCTTGTAGGGTTTCGAGATATTATGTACCTTGTCCGGAGAGAACTCCTTGCCGGCGCCATGGCAGGTCTTGCAGGTCTCCACCCTGGCAGCATTCCACGGGTCCGCCGCATTCGGGTTAAACGTATTCAATAGGGCATGGCCGTTAGCGCGATCGCTGTCATGACAGGACATACACGCCAGCCTCGATGGCTCAGTCTTCCACGTCCCCGTTGTGTCAGCGCTATGGCACTTGGTGCAGTTCCTTATATCCTGCGGGAAGATTATCTCCCGGCCAAAGTCCGGATTGCCAGAGTAGATTTGCTCAGGATGGTCGAGATATGCACCGCGATGAAGTCCGTGTATCCTCCTGACGGTAGGCACCGCCCCGTAGCCGCTCCAGCCACTCAAGGTTGTCCCGCCCTGATTATTGAAACCATCGCCTGTAGTATAACGGGCGTAGTCATGGCAGGCCCGGCACCAATCGGCGTCAAAATTTGCTGCATGTAGTGGCCCTTCATCCAGGTGCCAGATGGTATTACTGTGACAATTTGCGCAGTTGGTGGCGACTTTCTTTTGCTCTGTGGCGGCGCCTATTTGGAAATTCATCTGCCCGATACCGTGACGGCTGACATTCAACGCTTTGGCTGCGGCTGATGGTTGGCCCCTGGGACCGGGAGCGGCAAGTGTGCCCGCCAGGATTCCATTCGGCACAACATAGGCATACACACTGTAGGTGCCGGGAGGCAAGCCTGCAACATCATCAAGCTGGTAGCTGATTTCTTCGACATTGCGGACTACGTTCGCATCAACGTAGTCCAGCGGGTCAGCCGGTTTCCGCAGTTCAATGTTGGGGAAGGAACTTGCGCCAATGACCACATAAGGCTCGACAGTGGCACCCGAACCCCTCCAACTGGTCACCTTGCTGGCGTTGCCGAGCGGCTTCCACCCCATCTTGGTAGTAACCGGGCTGTTGTATATCTCTATCCTTGATTTCTCACCACCCTGGACATTGCTTCTTATGGTCACCGTCGTGGCTGTAGAAGTGATGGTCACGTCTGAGCCAAGGTTTGTTTGCAGCCAGTCTCTAATTTGGACGGGCGTCTGTGCGCCCGAAGGCGCGGTCAACTCAACCGGCGGCTTACCGTTAATGGAAAGCTTGAAGGTATCGCCTGAGGTGAAGTTCCAGCCAGCCGGCGATCCCGAAGCGGCTCTGGCGTTCGTGATAGATGCCCGGTCTTTTGAGATACCGTTCTTGGCGCGATTAGTCAGCACCGGTACCGATTGATACCTTGACCCATAGACGAAGAGATTGGAGGTAGAAAAGCTCGAGGTATCGACCTTGGTGTGGTCGATGGGATTGCCGGCGTCGTCCTTGATGATGACTGAAAGCATCGGCGCTTCTCCGGCCGCATAGAATTTCCCGTTAGCCGGGGGTGTCATCTTGAATTCAATATTGTTCACTGTAGCGCCCGTCAATCCAGCCGGCTCGCCAGCTTTATGCGCCACCACAACGGGTTTTATGCCTCCGGTATCGGCTGTATGGCAGGCAGCGCAGGCGGTATCGTTAGCCTGAGGTCCGCCGCCATGTTCCTTTTTGCCCTGAACAACAGATTTGCCCGTAGTCCAGTCAATATTATCGTGGCAGGCTCCGCAAGCCAACCGCGAAGGCGTGGTTTTCCAGCGGTCATCCACGTGGCACTTGGCACAATCCTTGATATTGGCTGGAAATATTACCCCCGTCCAGAACCTGAAAACACCGGTCTTGGGGTCTATGTTCAGAGGGTTCGTTAAATGCTCTCCCATGTGGATACCGTGCACACGCCGGACAATCTGGTCGGGTATCCTTGTTTTACCATCAGTCGGCGATACAAAGGATGCGTAGCCTTCGTTATTATGGCAGCTCTTGCAGGTACGCACAGGGATGGAATCTATCGACGGGCTGCCGTAAGGGCTCCGTCCGGGGTCGGTGTGTGCGAAGTAGAACTGACCACTGTCAGCTCCGAGGTGACAGGCGGCACACTTCTCTTTCTCTACTATCTGTTTCTCAACAGCCGCCGTTCCTAGCTGAAAGTCAGCCAGGACAAAAGCCTGGTTCACGGGCGGATCGCCCTTCTTCACAACCCGCAGCGAAGCCGTATAGGTGCCCGGCTCTTCGTTGCTGACGGGTTGAAGTGTATATTTCACGGTGTTCCCTTCAGCCTGGACGTTGGCGTCCGTCAACAGGTCAATATAGTGGTGGGGTGTCTTAGTACGGTCGGCCGACGCATTAAGCAACTTTACAGCGGTAACTGTTTTACTTGTCTCCTGCGGGCCATACATATACAGGCTGAGGGTGGCAAAGTCATCCTTTGTAAGGGATGCGCCGAGCTTGTCTTTAAGCGTAACCGTTACGACCATTTTCTCACCAGCAACCAGGTGAGTCCCATTAGCTGGCTTTGAAAGCTCAACAGTTACATTCATTCCTTTATCGGTTGCCGAATCGTAAGCAGGCAGGACTGCTTCTACCCGTGGAACTCCTTGGGGGACATTAACTCCTGAGCTTGTTACCGGAAATTCGAATCCCTTGCCAGCAGCGCCGGCGGGCCCTTGCTTGCCAGGCGCACCAGCAGCTCCAGCGGGGCCACCAGGACCGGCAGGGCCGGGAGGACCGGGGGGGCCAGCGGACCCGGCAGGCCCCCTGTCACCGGCAGGCCCGGCGCAGGCCGCTGCAAGAAGCACCACGGCCAGCAGAGCCCCCAAAAACATAACAAACCTGAGATTCCTAACGCGTCCGACTTTGGACATAAGTTCCTCCGAATAAATAATAGTCCATAACCTGTAATCTGTGACTAATGTCACATTACGGTGGAATAGTGTAGACCGACTACTTTGATATGTCAATAGGGTCTAACCTTTTGGTTATGCAGACTAGGTCCTTCTGCTTAGCGGGCAGCAAAACGGCTTAAGCAGTTAGGCCTAGCCTTTCTACCTGACAGGGCGATAAAGATGCCCTGAGGTATGTCCTTTCCTCAGCCTTCGGTCAGGGACATCATGTTCGAGCATGTCTTTATAAAGTTTGGTGAAATAGGCTCCCCTGCTTTCTTTATCGATGAGAAACCGAGTGAATCCGGCATCCCGCAGCTTCCGGATATCGTTGAACATGCCAAAAGGACGGCTGTTTAGAATTTTCCAGTAACTGCCTTCTTTTCTCACCGGGAAAGAAGCCCCCTTCTCGTCAGTTAGACTATTGCCACTAGTCGGGACAAACGTGTTCATGACCGCTATGTCTCCATGGCACAAAATAACCGCGTCCCTGTCCCGAAACCCTATCATCTCGTCCAAGGAAAGCTCAGGTGAAAGCACGGGAGTAACGTTGTATCTCTGGAAAAAGAGCATATCATGGTCATTAAAAGTGTTTAATGAGTAGTCCAGATAGACCGGAACATCAAACTCAGACCTGCGAGGCAGTAACCCCAGGTTACCCGTCAAGACCGCCGCGGGCCTCTTCTCGCTTAACAAATCTAGAGCACGGGACAACTGCTTATCATTCAGTATCCGGGGCAAGTATGCCCCAAACGAGAAGTCCTGAGGGCCGTTGGGTCCCGGAAAGTCAGGGGCAAAAATATCGTAGAATACGAAGTCAGCTCCGGCGCGCAATGATTGCCTTCCTTCCTCAGTAGAGTATACCTTGACCAGAAGTCCGGGTGCAGACCCCCAACGCTGGACGGTCGGCTGTCTATTGGCAAATAAAAGCCCTGCCCTCCCATACCGTTGATTTCCCTGTGTAGCAAACGTCGCGGCCATCCCCCTTTGCAGACCTCTGTGCGACAGCACAATCGGGGCCCTCTGGACAGTGAAGTCAGGCTTGATGCCAATCCGCGCCGATGAGGTCAAATACACTTTTGACCCGTCCGCGGCCCGAATGCCCGGATTGACCCGCTCTCCTGCAGCGGCCGAGTTGACCTTCCTTCCGGACAGAAACATTTCCCTGATGATATCTCCTCTCACACTTTTTTCGCCCCAGATTCCTACCCCGTCTCCGATCAAGAGGGGACGCCGCAATAAGATTTCCCCACCCTCGATCACACCCAGCAGGGCACCGCGGTTCATGGGCTTCTCAGGCGAAACGAGGTCCGTCTCACCAAACATGAAACCTTCGGTGAATTCCCGGTTGAAGACCACTTCAATCTCAGACATCTCCTTCTCTGGAACCGAAAACCTCCCGGAAAGAAAGGAATCTATCGCCTTCCGGTAGAGGCGTGTGGCAACTGCAACATAGAGAGCAGAACGCATTCTTCCCTCTATTTTGAGCCCGGTAACACCGGCCTGGATGAGCTCTGGGATTCTCCTAACAAGGCACAGTTCTTTCGTGCTCAGTGGATAGCAGCCTTTATACCTTTGACGGCACAGTTGGGCGCAACAGCCGCGGTTGCCGCTCCGGTCGCCTACGAAGCTGGAAAACAAACAGAGTCCACTGTAGCTGAAACACAGAGCCCCGTGAACGAATACCTCGGCGCAGATTCCGGCATTGACAAATTTCTTCACCTCTTCCAAGGTTAGCTCACGCGGCAAGATGACTCTGTCGGAGGCGTCTAGAAGGTCAGCGCAGGCAGTATTCCCAATCGCCGCCTGCGTAGAGATGAAGACTTTCAAATCCGGAAAGCTCTCTTTGATCAAGGGCAGGAAGCTGATATGCTGGATGATTACGCCGTCAATTCCAAGACAATATGCGCGGGAAACGGTATTGAAGAAGGCTTTGAACTCATGGTTCTTGACCATCGTGTTCATCGTCAGATAGACACGCACGCCATTGCCATGGCTGTATTTTACTGCGCGCTCGAGTTCTTCCAGGGAGAAGTTACCGGCATTGGCCCGCGCGTTGAATTTCCTGATCCCCAGATACACCGCGTCCGCCCCATTAGCTATCGCAGCAGCCAGACAGTCCCGGTCGCCCGCCGGAGACAGCAATTCCGGCCTTGACGGAACAGGCTGTTCTCGAGATTGATTTGAACACATCATTGGACTCGTACCTATTGTAGAGGTATTTGCAGCCCCGAATCAATTTTGTTATACTGGGAACCTCCATAACCACATTTTCCGATTGCTGCGACGTTCCGTCCCACGCCACTTGAGAGAATAAAATAAGCTGTCAGGAGGGTCAGAAAAATGCGCTTTGGATTCAGTTTAATTCTCATCGTGTTCATGGTTGTTCTTCTTTCCAGTTGTGCTAGAGGGCAGAAGCCGGTTCAGCCAGCGGCCGAGCCAATAAAGGCTCCTGCTCCCGTGGAAACCAGGCAGGACTGGCAAATCCAGTGGGATAATACACTCGCAGGCGCGAAAAAAGAGGGTAAAGTGACGCTCTACGCGGCCTACGGGCTGGCAGATGCGCGGGACATTTTCATTGAGACTGTCAGGAAGAAATTCGGGCTGGACCTGGAAGTAACAGTGGCCAGAGGTCCGCAACTGTCAGCCAAGCTGACAACGGAGAGGAACGCCGGGCTATATTTGGCTGATGTATATATGGGCGGACAGTCAGATATCGTTGCGTCAATTTTTCCTGCGAAGATCCCCGATCCGATTGAACCCGGACTGATTCTACCCGAAATAAAGGACTCCAACGCGTGGCTAGGGGGCAAAATCCCCATATGGGATAAGGAACGCCGCGTTTTCTCCTCCCTTGCTCAGATTGGCAGCAGGACCGCCATAAACACAACGATGGCTAAACCCGAGGATATCGCCGCGTATAACGACATCATAAATCCCAAATGGAAAGGCAAGATAGCCATGACCGACCCTACCATATCCGGAAGCGGTGGGAGCTGGGTTTTTCTCGCGGGGAGGCTTATGGGCACTGACTACGTCAAGGAAGTGGTAAAACAGGAACCTTTCATCACCAGGGATTCCCGCCTCCTGAGCGAGTGGCTGGCGAGGGGGAAATACGCCGTCGGACTGGGAATAGATACCAGCGCTACCAAGACCTTCATCGAGTTGGGCGCGCCGCTTTATCTTGTTCCACGGTTCAAAGAGGGCATGGAGCTAAGGGGAAGTTCAGGGCATGTTTTCTTCATAAGCAAGGCACCACATCCCAATGGGGCCAGACTGTTCGTAAACTGGATTTTGAGCAAGGACGGGCAAACTGTTTTGTCCAGGGCAAACGGAGTGGCAAGCCGGAGAGTGGATGTCCCCACCGACCATCTGGAGGAATGGCAAATACCTGATATAAAGGCCAAGTACTACAGCGGTGAAACTGAGGAGGCCCAGGCCGAGGAAATAAAGGCGATGGAACTCAGCAGAGAGCTATTTGCCCCTTTATTGAAATAGGGAGCTCTTCCACGAGGCCTTTATCATGAGTCCACCGGCACTTTGACATCCCGCGATGAAACAAGTATATTTTGTGAGTGAGAATGAATAAGGGCCATATAGCAAAGCAAGCGGATGTTCTGATTATCGGCGGTGGTCTGGCCGGACTCTGGGCTGCCATCAGAGCCAGAGAATTCGCCAAAAAAGTCATCGTTGCGGAAAAGGGGAGAGTAGCCCGCAGCGGCGTCAGCATCTTTTGTCATACGACCTTTGCGCCTGTCCCTGCCAGCCAGTACGAAGCGTACCTGAAGGAGCAGGTGGAAAGGACCTCATATCTGGGAGACCAGAGGATCGTGGAAATATTCCTGCGGGAAATCGGAGACAGGATCAAAGATATGATTTCCTGGGACGTGGAATTTGAGAGAAATCCGGACGGCAGCCTGAAAACTGAGGCGGTCAGAGGCCAAAAAGTTCATCGCTCCGCACTCTACACCGGGCGGGATATGATGATGAAGATGAGGGAAGAAGCTCTGAGACGGGGAGTGGAGTTTGCGGAAAGGGTGATGATAACTGACCTGCTTACCACGGATGGAATGCTGCCGACCAGGGGTGAAGTAGCTGGCGCGGTCGGCTTTGATACCCGTACAGCTGATTTCGTGGTCGTTGATGCCCCGAGTGTGGTGCTGTCCACAGGGGCCATGTCCACCAAGACCAACATACTCTACACCAACGGACTCTCCGGCGATGGGCAGGCTATGGCTTTCCGGGCCGGCGCAGAAATCATTGATATGGAGCAGTGCGTGGGACAAACCTTCGGCGTCTGGAACAGAAAGTTTGCCACGGGCGGCCAGCAGCAATTCCTGATGAACAACGCCAGAATTGTAAACCGCCTGGGTGAGCGAATCATGGAGCGGTACAGCACGCAGGCTAAAGCCAATAATCCGGAGTTTGACGGCCACATAGAATTCGGAGATATCTGCCGGGCCATGGCCATCGAAAATATGGAGGGGCGCGGCCCCTGCTATTTTGACTTGAGCGGGTGGAGCCAGGAGAACGTAGAAAAGATGAAAAAGATCCTGCCTACCACAATGGCCGCGTTCGAGGACTCTGGAATTGACGTCAAAAAGGACCTCATAGAGAGCACACCTACCACTGCCACATACTGTTCCTCACAGCAGGCCGGCCTCAGGATCACCCCGGAGTTCGAGAGCACAGTACCGGGTCTTTTTGCCGCTGGCGTAACAGCCTTTGTGGGAAATGGACTATCCCCTCAGGGCTTCTGCAATGTTTCCGGTTACAGGGCTGGAGAACACGCCGCAAAACGGGCTCTGGCCCGCTCTGCCTGGCGTCTCGACGAAAAGCAGGTCGGAAGACTGCACGAAGCGGGAGTCGCCTGGATGAAGAATACAACAGGCCCGTCGCCCGAAGACCTGTACGAATCGCTGAACAAGTTGATGGTCCCCTATGAAACAAGCATTTTTAAGCACGCGAAGAGAATACAGGCAACTCTCAGAGAACTGGGGGATATAGAGAGGAAGAAACTGCCGCTCGCCAACGCCGTAGACGCTCATGCACTGATCAAGCTTCATGAGTTCCGTAACACTGTGACAGTGCTCAAGTTGATTTACGCCTCAGCTCTGGAAAGGAAGGAAAGCCGCTTCGGGCACTACAGGGAAGAATATCCCTACCGGGATGACCTCGACTGGCTTAAGTGGGTTGTGGCCAAGAACGATGGCCGCGGAGGCGTTTCTATTAGGACCGAGCCCGTCCCGCTTGAGGATTATCCCGTTAAACCCGAGAAGCTGGCAAGAATCCCTTCCAATACACAATATGTGATCAAGTCCCTGATGAATAGTTCTGATTATGGCGGGGGGCGTCTGGGGTGACCATCAAGAGCATAAACCACCTGTTGTGCGAGACCTGCAGCGTAAGATTGCAAAGAGGCTGCCCTGTAGTCGAGAGCTGTTCTGTGGATGTTATCCGACCAGATTCTGGAGGTCGTCCTCTCATCGCCTATCCGCGGGACTGCCACGCCTGTTTTCTCTGCCGTGATGACTGTCCCAATGGGGCGGTGGATGTTTCCGCTGAAATTCCCCTCGTACTGGTAAGCAACAACAAGTAGCAGTCCGAGGCGACCGTTTCTTTCACGCTTCCTGCACAAATCGGCGATTTGACAAGTCGCAAAAAAATGTCCTAGAATGCCCTTATAAATCAGCAGACCTGCTTTCAGGTCTGTTCGCTTCTCATACTCGGTCGAGAAAAAGGGAGGTTATGTCATGTCAGTGTTGTTTAAAGCATGGTTCCGGCTACCTTCCAGCATTTCCACTGCCATGGCATCACCTCACATAGTGTGCCAGTTGTCAGGAAACCCTCCTCTAATACAGACAATGTTCACAACACCAGCCGAAAATCCCGGACAAATTTGAAAGGAGCCTAAGAGCATGCCCGCGAACGACCTCAGAAGCTGGATAAAGGATAGCCAGAAGAAAAAGGAACTCAAGCAGATCAACGGGGCCGATTGGAATCTGGAGATAGGCTGCATCACCCAGTTGAACAAAGGCAAGGACCCACCTGCCCTTTTTTTTACGGACGTCAAAGATTATCCTGCCGGATACAGAGTGATATCAAGCGTCCTGAAGAGCCAGACCAACATACAGAGCACGCTCAACCTGCCGGCGCATAAATCCAGGCAGGAGCTTTTGAAGACCTTCCAGGAGAAGTTTCCCAAGTGGGAAAGTAAGGCCGCGGATTTCCCTCCACGGTTTGTTGACAGCGGGCCGGTACTGGAGAACGTTCATTCCGGCAAAGACGTGAACCTGCTGGAGTTTCCTGTCCCGGTATGGCATGACCTGGACGGAGGCCGATACATCGGCACCGGAGATGCCATAATAACACGAAACCCGTACACAAATGAGGTCAACTTCGGCACGTACAGGGTGATGGTGCACGATGCCAATACCCTTGGGATCTTCATCGCCCCGGGACATCACGGACTACTGAATATTCAGAGATACCACGAGCAGGGTAAACCCTGCCCTATTGCGTTATCCGTGGGACATCACCCTCTGTTCCTCGCACTAGGCGGCATTGATATCGCCGGTCCTGAATACAATTTTGGCGGAGCCGTAAGAGGCAAACCAATTGACGTTGTCAAAGAGGAAATCACAGGGCTTCCCATCCCCGCCGAAAGCGAGATCGTCCTCGCCGGATGGTGTCCTGTCGGACTTACAAGAACCGAAGGGCCCTTCGGCGAATGGACCGGGTATTATGCGAGTGGAGAAACTTCATCGCCCGTCATTCAAGTCAAGCGGATTTACCATCGCAATGACCCTATTCTGATGGGATGTCCCAACTACCGGCCGCCGAATGATTTCAGTCCCTTCAGCGTTATCGCCAGAAGCGCCATGCTGTTCAACCAGATGAAAGCCAATGACGTTCCCGACGTAAGAGGCTGCTGGATCAGCGAAGCAGGGGTTCATACCTTCGTTACTATTTCCATAAAACAAAGATACGCGGGCCACGCCAAGCAGGCGGCTATAGTCGCTTCCCATTGTCCCGTATCAACCAATATGGGAAGATACATTGTTGTGGTGGATGAAGACATCGACCCCACCGACATCAATGAGGTCATCCACGCCATGGGTTTCAGGTCGGACCCAGCTACCGGCATTGACATCATTCGAAACGCCTGGAGCACCCCACTGGACCCTATGATCCGCAAACCAACCAAGGCATGGGTTAATTCCCGGGCCATTATTGATGCCTGCAGGCCCTACGACTGGATAGATGAATTCCCCAAGCAGACCGAACCCGCTCCGGAACTGGTAGAGAGAGTAAGGAAAAAGTGGCCCAATCTTTAGAGATGCGTGCACATGACGGTTCGGAAGGGACTTCACAACATGCTGAGTAACGACCTGAGAGACTGGCTGAAAGAAAGGAAGAAGAACCACAGACTCAAGCTCATCGAGGGAGCTGATTGGAACATAGAGCTCAGTACCGTGGCCCAGCTTAACACGGGCAAGGAACCGCCCGCTCTGCTGTTCAAGCGCATCAAGGACTATCCGCCGGGCTATGGGGTAGTATGCGGAGCCCTGAGAACCCAGTCCAACATCGAGAGCGTCCTGGGTCTGCCGTCGCACAAGTCCAGGCTGGACCTGCTTAAGACCCTTCAGACGAAGTTCCCGGAGTGGGAGGCTAAAGCAGCGGGGTACCCACCGCGCTTCGTCAAGAGCGGCCCCGTGCTGGAAGAGGTCCATTCCGCGAAAGACGTGGATGTTCTGGAGTTTCCGGCTCCCAAGTGGCATGACTTCGATGGGGGCCGCTATATCGGCACGGGGGACATCATAGTTACGCGCAACCCTTATACAGACGAGGTGAACTTCGGCACTTACAGGGTCATGGTACATGATGCTACGACTCTGGGAATCATGATAGTCCCGGGGCACCACGGCTTCATTAATATGGCAAGATATCACGAACAGGGTAAAGCCTGCCCTGTGGCTATATCCCTGGGTCATCATCCCTTGCTGTTCGCTGCGAGCGCGCTCGATATTCCCGGTTCGGAATACAATTTTGCCGGAGCAGTTAGAGGCAAACCGTTCAACGTTATCAAAGAGGAGATCACGGGCCTTCCTATCCCTGCCGACAGCGAGATAGTCCTTGCCGGATGGTTTCCAGTCGGAGCCAGGCGAAAAGAAGGCCCCTTTGGCGAATGGACCGGATACTACGCCAGCGGGGAGACCAGTTCACCCGTCATGGAAATCGAACGCATATACCATCGCAAAGACCCCTCGATACTTGGCTGCTCCATGTATCGTCCTCCCGACGATTTCAGCCCCTTCAGTACGCTGGCCAGAAGCGCCATGCTCTTTAATGAACTGAAGAAGAATGACGTTCCCGATGTTCAGGGCTGCTGGCTCAGTGAATCGGGAGTGCATACTTTCATCACAATCTCCATAAAACAGAGATACCCCGGTCATGCCAAACAGGCGGGGATTGTCGCCTCGCACAGCGCTGTCACTGCCAATATGGGCAGGTACATCGTGGTTGTTGATGAAGATATTGACCCCACAAACATCAATGAAGTTATCTGGGCCATGGGTTTCAGGTCAGACCCCAAAAACAGCATTGACATAATCCGCAACGCGTGGAGCAATCCGCTGGACCCGATGATACGTAAACCCAGCAAAGCGCTGGTTAACTCCAGGGCCATTATTGACGCCTGCCGACCTTTCGACTGGATAGATACGTTCCCTAAGGTCGTAGAAATAAATCCCGAAGTAGCCAGGAGAGTAAGGGAAAAATGGGCTCTGGAGTAGGTTTCCGGTCATTGCTTAAAGGGGGTGCAATTCTGATAAGGGTATTAGCTTAGCGCGGTGAATTAACATTCAATGATTAAGGGAGGAGATTCATGAAGTCGGCTACAAAGCTATTCGTAGTGTGGTTAATTTGCGTATTTGTGCTTGTCCTGGCAAGCTGCGCACAGCAGAAACCTGCTGCGCCCTCTGATTCCGCGATAAAGACAACAGAAACGCAGAAAGCAGAGGTGAAGGTAGGATGGGAAAAGGAGTGGGAGGATATCCAGACGGGCGCCAAAAAAGAGGGCACCGTGGTCGTCTTCGGCCAGGCGGAACCGGCAACTCAAAGAGGCTTATTGGAGGGTTTCCGAAAAGCTTATCCCGGCATCACACTGGATTACACCGGCATGGGCGGTTCCATGATGCCTCCAAAAATAGCCGCTGAAAGAAGGGCGGGTCTTCACACGGTTGACCTGGTTATTATGGGCACTACCACGGCGCTCTCGGGATTGAGGCAGTTCGCCCAGCCAGTCAAGCCCCTCTTAATACTTCCTGAGGTCAAGGACCCAAAGTACTGGTTTGGCGGCAAGCTCGATTTCTCGGACACGGCCGAAGAAATCAATCTCGTCATGTCAATCAATGTCTCTCCCCGCGTGGGCATCAACACGGACCTCGTAAAACCCGGGGAAATGACCTCCTACTGGGACATGACAAAACCAAAGTGGAAGGGTAAAGTCATCATACATGACCCCAGAACAGCGGGCACAGGCCTGGCCAACGCCACTTTCTGGTATTTGACCCCGGGACTTGGATTGGACTTTATCAGAGCCCTTGCGGCCAATCAACCCATCCTCAGCGCGGACAGGAGGCTCATTGTGGAAACAGTGGCGCGGGGGAAATATGCCATAGCAGTGGGTCCAGCCGAGGCTTTTGTGCAGGAATTCGAGGATTTGGGCCAGCCGATTGCCTGGGCCCCTTTGTTGAAGGAGGGTACCTATATATCCGCCGGGTGGGGCTCGCTGGTCGCGGTCAGCAATCCCCCCCATCCCAATGCGCGAACTCTGTTCCTTAACTGGCTCCTTGGAAAGGAGGGTCAGACTATATTCAACACAACCGTAGGCTATGCCTCACGCCGCGTGGATGTATCACAGTCCCATCTGAGACCATGGGCAATACCGGACCCCAAGATAAATTATCAACCCAACTATAAAGAGGAATTCGTCAACAGGAAGGACGAGATAACCCCTATGATGATAGACATATTCCGCTAGAAAGCGAAACGGTGGCGGCTTCCGCCGGAAGCCGCCACCGTCCTGACTTCTGGAATGGCTTTGCCCGTCAGCAGGAATGTCGAGGACCGATGCGTCCGTCAGCGCAAGTTCAGGAGCTTCTTCGCGTTGCTTTCGAAAATCTGTTTCTTTTCCGAATCGGATATAGACATTTCCGTGACGGCTTTTGTCGCCTCTCTCAGCATGTATTCACCCTGTTCCCCACCATAAGGCATATCCGTGGCAAAGACCAAGTGCTCCGCGCCAAAGAAGGCATGACCGCACTCCAGTACCGGAGCGCCTATGATTGATGTGTCACCATAGAACATGCGCAGGTATTCGATAGGCTCTTTGGTGAGCCTGCCCAGAGTTGAATCCGGCTCGGCCCGCCTTATCGAGTCAAGCCAAAAGGCGACTCTCTTCGCGAAGTAGGGAATCCCGCCCCCGCAGTGGTGGGTTATGAACTTCAGATTAGGGTACTTCTCGAGCACTCCGCTGCATACCAGCCGACACATGGCTACCTGCGTCTCGTGCGGCCATCCCAGGGACCCGTACAGACTGTATTTCGACTCGCTCTCTGTCCGGTAATCCGGTTCTGTGATGGACTTATACGGATGAATCCATATGGGCAGGTCGTAAGCGGACATCTTCTCATAGAGAGGCATGAACTCAAGGGAGTCCAGCGGCTTCCCGTTTACATTGGTATATACGAGCACCCCCTTCAGCCCTAGCTCCGTTATTGCCCTATCAGTCTCCATCAAAGCGGCATCCATATGGTTCATGGGCAGATTAGCAACTCCCCCGACGAAGCGGTCCGGGTATTTATGGACTATCTCAGCCATCTCATCGTTGTGCATGCGGGCAATGTCAGGAGACTCCTTCGGGCCCGCGATTAATTCCATGGGTGGGACGGCGAACGTCAGTACCTGTTTGTAGTCCCCATACTTGTCCATTATCCGGAAGCGCTCCTCCATATCCCACAGCGCCGTCGTCTGTTTCATAGTGCGGGGAACATGCTTCTCGATGATATCCCAGTGTTTTAGAGATGAAATGTGCGTATATATGTCTATTTTCACTTCCAGACCTCCCCGTGAATGTGCTATCGCTACCCTATGTTATTTCAACGGTTGATCTCTGTCAAACCAAGGCGCCGGGAGCTCCGGAGGCGATTCAGTTTGACAAGCCGCAAAAAAATGCACTAGAATGGGCACATACATCAGCACGGCCATCAGGGCTGTCTGGCATTCCGCAAAGTGCAGGGGAGCAATCGTTGAAATGGCAACAAACGTTGGGAAACTCTATGAGACCAGGCCGCTACAAAGCTGGCAAAAAGCCAAAGAGCTGAGAACAAACACCTATAAAGAGGTCCAGGAGGCCCGCCAGGCAGGAAGATTGATAGCATTCGGAGGTGTGGGTTCACTGTTTTCGCTGGTCAGGGGCATCGGCGAGTTTTCGTTCCTGCGCGGCGAGAATTACGGCGCCGTAATCAGCCACGATGTCAAGTTTTCGGCCCTTTGCAGCGAGGCCATGGAGTGCAGAGGCTTCGCCAGGGACATGTGTGCCTATACCAAGAATTTCCTAGGCTCGATGTTCCTGGATAAATACGCTTTTGGAGGGAATTTCCCCAAACCCAACTTTTGCATCCAGGCGCACTCCTGCGACTCCCATGCCAAATGGTTTCAGTACGTGAGCGAATATTTTAATGTCCCCTATTTTTGTATAGACGTCCCTGCAGGCAACTGGGAAAACAACCCAAGTGAGTACAGAGTGAAGTATATGGTCGGCGAGATGGAGGAAGCCATAGAATGGCTGGAAAAGGTGACGCACAGAAAGTATGACGACGAGAAGCTGATCGAGGCCGTTACAAATGAGTGCACCTGCTCGTCTCTTTGGGCCGAAGTATGCCTCATGAACCGGGCTGTTCCGGCCCCCCTTGACCAGCGCACGATACTGGGCCTTCTCTCCATTACAGCTATCTCACGGCATACGCCGGAGGCTGTTGAGCTTTTGAAATTTCTACGTGACGAGGTCAGGCAGAGAGTGGATGATGGGATGGCTGCCCTGCCCACCGAGAGATTCCGCATACTCGACGACCGCCAGCCCCTGTGGCATTTCCTCGATATTTATAACCACCTGAACAAATACGGAGCAATCGCCATAGGTTCGTTCTACAGTTTTACCCTCACCGGCTCATACGACGAGCAAGAAGACGGTACATGGGTCGCGCTCAAACCGCCAGAGGAACGCGGTATTCACATCAAAGACAGAGAAACGGCCCTGAGAATACTGGCGAGCGAAGAGATAATGAAGAGGCAGATAGAGAAAGTCCATTTGCCCTCTCAGACAAACAAGGCCCTGCTGATGATGGTAAAGGAATGGAGCTGCCAGGGTGTAATGATGCACTTCAACCGGGGATGCGAGCTCAATTCCAGCGGCGCCGCCGAGAACAGACTCGCTTTGAGGGAGGCGGGCGTGCCCGTGTTTGTCTACGAGGGGAGCATGGCGGACAGGCGGGACGCAGATATCTCAGAGATAACCAAGCGAATGGATGTTTACATGGAACAGGTGGGGCTTAACATAATAAAGTAGACCCACCGGAAACGGAAGAGTCATGTCCTTCGAGGATAACAGAAAATTCATCGCCGCGCTTTCCAGAACGGGGGACCTGGTTAGAGTCAACAAAGAAGTAGACTGGGACATGGAAGTCGGGGCTGTGGTGAGGTATGCTTCGAAGATTCAGGCCCCAGCTCCCCTGTTCAACAAAATAAGAGATTACTCCAATAGCTTCACGGTTTTCGGTCTGCCCATCAACAGTGTCAGACGCACGTCAATCGCCCTTGGATTGAAACCCCAGGAACCCCTGAGGACCATCCAGAACGAGTATGAGAAAAGGATTGACCATCATGTCAAACCGGTGCTGCTCAAGACCGGACCGTGCAAGGAAAACGTTCTGCTCGGTGATGACGTGGACCTCTTCAAATTCCCTGTGCCGCTGATTCACCAGGGAGATGGCGGCAGATACGTGGGGACCTGGCATCTTGTCATAAACAAGGACCCGGAAAGCGACTGGACGAACTGGGGATTGTACCGGGTGATGGCTTATAACCGCAAGACATGCGGCATTCTGCTTCACCATGGAAATCACGGCGGGGCCATCTTCGCGGAAAAATATTTGCCTCAAAAGAAACCCATGCCCGTGGCCATCGCTATCGGCGCCGACCCGATTTGCATCTGGATGTCCTCAGCCCCGGTGCCCAGAGGAAAGAGCGAAGTAGATTACGCAGGGGCTCTGCATCAGAAACCCGTGGAACTCGTGAAATGCGAGACCAGCGACCTGCTTGTTCCCGCCCATTCCGAAATAGTGATCGAGGGAGAGGTTCTGCCTGAGAAATTCATACCGGAAGGGCCTTTCGCCGAGTTCACAGGATACAGGACAGGGATGGAGACGCTTCACATGTTCAGGATAAAGGCCATCACCTATCGGAATGAACCTATCCTGACAGTTGAAAACCCCAATACGGAGCTAGTCCAGGGGCTCACGTACCGTGCCGTGAGCATGTCGGTAAACATCAAAAAGCACCTGATTTCGCACGGACTGCCTGTCACAGACGTCAGCGTTCCTTCGCAGACTGCCCTGCTGACCATAGTCGTGAGCGTGAATCAGAATCACAGCTCGACGGTGTGTACCCAGATAGGAAACACCATATTCTCCGATAACATACCCCCTTCAACGGTGATGGTACTCGACAGCGATGTGGACATTTTCAACATGGATGAAGTTATGCACGCTTTTGCCACCAAATGCCATCCCAAAAGAGGCATAAAGATTAGAGAAGATGAATACGTCTCTGGCCTGGCTCCCTATCTCAGCCAGGAGGAGAGACTACAAAGGAAAGAGTCCAAACTGATACTCGACTGCACCTGGCCGATCGAGTGGACTAGAGACAAGGTGCCGCCCCGGGCCACTTTTGAGGACCTCTATCCGGACGAACTCAGGAACCACGTTGTAAGCCACTGGAGTGATTACGGCTTTGACCGGACTCCGTCCCAGGCAAAAACCGGGACGGGCCGCACATAAGAATTTTACTGATTGGAGAGAAGCGATGAAATCTGAGGAATTTACCCCCTGGCCGAAAAATCTGGAGGACAAATACATGTCAGCGGGCGTCTGGCAGGGCGTGACTATAGGAGAGCTTCTGGACAGGACCGCCGCCAAATATCCCGCAAAAGAGGCGCTCATCAACGGCCCGACTCGCCTGACCTACTCCCAGTGGAGCCAAGCGGTCAACAGGATCGCGCTGGGACTGTTGGAGCTTGGCCTGAAGAAGGGGGACAAAGTCATACTTCAGCTCCCCAATATCCCGGAATTCATTTACGTATTCTTTGCCCTTACTAAAATAGGGGTGGTGCCCGTCAATGCCCTGATCCAGCACCGCAACAGGGAAATCGGACACCTTCTGAACATAACGGAAGCTCCGGCCATTGTAATCCCCGCGGAATACAGAGGCTTCAATTTCCTCAAAATGATTGAAGAGCTCCGTCCCACTTCAAAGAACTTAAAGCATATTATCGTGGCCGGGGACGACGCGCCATCCCGTACCGTATCACTCAAGGAACTGATGAACACGCCACGTGAAGACAAATACCCCAGAGATTACTTGAACAAATTCAAACCTGGGGCCAACGATGTGGCCTACCTGGCTTTGAGCGGCGGCACGACAGGATATCCCAAAGCAATACCACGGACCCACAACGACTTCATCTCTCTAAATAACGCCCACATAAGGCTATGCAAAGTCAACGCGGACAGCGCCTTTCTGGTCACTCTGCCCGTGGCCCACAATATAGGGCTGGCCTTCGTAATCCAGTCGGTTATTGCCGGAGGCAAACTTGTATTGCTGACCGGAACAAAGACCGAGGACATACTCAAACTCATCCAGGATGAGAAGATATCGGTCACAGTACTCGTGCCCACTCTTATCTCAGACATAGTAAAGTTTCCTGACCTGGACAAATACAATCTGAATTCCCTGAGCGTGGTGGAAAGCGGCGGCGCCGAGGCCAATATCGCCATGATAAGGACCCTTTCCTCGAAGATGAAAGGCAGGGTCCTCAACGTTTTCGGAATGTCCGAGGGGGTCATTTTCATGCCCAGGGTGAGTGACTCAATGGAGGTGGCTTCGGAGACCATAGGGCGTCCCTGCTGTCCCGAGGACGAAATTAAGATACTGGACGAGGGAGGAAAAGAAGTTCCACCGGGGATTGAAGGCGAGTTGACTGTAAGAGGCCCACACTGCTTCCGGGGTTATTTCAAGGACCCGGAGGAAAACAGGAAATCATTCAATAACGAGGGGTTTTTTCATACCGGTGACTTAGCTGTTCGAAGGCCAGACGGCAATTACAAACTCGTTGGACGGAAAAAGGACATGATCATCAGAGGCGGCGAGAACATCAGCGCCTCTGAAGTGGAAGAGCTTCTGCGTTCTTACGAGAAAGTGCAGGACGTCGCTGTGGTCGGCATGCCCGACGCGAGGCTTGGCGAGAAAGTGTGCGCCTTCGTGATACCCAAGGCCGGGGGAAAAGTCTCCCTCGACGAGCTAACGGCGTTTCTGAAGACAAAGAACATAGCCATCTTCAAGTTCCCCGAGAAGGTTGAGCTTGTGGGGCAATTCCCTCTAACCAGCGTTGGGAAAGTCGACAAGAAGAAACTCAAGGAAATACTGAAGTAGGCCAGCGGACGCCACCCAAACGGGCGTCACCCTATACCTGTTCCTTCAATGACGTTACGGCAGCAGAGCGAAACTGACTGCAAGCTCACCATTACTCGACGATGACGAGGCCTGCCATGCCGAGACCACCGGTATCTCCATGGAAATCGCAATAGTAAGGGAATCTCCCTGCCTCATTGAAGGTATAGGAGAAAGTGTCACCCGGGTCCATGGTGTCAGAGAAGAACCTCCTGTCATTGGCGGTGACAGTGTGCTTAGCATCGTCGTTGTTGAGCCACATTACTGTGGTGCCTTTGCTGATGACTATCGTTTTCTCTTTAAATTCCATGCCCGGCATCAGCACCCTCACCGTCCCCGGCGGAAGGGGAGGGAGTGGCGATGGCGCGGGTACTGGCGCCTGACGACGCAGACTTTCTGCGGGGCCACCGTCTCCGATATGAAGTACGAGCCTGGTCATCATTTTGGCATGGGCATGTATTTGCGTGATCCCTCCTTCATTAGGGATAGCGGAGACCTCACCATCGCCGTTCTCATCAAAGCCCCTGTAAATGCGGCCTGAAAGAGATACTGCATCGTCTATGCGAGCCCCGACCGACTGGACGCCAGTAGACCCGATGACAGCCAGTGCATCATCTCTGACCAGCGTTGCCCATCGGCTCACATTGCCCGCCATGGTAATAATATGAGGGCCGTGAGACTTGACGGCCGGCGTGGCATCCGGGGAGTTCATGGCCAACCGCGCATGTTCGGAAACCAGCCGGCAATAGGCCAGAAGCCCGACCCCGTCTCCCGGGTCCTGAGTGAAACTGTCACCGTTAAGGTCACCGTAATTCTTTCCCGACCCGCCCTCGATAAGGTTGATAACATGCTCGGCGTGACGTTTTGCTGAGGCCAGATTACCCCTCCTGCGGGCAGACTCGATTTCGCGGAGATGGCCCATCAGAGGAGGCCCATGCAAGCTCAGAGCATCCGCGAAGCCCAGGCCGATGGACGACCCGGGTCCTTCGACCAACAGCTCTCGCAAATGGGAAGCCACCTGGGGAGGAATCTCTCCAAGAAGGACCATGCTCGATGAAGGTCCGGACCTGGCGGCGGGCGCCTGTTCCATCGTAATGAGCACCCGGTCATATGAAGTCAATAAATTGGCGGCGCTCTGAGAGCGATATTCCAGAAGACCAGTTCCGTCTCCGTCTACCTCCATCACGCCAAGCGACTCAAAAATGCCCGATGAGGGGGATATCAGCCAGCCCTGGTATACGGTGCGAGAGGACGGGGGAGGCAGACCGGCAACCATCAAAGAGACGCGGTCGTTAAATCCCTGTGCATCGAACCAGGCTGCTATACCATACGAGCGGGACGTAGTAGCTTCCACCCCAGGCTTGCCAGGGCCGGCCTCGCCGGACGCAGCGACGTACTGACCATAATGGATGCCAAAGCCGCCAAGGGCAACGAATATCCACAGCCCCATTGTGGCCCGCATCATGGCCTTGAAGTTCTTCACTTCCAACCACTCCGGCAGCGGAATGTTCATACGGACCAAGAGATATAGCCCCATGAGCTCGGCCACGGCCCCGAAAGCGGCATGAACGATCATCCCACGCGCCAGCGCAGGGTTTGCAGCGCCCCCCTGCACGACATAGCGGTAAAACCCGATGACCATCACCACGAGTATGAGTCCCATATTTATGAGCACAACAGCTGTCTGGTTTCTCTTGTGATCATTGAGCTTGCGGCGATAGCGTATAAGATAAAAGCCGTAGAGAAGCCCGATCAGAATAATGACTTCCGCTATCAGCAAGAATAAAGCGCTACGCTCAGGTCCCAGAAAATATTGCATGGAATCCTCCTTTACCAAGGCGAAGGCCGGCTATTTACAAAACGGTCAGCCTTCACATACCCATGCTTCTTATTGTAACGCAGGGCAAAAGAAAGTCAAACCCGATGAAAAAGGGCAGCGATAGGAGGCGGGCAGATGAATTCGGACAGGTCTATTGCATCGTTTGCCGCAGTTTCGCGGCTACGACGGAAAGCGTAAGGCTAAGGATTCCGTATCCGAAATAGAAAGATATCATCGGCAGCGTCGTGCGGCCCCCCATGCCAATTATGCGGACAAACCCTCCCAGCAATGACAAACACCCAAACAGGAATAGAATCCAGACAGCTATTGACGCCAGAGCCTTGAACGTCGATGGCATTACGATACCTCCTAAGACATGCTTTAACCAGGGACGACGTAATTATAAGTGGGGCCATCCAAGCGGTCAACGGCGCAGTGAAAGGTGTTATCTATGGCTGAAAAGTGATGGGAAAGGTCATCGGGAGTTTTCGGGGTGCGTGTCTTCCGGGAAAAGTTGTTTTACAAGAAACGAACCAAGCTAACTTTGAAACGAATAAAGCTAAGACGGCCAAATAAACGAATCGGATACGATTAGATATAAAATGCCAAAAAATAACGAATAGATACGGTCAGATATAAAATCACAAGATAAACGAATCAGGTAGGATTAGATACAAAAAGGGCAAAAAAACGAATAGATACGATAGATATGATTGGAAAAACGGGGAGAGAGGATAACAATGCATCGCAGACAAATGTGACATAAGTTACAGTTACGTTCGGGAAACTTTTATATTATAATACTTTAGTCAGGGGTAAACAATGGTATCGCCGCTCCGCAAAGCCAGGCCGGGCTAATTCGGGTGGAGGCGGGCTCCGATGAATCGGAGCCCCTACATTTTTCGGGCGTCGCATGGAGTCCAGGGAAGGTGAAAAGAATGGAAGGCGAATGGAGCCCCGTTTCTCCGGCGTCGCGTGGAGTGTGGTCCCTGAATTGACCGGCTAGTTATTTTTCAAAGATTATTTGGAAGAAGGTGGTCAGACCATGGTAATTCGTGTTTCGGTCAGGTTGATAAGCCTGACCCTGGGCCTGCTGTACCTCTTTTCGCCCGCTGCGGGCGGAAATGGCTCTCACATGTTTTCATCTCCCGCTTACGCCGCTACCCCGGTCGAAAACGGCCAGGCAATCTTTGAGCAAAAGTGCAAGTCCTGTCACACTATCGGAGGGGGACGAGCCGTCGGACCTGACCTGAAAGGGATTAACTCCAGGCCGGACACCGACTGGCTGGTCCGCTTTATGGTAGCTCCGGACAAACTCATCTCACAGGGCGACGCCCGCGCCAAACAGCTTGTTCAAGAGTACGGCTTTCCGATGCCAAATCTCGGTCTGTCCGAGGGAGACGCAAAGGCTGTCCTTGCCTACATCGAATCGCAATCAGGCATACCCCCAGCCGCCACACCTGCGCCTCAGCCCGATAAACAGAACGTCCTCCCATCACAGGGAGACGCCGGTACCGGCAAAGGTATCTTTACCGGCACTGTGCCAATGAAAAACGGGGGGCCCCCGTGCCTGAGCTGCCATGATGTCAGCGGCATAGGTCTTATCGGCGGCGGAACCGTAGGCAAAGACCTGACGGGGTCCTACGCGGGCATGGGTGACGCCGGATTGACATCAGTGCTGAAGGCATACCCGTTCCCCATGATGAAGGAGATATATACAGCCAAGCCCGTCACCGATGAGGAAACCGCCAATTTGCTGGCTTTCCTGAATGAAGCCGGCACCGCTCAGCAGTCATCATCATCAAGAACGCCTATTTTTCTTATAGCGAGTTCCGCCGGCGCACTTCTGGCCTTCGGAGTCTTCCAGCTCGTGTGGAGGGGAAGACTGGCAGGGGTCCGCCGTCCACTGGTTAAAGGAGGCTCGAAATGAGCTGGATTCAGGATATCATCAACCCGCAGCAGCGCCAGTGGGAGGACTTTTACCGCAACCGCTGGCAATACGACAAGGTGGTGCGCAGCACGCACGGCGTTAACTGCACCGGCGGCTGCTCCTGGCAGGTATATGTAAAGAACGGAATAATCACATGGGAAACGCAGGCCCTGGACTACCCCGACTTCGACAGCAAACTTCCCCCATACGAACCGCGAGGCTGCCAGCGGGGTATTTCTTTTTCCTGGTATATCTACAGTCCACTCAGGGTGAAATATCCGTACATCCGGGGGGTACTCGCCGACCTGTGGCGTGAGGCCCGAAAGCGCCACGCAGACCCTGTAGTGGCGTGGCGCGATGTTGTTGAAAACGAGGAAGGCCGAAGCCGGTACCAGGAGGCCCGGGGCAAAGGCGGTTTCCGCCGCACTTCATGGGATGAGGCGCTGGAAATCACGGCCGCCTCAATGATTTATACGGCCAAAAAATATGGACCGGACCGCGTCACCGGGTTCTCCCCGATACCGGCGATGTCTTACCTGAGCTACGGGGGAGGCTCACGCCTATTACAGCTATTCGGCGGCATTAACCTCAGCTTCTACGACTGGTACTGCGACCTGCCGCCCGCCTCTCCGGAAATCTGGGGCGAGCAAACCGATGTCCAGGAGAGCGCCGACTGGTACCACGCCAAGTATATCGTTTCCATGGGCTCCAATCTGAATATGACGCGCACACCAGACGTCCACTTCGTCGCGGAAGCGCGGCACCAGGGGGCCAAGTTCACGGTGCTTTCCCCCGACTTCAGCCAGGTCGCCAAATACGCCGACTGGTGGGTACCGCTCAAAGCGGGGCAAGACGGCGCCTTCTGGATGGCTGTCGACCACGTCATCCTGAAGGAATTCCACGTTGACCGTCAGGTACCCTATTTCGCTGATTACATCAAGAAGTACACCGATTCGCCATTCCTGGTCGTTCTGGATAAGAAAGGCGACGCCTATGAAGCCGGCAGGCTGCTCCGGGCCAAGTCTATCTCCAGGTACAAGGATGTAGAGAACGGAGACTGGAAACTAACGGTCTTCGACAAGAAGTCGAACAGCCCCCGTACGCCAAAGGGCAGCATGGGCGCCCGATGGGAAAAGAAGAAAGCCGGCAAATGGAACCTGGAGATGAAGGATGACGCGGACAACACCGAACTGGACCCGCTCATCAGCTTTCTGGACGCGAGGGACGGGGTCCTACAGGTCAAATTCAACAATTTCGATACGGAGTCCGTATCCAAGCGCGGCGTACCCGTCAAATACATCGAAACTGAGGAGGGGCGCGTCGCGGTAACCACTACATATGACCTCCTAATGGCTCGTTTCGGCATCTCCCGCGGTCTGGAGGGTGAATATCCCACCGATTATGGAGATGTCGGGGCGTATACACCCGCCTGGCAAGAAAAGATTACCGGCATCAGCGCCGATACCGTGATAAAGTTCGCCCGTGAGTTCGCCGGAACAGCCGAGAAAACAGGCGGCAAGTGCACTATTATCATAGGCGCGGGCGTCAACCACTGGTACCATAACAACCTTATGTACCGTTCTGCGATCACGGCGCTGATGCTGACGGGCTCGGTAGGAGTGAATGGAGGCGGACTGGCGCACTATGTCGGACAGGAAAAACTGGCTGCCGTAGCTCCGTGGTCGTCAATAGCTTTCGCCACGGACTGGGCAGGACCACCCAGATTGCAGAACGCGCCGTCCTACTATTATGTCCACACCGACCAGTGGCGGTACGACAGCCTCTACGCCAACAACAAGAGCAAGCCTGGGGATAACCCGCTTGCCAGCGGCCATACAGTGGATATGCAGGCCAGAGCGGTGCGACTGGGATGGCTGCCCTTCTATCCCCAGTTCAACAAGAACTCAATCACGCTGGTCGAGGAAGCCCAGAGGGCCGGCGCAAAGACAGACGAAGAAATAATCAAATGGGTAGTTGCCCAGTTGAAAGAGAAAAAGCTGCGCTTTGCCGCAGAAGACCCGGACGCTCCGGAGAACTGGCCGCGTTTCTGGCTTATCTGGCGCGGCAACGCGCTGATGTCGAGCGCCAAGGGGCATGAATACTTCCTGAAGCACTTTCTGGGCACCCACTCCAATGTTGACGCCGAACAGACAGCCAAAGAAATGGTCAAAGACGTGACATGGCGGGATGAGGTACCAAAGGGCAAGATAGACCTGATGGTGGATATCAACTTCCGCATGGACACCAGCGCGCTCTATTCAGACATCGTGTTGCCTACCGCCACGTGGTACGAAAAAGACGACCTCAACTCCACCGATATGCACACGTACATGCATCCGCTCTCCAAGGCGGTATCTCCCTGCTGGGAGTCGAGATGCGACTGGCATATTTTCCGCGCCATAGCCGAGAAAGTAAGCGACCTGGCGAAAGTACATTTTCCCCTGCCGGTCAAGGAGATCGTCTGCGCTCCGCTTCAGCATGATACCGTTGACGAGATCGCTCAACCAACGGTAAAAGACTGGGCAAAGGGCGAATGCGAGCCGATTCCGGGCAAGACAATGCCGCATTTGAAAATAGTGGAACGGGACTACGTCAACCTCGATAAACGCTTTGTCTCTTTCGGACCTCTGGCGCGGAAGAACGGCATCGGGGCCCACGGGGCCCACTGGGGAATCGAGGAGTTTTACGACGAACTGGTCAGGACAGCGCCGACGCAGCAATGGAACGGGGCGAAGTATCCGTCCCTGGCGGAACCCCAGGAGGCAGCCAATGTCATCCTGTATCTCGCACCGGAAACGAACGGCGACGTAGCTTGCAAAGCCTTCGAGGAGGAGGAGAAGCACGTAGGACTGCCGCTCCGCGACCTGGGCGAATGCGGGCGCGGCGTCAAGAATACGTTCCTCGACCTGCAAGCGCAGCCGGCGCGTCTGCTCACCAGTCCCTGCTGGTCCGGAATTATCAATAACGGCCGCACGTATTCACCTTTCTGCCTGAATGTAGAACGCCTCATTCCATGGAGGACCTTGACGGGGCGGCAACAGTTCTATCTAGACCACGACATTTACCGGGCATTCGGCGAGAATCTGCCCACATATAAACCCAACCCCGGGCCACAGATATACGGCGACTTCATCAAGAGCAAGCCGGACAGCAAGAGCGTCATGCTCAACTACCTGACGCCGCATGGCAAGTGGCATATCCATTCGACCTACTACGACAATGAGCTGATGCTGACCCTTTCCCGCGGCATCGAGCCCTTCTGGATGAGTGAGCAGGACGCCGCCACCATAGGGGTTAAAGACAACGACTGGGTGGAGATATATAACGACCACGGCGTGGTCGTCACCCGGGCGGTTATCAGCGCCCGCGTACCGAAGGGGGCCTGCATCTTCTATCACTCCCCGGAACGGACGATTTCCGTGCCCAAGTCGCCTCTGCGCGGAAACAAACGGGCCGGCGGCCACAACAGCCTTACGCGCGTCCGGCTGAAACCGGTTTTGATGGCAGGCGGCTACGCGCAATTCACCTATGCCTTCAACTACTGGGGACCCACGGGCGTTAACCGTGATACTCACATCCTGGTCCGTAAGCTGGAAGGCGCACCCGTATGGTAGGAGGAAATTAAAAATGGATGTCAGGGCACAACTATCAAATGTTTTTCACCTCGACAAGTGTATCGGCTGTCACACGTGCAGCCTAGCCTGCAAGAATATCTGGACATCCCGCAGCGGCGCCGAATACATGTGGTGGAACAACGTGGAGACCAAACCAGGGACCGGATACCCCACACTGTGGGAAGACCAGAACAAATACCGGGGCGGCTGGGAGCTGAAAGGAAAATCCCTCAAACCACGGCTGGGCAACCGGCTCAGTATGCTAACAAACATATTCTTCAATCCTGCCCTCCCCACGATGGACGACTACTACGAACCATGGACCTATAAATACGACCACCTCTTTACCGCGCCCCCGGGCAACGACCAGCCCACGGCGCGGCCGATTTCGAAAGTCACGGGAGACTATGTCGACATAGAAGCCGGACCGAACTGGGATGACGACCTGGGAGGCTCATCAGTTTACGCCCGGAACGATATTAACCTCAAAGAGCTAACGGACGCCGAGCGTGAGGCGCTGTTTCGAATCGAGCAGATGGTGTTCTTCTATATTCCACGTATCTGCAATCACTGTCTGAATCCCGGATGCATCGGCGTCTGCCCCAGCGGGGCCATCTATAAGCGGGCCGAGGACGGCGTTGTCCTCATCAGCCAGGAGAAGTGCCGGGGCTGGAGGTTCTGCGTCAGCGGGTGCCCGTACAAGAAGACTTATTACAACTGGCAGACCGGGAAGTCCGAGAAGTGCATTATGTGCTACCCCAGAGTCGAGACGGGGCAGGCGCCCGCCTGCTTCCATAGCTGTGTGGGCAGAATCAGATATACAGGAATTCTATTTTATGACGCAGACCGTATTGAAGAAGCCGCCAAGGCGCCGGATTCTTCGCTTGTGGAAGCGCAGAGGAGCCTCATTCTGGACCCGTTCGACGAGCGGGTGCTTGCGGGCGCGAGAAAGAACGGCATCGGCGAGGACTGGATCACGGCAGCTAAAAAGTCACCAGTCTACCAATTTGTCAAGAAGTGGGAAATCGCCCTGCCACTGCACGCCGAGTTCCGTACCGTACCCATGCTTTTCTATATCCCACCCCTCCTGCCTGTAATCGGCTCAACCAAAGGCGGCAGCTATGACCTGGCGCAAGGCGATTTCTTCGGCACGGTGGAAAACGCCCGGGTCCCGATGCAATACATGGCCCGGCTCTTTTCCGCGGGCAACGGGGAAATAGTCAAGCAGGCCATAAGAAAGCTGTGGGCGGTCCGCGTTTATCAACAGGCCCAGTCCGTCGGGAACTTCAGCAGGGACCGGGCCGCGGCAATCATGGCCGAGGCTAAATGCACAGCCACGGAAGCGGAGGACATATTCCGTCTGACGTCGCTTCCCCGCGTTCAGGACCGGTTCGTCCTGCCGCCTTACCACCGCGAGGAAAGCGCTGAAGTGGTGATTGACCCGCTGCAACACAAGTACCAGGTGGGGTTTGGCTTTACCAAACCACCGAAAAGAGGTCTCTGATGCAGGGTCAGGACATACGGTCTCTGTGCCGGCTGTTTGCTACGGTAGTAGACTATCCGGGGTCTACTCTCCGGCAGTCAGCTTCCGACTGCGCGCGGCTGCTTGAACAGATACAACCTTCAGCATCCGAGTCCATGCGTGATTTTGTTGAATTGTCGGGGCGTTTGAGCCCTAGTGAGATGGAGGAACTATATGCGCAGACCTTTGATATTACCCCGGAGACCACGCTTTATCTCGGTTACTACCTTTTCGGGGAGACAGCAAAGCGGAGCAGCTTTATGGTGAGATTACAGGAGGCATACAAATCGTGCGATTTCTCCAGTCCCGGTGAGCTTACCGACCACCTTTCAGTACTCCTCCGGTTCCTGAGTGTCACAACAGACGCCGATTTCGCCAGGACGCTAATTGACGAGTGCATGCTTTCATCTCTCCAGCAGGTGGAGAAGCCGCTCCAGAAGAACAAGAACGGCTACGCGCCGGCGATAGCCGCAACGAGGCTTTTCCTACAGCAGGCATCGAGAACGATGATGAAGACAGGAGGTTTACAGCATGCTTGATTCCTTCCTGTTCGGCGCGTTTCCATATGTCGCAATCGTGGTGATGATCATCGGCCTTATCTGGCGCTACGTCACCAACCAGTTCACGTTTTCCAGCGTCTCTTCCCAGTTCCTGGAAAACCGCCAGCTATTCTGGGGCTCGGTGCCCTGGCACTACGGCATCATTATCATTCTGCTGGGGCATCTTGCCGGCATCCTGTTCCCGTCCGGGGTCAGGGCGTTCAACGGAGTTCCTGTAAGGCTCTACATACTGGAGGGGACAGCCCTCGCGCTAAGCCTTTCGCTGCTGGCCGGCCTCGTACTTCTGATGCTAAGGCGAGGCGCATACGCGCGTATCCGGAAAACGACCAGTTTCATGGACGTAGTGCTGCTGGTGATATTACTGCTCCAGGTCGCCACCGGAATCTGCATAGCTATCTTTTACCGATGGGGCTCGGCGTGGTACGTACAGACAGCTACCCCTTATATCTGGTCGCTGTTCACTTTGTCCCCCGACGTAGAGTACATGTCCTCTTTGCCATTGCTTTCTAAGCTGCACGCGATCAATGCCTTCGTTCTGATAGGCTTTTTCCCGTTCACCAGAATGGTCCACATGCTTTCAGTACCATTCGCTTATCTGTGGCGTCCTTATCAGGTCGTGATATGGCAGAAGCGACAGAGCCGGCAGAGATAGGCTCTAATTACGGTGGTTTTATAGGATATTGTGAATATCTCGGAAAAGCCTAATTCATCTGCCTCGATAAGTTTAGGACCTCGCTGGCATCTGGCCATGAATACCCTGGCCTTTACCGTCTGCTTCGCGTCATGGACCATGAACGGGGTCCTTGTTACCTTTCTGGTGGGAAACGGGCTTTATAAATGGGATGCCGCCCAAATGGGCTGGCTTATGGGGATTCCGGTGCTGAGTGGGGCTTTACTTCGTCTTCCCGTAGGCGCCTGGACCGATAAGTATGGTGGGCGAATTGTCTACAGTCTCCTGTTGCTGATAGCAGCTATACCGATGTACCTTATGAGCATGGCGGACAATTACACCCAGTTCTTCCTGGCGAGTCTGGGTTTCGGCATGTCAGGGGCTTCCTTCGCCATAGGTATCGCCTATACGTCGGTGTGGTTTTCCAAGGAGCGGCAGGGTCTGGCGCTTGGTATCTTTGGAGTCGGAAACGCAGGGGCGGCTGTAACAAGTTTAGGAGCGCCAATCCTGCTGGGGATTCTTACGCAACAGGGCGCTAATCTGGAAGCGTGGCGTGAGCTTCCCAAGATATACGCCTTGACTCTGGCAATAATGGCGGTACTGTTCTTCCTGTTTACCCGCAGCAAACGGGTAGAACACGCTCAGAATCTTACGATTATTCAGCAGTTAAAGCCTCTTAAGTACCTTCAAGTATGGCGTTTTGGGCTCTATTACTTTCTGGTATTCGGCGGCTTCGTGGCCCTGTCCCAATGGCTGATCCCCTACTATACCAACGTTTATGCTATGCCCCTCGCGACTGCCGGCTTTCTGGCGATGTTGTTCAGCCTACCCTCGGGGGTAATACGGGCAGCGGGCGGCTGGATGGCAGACAAGTGGGGCGGCCGCGTTCTGCTGTACTGGATATTTGCTATTACTCTCGTCGTTCTAGCGCTGCTAATTGTGCCTCCAATGGACATATATTCACCCGGCGGCGGTATGACAGCGGCAAAACCGGGCACTGTCACCGAAGTTACATCATCAGCAATTGTATTGAGTGAAGGACAGAGGTACGAATTAAAGCAAAAACCTGAGACTGCGACGCTGGACAGGCGAGACGAAAATCTGATTCTTCCTGTTTTTACCCAGTGGCATGAATCCGTCGTCAAAGAAGGCGATAAAGTAGTAAGACGGCAGTTGCTTGCCCAGGGGATTACCTATATTTATTTCCAGGCAAACGTGTGGATTTTTGTGGCTCTGATATTCATCGTTGGCATTACAACTGGCTTAGGAAAGGCGGCAGTTTACAAGTTAATTCCTGACTATTTTCCCCGTGATATTGGAGTGGTTGGGGGACTCGTCGGTTTGATTGGAGCGCTGGGTGGATTCCTCGGCCCGATTATCTTCGGGTATGTGCTGAAGTGGACTGGAATATGGACAACAACCTGGTTATTTCTCGGTTTACTTACCCTGGCCAGTCTGATTGTCTTGAAATCAGCGGTAAAACGGGGATACGATTAAGGTTTTGAGATGAAAACAATCCTCTACATTATCTGGAGTCACTTCCAGGAAAGGTATTTGAATTAGTATGTCAACATGGCTCAAGAAATGGGAACCGGAAGACCCCCAGTTCTGGAAAAATACAGGCAGCAAGATTGCCTGGCGGACCCTGACAATCACAACGATCAGTCTGCTCCTATCTTTTGCAGTCTGGTTTCTGATGAGCGCGCTGGTGGTCCGGCTTCCTAATGTTGGCTTTAAGTATTCCTCGATGCAGCTGTTCTGGCTTGCAGCAATGCCCGGCCTGGCCGGCGGAAGTCTGCGGATACTGCATACCTTCCTCATTCCTATGTACGGAACGCGACACGTTATCACAATCGCCACGCTTCTCAAGCTGTTCCCGGTCATAGGCATCGGCCTGGCGGTCATGAACCCGCAGACTCCTTTCTGGGTTTTTCTCATCCTGGCTTTTTCGGCTGGCCTGGGTGGGGGCGACTTTTCCTCATATATGCCCAGCACGAGCCTGTTTTTCCCCAAGCGAATGCAGGGAACAGCTCTGGGCATCCAGGCGGGCATAGGCAACTTCGGGGTCACGGTAGTCCAGTTTATCACCCCCTGGATAATCGGCTTTGCCGCCTTCGGGGCGCTGGCGGGAGGTCCTCTGCTCTTCACCCGGGGAGCTGTCACCCGGAACTTCTGGTTACAAAACGCCGCTTTCGTATATGTGCCGGCGCTTATAATCATGGGTATTCTCGCCTGGATATATCTCAGAAGCGTTCCCGTCAGGGCATCACTGAAAGAGCAGCTCGACATTTTCAAGAGCAAGCACACCTGGTTCTGCACGGTCACTTACGTCATGACATTCGGCTCATTTTCCGGGTTTTCGGCCGCTTTCCCTCTGATGATCAAGACCCTTTACGGCGGATTCCCCGACGCGCCTGACCCGTTGAAATTCGCCTTTCTGGGACCCCTGGTGGGGTCATTGATGAGGATTGTAATGGGCCCGCCGAGCGATAAATGGGGAGGGGCCATTCTGACCACACTGTCGGGGTTAGTGATGTTCGGCAGCGCACTGGTGATGATCTTCTCGGGAGTGCTTACGCCCACGTCCATGAGCATGTTTCCCTTATTTGTCACCCTGATGCTTATTATTTTCCTGGCGGCCGGGACCGGAAACGCTTCGACATTCCGGCAGTTTCCCATCATCTTTTCTCATTCTCCAAGGCAGGGAGCCGGCGTTATAGGCTGGACAGCGGCCATAGCGGCCTACGGTCCGTTTGTGTGGTCTTCTTTGATAGGACTGGCAATAACGAACACAGGCAGCGCGGTTCCGTTCTTCTGGGGAATAGCGGGTTTTTGCCTCGTTGCTACTTTCATCAACTGGCAACATTACCAGCGCAAGGGATGTGAGAAACCGTGCTGAGGGGTGGAGGGAGCCGATCGTGAGATCAAGCAAATAATCTCTCCTGTTCACGGGCACCAAAGCCTGGCAAACCCAGTTGGGTTGATAAGTAATTGTTGAAGTCATTATCCGATTAACATGACGATCGCGCCTCATGTGTGGAAGGTAGCCTTATGAAAAGTCTAACAAAAAAAGTGGCTATCTGCATATCCATTGGCGTCCTGTTGACTTTACTGCTTCTTGTATGGACTCCAACCACGATAGTATCCTCCGCGTCCAAACCGACATGGGAGTGGCAAAATCCGTTGCCTTCCGGACAACATCTGGCTGGCGTTTGGGGAAACTCTCCTTCAGATATCTATGCCGTTGGCGACCTCGGGACCATCGAACATTTTGACGGGAGAGGTTGGGCGCTGATGGACAGCGGAACCACCGCCACACTTAACGGAGTCTGGGGCAGTTCGGCTTCGAATGTATTTGCTGTTGGGACGACTACTATTTTTGGTGGAGAAGGTACCGTATTGCATCGCGATGGTGACTCCTGGCAGATGACAGTCTTAAAGTCAGCAACTACCCTCCACGGAATATGGGGCAGTTCCCCCACCGATATTTTCGCGGTTGGCGCCAATTTCTCGGAGCAGAGGGCAAAGATCTTCCATTATGATGGCAACGAGTGGACACAAATGGCCGGTTCGTTTCCCGGCGAGCTCAGAGATATTTGGGGCGCCTCAGCAAAAGATATTTACGCAGTAGGGATTGGTGGAACCATTTTACATTTCGATGGTAAAGAGTGGACAGGAATGGAGAGCGGCACAACGGACCGGCTCTATGGAATTTGGGGGAGTTCTTCCGCGGACATTTTTGCCGTTGGATCCACCAGTGTATTCGGGGGGAGACCCGGCAGCCCTACGGGTACTATCCTGCATTATGACGGAAAGAAATGGGACGTAGTAAAAAGTGGGCTGTCATCTTCACTTATGAGTGTTTGGGGAAGTTCACCCACCGATGTGTATGCCGTGGGGGATGCAGGATATGTTCTGCATTATGATGGCAATACATGGTCCAGGATGATGTGCGACACTTCGCTGCCCGACGGCATCACTAACTCTCTCGTGGGAGTGTGGGGAAGCTCGGCATCGGACGTCTATGCCGTTGGCTCCAGGGGTTCTATCGTGCACTCGGACGGTAAAGTCTGGACCGCACAGACAACAGGGGCAAGAGAACATCTCAACGCGGTTTGGGGGAGCTCGGCGTCTGATGTCTTCTCAGTCAGCGCCCAGCATACCATCTTGCACTTTGATGGGAGCTACTGGAACAAAATCAATACAGGAATAGACAGCAGCTTTGTAAGCATCTGGGGAAATTCTGCTTCAGATGTATATACACTCGGTTCTGGTGGTATCTTCCATTACGATGGAAAATCATGGAATAAAGTAGACAGTCGAAACATGGTTGGAAGTGGGGGATATGCCGGTATTTGGAGCAGTTCTGCGACTGATATTTTTACCGTGGGGGCCAAAGGCACCATTCTGCACTACGATGGGCAATCGTGGCAGGCCATGGACAGCGGCACGGATAGAGACCTATCCGTGGTTTGGGGAAGCTCTCACTCTAATGTATATGCAGTCGGTTTTGGAAGCGTCCTCCACTATGATGGTGCGTCTTGGGCAACGGAGAACGTGGGGTCGTCCGGAAATTTTCATGACATTTGGGGAAGTTCTGCGTCGGATATTTACATCGCTGGCGTCGATGCCAAATACAAGGTAGTGCATTATGATGGCACATCATGGGGGGCAGTGGACGTGACTGGCGCGAACGACATTTCGAGGATTTGGGGTAGCAGTTCATCAGATATTTACGCGATAGGCCAGGTGGGCGAAGGATCGAGTGGGGGTGCCGTGTTCCATTTCAACGGCAAAACATGGACGCTCATGACTGAAGGATTGACCAGATATGGCCTCAATGATATTTGGGGTATTGGATCAGATGTATTTATCGCTGGTGATTTTGGCCAGATCATGCATTACCCTGCAAGGGTGTCAGTTCAACCTGGCAGAAATCAATCCCCTTCAGTTACAGCGGGTGCTGGACAGGAAATTGGAAAACAAACAGACGGTTCCCGATCAGTTCCGCCAAGTCGCTGGTTTGTTATCGCGGCAGTGGCTACCGGCATTTTGGTGTTGGGGATAGTAGCTTATCTTGTTTTCATCAGGCGTCAAGTCACATAATGAGTTTTTGTGCAACCTACGACTTGGACAAAGAGTTCAGAGTAGCTCAGAGACTCCCGCAAGTCGTAGAAGTTGGCTCTAATTCTGGTGTGGACAAAACGCCTAGTTGAATCCCAGACTGGCGAGGCTGAACGCGGAAATAGGGGGCGGGGGCTTGCGGAAAATGCGAGTCCGAATAGCTGGCTTGAGGAATAGAGGAGCATCGAAGCATTTCTACCTATTCTTGACCAGGTTATAGCACGAACGACATAGTGGTTTGCTCATGGAAGTGTTTGCGCGTTGTCCGCAAGCATGGCAGACATTCTCTTCAAATTCATCGTCCTTGTATTTGGCCCAGATTCTATAGCAGGCTGGGCAGTATGGGGCATCAAGATTAAGAGGGATGGGCGCTTTGCATCTTAGGCAGAAACCGTCAATACGTTTGTTAGCAGTCTCCATCCCCGAGAAGTTTGACAATTCATCCTGAATGCTTTTGCCTTCTCTCTTGGCCGTCTTAGGCGGAGTGACTTTGTCCGAGGGCTTTCTGGAAGTATTCCCGTTTCTCCTAGCGTCAGATGACTCCCGAATGATAAATTGAGCTTCGCTCTTTGCATCTTCAAGCGCATTCCTATCTTGAGGTGTATCGCTGCTGAGAAGCACTCCCATTTCACGGTTGTCGCCCGATGCGGATGAGTAGAGATTCAGCGAAGTAATGACCATGCACCGCTCGTTATAGAAGCACTTAGCGTGAACTCGCTCATTGAAACGCAGTTCGAGATTGGGTGTCTCCTCGATTTTCATGCGTTCTTCCGGCTTCAGGTCCTCTTCGCGGCAAACCAACGTTATCCGGACGTTTCGGCGCCCTGCATCATTCAGGCGCGAAACCAGATCGTCATTTATCTTGATGAAAGGGGATATAACGACGATGTTCGTCTTAGCTTTGGTCAGTATGCCTTCAATCTCGCCTCGGGCTTGAGTCGTGTTCAGAAACTCTACCATGTATACTGCCTCCCCTTAAACATTAGCATCATCAGGAGTATTTAACTGTAAGTAGCCGAGCCATTTTTGTCAAGTTTCCACTCGGAAAACACGAGGCAATTCAGATGTGGATGAATTTTTTTCATCCTATTTGGTGCTTTCTATCTTGCTGAACATTCCCGAGAGTTTGCAGTCACTTTGCGGAACTGGTGAGTGGCGTTAGCTTGCCCGCCATACGGTCGAAGAGCGCCCGACAATGGGCGGTGATGGGACCAGGGTCTTGTTGAGCGGCTCACCGTGAAACATAAGCTTGACAGTAGCTGTTTCCAAGCCATAAACTTACGTTATACCAAGATTCCTGGCGAAGGGGAGCTATATATAAAGTGAAAAAACTTCTCTTTTTACTTCTTTGTATAGTGTTAGCACAGTTCACAGCCGTTCTAGCCGTATCTGTACAACGTCCGTATCTCGCCTCGGCGCAGGAGACTCCTCACTGGCTCTTGGTGGAGACGCGTATAAACTCCGGCAATAGTCCCCTCCAGAGCACATCAGACAGGAGAATGACCGACACCAGAACCGGTCAACAAAAAGCCTTCGGCGGCCTCACATATTACTCAATTACCGTGTCTGAGACTGTCATGACCTTTCAGGAGCGCAGCACCACTTGGGACAAAGGTGTTGAAGTCAAGGAAAATTACAACTATGTTTACCGTTTCACCTTCGAGAAGCCGCCTGCCAGACTTATACCGGGGGAAACCATTGAACTCAAGGCAAGCGGCACCGCCATCCCGGCCGGAGCATCTACCCGAGAATTCTCTTTCCTAGGCATGGGCGCTGTGGATGAATCCGAAAACGAGGGGTCTCGAAATCTAAAGATTACCCTGGGGGGCGAAAAGACCAGCGGCTCCATAGCAAGCAGATTTACCGCCTGGCCTATGAGTTACATCAGGAGACAGTGGATAATATCTGCCCAGGGGCCATACCCTGGTTTAACCGTAGAGTGGGTTTATGAGAAGCGTGGTCTGCCTTCACCCGCTCCAACGCTTCAGGCGGCCACACCTACCACAAGATCATCCCCTACCCCGACCCGCGCCCTGACGACACCCACTCCTGTACCCCCGCCTACCGGGACCCCCGGCCAGGCAATCGAGCCGACCGAGACCCCTCAGGAGCGACTGGAGCGGTCTATCGCACAGAACCTGGTTGACTACATCCGCCTCCGCAAGGGCATTGACCGTGAACTGCAGGCCCTGAACCGGCGGGCAGACAACATACTCTACGACCTGCGGGAAGCGGAGTGGATGCTGGCCAACGGGACGGCTGAGGACAAAACGAAGGCAGCCGCCGACATTGCCCGGCTTAAAAGAGACATGGCGCAGCTCCTGGCCGACTTCGAGACCCGAGTAAAGCCTCTCACCGATGTGCTGAAGAGCATCGGGGAGCAGTTTCTCGACTACAGGCAAAGGAAGGAACTGGCGGACACACTGCAGGCCTACAACAGCGAGCTCAACCTGCTGCGGCTTAACATTGTTCTACGCTCGGGTAACATAGCAAAATTCGACGAGCTCTTCCCATTGTACCGCAACGAACCCGGCATCGCCGCCGACGTCTATACCGCCAACGCTTTCCGCCAGTTCATGGAAGGCGACATGAGGATCGCGCTGGAGTCGGTAAGGCAGGCCCTGTCGCGGGACAGCAAACATCCAATGGCGCTGCAACTGCTGCAGGAGATAGAGCTGGCATACCTTGCCCGCATCAGGGAGAGGGTCGCGGCGGAGATGGGAGAAAATGCCCGCCTGTTCAATGAGAAACTTGACGGCCACGGAGAGAGGGGGATGGGACGTTACCTGGTGGACCTGTTAACAACCGGCGTGGCAGACTCGGCTAGGGCTATAGCCGGGTACCACGACCTGGTGGAATCCACAGCTTCCATAAACATAGACGAAGCGGCGCGGCAGGTTGCCGGGATTCAACTGGTGGAGGACCTGCGGCGGCGCGGAGTCACCTTTGAGGAGATAAAAGGGCTCAGCGTGGAGCGGATGCGGGAGCTTGTCCTGGAGCAGTATAACCGGACGATAACCGCTGAGGATGCGAGGCGACTGAGGGACCGCCTTTTCGGGGCGTTCAACAACGTGGACGTGAACGCCATACGCCGGGGAGAGAAGACCCAGTTCAACATTGACCATGGAAAGGACTTTTTCGATACCGAAATCCTGCAGAAAGACGTGGCTGACTCCGTTTCCAGGAGCTTTTCGGCCTGGGAGACATTCCTGACCTTCGCTCCATCAGCCCAGCTGGGCAAGATCGCAAATACCGGCACTGCGGCCAGGCTGGGACTCACAGCCGAATCCACGTTGCAGCAATCGCTGGCACGGGTGTTTCGCGTGCAGGAACTCGGGCACCGAATATACCAGACGAGAGCGGGCGCTGCCCTGATTGACGGCCTCCAGGAGTGGAATGGCTTTCAAACCATGGTGAGCGAGGCCATCAAGAACCGCCTGGGGGAGGTGGGCTACGAAGCGGGCAAGACCGCGGCAAGTGTTTTCATTTCCCAGCAGGTCGCGGAATCCGAACGCCTGAAGAAGCTGAAAGAGGACATAGAAGATGTGAGCGACTACTACCTGGGAGCCGGGGGGACAGCTTATGTGTCGGCGACGATTGACACAGCGAGCGGCCTTTTCGAGTTCATCGGCCTTAATGGCGAGGAGCTGTCGCGCGGCGCCTACGGGCGCGGCAACTATGACAAGACCCTTCAGGATACCAGACAGGCTTTCACAAAGGAGGCTGCCGTGGTGAATAATCCCGGCGTCGCGCGAGCAGCCTCGCGGCCCCGGACTTTACAGGAGTTCGAAGGGCAGATGAAGTTACAGGGGGCGTCCTTCCCGAAGAACCTGGCGGAAGGACGGGACCGATTGCGCAATGCCGGCAATGGTACGAGCCAGGCTAACCGGCAGCTCTATAGCCAGGCCGACCAGACTCTCCAGCAGATGCAGGGGGTGTCCGATGCTCTGAGCAGCGGAGACCGGACACGCGCCCAAGATCTGTGGAATCAAATGCAAAGCGGCGCAGGCCAGAAGCTGGACACGAACTACTCCGTACGGAGCCGGGGGCTGGGGGGACTGCGGGACCAGCTTGGCGTCCTGGATGACCTGGCTCGGTCACCACCGACGCCCAACGACACTATCGAGCAGGTAATGGGCATTTTGACCAAGGACCAGGAATACCAGGCCGGGACGAGCGAATTTCTGGCAGCATTGCAGACCGCCGGTCTTAAAGGAATCGAGCTGAAGTGAAACTGAAAGACTGCCATTTTCCCGCTTTATCGCGCGGCATTGCTCTGACGGCCGCCATAGCTCTGTTCATGCTGGCCACATCCTGCGATGCCAAAAAGCCACCAACACCGGCTGTAGCACCTCCACCAGCGACAACGTCCGTGACTCCAGCGCCCACTGCTGCACTGATACCAACCCCAGCACCCACGGCAAACCTCCCCAAGACCGGGGCTGCCATTACTCCTCGTTTACCCGTACTCGCGACTTCACCACAGGCAGGCAAAGCGTCTTTACGCTATTCAAGCTCCTTTATTTCTTTTTCTTACGAAGAGTCCTGGAGGATAAGCGGGCAGACTGACAACTCGGTGACCTTTACATTGAAGGAGGCGCCGGGGAAGGCTCAACTCATGGTCCAGTGGCAACCCGCCGTCGCCGGGACCGATGTGAAGAAGCTGTTCGCGGACCGGCTCCTGCTGGTCGCCACGAAGGTTCAAAAGCTTCCGGACCTTGCCATCGGGAGCATTTCCGCTCAGCGCTATGTCAGCCTTTTCACTGATGCTCAGAGCCGTTCCCGCAGCATGGCAATGAATGTGCTGTTCGAGGCCAGCGGCACCTCATATCTGGTGACCTTCGCCGCGGACCCGGAAACCTTCAGCAAGTATGCCAAAGAGGCGGAAAAGCTCATAGCAACGCTTAACGTTACATAGAGTGGGGTGAACGCTCCCGTTTGGTCAGGAAATAGACCGAGGGCTGGTTGCGGGCGTCTTGGGGCAGTTCGAGAGGTTTTCTACCGGCAATAAGCCGGGAGATCTCAGTCCCTTCATCATTCAGGTCGCCAAATACAAGGGCTTTTACCGGACAGGCCCTGACACACATTGGCTCTTTCCCCTCCTCGACGCGATGAACGCATAAATCGCACATCTCCACCTTGCCGGTCTGAAGATCAAGCTGAGGCACCTGGTAGGGACAAGCTTTAACGCAAGCACCGCAGCCATTACAGTCCTTCTGACTTATCACCACAATACCATCCGGTCTCTTAAAGATGGCCTGTGCCGCGCAGGATTCCAGGCAAACGGGATTCTGACAATGCCTGCAAATCACCGGATAGCAGCGCGTCGTAAACCCACGGTAATCACCTGAAACCTCACCGGGTATCCCGGCGCAGAACGCGGGGGAATCCTCCGCTATTTCACTTGCGTAGGAAATAAGATCGACATCGTTTTCGGATTTACAGGCGAGAACGCAGAATTTGCAGGCAAAGCAACTGTCTACCTTGATAGCCATTCCCCAACGCTTTTGCATGTCTATTCCTGTATCTTCACTGCTTCTGCCATAGCGTCGTGGCATATAGCATCTTCATCATGGTAGCTCACCTTGTCTGTTGCAAGCAGACTGACATTCGTGGATTGGGCAGAAAAACCTGTCATGGCGTCGTTTAGCTTTATGGAGCGGCGGATTGGGCGAATTTCGAACTTGGACTATGAAAGAAAGTTAACATGTCTTGTTTCTTCGCTCTTCTTGAGAATTGCTGGATGGTGCCTTTTAGGGGAGCGAGATAACCCCTGCTTAATCTGTCTTATGTTTTCCTCAAAATCTGGATTATTTGTCCGTTTTCTCTTTATCATTAGTTTTCTTTGACCCCAGTGGTGTTAGGGGATTCTTCTTTCACTTCAGGAAGCTTCTCTGGGAAAATATTCTTCTTCAGTTTGCTATCCTCCGCTTGTAGAGCATTGAAGTATCCCCAATGTTCTGGACTTCTCAAGAAAGCATCGCCGTAATCTTCAAAGAAACATCCACCCTTTCTCACTACAAAGATATGGGGGCATTTGGCTATACCATCTCCGATATGATCTATCTCAATAATCCGTTCATAAGGAATAAATCTTACATATTCAAAATAAGCTTGGTTGCTCTTACCAATCTTGCTCCAAAAGGCGTATACTCCGTCGGCTTTCTTTTCTTCCTTATTCCAAGGGTCGTCGTGAGGCGCGGCAATATTAATTTCCTCACTGAAGTCCCAATTTTTTAGCGCGCCTGTTTTGTCATCAATTTCTCTGTAGGCATAAAACTTTCTAACCAGTATCCTTATTCCATGATGGTAATGACCCACAAAGTAATACAGCTTCCAAGGCCGGTTCTTCTCGAAGTTTGCGACGTCGCAACTATATGGATAATGGGTATCGTTGGCGTCACGCAAAAGCACCTCTTTATAACTATCTCCGTCTACCACGCCTAAATAACGCACAGCTTTTCGTTTAGTCGCCAAAATACTGCGTATTTGCGTCTTCAATGACCGTCTACGAATTACAAGGGATATGCCAAAGTAAGCATAAAGGAGATGGTCATTCTTTGGCTGCATCAGCATATCCTCTAGATCTGCCTTGCCCCAAAGATAGAACTCTTGAACTTTATTTTCCTGCATTTTGTTTGCAAAGGCATCTCTGGTTTTCTTTGAGAAATCGCAAGGAGCAGCGAAAATAACTCCGTAAGGTATGGGGTTCTTTCCTGTAAGCATCTCACCAATGTACGTTTCAATTTTTGCTGGAGTTATTGATTTTTCTCGCTTACATTGAATCTGCCACAATCTGTCTTCGAAAACATTTGGACTACTTTCCTCGTCATCGGCACCGTCGTCTTCTGGCTCATCTCGCACGTCGGTTATTTCAAGCCCACGGGCGTCATACCCATCATCAGAGCCCAATCGTCCAGTCGGCTCAAGGGAACGCCAGTTCTTAAGGTCATAGATAACTTGACGTACCAAATCTTCAAATCGGTGAGGTTCGAGGTCTTGAAACGGGAGAGGATTTAATGTTCTTGTAGTTTCAACCATAGTTTGTTATTTGAGAGCTTGTTTAATTTTCGCTGTGACCTTCTGTGGTTTTACTCTTAATCGCAGGCTCATAAAATCTTCTTTATATCTATTGGGCTATTAGCACGAATTCCTGAGCGGAACATCTTTATGTCTATCAAACATGTCCTGATAATGTGCTCCCAACAACATAAATATCGGTGCCAGCAACTACACAAATAAAGTATGGTATTAGTAACCACTTTTTCATGATCGGAGAACCTCATTTAAAGAATATTATCGCTGCTATTCCTATCATAATACTACCTACTGGCTAAGACAAGGAGGGATACTGTGCCTAAATAGACAAGTTTTGGAGCGGGTGAAGGGATTCGAACCCTCGACGTCTTGCTTGGGAAGCAAGCACTCTACCGCTGAGTTACACCCGCCTTCGATTATCAAATAATTATCTTCACAAATTCACACGGTTGTCAACCTCCCAGCAGCAGGCCAGTCCTAACCCGGACAAGCTGGAATAAATCCGAATGAATGACGAATTGGGCAGAGAAATCAATTATTACGCCTGTTCCTGACTTCTGTCATTCGTAAAGGTAGCCTCAAAAAGAGCGCCGTGCCTTGAATATCAGCCGCTAATATGCGAGTTGGGCGGACGGGTTCGAAACCCGCCCCTACCCAAAAACGTCCCTTAAGGGTTTAGTATTCATCATTAACGACGGGAAGGGTGTTTGACGGCAGGGGTGCGGTCACATATAATTTCAGACTGGAAGTATACTGAGTATAAAACGGAAGAGATAGGAGAAATAACAAATGTCTGAAGACCTGGAAAAACAGATTCTGTATGAGAAAGATAAGGCAAAGAAGATAGCCTTTATCACTTTCAACAGACCGGAAAAGCTCAATGCCACAACGCTGGCGATGTGGGACCGCATTAACCGCCTGGTACAGGAAGCCGAGGAGGACGATGACGTGAAAGTCATCATCTTCAAGGGCAACGGCAGGGCGTTCAACTCCGGCCATGACGTGGGAGAGCTAGGCTTTATGCACGGTTACGGCACCGGTGCGCCAGGAGAAAGAAAGCCCAGCCAGAGGCAGAGAATTTTCGTAGACGGCAACCATTTCTGGGGCAAGCGCGGCTGGTGCCAGACGATTCTGGCCTGCAAGAAGTCCACTATAGCCATGGTGCAGGGATACTGCTATGGAGGCGGCCTCCAGGTAGCTCTCGAATGCGATGTCTGCATAGCAGCGGAAGACGCCCTCTTCACGCATCCGGGCTGGAGATATATCGGACCAACCACCGATGTCTGGCTTCTCATTCAAACCGTGGGCATTAGAAAGGCCAAGGAAATGATGCTTACAGGCATACCGGTCGCGGCGCCGGAGGCCCTCGACATAGGACTGGTAAACAAGGTTGTTCCGCTCAATAAGCTGGAGGCGGAAACGATGAAGATGGCTGAGGCGATGGCCATGCTTCCCGCTGATGGCATAGTCCTGGGCAAAGTGCAGTTCGAAGCGGCGCTTGAGGCCATGGGACTGGGCAGCGCTTACACGGCAGGATATATCCTCCATACCGTGCAGACAAGCATCCGATATGAGCCGGGTGAGTTCAACCTCTTCAAGGAGAGAAGGAACAAGGGCGTCAAGGGCGCCATCGTTACCAGGGAAGCTCATTACAAGGAACAGAACCCGACATAGAGAGTCGAGACAAAGGCAGAGATAAAAAAAGGGCCCCGGTTTACCGGGGCCCTTTTTGTTTTGGCAAAGGGCAGGAGGGTTCGAAACCCGCCCCTACAACTCGAAGCCCCTACGTGCTCGTTATTTGGGCGGTTGCTCCGGGTTCTGCAACTGCTGAAGATTACCCTTGGTCATGAAAGCCGCAAGAAGGTCCAGGGGTAAGGGGAACACGATAGTGTTAGTTTTCTCGGTTGATATTTCCTTGAGGGTTTGCAGGTAGCGCAGCTGGACACCAGCCGGAGCGGAGGACAATACTCTTGCCGCCTGCGACAACTTCTCGGACGCCTGCAGTTCGCCCTCAGCATGAATTACCTTGGCCCTTCTCTCTCTTTCCGCCTCCGCCTGGGCGGCCATAGCACGCTGCATGCTCGGAGGCAACTCCACATCCTTCATTTCCACCAGGCTTACTTTGATGCCCCAGGGCTCAGTGGCCTCGTCAATGATCTCTCTCAATCTCTGATTGAGGTTTTCCCTCTCGGACAGAAGCTCATCCAGGGCAGACTTGCCCAACACACTGCGCAGTGTAGTCTGAGCTATCTGGAAGGTGGCCATCTTGAAGTCGGCCACCTGTATTACGGCACTCTCCGGATGTATCACTCTGAAGTACACAACGGCATTTACCTTCACAGTAACGTTGTCCTTCGTGATAGCCTCCTGGGAAGGAACGTCCATGGTAACGACCCTGGTGTCTATCTTTCGCATAGTATCTATGAATGGAATCAGAAAACGCAGTCCGGGCTGCCTTGTGCTCTGAAGTCTTCCAAGACGGAAAACTACGCCGGACTCATACTGCCACACGAGCCGCATCATGGATAACAACACGATAACTATGACTACTATCAGTACAATGGTTAGTAGAGCTGTCATTCTTAACTTCTCCTTTATTACAAATACCTGACCAGGATTGCCTTTGGCCTACTTCCTGGTAACCCTGAGCTTCAACCCCTCCAAACCCCTGACTACAACGACTTCTCCGGCAGCTACGTTTCCCCCTTCCGAAATAGCTTCCCAGAGCTCACCACGGACTTTCACTGTGCCCCTGGGGTTCAAAGGCGTCGCAACCACGGCATCGCTGCCAATCATTCCTTCGATGCCAGTGACCTGTTTCTTCCTATAAGTGGACAAAACCCCACCCACTACCACGGCCATGAGGGCGGCAAAGAAGAGCGCCACCAATATTATAAGCCACAAGTCAATATGAAAAGTCGCTGAACGGAATAGCAATAGTCCGCCTACTATCATCGACGCAATGCCGCCAGCGGTCAGCATACCGTGACTGGGCACAAACGCGTCAACGATGAAAAGTATAACGGCAAGGGCAACCAAAAGCAATGCCGCCATATTCGCTTCAAGCATCCCAAGCGAGTAGAGGGCCAGGAACAAGCTTATGCCGCCGATGAATCCAGGGAATATGGCACCCGGGTTGCTGAGCTCGATGATAATTCCCAGGACAGCGAGGCTCAGGAGTATATAGGCGACGTTCGGATGGCCTATCAACATCAGGAAGCGCTCTATGCCGGTCATGTCTATTTCCTTCTGAACGGCATTACGGGTATTCAATGTAATAAAGGTGTCATCCAGCATTCTGACCTTGCGGCCGTCAATCCGCTCCAGAAGCTCGGGGATATCCTTCGCCACCACATCTATGATGTTCATCTTAAGCGCTTCCTCATCGTGTACCGAGACGCTCTGCCGGACTGCTTTCTCCGCCCAGTCAGCATTACGGTTGTTACGGAGAGCAGCGGACCTGATGTAGGCTACGGCGTCGTTCAAAACCTTTTCCTCCACGGCGCTGGGGATCTGCTGGGGCTGGCCTTCCGCGCCAATGGACACAGGGTGGGCGGCGCCGATAACGGTGTTGGGCGCCATGGCAGCCACATGGGAAGCCATGGCTATGAACACACCTGCTGAAGCGGCGCGGGCGCCGGGGGGATACACATAGACGATTACCGGAACCTTGGAAATTATTATCCGCTGTACGATGTCCCTCATGGCGGAATCCAGGCCACCAGGAGTATCCAGCTCTATTATCAAAGGCACGCCGTCCTCCTCCGCTATCCCAACCGCCCGGTTGATAAAGCTTGCCATACCCGGGTTGACGGTGCCTTTCACCTCCGCGACATATACCCCCGCGACCCCTTCCTTGCCGAGGACATCAAGAGGGAGGAAGATAAGGACCTGGGTGAGAAGAAGGAGAAGGATTATCCAGTTAAAAGCTTTGTATTTTCTCAGTGTTTGAAAAATTGTTCCCCCCTCAAACCAGCAATGAATGCATAATTATATTCCATAATGCGGAATATTAACATCCACCCATCGGTGAAAGCGTACACCACGCCCCATTTCGCTATGTACAGGTCGCGTTTCCATGCCATTCAGGGGCACGCTTGCGCCGAGACGGAGAAGTTTCGTACATGGTGAAGGCGACAAGAACAGCCCCCATGAACATGACCAGAGAGGTGAAATAGAAACCGTAGCTCAGGCCCAGCCAGTCCGATATGAAGCCGATTGCAAGGGCGCCAAACCCGTATCCGGAATCGCGCCACATCCTGTAGACTCCCAGGGAAGCGCCGCGCCAGACCGGATTCGAGACGTCGCCGATCACTGCCAGAAGGGTAGGATAGAGAAGAGCTATGCCAAACCCCGTAAGGGCAGCAGTGAGCATCCACGGCCCTATACCCTCGACCAGCAGGGTCAGCCAAACACCGGCCCCACAGAGAACAAGTCCCGCGACCACCGGCCACTTGCGCCCTATCCGGTCGGTCAGAGGTCCGACAGCCAGCTGAGATATGCCCCAGGTGAAGCCATAGGCCCCGACTACCAGACCTATGCCGCTGACTCCCAAGCCCTTAGAATTGAAATAGAGCGGGAAGGAGACCCAGACCAGCGCATCGGCGAACTTGTGCAGAAGCCCGGCAAGACTTGCCGAGAACATGGCTTTATCTCCCCAACTGGTGAGACGAAAGATGTTCCACAGGCCGGGATTAGCGACGCAGGGTCCAACTCCTTCCTGTTGGGCTTTGCCGGCACGGTTCTCTGCGTCTAAGGATGCCTCACCGCGAGAGAAACCCCTGGTCTCCTTAGCAAGCGTTACCGCAATTCCCAGCCCGGCAAGGATTACCGCCAGTCCAAAGTAAAACGGAATGGGCCTCAAACCGTAGCGGGCCGCTAGAAAGCCGGTTACCAGGGCGCCGGCGGCTACTCCGCTGTATCCGGCAAATTCGTTGATGCCGACGCCAAGGCCCCGCCATTTCGCTCCCACAAGGTCCATCTTCGAGGTGACGGTCATGCTCCAGGCGAGGCCCTGGTTTATCCCCAACAGAACATTGGCAGCCACGATCCACCACCAGCTGGAAGCCCAGATAATCATGAGAGGCACAGGCACCGCCGCTATCCAACCCAGGACCAGAACAGGCTTCCGGCCCCAGGTTTCGGAAAGCTGCCCGCCGAAGAGGTTCAGTACCGCCTTAACAAACCCGAAACTCACAACGAAAGAAAGGATGACGCTGGTGGAGGCAATGGCGAACTCCTCTTTGGCCAGAATGGGGACTACATTCCTCTCCAGTCCGACCGTGATGCCCACGAAGAACACCAGGACAGTTTGAACGAGGAACTGTCCCAGGTTTGCCATGATGCCTAACCTGTACTGAGGGGTATAAGTCTGGCTATTCACCCTCATCCTAACCTTATCCCCTCAAGGGAGAAGGGAAAAGAAGATAACGCGACGTAACGCAATCCGGCTCCAGAGACAGGCTTTCAGTCTTTTTGCAGGGGCAAGTCGGCCTTTTCCCACGCAATGGTACCGCCCACGATATTCTCTACATCCTCGAATCCTTCCCGTTTGAGCAGGCTGACAGCGCTGCTCGACCTCTGTCCGCTGGCACAGGTAACGGCTACGGGACCAGTCTTCGGGACCTCATTTATCCTCTGCTGAAGCTCTCCAAGAGGAATATGAACGGCCCCGGGGATGTGACCTTCGCGCCACTCTCCTATCTCCCTGACATCCAGGACGGCTATCCCTTTCCCTGAGGCCAGCTTCCGGCTTAACTCCTCAGGCGTAACCAGTGCGGAGGCGGAAACCGGATAGCCCGCGGTTTTCCAGGCGTCCATCCCGCCTTTGAGGTAACCCGTCAGGTCATCGTAGCCTATGCGAATGCACTGGCGGACTATGGTCTCGTGGGACTCAGAGCTCGTATCAACGAAGACCAAAGCTTTTTCCGGCGGGACTATCCACCCGAGCCAGGTGGAAAAGGCGTCCCGCAGGGTGATGTTATAGGCCCCGGGAACGTGCCCCCGTGCGAAATCCCTGATGCGCCGCACATCAATGACGAGCGCGCCTTTTTCGATTTCCGCCCTGACTTGCCGGGGCAGAAGCGGCACCAGCTGAGGGAGGCGGCCGAAGACGCGGGGACCTTTCTGATTTACGGGACGCATCCACTTGAAATAGGCCGGATAGGCAGGAAGGCCCTCCAGAGCCAGCTTAACGAAATCATCTTCTGAAGCAGCCTGGAACAGGCGGTTAGTGTGCCGTTCCAGTCCTATAGTTGTCGCCCTGTCTTCAGAATGCGCCGCCACGCAATAGGAACCTCCACCATGCGTGGGATAGACCTCAAGATCGTCCGACAACTTCGATATCTTATCCCTCAGTGTCTCGTAGGCTTTCCGGGCCAAGGGGACGGCATGTTCGTGTCCCAGGAGGTCGGTGCGGGCGATCCCGCCGACGATCAGCGCTCCCCCGCTGAACAGGGCCTGAGGCTTCTCTTCCCCCTCTTCTCTGGCCAGGAAGCTAATATGTTCGGGGCTGTGTCCCGGGGTCTCCATAACCTCAAGGACTATTTCGCCTATTTCAACATGGTCCCGTTCCCGCAAAGGGTAGTGAGGAAAGCGCAGATTCGCGGCGGCGCTGGCGCATATGGCCGCACCGGTGGCACCGGCAAGCTCCCGGCTGCCGGAGACGAAGTCGGCGTGGAGGTGGGTCTCAAGCGAGAACTTTATGGTCAGGGCGGCTACCTTCGCCTCTTCTATGTAGACGTCCACATCACGCTGCGGGTCAATAACCACAGCCTCACCTGTTCTAGTGGAGCCTAACAGATACGAGCTGTTTCCGAGTCCCTCGTTGACAAACTGCTTCAAGAACATTCTCAGCCTCCTAAATGACCTTTCCCCCTGTATCCCCCTCTCCTTTCAAGGAGAGGGGGGACTGGTATTTTTTCGAAGGAGCGTAGCTCCTTCAAGTCTCCTAAGTTAACACCCCAGGACTGGCATGTTTTCGCCCCGATATGTCCGGGCAAGTCTCCCGATTGAGCGGCCTTCTCAAATTATATCATCCCTTTTTAAGCACACCGACAATAAGTTCCGGCGAATCAAATACCAATTGCTATCTATTCTCTAGTTAATGTAAAATATTAGATTACTTTAAGGGATTTGTTATGATTACCGGAAAATGTAAAGGCGCCCGGGACTTTCTCCCCGGCGAGATGTCCAAGTTTAAGGTCGTAGGGAGGCAGTTCCGAAGAGCGTGTTCCGCCAGAGGCTTCGAGGAGATACGCACCCCTCTGATTGAGTATTTCCACCTTTTCACCTCGGCAGGAACTCTCACACCCAAAATGCTGGGCAGGGTCTATTCATTTCTCGACTGGGACGGATGGAGTGGAGAGAGGGTGGTATTAAGGCCTGAAGGGACTATACCTGCCGCCAGGCTCTACCTGGAGAATCTTCCGAGGGGCAGCCTTGCCAGGCTGTTCTATCTGGAGAACATGTTCTCGTTCGAGGAGGACGCGTCGCAGCCAAGAGAGAAATGGCAGGGCGGAGTGGAGCTGATAGGCAGCTCAGCAATCAGCGCCGACGTGGAACTCCTGACACTCGCGCTTGAAATCCTTGAATCCTTGAATGTGGGCCCGGTAGAGATGAAGGTATCTCATGCCGGTTACCTCAGAGCCATGCTGTCCTCCCTGGGTCTGAGTCCCCAGAAAGAGGAAAAGCTTTATGAGGCGATAGTGGACGGCCAGGACATGGAAGAGGCCGTAGGCTCCACTTTCCGGGATATAGAGGACAAGGACGGCCTCGATAATCTCGTACTGCTGAGGGAGAAGACTCTGAAGTCTCTCGAAAACCTCAAAGCCCTCACGAAGCTTTCCCCCGAGATGAATGAGAAGATAAAGAACTTTGTTGAAATCTGCAGACTGATAGAAGACCTGGGTTACAGGTTCAAGATGGATTTCGCAGGCGGCAAGGGACTGGAATATTACACCGGCTTCTATTACAGGTTATATGTCAGGAACATCGAGATTGGAGGAGGGGGAAGATATGACGGTCTGGTAAACGATGGCAGCGGCGTATCGATTCCCGCTTCGGGCTTCGCGCTTTATCTGGACAGAATCATTTCCCTTCTTCCCGACACCACATCAGGCGCGTCCAGCAACCGCGTTTACATTGTCGCGGAAACTGTGAACGAATCTGCGCTGCTGGCAGGCATGAAGACTGCAAGAGCGCTGCGAGAGAAAGGATTCAGGACCGAGATGGCTCTGACGGGCGGGCAGGAGAATAACAACCGATGGGTCCTGGAATGTTCGCCTCGCAACGACGTATTTAACTTAAAAGACCGACAGACGAAAAAGGACTGGAAGCTGACTTCACTGCCGGAACTGCTGAGAACCCTGGGGGAGCCTTGCAAATAAAGATCGCCCTGCCGAAGGGAAGGTTCATGCAGGACCTGAACGCTCTGTTCTCCTCCATAGGACTGCATCTGGACGGTTACGACAGCGCCAGCCGGTCCTATCGCCCCTCCATTCCCTCCAAGCCGGAGCTTTTCATGAAGGTGTTCCAGGAAAAAGATATTCCCGTCCAGGTGGCCGTGGGCAACTATGACCTGGGTATTTGCGGCTCCGACTGGATAGGGGAGCTGCTGGCGAGATATTCAGCGGCGAGCATCATCAAGGTAAGGAGCCTGGGACTTGTCAATGGCCACATCTACGCGGCTGCCAGCGCCCAGGGCCGGGACTCCGGATCCCGTGCTCCAGTTTCGGGGTGCGTTCGCCTCGCAAGCGAGTACCCGAACATGGCCGAAGCCTATGCCATGAGAAGGCATGTTGACAGATTCAGCGTTTTTCCACTCTGGGGAAGCTCCGAGGTCTATCCTCCGGAGAGCGCGGACATAGTGATATTGTCCGTGGACAATGAGCAGAATCTGAAATCCTGCGGGCTGAAGGCGCTCGAAAGGCTCTCCCGTGTTGAGGCCTTCCTTATGGCAAACAGCAGGAGTTGGGCGGACAAAGACCTGAGTCCCTTCCTGCAAGCATTCTCCGGCGGCGCGCCAGAGGCGAGGGTCGCGGGTCAGCCTGAAACCAGCGAAGAGCCTTCACCCCGACAAGCCGGAGCAGGTTTGGACAACTTCGGGACCGACATACTGCGGCTGGCTCTACCCGACGGCCACCAGCAGAAGGGCACAATGGCGTTGCTGGAGAAAGCAGGCATCGAGGCCCGGGGCTACCGGCAGCCTTTGCTCAACAGACGCCTGACCTTATCCATCGAGGGCACGGCAGCGAAAGTAATCAGGCCACAGGACATGCCGTCGCAGGTGGCGCTGGGCAACTTCGACATGGCCATCACCGGCCAGGACTGGCTAAAGGAGCATCTCACTGCCTTCCCCTCCAGCCCCGTTCAGGAAGTGATGAAGCTTGGAACAGGGAAGGTGCGCATTGTGGCGGCGGCGGACGGTCGTCTCAAAGATAGCGGCATTTCCAATCCGGAAGCCCTGCTGAACGGGAGAGACCGTACCTGCATCCGAGTGGCCTCAGAGTATACCAACATAGCCGAAGCTTATGCCCGTGAGAGGCATCTTAACCCCTGCAACGTCATACCAACCTGGGGCGCAAGCGAAAGCTTCCTGCCCGAGGACGCCGACCTGCTCATCGAAAATATTGAGACAGGCAAGACTTTGCAGGAACACGGGCTGGCAGTGCTGGATGTCTTGTTCGAATCTCAGGCCTGCGTAATAGGCTCGAAGAGACCGCTCGGGGCAAAGAAGACCGCATTGGCGGAGCAACTCATCGAGCGGCTGCGAAAAGTTACTGAGAAATAAGGAGTTCTAGTTGCCTCCACTGTATTTTCATCTTGCCGTAGCAAATGAAGCTGCGAAAAGAATCGAGAGCCCGGTCGTGAGGAGCAATCTTGCCAGCTACCTGCTGGGAGCGACCCTTCCCGACATTCATCTTATCACTGACGGACGCAGGGAAATGACCCATTTCTTCTCCCTGACCAAGGCACCTCCTTTCGACAGCATCAGGTCCTTGTTCCTCGCCCATCCCGAACTGGTCAAGAACAACCATCTGGACGATTCCAGCAAAGTGGGGCTGGCCGGCTACCTGTCTCACCTGGTTACGGATGAGGTCTGGATAACCGACATATACCGGCCTTATTTCGGACCTGAATCCCCTTTGAGCGCGGACCCGATGGCTAACATTCTGGACAGGGCTTTTCAGTATGATCTGGACTGCCAGGAGAGGCTCAACAAAGACGTCATGGATGAGATCAAGCCGCGTATTTGCGAAAGGCTTGACATAAAGGTAAGTTTCATAGACACGGCGAATCTTTTGCAATGGCAGGACTTCATATGCCATATTACAGAGCGAGTTCCTTCCTGGGATGGTTTTGTCAGCTATGCCGAGAGATTCCTGCTGCCGCTGAACAAGATCTCCAGAGAGCCCCTGGAAAACTTTCTAAAGGATTTTCCCAGCATGAGGGATAGGGTTTCCAGCCTTGTTCCCGCAGAGAAAATGCTGGAAATGAGACAAAAAGTGATTGAGCTTTCTGTGAAGGAGGCCGGGGATTACCTGAAATGAAAATAATAAAAGGCCTCAAGCAGGCCAAGGATTTACTGGTTCGCCGTCCGCTCGAAAGTCTGGACTATGAAACCCTGAGGCCCGGGATAAAGTCGATCTTCGGGAAGGAACTGTCGTTACAGGAGGCCGTTCAGGAAATCATCGAGCAAGTGAGACAAAGAGGTGATGCCGCTCTTCTGGACCTGACCGCCGCAATCGAAGGCGTCACTCTGGAAAAGCTTGAGGCGCCGGAAGAAGAGAAGAGGCTCGCAAGGAAGTCTGTAGACAGGGAACTGCTCGCCTCGCTGGAGACCGCCTCCGGGCGAATACGGAGCTATCATGAAAAGCAGGTCCGCCATTCATCCTTTGATTTCGGCGAAGGCGGCGTTGGCTATATGATCAGGCCTATCGAGAAAGTGGGGCTTTATGTCCCCTCGGGCGGAAGGGGCTATCCCTCCACGGTACTGATGTCGGCTATACCTGCCGCGATCGCGGGAGTGCAGGAGATAATCGTTTGTACTCCGGCAGGCAAGAATGGAAAGGTGCCTGCTACAGTACTGGCAGCCGCTGAACTGGCCGGGGTTAAGAGCGTTTTCTCAGTCGGAGGCGCCCAGGCCATTGCGGCTATGGCGTACGGCACGCAGACCATTCCCAGGGTGGACAAGATCTGTGGGCCGGGCAACATGTTCGTCGTCATGGCAAAGAAACTGGTATACGGAGCAGTAGATATAGACGGTATCTATGGCCCCACTGAGACGGTAATCATAGCCGACGAAACGGCTGACCCCTCGGAGTGCTCCGCCGATATGCTCGCCCAGGCCGAGCATGATCCCCTTGCCACTGCTATCCTTATCACTACTTCTGAACAGGTGGCACAGCAGACCCAGACCGAACTCATGCGCCAGCTAGCCAGCATAGAGAGAAAGGACATCGCCGCCAAATCGCTGGAAAAGACGGCTGTAATAGCCATAGTCGACAGTCTTCACGATGCTCTCGAAATAGCCAACGCTTATGCGCCGGAACATCTATGCCTCATGGTGCAAGACGCATGGCATCTCATGGGACACGTCAAAAATGCGGGAGGAGTTTTCATCAACTGTCCCGAGGCCCTGGCGGACTACGTGGTGGGACCGAGCCACGTAATGCCCACGGGAGGAACCGCCCGCTTCAGCTCCGCGCTGCACGTTGAGGATTTCTACAAGGTAATTCCAGTCATATCTCTGAATAATGATGTAATGCTCAAACTCTCTCAATCGGCCATCCCTATCGCCCGCGAAGAGGGTTTCACAGGACACGCCCTGGCATTGGAGAAAAGACTTCGAAAAGGAACCGCAAAATAATCAGATGAGGAAGGAAGTAAGCATGACAACACAGGTAGTCAAGACCACCTGCGGCATGTGCGAGATAAGCTGCGGAATCGACGTCAAGGTCGAGGATGGCAAGGCTGTGGATGTTTCGGGAATGCCGGAGCACATGTTCAATATCCTCTGCTCTAAAGGGCAGCATGTTCTCGACATGGTGTATCACCCGGATAGACTGCTTTACCCCCAGAAGAGGACCGCTAAAGGCTGGCAGCGCATTAGCTGGGAACAGGCATGGGAAGAGTTAACGGCAAAGCTAAAAGAAATAAAGAGCAAATACGGGGCAAGGTCTCTGGTCATATCCCAGGGCACAACCATGAGCCTGGGCGACCCTGTCTACGCCATGAACCGCTTCGCGAACCTGTACGGGACACCAAATTTTGTATCGCCGGCATCCCTCTGCTTCTTTCCGAAAGTGCTGGGGAACAGCCTGGTCTACGGATATATGGCCCGTGCCAATTTCAGAGGCAGCAAATGCATAGTTATCTGGGGCGCCAATCCCGTTGTCTCCTCTCATTACCACGGCGAGGTATTGAAGAAGGCAAAGAAAGACGGCGTGAAGATTATGGTGGTGGACCCCAGAAAAAGCCCCACCACGAAGTTCGCCAGTGTGGTCTGCCAGCTAAGACCGGGCACCGACGGAGCCCTGGCCCTGGGGTGTCTCAACATAATAATCAATGAAGGCCTCTATAACAGAGAATTTGTTGAAAGATGGACCACCGGCTTCGACAAGTTGAAGGAGCATGTACAGCAATATTCTCCGGAGCGCGTGTCGGAAATCACATCTGTTCCCGTGGAAACCATCAAGGAGTTTGCCCGGACCTACGCAACGAGCAAACCTGCCGCCATATATCAGGGTCTCGCTCTGGACGGCCATTCCAACGGAGTGAATAACATACGGGCTATCGCCAGCCTGATAGCGCTGACAGGCAACATCGATGTAGAGGGAGGGAACATCTTCATTACTCCCTATCCTTTATGGCATTCCCTGGAGCTGCCGGAAGTAACCGGTGAGGTGCCAGGCTATTCCTCCCGCATGCTCCCCCTGTTTTCGGAAATAGTAGACACCCAGGGGCCAACGAACTGCGAATGCTCGGCCATACCTCTTGCCGAGACGATTCTCAGCGGGAAGCCATACCCTGTGAAAGCAATGATTGTCCAAGGAAGCAACCCCATGACCACCTGGCCCAATTCAAGCAAACTAGAAAGAGCTATGGCGGAACTGGAAATCGTGGTGGCGCTGGACATTTTTCATACGGATACCACGTCCCTCGCCCACTATGTGCTGCCGGCGGCAAGCTTCCTGGAGCAGGCGAGGCTGGCAATGTATTATCCTTATCTGAACCTGGTCACATACAGAAACAGAGCCATTGAACCTCTCGGGGAATGCATCTCAGATGTCATGTTCTGGGTGGAGCTCGGAAAAAGGATGGGATACGGGAAGTATTTCCCCTGGACAAGCGAGGAGGAAGTGCTGGAGTTGGTGCTGAAGAAAGCGGGATGCTCTGCCCGGGACCTCCAGGGGACCAACCCCCGGGGCATGTTCCTGATGGAGAAGAACGCCTCCAGAAGATATGAGAGGGACGGATTCAACACTCCGACGCGTAAAGTGGAATTTTACTCGGAGAAGCTTGCCAGACTTGGACAGGAGGCGCTTCCCACCTATCATGAGCCGGTGGAAGGGCCGGTAAGCACTCCCGGGCTTTATAAGAAATACCCGTTGATCGCAGGCACCGGGGCCCGCGTAGTGCAGTACTTTCATTCCCAGCAGCGCAACATCGCGGCTCTCAGGAAGGGCTGCCCCGACCCGCTGGCAGAGATAGAAAAGAAGGCCGCGGTCAGTCTGGGAATAAAAGATGGGGACTGGGTAATCATAGAATCTCCCAGGGGCAGCGTCAAAATGAAGGCAAAGCTGAATCCGGACATGTTTCCAGATACGGTGTGGATGCCCCACGGGTGGAGCGGCGAACACAACGCCAACCTCCTTACGGACGATATGGCGCGGGACCCGATTTCAGGCAACTCCAATTATCGCTCCTTCCTGTGCCGGATAAGGAAGGCAGACCAGACTCAGTGATGCAAAGGACAACACTCTATTGAGAAGAAGTAAGACCAGGGTTTTAGCCAAAGTGCGGCCCGAACTTCTTAAGCTTGCCGCATACGTGCCAATCGAGCCGGTAGATGTACTGGGGCTTCGAGCTGGAATGAAGCCGGAAGAGATAATCAAGCTCGACGGCAATGAAAATCCCTATGGATGTTCGCTTGCAGTCCCACGCGCTCTCGCCAGCTATCCCTATTTCTGCATCTATCCCGACCCCTGGCAGAGAGAGGTGAGGGAAGCTCTGGCCACCTATACGGGCGCAAGCAGCGATAACATCGTTGCGGGAAGCGGAAGCGACGAACTGATTGACCTTGTCCTTCGCCTGTTTCTCAAAGATGGAGAGACGGTCATAAACTGCTCTCCAACCTTCGGCATGTATCCTTTCAACACAGAGCTCTGCGGAGGGGTCGTACTGGACATACCCCGCAAGGAAGATTTTTCGCTCGACCTGGAGCTGATCAAAAGCTCGATAGACAGAAAGACCAAGCTGATATTCCTGGCCTCTCCCAATAACCCCACGGGCAACCTGGTCCCGGAGTCTCAAATCAGGGAACTACTGGAAAAGGACATCGTCGTGGTTGTAGATGAAGCCTACCACGAATTCTGCGGGGTAACCGTGGCGCCGCTGGTCATGGAGTATGAGAACCTCATAGTCCTCAGGACCTTCAGCAAATGGGCCGGCCTGGCGGGTCTCAGGGCTGGATACGGGATCATGGACGCGGACGTGGCAAGGCTCCTGCTTAAGATAAAGCCTCCCTATAATCTCAATGCCGCCGCGCAGGTAGGGATTCTCGTGACCATGGAGAACAGGAAAGACCTCGGGCTGGCCGTAGAAAGAATCAACAGGGAACGCGAACGCCTTTTTGGACTTCTGGGCAGTCTCCCTTTTCTCAGGCCCTTTCCCTCGGTGGCTAACTTCATCCTGTGCCAGCTGACACGGGGCAATGCCAAGGAGGTAAACGCCAAACTTCAGGAAAGAGGTATATTTCTGCGGTATTTCGATATGCCGCGGCTGCAAAATTACCTGCGGATCACTGTCGGGACTCCCGACCAGGACGACAAGGTCATTAAGGCGCTGAAGGAAATAATGCGCGAAGCCGGCCACTAATATCAGGTGCGTTAAAGGACGATAAATAATGAGAAAAGCTGTGGTTAAAAGAGAGACCGCCGAGACGGTGGTCCAGGCAGAATTGAACCTGGACGGCACCGGACAATTCGACACAAGGACAGGGCTGCGAACACTGGACCACCTCATCGCCCAGATAGCCCGACACGGCATTTTTGATATCAAGGTGTCGGCCACGGGCAGCGACCAGCATCATGTCGTGGAAGACGTGGCAATCACCTTCGGCAAAGCCTTGAATGAGGCTTTGGGAGAGAAAAGAGGCATTGTGAGGATGTCCAGCGTCCTTGTCCCGATGGATGAAGCACTTTCCCGCGTCGTGCTGGACATAAGCGGGAGGGGATACGCCCAGGTCGATATCAAGTTCACGGGCGAATCAGTCGGCGAGCTGCAGACTGACATGGTGAGGCATTTCCTGGAGACCCTGGCTATCGAGGCAAAGGTAACTCTTCACGCGACCACGTTATACGGGAGAAATGACCATCACATCGCGGAGTCCATGTTCAAGGCACTGGGCAGGGCCCTTGACGCCGCCACCAGGATAGACCCGCGCATAGCGAACAGAGTGCCCAGCACCAAAGATGTGCTGGAAAAGTAGCTTCCGTGCCGGCCAAACAAGGTCCCTCCACAAATAACGTGGGACCTGAATACTATATGTTCCTGTTACCAGTAAGAATATGGTACGCCTGCTTGTATCTCTCCGAGGTCTGCCGGACGATTTCGGGGGGGAGCATGGGCGCCGGTGGTTTCTGGTCCCATCCGCCGGACGTCAGCCAGTCGCGGACGGGCTGCTTGTCCAGGCTGGGCTGCGTCTTGCCCGGCTGATATTTTTCCTTGAACCAGAAACGGCTGGAGTCGGGCGTCAGGAGCTCGTCTATCAGGTGCAACTTTCCGTCGATAATGCCAAACTCCATCTTAGTGTCGGCTATAATTATTCCCCTGCTCAGGGCATAATCCCGGGCGAACACATAGACAGCGATGCTCTTTGCCCGCAGCTCCCCCGCCAGCGATGCACCTACCTTGTTTTCCATCTGCTCAAAGGTCAGCGGCATATCATGGCCTTCCTCTTCCTTGGTTGTGGGGGTGAAAATCGGCTCAGGAAGCATCTGGCTCTCCACCATCCCGTCCGGGTATTTCTTACCCTGGATACCCCCGCTCTTTCGATATTCCTCCCAGGCAGATCCGGATATATACCCCCTGACCACACATTCGACTGCAATCCGCCCGGCTTTCCTGACCAGCATGGAACGTCCCAGCATTTCTTCAGGAAATTGGGCCCTGAGAAGAGAAGGAGAGAGACTCAGGTCCTTCCTTTCAAGCAAGACGGAACGCATATGATTTGGAACGATAGAAGCCGTTTTTTGAAACCAGAATCCTGAAAGCTGGCTCAACACCTTGCCTTTGTCCGGGATGCCGCAGGGCAGGATTACGTCAAAGGCGGATATCCTGTCCGTAGCGACCATGAGTATCATGTCTCCGAGGTCATAGTTATCTCTGACTTTGCCGCGCCTCAGCAGCGGAAAAGGCAACTTGGTTTCCAATACTATAGTCATGAATTAGGTATCCCTCATCCTAGCCCTCTCCCTAAAGGGAGAGGGAACACTTTTTCCTGAAAGGGGCTACGCCCCTTTTCATCCCTGGCAGTCTATTTGCAGCTATTTCCCGATATTCTCCATCACCAGACTCTTCTCAGCTTTTTCACGCCAGTCGAACCTTGAGAACACGGTGTTTATGTGCCTGGTGAAATAGCCATAATCGAAGATTGCCTGCAGCTCTTTCGCGGTCAGCCTTGACGACACTTCGCTATCCTTTTCCAGAAGCGACAGAAAAGCTATCTTCTCTTTCCATGCCTTCATGGCATTTCGCTGCACTATCTTGTAGGCCGCCTGCCGGCTCAGCCCCTTTTCTATCAACGCGATAAGCACCCTCTGGGAGAAGACAAGCCCCCGCGTGAGTTCCAGGTTTTCCCTCATGCGTTCCGGATGCACCTTCAATCCCTTCATAATGCCGGTAAAGATATGCAGCATATAGTCGAGAGCGAGGCAGGAATCGGGCAGGATTATCCTCTCCGTCGAAGAATGGCTGATATCTCTTTCATGCCACAGAGCCACGTTCTCCAGGGCGGTAACGCAATGTCCCCTGATCAGTCTGGAGAGGCCGCACACCCTCTCGCTCAACTCCGGGTTCTTCTTATGAGGCATGGCAGAAGAGCCGGTCTGGCCCTCTTCAAAAGGCTCCTCCGCCTCCAGGACCTCCGTGCGCTGCAGGCCCCTAACTTCCATGGCAAACTTCTCAAGCGAACTGCCTATCATAGCCAGAGTGCTAACGAACTGAGCATGGCGGTCTCTCTGGAGTATCTGGCTGGATACCCTGGCGGGAGTCAACCCCAGCTTTTCGCACGCCACCTTCTCCACATCCGGAGGAACAGTGGCATAAGTGCCGACGGCACCCGAGATCTTTCCTACGGCAATATTGATCTCAGCCTGCTCCAGCCTGACAGCGTTTCGCCTCATCTCCTCAACCCAGATGGCCAGCTTCAAACCGAAAGTGACCGGTTCGGCATGGACGCCGTGGGTCCTCCCTGCCATAATAGTGTCCTTGAATTCCACAGCCCGCTTTGCCAGCACGTCAATCAACGCGGCCAAGTCTTTCTTCAGAATACGGCTGGCATCAACAAGCTGAAGGCTCAAAGCGGTATCCATAACGTCGGAAGAAGTAAGTCCCAGATGAACAAAACGGCTGGCCGGCCCTACTTTCTCAGCCACGGCGTTAAGAAATGCAGTCACGTCGTGGTGAGTTACTATTAGATTCTCCTCAATCCGCCTCATGTCGAAGCCGGCATGAAGAATGGTCTGCATATCAGCCGGCGGAATGGCGCCGAGCCTGGCCCAGCCCTCGCATGCGGCTATCTCCACCTTCAGCCATCTTCCGAACTTAGCCTCCTCGGTCCAGATGGCCTTCATCTCGGGAAGGGAATAACGGTCAATCACCTTGAATCAAATCCAAATATCAAAGCACAAATTCCAAATAAATCTCACCGGCCAAACTTGCAACAGACCTGCCGTCCGGATTACGCCATTTGTTAGTGCCGTTTCAGGACTCTGCAAGCTTCCGAATGTACCTTTCCAGATTTGCCCGGGTTCTTTCATCCTGTATGGCAAGTATTCTTGCCGCAAGAAGGGCGGCATTCTTAGCGCCGCCTATGGCCACGCACGCGACGGGTACCCCTGAAGGCATCTGAACGATAGAGTGAAGCGCGTCCACGCCCTTTAGCTCGCTGGTGGCCAGCGGAACACCTATTATCGGCAGGCTCGTGAGGCTGGCGAGAAAACCGGGAAGCGCCGCTGCGCCTCCGGCACCGGCTATAATCACTTTAATACCTCTTTCCCGAGCCTTGACGGCATATTCCCTCGCCCTGTCCGGATTGCGGTGGGCGGATATGACAGAGACCTCATATTCAATACCTAGCTCTCTGAGCATCTCCTGCGCGGGCTCCATCAGAGGCAGGTCTGACTTGCTTCCCATTACGATTCCGACTACAGCCATCCTAACCCTTTGCTATTTGTAATAAACCCAGATTGGAAAATAAGGGGCGCGTTTATTATAACCCGACCTGATGCTCTTTTACAGAGGAATTCTATCGAAAAAGTGCGATATCTTTGCGGCAGTAGCAGCCCCTGAAATTGATTCGGGACACATTTAAGTAAGCCTTTTTCCGGGCTTCGGCAAGGTTATCTCCAATAGCAGAAACGGTAAGAACACGACCTCCATCGGTAACAATAGCGCTTTTGTTTAACTTAGTTCCCGCATGAAATACTGCTATATCGGCATCTATGTTCTCCAGCCCGGATATAGGAAAGCCTGTAGCATATTCCCCCGGATATCCCTCCGATGCCAGAACCACTCCCACACAGGTGCTGTCACTCCACTCGATCCTTATCCTGTCGAGATTTCCGTCTATGACAGCCAGCATTATATCCACCAGGTCGGTCTTGAGGCGCGGCAGAATAACCTGGGTCTCCGGGTCTCCAAACCTCGCGTTGAATTCCAGCACCTTAGGTCCTTCCGCAGTTAACATCAGGCCCGCATAGAGGACACCCCTGTAGGGCTCTCCCATTTGCGCCATGCCCCGCACAACAGGCTTCAATACTCTTTCCAGCGACCATCTCACTAGGTCGTCTCCAAAGAAAGGCGGCGGGCTGTAGCTACCCATTCCCCCTGTATTGGGGCCCTTGTCACCATCGTAAATCCTCTTGTAGTCGCAGGCCGGCGGCATGGGAACGATATGTTCTCCGTCCGTAAAAGCAATAAGGCTCACCTCTTTTCCCGTGAGTCCCTCTTCTATCACCACCCTGTCGCCCGCCGACCCAAAAGCCCGATCAACAATGATGTTCTTCAAAGCCAGGAGGGCTTCACCCTCGGAGCCGGCGATAACCACACCCTTGCCCGCAGCCAGCCCGTCGGCCTTTATCGCAATTGGCCAACGCGAGGTATTCTTGACATAATCCGAGGCCACCTGGAAAGAGTCAAAGATACGTCCCCGGGCGCAAGGTATGCCAAATTTCTCCATGACATCTTTGGCGAATGCTTTGCTGGACTCCAGCCTGGCAGCCTTTCCGCCTGGTCCGAACACACGAAGACCCTTCTCCTGAAACAAGTCCACTACGCCATCCGCCAACGGGCCCTCGGGACCTACCACGGTAAGGTCTACACGCAGTTCCAGCGCCGCACGAAGCAATTCCGGAATATTGTTGGCCTTTAGCGGCAAGTTCTTGCCCAAGCTGGCCGTCCCTCCGTTGCCCGGAGCTATGAAGATTTCCGTTACTCTGGGGCTCCGGCATAGTTTCCAGACCAGAGCATGCTCGCGGCCCCCCCCACCGATCACCAGTACTCTCAATCTACTCCCACTCAATGGTAGAAGGCGGCTTGGAGGTCACATCGTAGACCACGCGGTTGACTCCCGGCACCTCGTTTACAATGCGATTAGAGATGCGGGCCAGAAGGTCATAAGGCAAGCGAGCCCAGTCCGCCGTCATGGCGTCTTCGCTGGTCACTGCCCTTATCGCAATAAGGTTTCCATAGGTGCGGAAATCGCCCATCACACCTACACTATGCACATCGGTGAGAACAGCGAAACTTTGCCAGAGTTGCCCGTAGAAGTTGGCCTTCTTGATTTCATGCATGACAATCCAATCGGCGCTGCGGAGCATTTCGAGCCGCTCCCTTGTTATCTCTCCGATGATGCGAATCGCCAGGCCCGGCCCCGGGAAAGGCTGCCGCCATATCATTTCTTCAGGAAGGCCCAGCTCAAGCCCTACCTGCCTCACTTCATCCTTGAAAAGCAAGCGCAACGGTTCAAGCAAGGTCAATCTCATCTTGCTGGGCAGGCCGCCGACGTTATGGTGGGTCTTTATCTTGGCCGAAACGCTGCTCGAAGGAGGAGCGCTTTCAATGACGTCAGGGTAAAGCGTACCCTGGGCCAGAAAATCCACATGTCCCATTTTGCTGGCCTCTTCTTCAAAAACACGAATAAAAGTCTCCCCGACTATCTTCCTTTTCTGTTCCGGGTCTATTACGCCTTTCAGCTTTTCCAGAAACCTGTCCGTAGCATCCACATAGACGATATTCATCTTGAGATTTTTCTTGAAGATATGCAGTGTACGGTCCGCCTCCTCCCTTCGAAGCAGACCGTTATTGACGAAGATACAGACAAGCTGGTCCCCTATGGCCCTGTGAATAATGGTCGCGACCACCGAGGAGTCCACGCCGCCAGACAGCGCACAAATGACCCGTCCGTCCTTCACCTGGTTTTTTATGCTGTCAATGCTCTGTGAGATGAAACTGCCCGTGGTCCAGTTTCCGGTGCAGCCGCACACATTGAAGAGGAAATTCCTGAGAATGGCTTTACCCTGAGGCGTGTGAGCTACTTCGGGATGGAACTGCAAGCCATAGATTCCCCTTTCATTGCCCATGACGGCTATGGGTGAATTCTCGCTGTATGCCAGCGAACGGAAGCCCGGCGGCATTTCAGCTATCATGTCCCCATGGCTCATCCACACGGTGAGCGGAGATTCCAGTCCCTTGAAAAGGGGTGAATCGGGCTGGCTCAGATGGAGGGTGGCGTGGCCGTATTCACGCTTCTGGCCGGGAACTACCTTGCCTCCCAGCTGGTGGCCTATGAGCTGCATTCCATAGCATATCCCCAGAACGGGCTTCCCGGTCTCGAAGATATATGGGTTGGGCATTGGGGCGCCTTCGTCATAGACGCTGGCGGGCCCGCCAGATAGAATGAACCCGCTGGGCTGAAGGGCCTTCAGACGTTCAACGGACACATCATGAGGCAGCAGTTCACAGTAGACCTGGCACTCCCTTACCCGTCTCGCGATAAGCATGCTGTACTGGGAACCAAAGTCCAGTATGGCTATCGTTTCCCGTTTAACAGGAAGCTCTGCAGGTATCTGGGGCTTCTCGCCCCTCTTTTCACGGGCAATCTCGAGGTAAGTGGCTACCTCAACATCCCCCGTGGCTTTTATCCGATGGCTGGTCTCTAAAGGTAGCTCCGTCCTCTCAGCATTATCCATAAAATTCCTTTTCCCACAATTTATCATTGTGTTATACTTTCGTCAAGATACCCTGTTGGGTTGATTTATCAACGACCCCACAACCTGATACATGACAAAAATCATCGAGGTTAAGAAACCTTCAGATATAGAGCATGCTGTGCAGGAAGCTGTTCTGGTACTCGCCAAAGGAGGACTGGTCGCCTTTCCAACCGACACGGTGTACGGTCTCGGGGCGCACCCTCTTATTGAAAGGGCCGTCAAGAAACTGTACGAGGTAAAGGGCAGGCCAGAAGAAAAGGCTCTTCCATTGCTTCTGGCGGACAACTCTCAGCTCGAGCTCGCCGCGAAGACTATTCCTGAGATCGCTCACCTCCTGGCAGAGCGCTTTTTTCCCGGAGCGCTAAGCCTGGTCCTCTTCAAGTCGGACGCAATTCCTGACTGGGTCACAGGGGGAGACGCCAAGGTGGCGCTGAGACTTCCGAACCACAGCGTCCCCAGGTCCCTTGCCCGTTCCCTGGGCTTCCCCATAATAGGCACCAGCGCGAATAGAAGCGGTCTCCCCCCGGCATGCGACGCGCACGAAGTTATAGAGCAGTTGGGGAGCGCGATTGACGTGCTGCTCGACGGCGGCCCCTGCCCCGGCGGAATTCCCTCAACGGTTCTGGACGTCACCGTGTCTCCCCCGCGAATTTTGCGTGAAGGAACGGTGAGTTCTCAGGATATTCAGCTAATATTGAACGGTAAACGATAGGGGATCCGCCTGTCCGACGTCAGGTCCGCCAGGGCAGATCGAAGAGCGGAGCGGTGGACCCCCTCAATAGAGAAATGCAGGAGAGAGGAATGATAGTTGGGCTGGGTTGCGACCACAGAGGTTACCCTCTGAAGAAAGAGATAATAGAGGAAATCAAGCTCCTGGGCCACGAAATCAGAGACTTCGGAGCTTTTGACGAGACGCCGGTCGACTATCCGGAGTACGCCCTCGAAGTTGCCAGAGCCGTCGCGCGGGGAGACTGCCATTGCGGCATCCTAATTTGTGGAACAGGCATAGGAGTGAGCGTTGCCGCCAATAAGGTCAGAGGGATAAGGGCAGCCAGGTGCCAGGACTGCTTCTCCGCGAAAATGGCCAGACAGCACAACGACGCCAATGTTCTTTGCCTCGGGGCGATGGTAACGGGTCCCGGCCTAACCCGGGAGGTGGTGCGGGCATACCTGGAGGCGAAGTTCGAAGGGGGACGCCACGCCAGGCGAATCGAGAAGATAGGGGCAGCCGAGTGCTCACCACAGTGAGGAGATTTTTCCTGTGCACCCGGTAGCTCTCGCGCTTTACTTCGTCATAGGGGGGCTGGTGGTGGCCCTAACCACATATTTTGGCAGCCAGGCCAAAGGGCTCATAGCAGCGTTTATAGCTTTTCTACCCAGCGTCACCATTCTGACCATCTCCACTATCTATTTACAGGGTGGACAGCAGGCAGCGTCATCGTATTTGAAAGGGATGATCGTACTGACGCCATCCTGGGTCCTCTACGTCGTAGCCACGTTATTCCTGTTGCCCAGATTGGGGTTAATCGCGGCATTGACCATAGGCGTAGCCGTATATCTGGGAGCTTCATTCCTGACGATAAAGCTCGTTTCATAATCTGACCTCAACGTAGTCCGGCATCTGACAAGCATTATCCGTGACCGTGCCCTGCGCCCCATTCCTGGATTCGCCACGCGTACCTTAACATAAGTTATCTCCTGTGCGGGCGCCCGACAATTGTCATACTTTCGCAACTTTTTTATGAGAGATTTTATAACAATTACATGTTTTTGTGCTAATCTCGGTAATAAGGCACCTTCAAAGTGCCCCTGGAAACGAAGTTGTTGAAGGAGAGGCATCGTGAAACACATCTATATTACAAAAGCGGGACAAGTCATGTCTTATGTACTAGCGATTACCCTATTAATAGGGATTCTTTTACCCCAGCCATTAGCGGAGGCACAGGCGCCTACGGTCCCTGCCAGCCCCACCAGCCTGGCAGCGACAGTAGCCGGTCCCACCCGGGTTGACCTCGTCTGGACAGACAACTCAACCGACGAGGCAGGCTTCCGTATAGAACGGTCCACAGACGGCATAACATATGCAACAGCCGGGGCCGTCGCGACCAACGCCTTCGCGTTCTCGGACACAACGGTAACAGCCAGCGCCACATACCAGTACAGAGTCAAGGCGTTCAACGCCGCGGGCGATTCCACGGCGTCAAATGTGATATCCATAACCGTGGCTATTCCCGGCGCGCCATCGGGGCTGTCTGCCTCCATAGTGAGCGCATCAAGGGTAGACCTCGCATGGACGGATAATTCGGCAAATGAGAATCTCTTCCGGATTGAGCGGTCCGCCGACCGGCTTAACTTCGCCTTAGTGGCAACTGCGGCGGCCGGCGCCACCACCTTCTCAGACACTACGGTTCTGGCAAGCAGCACCTATCAGTACAGGCTTAAGTCCTCCAATGGCGCCGGTGATTCAGCGCCTTCGAGTGCCGTAACCATAACAGTAGCCGCGCCCGGCGCGCCATCGGATTTATCCGCCACAGTGATGAGCGCGACACGCGTAGACCTCCTCTGGACGGACCAGTCCAACAACGAAGCCACTTTCCGAATAGAGCGCTCCCCGGATAATTTTGTCACCGCGCCATCTCTCACAGCCACGGTTGCGCTGAACCAGAGGATTTACAGCGACAATACTGTGATCGCAACCAATACCTATTACTATAGAGTCGTCGCGGTTAACCCCATTGGCGCTTCAGCTCCGTCCGCCACGGCATCGGCCAGAGTAACCGCAAACCTCCAGGTAGGCCCCATAGACCCCAGATCCATCTACCAGGGCAACCCGAATACAGGTTATCCGGGATACTACCAGGATGACCAGGGAACGCGCCTCGGGCTGCTCCCCATCACCGGGGATGGTATTAACGCCCCCACACAGATTTACGACAACGTTGTCGTGTCCAATCCTTATTCGGCATTCCTCGGCTTTGGCTCCGAGGCCTTCTACTACATCATGACAGCCGTTTTCAACACCAGCGCCGGCAGAGCGGTGGCCGTCTTCGGTATCGAGTCAGCTTTCGGACCCGGGGCAGCCACGCCCGGCCAGGAGATTGTCTTCCAGCGCTTCCGCCTGCGAGTAGACCTCGCCTCCCCCGGGACATACACATTCCAGCATCCCTGGGGCACCGAGACCTTCAACGTTACCGCGGCGGATATTGCCGCCAACGCTGGAGTCAAAGCAATCAACTTCACCCGTGATGTCGGATTAACACCGCGGGATTTCAACATTGCCGCAGGCGGCTATATCAACCGTTTCGTCCGCCAGTCGGCGCCTCCTCCGCCTGCCGGATGGATTGGCGATGGCGCCACTATCGGTACCGTAACCGGCAGCCCTACCGGCTTCAACGCGGTCAGGCTTACCGGTCCTGCGGGCGTAAACCTAGACGGGGCGGGCAACAACTTCATCCAGACTAACCTGCTCAGCGTGTCGGGCCGCATCCTTAATGTGGCACCTCCCGTACCCGACTTTACCACCAGCTTTAACCCGGCGGGCGGCGCAGCGCCCAACACAGTCACGTTTACCAATACCTCCACAGGCGGGGTTCCCGCCAGCTACGCGTGGAACTTTGGAGACGGCACCACCAGCACTCTTCAGAATCCCACAAAGACATATAATACCGCGGGAGACTACGTTGTCAGACTAACCGTGACGAATGCCGCGGGAACAGCCTCAACTTCCCAGACTATTACTATATATAGCCCCCCGGTGGCCAGCTTTACCAACAGCCTGCCGAATGGAATTCCGCCGGTAACTATCAACTTCACTGACACTTCCACAGGCAATCCCGCGAGCTGGGGATGGAGCTTTGGAGACGGCGGCACAAGCGCCCTCCAGAATCCCTCCCACATCTATGCCGCTTCGGGGAGCTACACTGTTACACTTGCAGTAGCCAATTCCGCCGGCACAGCCACCACTGCCAGGACGATAAATATTTCCGGCAACCTAACGGCCGGCTTTACCAAGACCATTACTCCGGCTAACGGAATCGCCCCGGTCACGGTGGCATTCACCAATACCTCTACAGGTACTATCGCGACCCAGTCGTGGGACTTCGGCGACGGCTCCACCAGTACCCTTCAGAATGCCACACATGGTTACACCACAGCAGGGAACTATACTGTTGTTCTGACGGTGACCGACGCCGCGGGCTCGGCGGGCACGTCTCAGACCGTGAGCGTTTACGCTACCCCGGCGGCGAGTTTCACCAAAAGCGCAGCCACCGGAGTTCCTCCTCTAACGGTCACCTTTACAGATACTTCCACAGGCAACCCAACAAGCTGGCTATGGGATTTCGGCGACGGCACCACCAGCGCATTGAGGAACCCTTCAAAGACGTACAGTATCGCCCAGAACTATACCGTCACCCTGACTGCCACCAATGTCGCGGGAAGCTCTTCAACATCACAGGTGGTGATGGTTTCCGCAGTCTTCGCGGCGCCGGTCACCCTGTCCCTGCAGATGGGACCCATCGACCCCAGGTCCATCTACCAGGGCAACCCGAACACAGGCTTCCCCAGCTATTACCAGGACGACCAGGGAACGCGCCTGGGGCTTCTTCCCCTGACCGCGGGTCAGATATTCGATGCGCCTAACCCTGCGAATCCGTATTCCGTGCTCCTCGGGTTCGGTAGCGAGGCCTTCTACTACCTTGTCACGGCCAATTTCAACACCAGGTCCGGCGGCGTTCAAGTTGTCATGGGAATCGAGGCGGCCTTCGGTGTAGGAGCGGCCGCGCCGGGTGATGAGATGACATTCACACGGCTTCGCCTCAGAGCGAGAGTCCCGGTCGCGGGAACCTATACCTTACAGCACCCCTGGGGCACACAGACTTTCACCGCCACAGAGGCCGAAGTCCTCGCTGGTGGAATTAACGATACCAGGGATACCGGAGCGGTGCGGGATTTCCTCGTAGCCGCCGGCGGCCCCATAACCCGCTTCGTGCGCCAGACCATTCCACCCCCGCCCGCAGGATGGGTCGGCGATGGAATAAACAGGAATGTGGTAACCGGCAGCCCCACCGGCTTCAACGCCATGAAGCTCACTGGCCCAGCCGGCAGCAATCTTGACGGAGCCGGTAATGATTTCGTCCAGACCGACCGGTTAAGCGTGTCCGGACGCTTGTTCACCGCGCTTACCCCAAGTTTTACCAAGATCATCAGCCCCGCCAATGGCGTAGCACCGACCACAGTGGCATTCACCGGCAGCGCGACGGGCGGCGTGCCCGCGAGCTGGCTGTGGGACTTCGGCGACGGCACCACTGCCGCCGGTCAGAATGCTACAAAGGCTTACACTACTGCGGGGAACTACACCGTCACGCTGTCGGTAACGGATGGTGTGGGCACCGTTTCCACGTCACAGACGGTGAGCATTTACAGCCCGCCTGTTGCCAGCTTCGCCAAAACTCCAGCCAGCGGTTTCGCGCCCCTGAGCGTCAATTTTACGGACACCTCCACAGGCAACCCCGCAAGCTGGCTGTGGGACTTCGGCGACGCCACAACCAGTACTCTACAGAACCCGACCAAGCTTTACACGGCATCGGGGACCTACACCATTAACCTGACGGTAACGAATCCGGCGGGGCCGCCCTCCACCGCCACCCAGGCGTTAACTGTCAGCGGAATAGCGGCAATCCCGGCTGCTCCGACTGCTCTCACAGCGACCATCATAAGCCCAACCCAAATTGACCTGGCATGGACCGATAACGCCATTAACGAGAGCGGTTTCATCATCGAGCGGTCCGCCAACGGGGCTGCCTTCGTCCCGCTTGGTACAGTCAACGCAAATATCATCACGTTTAGCGATAACCTTGCCAAGACAGGTGACATCTACTCTTACCGCGTCACTGCAACTAACGCATCAGGGAATTCACTGCCATCCAATCTGGCTCAAATAACCATGTCGGCTCCTCTCGCGCCGACCGGCTTAGGCGCAGTTCCGACTGCCTTCAATCAGGTCAACCTTACCTGGGTTGACAACGCCAACAGTGAGACCGGCTTCCGTATCGAACGCTCTACTGACGGCGTCACTTTTACGCTGGCAGGCACGGCCGCCGCTAATGCAACGGCCTTCCCCGATACAACAGTGTCAGGAGGCACGGCGTATTTCTACCGCATAAGAGCCATCAACGTCCTCGGCGTTTCCGCTTTCGCGGGACCGGTCACCGTTACCACGCCCGCAGCACCCCCAGATCCTGGAGCAGGCGGCGGAGGAGGAGGCGGCGTTGGTGTAGCACCCGGACAGCCAACTACTGCAGTGGTGGATGTGAATGCCGCGGGCATTGTACAGGCCCCTGCCACATTGACGGCACCTTCCGCAAATGCAGTTCTGAACATTCCGCAGGGCACGCGACTACTCGGGAGAACAGGGAACCCCATCGCGTCCCTCACTGTGGGACCGCTCGCCGTGACGCCGCCCAGTGCGCCGCCCAGGAATACAGTGGTCCTTGCCCTCGATTTTGGTCCAGATGGCGCGACTTTCAATCCTCCGCTCTCCTTGACAATGACTTATAACCCTGCGACTCTTCCGCCGGGGGTCCGCGAGAACAAGCTGTCTATTGCCTATTGGGATGGGGGCAACTGGATCAAGCTGAATAGCACCGTCAATTCAGTCACGAAGACCATTACCGCACAGATAAGCCACTTCACGAACATCGGCGTTCTGGCCGAAGAAGACGAGGTGGTCCAGCCTCAGCCGGCGCCGTCCCCGACACCGTCCCCGACTCCGGCTCCTTCGCCAGCTGCAACCCCGAAGGCCACGCAGGAGCCAACTCCAGCTCCGACACCCGCGCCAGCCCGCACACCTGAACCGGAGCGCGTCCGGACCCCTGAGCCCCACACACCAGAACCGGAGCGCACCCCGAGTCCCACCTCAACTCCCGAGCCTGCTCCGGCTCTTCCGGTCCAGCAACCCGCAGCCCCAGCTGCGGTGCCTGAGCCAACTCCAACAACAGTATCTGCTCCCGCTCCGGCGGCAATGATTGTGCCGCCCGCGGCGCCGGGCGGACCGGTCAGCGTAGCGGAGCCGCAGAACGCGACTACAGTTACGCTCCCCGACAATACCGCGGTTACACTCCCCGCGGGGAGCATGTCCGCCGTGGTACAGGTCGAGGCGCACGCGGTGGCGCCCGCAAACATGCCTTCGAAACCCGAGGGAACTGTGCTCAAGGGAATTGACATAAACATATTCACAGCCCAAGGGAGCCCGACCGAAGCCACCTTGAACAAGCCGATGACGGTGGAGTTCCCCCTGACTGACGACGACCTGGCATTGATCAAGGCGAATCCCAATAACGTGCAAGTACAGGTCCTCGACGAGAGCCAGGGCAAATGGATCCCGGTCAGGTCCGATATAGACCTCGCCTCCAGAGTCGTCACCGCATATCTGGAGAGGCCGGCCCCGGTGGCACTGGTGGTATCCGGTACCCCGGCAGGAGCACAGGGGATGATGTTCAGGGTGATAGGTCTGATCGCCGCCGGATTGGCCGCAGCGATTCTCCTCATACTCATGAGCAGGCGCAGGTCCAGGCAGAAAGCCCGCCAGTAAAAACAGTATTGATACAGGATGAAACACGTTATGGCCGCACCATCCCGCGAGGGTGCGGCCATAACGTCGCCGCCGGGTCTGATGTCCACCAAGGTATTTGTCATATTTTTGCAACTTTTTGGCGCGGTTTTTTATGACAATTATATGTTTTCGCGGTATCCTGAAATACAGGACGTTGTATGAATGATATGACAGAATGCATTTAGTTAGCGGTCTTCCTAATCCAACGCCACACCAGAAAGGAGGTCACAATGAGTCTTAACTACGGGTCACAACTGAACTAGCGCCAGATCAACGAGTTAACAAGAAGGAGAGTAAAAGATGAGTCGTTTAATACCAGGCCGCATAGCAGCGGCGTTTTTAATACTGATCGTGATTACAGCCGGATTCGCCGCGGCATGCACGAAGGAAAAGCCAGCGCCCCCACCCGCACCTATTACCCAGCCGGCAAAGCCTGAGACAATAGTTCCCCCACCACCGGCTCCTGTTCAGCCTGTCAAACCAGAAACGATAGTACCCCCACCACCCACACCGGCTCAGCCCGCCAAACCAGCGCCGGTCCAGGAACGGCCGGTACCTGTGCTGCCTCCGCAGACAGAACTGCTGCTGGTTGTTCGTGCTTTCTACCTTGAGGTCAATGGCCCCACAGACCGAAGCATGGTAAGGGACAGCTCTGTCAAGGTCGAGGGAGGCACGTTACCCGGCTCAATCGTTACGGTTAACGGCCAGATAGCAGCCCTTGATGGCAGAGGAAGATTTTCGGTTCCGATACAACTGGAAGAAGGGCCAAATTCCATCGAGATTATTGCCAGTGACGTCAGAGGTACCCAGCGGTCCCAGGTCATTTCAATAATCCGGCTCCCTTCGTAGGCATTCATATGAGAATATTAATTCACTGGCTCGATACACCATTAAAAGGAGGCAGCAATGTCGGTTCTAACTAATAATGTAATCAGGAAGCTTGGCGCTCTGGCCATGGTAGCCATCCTTCTTCTCACTGTTCCAGGTATCGGAGTATATCCTGCGATGGCGCAGGCGCAGGACGACAGCGTCAAAGGCATCTTCGGCGAGGTGGTCGCCAAGGACGATAATTCACTTACTATCAAGAGCAAAGACGGCGAAAAAGAGACCACCGTAAAGCTAAAAGTAGATAACAGCACTCAAATCAGGCTGCCGGGGGCCGATAACCCGGGTTCCATCGCAGATGTGACCGTGGGCAGCCGTGTGGCTGTTCTCGCGAAAGGGAACGACCCCGCCATGACGGCGCTAAAAGTCATGCCAATCGCGGCCGAACCCCGAAGGGAACACCGGACCATGACGGTAATTGATGCCAAAGGTAATATCATAGTCGCGATGGACGACAAGGGGCAGCAGGTGGAGGTTGAGGTGCAGCTTCAGCCAGGCATACAGCCCGGCAACATGAAGGGGAACATTGTTACCTTTGTTGGTACTCCAGGTGACAAACCGAATTCATTCAAAGCCCAGCTGATGGTCAGTTGCGACGATGTGGTGAGGGAGCTGGGAGCTCAAGTTCAAAAGCTTGAAACGGAAGCAAAGGCCGAACTGGACAACGGCGTGAAGCTGCAAAGACAGCAAGCGCTGGAGCAGGCACGCATCATCATGGAAGATAACATGCAAAGGCATCTGGACCGCATCTCCGAGGTCATTGCCCTTGTGCCGGATGACAACGCCAAATCCGCCCTGAGAAACGTTCTGAACGATACTCTGAGAAGGCACGAGGACGAACGCTCCAAAGTGGGACGCTCCTCGGTACACGAGAACGAGCTGGAGCTGCGTCACCAGGGCGCCGTGGATGACATCGGTAAAATAGACGACAAGAACGCTATCACCATCAAATCACAGGGCGGCGGGAAGGTGACGCTCAAGCTGGACGACAACCCACAAATCCGCAAGGGAAAAGGCCAAGGGTCGCTGAGCGACATCGCAAAGGGAGCCTCCGTCACTGTGAAAGTGGATGACAGGACCGGCCTGGTAAAAGAAGTCCGCATCGAGAACGAGGCCGAGATCAAGGGCACTGTCCAGAACTTCGACAAGACAACCGGAAGTCTTACCGTGGCACTCCCTGACGGTTCCACGCAGACCGTAAAAGTTGCGGCGGGAGCCGTTCTGGACGTTCAGGGTCAGGCAGACCCTCTTTCGGGGCTCAAGCCTGGCGCCATGGTGGAAGTGAAGTCTAATACCGAGACGATGGAGGCAAACCGCGTCGAGGTCAAGACGCGGGACCAGGCAAAAGGAGCCATCAAAGATATCAATGCCGCTGCGGGGACAGCGACAATTGTTACGCCGGCCGGCGTTGAAATCAAGATAAAGCTGGACGACACTACAAGAGTCAGCGTAAAAGGCCTGCTGATGGGCGCCCAGGCGCTGCAGCCCGGCAGAGAGGTTGAAATCGAATTCGAGCCCGGGTCGGGAAAAGCCATCAGAGTGACAGACCGTTCCGGAAGGTCGGGAAGCGACCGCGGCCCTTCATTCGCCGAGGTCTCCCGAAAATCGGGAGGACGGTTTGAGAGCGAGGTAGCCGGAACCGTCAAGAATGTAGAGCTGGCAACAGCGCCAGCGACGGCAGCCACGAGCTCCTCAGGCTCGAACGGTTCCCGCGGAGGAACTTCCTCAGCCGGAGGCGCAGATGACAGAGGCGGACGGGCTGCTGAGACCGGAGAAGACAAAGGCGCCACGAGAACTCCAGGAACCACAGGCGCCCCGGGAGCTACCAGCACCCCATCAGCCAACAGTTCCCCGGGAGCCGGGATACTGAACTTCTTCCTGAAAATCATGGGCGTGGGGACCGCTACAGCCCAGACCGCGAGTACTCCTGCCGCAACAGGCACTCCAAAACCCGCCAGTTCCCCTGACGATAAAGGCAGCCGCGCCACCGAGACTGGCGATGACAGAGGGGGAAGCAGCAGGGGTGGCAACGTAGGTAGCAGCAGCGGTGGAGGAAGCGGAAGCTCCACAAGCGGCAGCAGTGGGAGCAGCGGAGGCGGAAGCGGCTTCGCCGGCAAACTGGCAATAATCATGGGGAATGGAGACACTCTGAACCTGATAATCACCCCGAACACAAGAATAGAAACCCAGAAGGGCGCTCTGGTGAACGGAGCGATGGTACAGGTGAGATTTAACTCCGCCACAATGGAAGCCAACCGCGTCGAAGTTAATCCGCAAGCAAAGCCCGAGGGAGAAGTGTTCGGAGCCGTGAACAGTCTGGACGCGGCTCTGGCAGCGTCGGCGGCAAAGCTAGCGGTTACACCGGGGTCTTCGACAAGCTCGCCTGGAGCTACGTCGTCACCCGCCGGACTGGATGACAGAGGCGGACGGGCCGCTGAGGCCGGCGACGACAGAGGCGCTACGAGAACTCCAGGAACCACAGGCGCCCCTGGAGCTACCAGCGCCCCGACAGCCACAAGCTCCCCGGGAGCGGGCATATTGAACTTCTTCCTGAAAATCATGGGCGTGGGAACCGCCACGGCCCAGACTACGACTACTCCCGCCGCTACGGGGACTCCAAAACCGGCGAGTTCGCCTGACGACAGAGGAGGCCGAGCTGCTGAGGCAGGTGATGACAGGGGCGGCAGCCGGAGCAGCAGCGCCAGCGGCGGCGCCAGCACCAGCAGCAGCTCTGAAAGCGGCGGCAGCGGCCTGAGCGGCAAACTGTCCGTGATACTGGGCAACGGAGATATCATGAACCTGATGGCCGTGCCAGGTACCAGGATAAACACGGAGAAGGGCGCCTTGCAGGTCGGAGCCATGGTGCAGGTCAAGTTCAGCACCACCACCATGGAAGCGACCGTGGTCAAGGTTAATCCCGAGGTCGCACCAGATGAGCCGACCGGCACTACGATGAGAGGGAAAGTGAGCGTCCTGAACATGGTGCTCAAGGATATGATGGTAACTCCGACCACGGGAGATCCAATGACCTTCTTCCTCAAGCCGACCAGCATCATCAATACAGAACACGGCCCGCTTCAGGTAGGAGCGAACGTAGAAGTGAAATTCAAGCCCGAAACACTGGAAGTTATCCGCATTGAGGTAAATCCCAGCGCCGTGGTGGTACCTGGCGTCGTCGGACCATCCGGGAGCCCCGATGACAAAGGTGGACGTGCCTCTGAGGTGGGCGATGACAGAGGCGGAGACAGGGGCGGCGGTGGCGGTGACAGCGGAAGCAGTGGCGGCAGTGGCGGCGGTGGTGGCAGCGGTAGCGGCAAGTAATATCGAATGATCAGCGGGGCCGGTATCTTACAAAACTCCACCGGCCCCGCAGCACGGTGAAGTGAACTTAAAGGTCAGCCGTGAACAGCACACAGTATGTTGGGGTCCCGATGCAATACTCGACAAGGAGGCTTGGGGTGCTGAAAAGGATTTCTCTATCCACTATTGCAGCATTGTTCATTGTGGTGACATTTCTCTGGGTATCCGGGAGCGCGTACGCTCTGCCGGGAAAGTTTGAGCCGCCATCCGCTCGCGTCCACGCCGCGGTGGGGAATCTTAGCCCAGCGGCAGTACGGGCGGCGGCAGCAACAGCCGGGCTGACCAGCCTGGCGACCATTGGAGTCCCCCAGGTCAACAACATAGGTGACTTCCTTAATCCCGGCCCCGGAGCCAAGAGCATGGCGATTGTGCTGGGCAAGGCGCTTTTCTGGGACATGCAGGTCGGTAGTGACGGGCAGTCCTGCGCTTCCTGCCATTTTGCCGCCGGCGCAGACAACAGGACCAAAAACCAGTGGAATCCGGGCCTCAGAGCGGTGCCACCGGATGTCACTTTCGGCAACTCTGCCGTAACGGGCAGCGCCGGGTATCCTCAGTTCGGTCCTAACTACGATGTTGATAAAGACGACTTTCCGGCTCACCAGGTATCGGACCCTGAAGCAGATGACTATAACCATCGCGTAATCGTGCGTGATACCAATGATATTGCCTCCTCACAGGGCGTCTTCAAGGCGATTTTCACAGGGACCGTCGCGGGGCAGCTAAAGGACGCGGGTACTGCCACGGCCGACGCAGTCTTCCATGTAGGCGATGTCAATGTGCGACGCGTTGAGCCGCGCAATACGCCTACCGTAATCAATGCAGTGTTTAACTTCGACAACTTCTGGGACGGGAGAGCGCGGAACCAGTTCAACGGCGTAAACCCCTTCGGCCCCCTGGACCCAAACGCCACTATTCTGGTCAACAACTCCAGCCTGTCACAAGTCCAGGTCAGCATCCCAAACTCCAGCCTGGCTTCCCAGGCGGTGGGTCCACCTTTGAGTCCGGATGAGATGTCGTTCATAGGGCGTACCTTCCCCGACATAGGCAGGAAGATGCTATCGGCCCGTCCCCTGGCTTTCCAGAAGGTACTTATCAACGACAGCGCCCTCGGTCCCTTCTCCAGGGACAACCAGGGACTGAACGGGCTGACATTCGCCTCATACGGTTACCTGGTCAGCACCGTATTCCAACCCAAATACTGGGATTCCGACAAGATCATAACCTTTAATCCGGATGGGAGCCGTGTGATCAACAATCCAGGTACCGTCACCGCCGGATATACCCAGATGGAAGCCAACTTCAGTCTCTTTTTCGGTCTCGCGGTCCAGGCATACGAGTCCACGCTGATATCGGACAGGACACGCTTCGACCTTTTCATGGAAGGGGACGATGTAGCCCTTGACCAGGACGAGATGGCGGGTCTCCTCACCTTTATCAACAACGGCGGCCGCGCGGCTGACCCTCTTTTTGCCGGTATAGGACAGGGTTCCTGCACGAGCTGCCACAAGAGCACTTTGTTCAGCGATGCCACTTTCACAGGCCAGGGAATAGACGGACAAATCGAGTTGGCGATAGCACCAGTGCTGGTTGACGGCAAGCTTAAGCTGGGCACCGAGCTGATATTGCTGGATAACGGCTATTACAATATCGGCGTACGCCCCACAAATGAAGACCTGGGACGGGGCGGATCAGAGCTGGGCAAACCGTTATCCGCAAGCAGGCAGACCCTGGCAGGTTATCCCTTCGCTCCCCGGCTGCCTCCGGCTGCACCACAGAACCCCAGGGTTATGGTTGATGGAGCCTTCAAGGTGCCAGGCCTGCGCAACGTCGAACTGACCGGCCCGTACTTCCATAACGGAGGCCAGGTCACGCTCAGACAGGTGATAGATTTCTACCGCCGCAACGGCGACTTTGGCGATGGGAATATCGCCAACCTGGACGGCCCCATGGCTTCCGTTGATATCAGACCGCCCGATCTCATGGGGCGCGATGTAGACGAGGACCGTCTCGTGAAGTTTCTCCTGACGCTGACCGATGAGCGGATACGGAACGATGTAGCGCCGTTCGACCACCCGCAGCTTTCCGTTCCCAACGGCCATCCGGGAGACAAAAACGCCATCACCCAGTTCGACCTAGTCAACGGAGTGAAGCAGGCCAAAGATATCCTGCTTGAGGTTCCTGCCGTGGGCCGTGAAGGCAGACAGGCCGCAGGTCTCGCTCCATGGAGAGGGTTCCTGAACACGGGGGCTATTCAGGGCGCCAGAATTTACCTTCGCCCCGGATGGAATACCCTCTCGGCGCCGATCAGACTCCATTCATCTATGGACACCTGGGGCGAGTTCGTAAACTATGCCAGTTTGGGTTTTCAGGTGGCCTACTCATGGAACGGCGCCACCTTCCAGGTGGCCACCGCCGGCTACGTTCTGGAACCGCTCGATGCGATCCTGGTAAATATGAACAGACCCGCTTTTGTAGAAATCATCCCTTACGAGGGAATCTCTGGACCGTCCGCCAAAACATTGACCGCCGGCTGGAACCTGGTGGGGTCAGCCTTCCTGCAAACGGAGATGCCGGTAAAGGATGCCCTGGTATCCGCCTTCTTCGTCCCTAACCTCGTCCCCAGCACGGCCCCTCCCTGGGGATACAGCCAGGTGGTCAGCCCCACCGCCAATGCCTTCGAGTGGACGTACGTGCGGGATGCTCCGGTCATCCCCAACATGCGGGTTGGCGAGGGTTACTGGATAGACATGGTTAACGGAGGCGGCAGGTTGAATGGCTTCACATCAACTCCATTGCAATTTCCACGGTAACTTCCAAACATGAGATAGCACACGTGAACCGAAGAACTATCACCACCGCGCTAGTGCTGATACTGGCCATCGCGTTCCTGGCACCGATTGTAGCTAGTGCCCAGTCGCCATCCGCGCCGCATGCCTTCTATGGCACGGTGAAAATAAACAATGTTGACGCGCCGGCAGGTACAACTGTGGAAGCCAGAGTGGCCGGAGTATGGAAGGACGCGTCCAATCCCGTTGTCACTACCCGGCCAGGTATATATGGCGATGCAGACCCCATGTTAACCCGGCTCCTGGTCCAGGGCAATGCTAACGCCGGAGTTTTCATCGCCGACGGTGCCGTCATAGAGTTCTTCGTTAACGGCGTGAGGGCTAATGAGACAGCGGTCTGGCAATCGGGGAAAACGTACGCTCTCAACCTGACGGTCGGGGCTCCTCCGGCACCCATCCCGACTCCCTCACCGATCCCTCCCACTGTGGTAACGGAAAACACCACTGGCATTGCCACCAACTCAGCAACCCTCAACGGCACTCTTTCCACCCCGGGCACGGCGGCGCCGGTAGACGTCTCCTTCGAGTGGGGAACCGCCCAAGGGGGGCCTTATACCGGCTCAACCCCGGCGCAGGCGAAAACAGCGCCCGGCACGTTCAGCGCCGGCATCTCAGGTCTCAATCCGGGTACCACCCATTTCTTCAGAGCCAGGGCGAGCGGAACACACGGGATAAGCTTCGGGAGCGAAAAGAGCTTCGTGACGCAGGCGGCTCCAGTTAGTACGCCGACACCGACGCCTGTTCCAACCGCGGCGCCTCCGTCCGGAGGAGGCGGTGGGGGTGGAGGTGGCGGAGGTAACGTGGGGGCTCCGGCGACTACTGAGCCGACACCGACGCCAACGGCTACTCCCATACCGACGCCATCTCCTGCTCCCGGGCCAACGCCAGCGCCTACGCCCGTCCCAGCCCTGCCGGTTTCAGCGCCCGTGGTGACACCTGGGCCACCGCCCACCGCACCTCTACCGGCCCCACCTGTTCCAACCCCACCTCCGGCTTCTATCCCATTGCCGGCACCCCTTCCGGAAGCGGCGCAGCCCCCTCCCACAGCCCCCCCGGCGCCTGCGGCTATCCCCATTCGACCACCAGGGGAACGTACCACTGAAGGAAGCCCCTTAATACCGCCGAAACAGCAAATACATCCGGGGGCAGTCGTAGTCATGGCGACGCCGGATAAGGAGTCGGTAATACGGCTTCCCGGCTCTCAGGCGAGGGTTACGGTGCCCCCCCTGGCACTATCTGAAACAGTACAGTATGTAGCCCGTACCGTGCCTGCGGCAGAGCTCCCCCAATCACCAGAGGGCGCAGTGAGACGAGTGATGGAGGTCAAGCTATACAACTCACAGGGGGAACCGATGGGAACAACAAACACAAACGCGCCAGTAACCGTTGAGATGGCCCTATCCGACGAGGATATCGCTCTCATAGGCAGGAACCCTGAAAACGCCGCGATATACTACATGCCTGAGGGAGTGAAAGAGTGGGAAAAGCTAGAGACGTCAGTGGACATGAAGAGCCGCGTCGTCAGAGCGCAGGTGGACCATTTCTCGTTCTTCGCCCTGATAATCCAGGCCGCCCCGAGCGGTCCGGGGACCAGGCTCTGGCTGGTAGTATTCGGCGGACTCGCTGTTCTGCTGCTGGTCATAGTTTTTGCAGTACTGCCCTACCAGAATAGACACAGGGGACGCTGGACCTCCCGCTGACCTCTTTAGTTGATTCCTGCCTTTACATACTACGGGCAGTTTCCATAAGTCCCAAATTGTCATAACTTTGTAACTTTTCGCCTGCGTATTTTATAACAATTTTATTCTTTCACGGTATTCTCAATTCAGGATCAGGACTTATTGTTGAGAAAGGGGGTAGATTCCATATGAGCCGTTCAATCTGCGCACGCGCCTCGATAGTCGCGCTAATGGCAGCAGCTATTATCGCCATCTTCGCGCCCTCTTGTACAAGGGAAACACCCCCATCGCCAACCCCCTCCGCGGCTCCTCTGGTGACCGCAGCCGTCACGCCAAGACCCGCGCCTCTCACTCCTGCCCCCATCCGGTCAGCCATTCCGGCTGTACCGGTTCCAATCACGCCCGCTCCACGGCCCGGTCAGCCTGTAAGACCGCAGGAGCCGGAGCTGCTACTGGTTGTACGGGCCTTCTTCCTCGAAATCAATTCTCCTTCCGACAACAGCATGATGAGGAACAGTTCGGTCAAAGTCGAGGGAGGTACCCTGCCGGGCTCAGTAGTAACTCTGAATGGACGGATAGTAGTCGTGGATAGCAGAGGGAGATTCTCAGTCCCGGTTCAGCTTGAGGAAGGGCCGAACTCAATTGAAATAATCGCGAGCGACTTCCTGGGCAATCAGCGCTCTCAGGTAATTACGGTGATTCGCCTTCCTTCGTAAAAGAATCGGCACGCATTAGAGATTCATGCAAGTAAGTTCAATCAACCAACCAGGGAGGTAGGGTTAATGGAGATAGAGTTAACAACGCGCAGGCTGGCACGAAGGCTATTTTACATCTTCACCCTGCTATCACTGCTGGCACCCTACATCGCACCCCTGGTTCCTATCGCTGACGCGAGTGTCCCAGTTGCGACTCCTGCAGACAACCTTAGGGACGATGTGAGCAAGACTATCCACAATCACTCCTGGCAAGAGCATTTGAAAGCCCTGGGCATCGACGCCGACACTTACGGCAGCGATCCCAACAGCCCTTCTGCGCCTCAAGGCGGCGTAAGCATGCCTTTCGATGGAGCGCCCCTCCTGGCTCCGGTATCCGATGCGGCTCTTTCAAGGGCTCCATCTGCCCTGCCGGTGGTACCTCCAGAAAGGACAAAGACCTTCAATATCTCATCGGTAAACGTTCGCATTACCATCAACCGTTTTGGCGACAACATTCCTGACGGATTCATGTATGTCCTCGATGAGAACATCACGGCAATGAGAGAAGAAGAGGCCAGAAGGATGCCTTCTCTCGGCCTGCGGGACGACCTGATTCAGCCGCTGGTCATCAGGGCGAACGTGGGCGATATGGTGGTAATCAACTTCACCAACCGCCTGGCCGCAGGAAGGGCGAGCATGAACGTAAGCGGGCTGGAATTCGATGTTGACTCTCACGGCTCGCACGTCGGCATGAACCCGGATTCTCTGGTGGACCCGGGACAGACCACCACCTACCGCTGGATCGTCACGGACAAGCCGACCATGGAAGGTTCTTATGTCTTTACCAGCATGGGTGACCGCCGCACGCAGCAGTCGCTGGGACTCTTCGGCGTGCTCAACGTTGAGCCCAGGGGCTCCACATATCTCAACCCCATCAACGGGCAGCCCCTGAAGAGCGGCTGGGACGCAATAATAGTGGACCCAAACGGCAAGGACTTCCGTGAAGATACGATCATCTACCACGAGTTCGGAGATGAGACGTTTACGATCAGGGACAAGAACGGGACCGGACTACCAGTAAACGATTTCATCGGCACCTACCGGCCCGGCTCCAGGGCGATAAACTATCGCTCAGAACCTTTCTTCCGCCGCCAGGAACTGCTGGAAACCACCCTGGGACACCACGACGAGTCCCAGAGCTACGGTTCCTACATGTTCGGCGACCCGGCTACCACAATTCCCCGGGGCTATATTGGCGACCCTACCAAGAGACGGATAGTTAACGGAGGCTCGGAACGCTTCCACATGGAACACCTGCACGGCGGCTCCGACCGCTGGCGCTTCGACCCCTTTGCGGAGCCCGACCAGTGGGGACTCCCTTTCGACAAGAATCCACCGATGTCCCAGTCTCTGTCTCAACGTCTTGACGTGCAGTCAGTCGGCCCGGGTGAGGCTTATACCGCCGCCGTTGAAGGGGCAGCCGGAGGACTGCAAGGGGGCGCGGGTGAATTCCTGTTCCACTGCCATTTCTGTCAGCATTACATAGGCGGTATGTGGGGCTTCTGGCGTGTATTCGACACACTGCAGACGACACAGACTATGCTAGCCGGTGACAGACCGCTGGCTGAACTGCCAGACCGCGTTGGTACAACACCAATGGGCGTAGATTCGAGAGCCCTGATAGGCAAGAATCTGCCGGGCGGACGCACTCTGGTTGACGGCCCGACAGCAACCACCACCAGGAACATAGATGAATGGATGCGCACGGTTCTGCCGCCCCAGGGCGATCCCGGACCTCTGGCAGCCTATGATGCGTCAGTATGGGACTGGACCCGGCAAAGTACCTCCACCGGCTGGCTGTACCTCGGTGAGCCGGAAGCTTCGGCCTCCTGGGTAAACTACACCTCACCCGCCCCGGGCGTGAGGCCAGCCATTTTGTTTAACCCCAACAACATGCGTCCGGCATTCCCCCTGCTGCGGCCCCATCTGGGCAAACGACCGCCGTTCGCTCCAAACCGAAGCGGGTCACCATGGCTCGGTGAGCCCACAGTGCAATCGGGGCCGGAGCGCGGCATGCCGGACGCAGACCATCCAGATTCTCTGATACCTTCGGGAGCCAGGCGTATTCAATACACGGTCGTGGCCCTGCCCATGCCGATAACCTTCAATGCAAAGTTTAATATGACGGACCCCGCTGGGGCGCTCCAGGTGCTGGACGAGGACAGAGATGACATCCTCGCCGGAATCAAGCCAAAGGAGCAGCTTACTATCCGTGCCAATGTAGGCGACGGGGTAGATGTGACCTACTACAGCGAAGAAACCGATGCGGCTTTCTTTGGTTTTGCCAAGACCAACATTCACATCCATTTCGTACAGTTCGATACCCAGGCGTCGGACGGAGTGATTTCAGGGTTGTCATATGACCAGAGCGTAAGGCCATATAAGACCGAGGGCGCCGCCGGGGTCGGCATCAGGCTGACCGCCAATGCCACGGCAGGCTCCAATACCATCACCGTAGATAACAACGGCTCCACCCTCAAAGTAAACGCCTTCATTGGCATAGGATTCGGAGTGGCTGCCAATCAGCCCAACGGATTCGAATTCGCCCAGATCGTATCAAGGAACGGAAACGTACTTACGCTGGACCGACAGTTGCAGAAAGACCATCCGACCGGCCAGTTTGTCGGCGCCGAGTTCGTGCGATACCAGTGGTATGCCGACGTAGAGGAAGGCACCACTTTTTTCCATGACCACGTATTTGGCATAGGCGGCTTCGGCAAAGCGCTGACCGGTGCGCTTATCGTCGAGCCGAGGGATTCCGTCTGGCTCGACCCCGTATCCGGCGCGCCAAAACGTTCGGGAACAAGGGTTGATATCATCACCAACCGCCAGGCAGCTCCCGGGATACCGGTGCAACCCTTCCGCGAATTCGTCCTGCACCAGATGGGAGCTATTACTGCCCTGGACGGAAAAGGTGAGTCCAGAGGCCAGCCAGGCGGATTCAACATGAAGCAGGAACCCATCACTAAAGGAAGGCTCACGGTCGATCTGGACCCTTCCCTGGTGTTCTCATCCGTTCGGCACGGCGACCCCGAGACTCCCTTACTGCGCGCCTACGTAGGTGACCTGGCAGTGGTACGGTTGATAAGCAGCTCCGGCCATGACATGCACAGCTTCCATCTGGCAGGCCACCGGTTCCGCATGGAACGCTTCGATTCCAGGGAAGCGCCCAAAGATAGCATATCGTCAGGCATCGCGGAGCGCTTCGATTTGTTCTTCAGCGTTGGCGGGCTGGCCGGCGCGAGCGGCGACTACATCTATATGAACGCCATGGAGGAGAAGCTGCTCGATGGCTCCTGGGGCATCCTGCGGGCATATGACACGCTGCAACCTGATTTGCAGCCTCTGCGTTTGCCCACTCCTCCCAGCGGACCGGGCTTCCCGCGAAACACCGTAACCGGAGGCAGGCCACCTGCTGCTAACGATACGGGGGCAATAATAGCGGCGGGCACGCCAATTCGCGAGTTTAACGTTGTAGCAGTGACGGCCGCGCTTCAATTCAGTAGCACTCTCAGTATCCCCAATGGCCTGGCTTATGTTCTGGCAGAGGATAAGGCCGCGATAACAGCCGGTACAAGGCCGCTTGAGCCGCTCGTGATACGGGCCAATGTGGGAGAAGCTGTCAAAATCAACTTCAGGAATGAACTGCCGACGCAGCGCGCCTCATTCCACATATCTCAGTTGACCAAGATAACGGATTCGATGGGCTCGGCTTTTGGCTTTAATAATGACTCCACTGTGGCGCCAGGAGCAACCACCACCTACTGGTACATGATTGACCCCAGGTTTGAAATATCCCGCTCCATGGCAATCACCGACTACGGCGACCCAGCCAACGGACCCATGTCGGGACTTTACGGGGCTTTCATCGTTACACCTGCCGGCTCCACCTTCCATGACCCGAGAACAGGAGCGCCGGTTAACTCCGGAGCGATTGTAGACGTACGCAACCCCATGATTGCCGGAGGCGGGTACAGAGACGTAGCTCTTATCTTCCAGGATGACGACCCGGTCATGAGCCGGGATGTGATGCCATATCGCAAAGATGTCACCGGTATCCGGGGCATCAACTACAAAGCAGAGCCATTTGCCGAAAGGTTGCTGGCGGATTCAGCCATCTCCCGTGTATTCAAGACTGAACCCGCCCACGGCGACCCCAGGACCCCAATCATCCAGGCCACAAATGGCGATACAGTGCGTCTGCATATCCTGGGCGGCGCCGGACAGCACGCTCATGTCTTCGGCGTCGAGGGGCATTCCATGCCTTTCGACGTCAACCGGGATACCCTTATGAAACTACCGTCCCGCCAATTCGGCGCCATGAACGTATTCGACACCGAGCTGGCGTTCGGAGCCGGTGGCTCTATATGCGCGACGGGAGATTACCTCTACAGCGACCGGCGCAATCCCTTCCTGGAGGCAGGATTGTGGGGTATCTTGAGAGTAAACGCCCCAGAGCAGGCGGCAGTCCTACCCATGGAGCAAGACCTTGCTCCGGGCTGGAACCTGATATCACGGCACGTAGCGCCGACCACCTCCGCCGCCGCGACCTTCCTGTCATCCATCTCAGGCAAATTCGACAAAGTAGCCATGCCTGACCCGGCTGCTACAGGCGCCTGGCTGACCTTCACTCCGGGCGCAGGCAACAATAGCCTGGCCAGCCTGGACCAAACCAGAGGATTCTGGATACGCATGTCAACTGCGGCTTTCCTTGCACCAGAGGGAACACTGCCTGCCGTGACAGATATACAGCTAAAGAAAGGCTGGAACCTGGTTGGCTGGCCATCATTGAAGACACTACCGGTAGGCCAGGCGTTGGCCTCCATATCCGGAAAATACGCCCGGGTATACGGGTATGATTCCGTAGATACAGCCAATCCCTGGAAAGTATTCGATCCCGCAGCGCCAGCATGGGCCAATGACCTTACATCCATCAAGCCTCTCAAGGGTTACTGGATCCTCATGAACGTTGATGCGACCCTGAGAGTAAACCCGTGATGGCTGAATGGATGAGAGAGGTTAAGAGGAGAATAGCATGGAAAACCTGAATTTGCGGCGGGCAGTCCTGTTGACTCTGTCGGTGCTTCTGGCCGTCGCATGGCTCACTCCCGCATTTGCGGCGCCTCCCATGCCGAACAGCTTCTTCGGCACGGTCAGGCAGGCTCCGAACGGGGCCTTTGTGCCTCCGGGAACAGCAGTTATGGCGGCGGCCGGCACCCTAACTGTTGGACAGACTGCTACAATCATCGCTCCCGACGGCAGTACCGTCTACCAGATGGATATCACAGGTGACGACCCCGACACTGCTCAAAAGGAGGGCGCCTCTCCGGGAGACAGGATATCCTTCACAATCGGCGGCACGCCCGCTGTACAGACTGCGACTTTCCAAAGCGGTAGCAATACTCAGCTTAATCTCGAAAAGCAGCCGCCCGCTCCTGCTCCACCCCCGGTCTCCGGTGGGGATGGCGGCGGAGGTGATGGAGGTTCTGCCGGGAGCGGTGGAGGTGGCGTTGTCACAGCTGCCGTGCCAACACCAGCGCCTACTCCGGCGCCGACACCGGCTCCAACTCCGGCGCACGTTCATACACCTGCCCCTACCCCGTTGTCGGCTACACCTGTTCCGACACCCGCGGTGACACCCACTCCGACGCCGGCGCCTACGCCCGTTCCGTCACCTACCCCAACCCCACCTCCTGCGGCAACTCCAGCCCCACTACCCCCATCACCAACCCCGGCACCTGTGGTTAAAGCAATACCACCGGCACAAGAACGGCCGCCCGCCGGGGCCAGCATAGTGCCACCGAGGCAGATAATCCCGGGGACCACAATAGTCACGGCAGCTCCCGACAGGGAGGCCGTATTGAGGCTTCCAGATGTGCAGGCCAGAGTCGTTATTCCCCCGCTATCCCTGTCTGAGACGGTCCAATACGCGGCCCGGGCAGTCCGCGCCGCTGACCTGCCATCTCCACCTAAGGGTATCTTAAGAAGAGCAATAGAGGTCAAGTTATTCGATTCGCAAGGGGAACTCATGGGGCCGACCAACACCAACTCCGAGATAACCGTCGAGATGACCCTTTCCAACGAGGACATAGCCATTATTGGGAAGAAACCGGAAAACGCTTCCATTTACTCCATGCGGGAAGGTGGGAAAGAGTGGGTGAAGCTTAATACGACAGTTGACCTGCAGGCACGTGTTGCCAGGACGCAGGTAAACCATTTCTCGTTCTTCGCCCTGGTAATCGAGTCCGCCCCGGCCGGCCAGGGGACCGGAATATGGCTTGCGCTATTTGGCGGACTGGCCATCCTCTTGCTGGTCATCATCTTCGCCGTTCCGCCCTTAATGAAGAACCGCAAGGTTGGAAAAGCAGGCAGATAGATACGTGGGAGAAGACGTACCGCCTTACGAACAATAGCAGCCCGGGGACTGGAGAAGTCGAGGTCAATTTCCAGGTGGAGGAAGATATGAAGATAGATAGACGCAGGTTCATCAGATACGCTATCCTGGGTACAGCGGGCGCGGCAGCGGCCGGCCTGGGAGTTAAGGGCATGGTCGACATGCTGGCTCCCGACAAAGCGGCCCAGGGTCCCTCCGATAAGAGAACGCCTCTCAAGGCGCGGCCCGCGGCGAGCGTCCCTCCCGCCAGAACCACCTACAGGTTCGCCATTACCGAGGCGCTCGTTGAGATGGTGGACCACACACCGGTTTATCACTGGGCGTTCGAGGACCTCGATGATCCCAGAGGCATGCCCCGAATGCCGGGACCCCTCATATCAGGCATTACCGGAAACGACATTAACCTGTCTATCACCAATACCCTGCCCGACGTACACGGGTTCATCATACCCGGCATCGCGGGCACTCCCGGCAACGGCATACAGATAGAGCCCGGCAGGACTCAAACCATGAGCTTCCCTGCCCCGGAGGCGGGCAGCTACATGTATTTCGACCCATTCAACGCTCCGGTGAACCGCGTACTTGGACTGCACGGCCCGATGGTTGTCCTTCCAGCCTCAGGCAATACCCCCTACAGCGACCCGACTCCCACCGTTCAGAAATTATTCGACGACCTTGGGACCGCCGCACATTTCCCCGGTGAACCCTGGATTCCCGAGCACAGCCGCATCTGGCTATTCCATTCCATAGACCCCCGCTTCAACGCCATGGCGGAGAGGGGGGAGAAAATAGACGCCACACGGTTCACAGACGAGTTCTTGCCCCGCTACTTCACCATCAACGGTGAATCCGGGGCCTACGCTTCGCATAACCATAATACTGTCCCCCACGGCAGAATCGGACAGCCGCACCTGATACGAATAATGAACACGGGCATGAATGCAGATTCGCCCCACATACATGGAAACCATGTTTACCTGCTTGCCAAAAGACTTCCCTCCGGAGTTCTCCACGTTCAGGAGAATGTCGTGCTGGTGGACACCTTCACCGACGAAGTTTCCCAGTGCATGGACTGGCTGCTGCCGTTCATACGTCCGCCGGATATTCCGGGTGACGAGAATATTCCCCTGCGGCGGCTAATTCCTACCGAACTTTCTCTTACCCTTGGAGGTGTCGGCCAGTCCCCACTGGCGTATCCAATGCACGGGCATAACGAGCAATCTCAGAGCGCCGCGGGCGGGAATTACCCGCAGGGTATGGTCACGGGCTGGGAAATCACCGGTGATGTCGACGGTGTTGATTTCCCGCGCTCGAACCCTGAAGAAAAGGGCGGACCGCCCGAGATGCATTAGGAGGATAGAAGATGACATTACGAAACATACCGCTACGACAAGTCGGCCCCAATGAGTTGCCCGTGTTTCAGAAACACGTATGCCCGCCCACATTCTCAGGAGAGGCCATTGACCCGGTGACTCCGACCAGTCACATCGCCCGCAATCTCGCGGTGAACATGGACCTCGAGCTGCGCGACGGCACGAAGATACCAATGTGGATACTGGAGGACCCGGAGGACCTTGTGGGCGGCCAGGTTTTTCCATCCAAGACGATCAGAACAGTTGAGGGGGACATCGTGCACGCCAGAGTCGGCGCAAAGCTAAACACCCATACTATCCACTGGCACGGCATCGAGCCCACATCCATGAACGACGGCGTAGGCAAACACTCCTTCGAGATTTCAGGCAACTTCGTTTACCAGTTCGCCACCAACCAGGCCGGCACTTTCCTGTATCACTGCCACAAGAACACCGCGTTGCACTTCGAGATGGGACTGTACGGGGCCTTCATAGTTTGCCCGAAGAAACCTGATACCATGGAAGCCCGGGACGTGCCTGATGCGCCATATCCCCCGGGAGGCCCCGGCTACGTCAAGGCATTCAACCCACCGACTCACTGCGTTAAATACGACGTAGAAGCATTGTGGGTCCCCGATGACATTGACACCCGCTGGCATCAGCTGGGGCACGATGCCTCTATGCCAAAATGCAACCCCGACAATCCCGCTGCCGCCGAGAACTTCACGAAGGACGGCATCCTGAACGACTTCCGTCCGGACGTCTTCGTGCTTTCAGGGGAGGCCAAAAGAATGGATGACAATACCCTATTCGAGAAGGCAGCAATCAAATGCAAAGTCGGTCAAACGGTATTACTCCGCTTCATCAGCGCCACTTACACCATCAATGAGATACGGATTGGCCTGCCGATACAATTCATCGCTCAAGACGGATATCCGCTGGGCGTCCCCCCCCGCGGACAGTACTCACATCCTGTAGACCGGGCCGCGGGAGAGCCAATCCGCATCACGGCCGCGATGCGCGGAGACTGCTTGATCCGCCCAACAATGGCGGGCCGGTTCCCCTGCACCGTTGACTATTTTCACTGGATAACCGGCAAGAAGCTGTACACTGCCAAAACTTTCATTGAGGTAGAGTAATATGGGGCGAAACAGTTCCACCCATCGCGGGGTTACTTCGGGGGCCACCCGCGCTGCTGAAGAGCTGCGGGGCCGGCCAGCGGAACGAAACCACAAAATGCTGGTTTCGGAGAGTTTTGTTAATGCTATTCTGGAGCAGGCTGCCGATCGATAATCTGCTTGAGATGTCGAGACGTCAGGCAAGTCGGATAGGGGTCCCGGCCGAGTACATAGATATCGCCAAAGTAACGAAGGACGCGGCGGAGAAAGTAAGCGAGCTATTGCCTTCCCACCAGTACTCAATTGATTTTCCTCCGCTTCCGCCGGTTGCGGCAGACCCGGTCCACATGGAAAGAATACTCTACAATCTGATACACAATGCCGCCAAATTCTCCCTTGAGGGCAGCCCAATTGCGATCTTCGCTGACCTGAAGGGGGCATCTCTGGTCATCGGCGTTAGAGACAAAGGCCAGGGCATATTCCCTGAAGACCACGAAAGGCTCTTTGACCGTTTCGGAAGGGCGGGAGCGGCTCCAGACTGTCCCGGGGGGTTGGGGCTGGGGCTGGTGACGTGCAAGACTCTGGTGGAAGCTCACGCCGGAAACATCTGGGTGGAATCCGAGCCGTGTGAAGGCTCCACTTTCTTCTTCACCATACCCCTGCGCGACAGCAAGGCGCAGTCCATCCTGTAGCTCGGTCCGCCTGACCTCCTACAAGCGTATATCAAGGTCATCTCCCACGCGGTGAGTTATTTTTCCTTGACTTTCCAGCTATGTTGTGATATTTTTTACATAATATTTTGGGTTGAAATACGAATCCGTTATTCCTGAACCTGTCGAAGGAGTGTCGTTGCTTCCCTTATCCGCCAATAGGCGGATTTTTTGCCTTTATGAAGGATAAATAATGCGAAGCGATGCAATAAAAAAAGGGCTGGAAAGAGCGCCGCACCGCTCTCTGCTATATGCCTTGGGGTTGTCCTCCAAGGACCTGGAGAAGCCGCTGATTGGCATTGTAAACAGCTTTAGCGACATAGTTCCGGGGCATAAGCACCTGCGTACCCTCAGTCAGGAAGTGAAAGAGGGTGTATCCGCCATGGGAGGAATCCCCTTTGAGACCAACACCATAGCTGTGTGCGATGGGCTTGCCATGAACCATCCGGGTATGAAGTACAGCCTTCCCAGCAGAGACCTTATCGCGGACTCTGTCGAGATAATAGCGCAGGCGCACGGTTTCGATGCTCTGGTCTTCATGCCGTCTTGCGATAAGGTTATTCCGGGTATGTTGATGGCAGCCGCCCGCCTCAATCTGCCTTCCATATTCGTGAGTGGCGGTCCCATGCTGGCGGGAAAGTATCAGTCAAAAAACGTTGACCTGAGCACAGTTTTCACCGCCGTTGGCAAGGTGGCGGCGGGAGAGATGACCGAGGAAGAGCTTTCGGTTCTGGAAACACAGGCCTGCCCGGGCGTGGGAAGCTGCGCCGGAATGTTCACGGCCAACACCATGAACTGCCTGACGGAAGCCCTGGGTATGGCTTTGCCGGGAAACGGCACCATCCCGGCCTCTTCCGGGAGAAGGCTTGCCCTGGCCAGGCAGACCGGAGAGGCAATTATGGGCATCTGGAAAGCCAACCTCACCGTGAACAAGATTATCAATGAAAAAGCGCTTCACAACGCCTACGTCGTGGATATGGCACTGGGAGGCAGCTCCAATTCGGTGCTGCATTTGACGGCGCTGGCTCGCGAAGCCGGCGCAGATTTCCCCCTGTCCAGAATAAACGAAATCAGCGATAGGACACCACATCTGTGCTCCATGAGTCCCGCGGGACCTCACCATTTGGAGGACCTGGACAGGGCCGGCGGAATACCCGCCGTAATGAAGGAGTTGCAGAGTTTGCTAAACCTGGAGGCAAAAACCGTAGCGTTGAACACCCTGCGTGAGGTGCTGAGGAACGCCTCCGTGAAAGACCGAGAGGTCATAAGGCCGCTGTCAAATCCCCTTTCTTCAAAAGGCGGCATAGCTATCCTTTTTGGAAATTTGGCCCCTGAAGGCGCGGTAGTAAAAAGGTCGGCCGTCAGCCCCGTAATGATGAAGTACGCGGGAAAAGCCCGTGTCTTTGATTCCGAGGATAGCGCGACGAAGGTCATCATGGAAGGTAAGATCAAGCCGGGAGATGTTGTTGTAATCAGATACGAGGGCCCTCGCGGCGGTCCGGGTATGCGGGAAATGCTGACTCCAACTTCGGTGCTCACCGGCATGGGAATGGCGGACAAAGTAGCTCTCATTACCGACGGGCGTTTTTCCGGGGCGACCCAGGGGGCTTCCATAGGGCATGTTTCGCCCGAGGCTGCCAGCGGAGGACCGATCGCTGCTGTGAGAGAAGGGGACGTAATAGAAATAGATATACCCGGCTATTCTCTGAAGGTGAAACTCTCGCAGAAGGAAATAAGCAAAAGGCTTGCCGGTCTGCCGCCTTTCGAGCCGCGGGTAAAACACGGATATCTGGAAAGATACAGCCGCAATGTGACTTCAGCCAGCCAGGGCGCAGTAGTGGTGTCGGGCCGCTAGCTCGACTCACGTGAGAGGTTTGTAAATGAAACTAAAAGGTGCACAGATACTGTGTGAAAGCTTAGTCAAAGAGGGAGTGGACGTCATCTTTGGCTTCCCTGGCGGTTCCGTATTGCCCTTGTATGACACTTTCCCGGAATATCCCCAGCTTAGGCATATACTCGTCCGTCATGAACAAGGAGCGGCCCATGCCGCTGACGGATACGCCAGAGCGACCGGCGGCAAGGTCGGCGTTTGCATAGCCACCTCAGGCCCGGGCGCTACCAATCTGGTCACAGGAATTGCCTCGGCATATCTTGACTCTTCGCCAATGGTGGCCATTACTGGACAGGTGGCCAGGCCATTCATAGGCAAAGATGCCTTCCAGGAAGTCGATATCACGGGCATCACTCTTCCCATAACAAAACACAATTACCTTGTGATGAGCGCGGAGGAACTGGCGAGGACCGTAAAGGAGGCCTTCTACATTGCCCGCACCGGTCGCCCCGGACCCGTCCTGCTAGATATACCCAGAGACGTGTTTACCGAAGAGGCTAACTATGTCTATCCGCAGAAGGTCCATCTCCCGGCATACAGGCCTACTCTTCGCGGTCACCCCCAGCAGATTCAGCGTGCCGCCAAGGCCATCAATTCTGCCAACCAGCCACTCATTATCGCGGGAAGAGGAGTCATTATCTCCGGAGCTTCCAGCGAACTGACCGAGCTTGCCGAAAAGGGCCAGATACCTGTTACCACCACACTCCTCGGTATCGGATCGTTCCCTGAAAGCCACAAGTTGAGCTTCGGAATGCTAGGAATGCACGGTATGGCTTATGCAAACATGGCTGTCAGCAACTCAGACCTGATTATCGCCATAGGAATGCGCTTTGACGACAGGGCCACCGCCAAAGTGAGCGATTTCGCACCAAAGGCAAAGATAATACATATTGACCTTGACCCCGCGGAGATCGGGAAAAACGTAAGGGTGGATGTTCCCATCGTGGGCGACGTCAAGAGTGTATTAAAGGAGCTTAATAAACTGGTGCAGCCTCAGGACCGTCATGAATGGGTCCGCATCATAGAGAAATGGAGAGATGAGCATCCTTCTACGACGGTGAGGGAGAGCAGCAGCCTCCTGCCTCAATACGTCATCAGGAAGATTTATGAGGTAACCGGGGGAAACGCGATCATTGTGACCGGCGTGGGCCAGCACCAGATGTGGTCGGCACAACACTTCTGGTATGACAAGCCCAACACTTTCATTTCCTCAGGTGGACTCGGTACAATGGGATTCGAACTGCCGGCCGCTATGGGAGCCAAAGTGGGAAAGCCAGAGGAGACCGTCTGGTGCATCGCCGGAGACGGGGGCATTCAGATGACGATACAAGAGCTGGCCACCATAGTCCAGGAAGATATTCCTGTGAAGATAGCGATATTGAACAACGGCTATCTCGGCATGGTCAGACAGTGGCAGGAGCTTTTCTATAACCGCCGCTATGTGGCCACTCCCCTTACCAGCCCCGATTTTGTCAAGATAGCCGAAGCATATGGTCTGCCGGGCAGGAGAGTTAGGCAGAAGCTGGAGGTTGTCCCGACTCTTGAGGAGGCCATGTCCTACAAAGGGCCGTTCCTTATTGACTTCATGGTCGAGCCGGAGGAAAATGTATACCCTATGGTGCCACCGGGGGCTTCTCTGGCAGAGATAATAGAAATCAAGAAGAAAGATGTCTACGCTCCAACGCAGGAGGAGACTCTCGAGGTAAGCAACATATAGATATGTCTGAACCAAAACACCTATTAACCGCACTGGTCTCAAATAAGCCCGGTGTGTTGAACAGGATTGCCAGCCTGTTCAGGAGAAGAGGCTTCAACATAGAGAGCCTGGCCGTGGGGCACAGCGAGGACCCCGATTCATCGCGCCTGACCATTGTAGTGGCCGGGGCTGATACGATGGTCGAACAGGTGAGGAAACAGCTGGCAAAACTCATCGATGTGATAAGGGTTGTAGATATAACCGCGGAGAGCCATCTCTCCAGAGAACTGGCTTTGATAAAAGTAGAGGCTACTGCTACTACCAGAGGTGAAATAGTACAAATTGTAGACATATTCCGGGCGAACATTATCGATGTGGGCACGGAATCCCTGACTATAGAAGTCACGGGCGATGGAGATAAACTGGATTCTCTGATTGAGCTCTTGCGAGGCTTCAATATCAAGGAAATCTCCCGCTCAGGGCTACTTGCTATGACCAGAGGCGGCATCGCGCCGGTGCCCGTGGACGGCAGCGGTCAGGAAGCACAGCCATCCAAAATACGTCCGAGGAGTTCTAATTATGCCTAAGATTTACTACGAGAAAGATGCAGATCCGAAGGTTTTAGAGGGAAAAACAATTGGAATTATAGGCTATGGCAGCCAGGGGCACGCGCACGCTCAGAACCTGCAGGACAGCGGATACAAGGTGATTGTAGGACTGTATAAGGGCTCCAAGAGCTGGCGCAGAGCTGAGAAGGACGGGCTCAGGGTAGAACAGGTGGAAGAACTGGTACCCGAAGCGGATGTTCTCGTCATGCTGGCTCCGGATGTCGCCCAGCGCCAGATTTACTATCAGGCCATGTCCAAAGACATGAAAAAGGGCAAGACCCTTATGTTTTCCCACGGATTCAATATTCATTACGGGCAGATTGTTCCCCCTGACAACATAGATGTCAGCATGATAGCGCCCAAATGCCCGGGCCACATGCTGCGGCGGCTCTACACCGAAGGATCCGGGCCTCCTGCCCTGGTCGCCGTTCATCAGAACGCTTCGGGCAAGGCGAAAGAAGTAGCCCTTTCTTACGCGAGGGGCATCGGGTGCGCCAGGGCCGGTGTACTGGAGACTACTTTCGCGGAAGAGACGGAGACAGACCTTTTCGGCGAACAAGCCGTTCTCTGCGGCGGCGCCAGCGCACTCATCAAAGCCGGATTCGACACCCTCGTGAAAGCCGGATACCAGCCAGAGGTAGCCTACTTTGAGTGCCTCCACGAGTTGAAACTGATCGTGGACCTGATATACAACGGCGGTCTCGGCTACATGAGGTACTCCATCAGCGACACTGCTGAATACGGCGATTATTCGAGAGGCCCCCGTGTCATCAATAGCAAGGTAAGAGAAGAGATGCAACACATTTTGGAAGAAATTCAAACAGGGACCTTCGCCAAAGAATGGATTCTTGAAAATCAGGCGGGAAGGCCTGGTTTTAACCTCCTTAGAAAGAAGGAGTCCGAGCTCCAGATAGAAGACGTCGGCCGCAAACTCAGGGCCATGATGCCATGGCTGACAGGGCCCAAGGAGTAGTCCGAAGCCCAGAAGCAAATGCGATTTGCGGAACGCAAAAAGCAAGGTCGTGAGCTGAAGATTTAAGATTATGGACAGAGTAATCATATTTGATACAACCCTGAGGGACGGGGAACAGGCGGCAGGCGGTTCTCTAACGGTAGAAGAAAAGCTGGAGATAGCCCGCCAGCTCGAGAAGCTGGGGGTTGACGTCATAGAGGCCGGCTTCCCCATAAGCTCTCCGGGTGACTTCCAGGCCGTTTCTCAGATAGCGAGAACGGTAAAGAAGTCTGCCGTCTGCGGTCTGGCCCATGCCAACGCCGAAGCTATTGACAGGTGCTGGGAAGCGGTGAAAGTCGCAGCCCATCCTCGTATACATGTCTTCCTTTCCTCCTCCGACATACATCTCATGTATCAACTCAAGAAGAGCAGGGAGGAAATCTTGAAGCAGGCCAGAGACATGGTAGCCAGGGCGAGAAGCTACCTACCTGACGTGGAGTTCTCCCCTATGGACGCCACCCGATCGGCTCCGGATTTCATATTGCAGATCGTGGAGACGGTCATCGCCGCAGGAGCCAACACGGTGAATATACCGGACACGGTGGGTTATTCCGTTCCGGGCGAATTCGGTTCCCTGATAGAAAGCATACTCAAGAAGGTCCCGAATGCTCATAAGGCCACCATAAGCGTTCATTGCCACAACGACCTGGGACTGGCGGTAGCCAACAGTCTGGAGGCCGTGAAACGGGGCGCCAGGCAAGTAGAGTGCACCATCAATGGAATAGGAGAACGCGCCGGAAATGCATCGTTAGAGGAAATAGTCATGGCCCTGAAGACCAGGAAGGATATGTTTGGCCTTGATACGGGTATTGATACCGGGCAGATTTATCCGACCAGCCGTCTCGTGAGCGAACTGACCGGCTTCATAGTTCAGCCCAACAAAGCCATCGTGGGCTCGAATGCCTTCCGGCACGAGTCGGGAATTCACCAGGACGGCGTCTTGAAGGCCGCGATCACTTACGAGATCATGGACCCACGTTCAGTGGGCATCCCAGCCAGCTCTCTAATCATGGGAAAGCTATCCGGCAGACACGCGTTCAAAGAGCGGCTTGCGGAACTGGGATATCACCTGGACGAACAGGACCTTGCAAAAGCCTTTATGGCTTTCAAAGAGCTTGCCGATAAGAAGAAGGAAGTCACGGACCGGGACATAGAGTCCCTCGTGGCCCAGCAGAGACGGACCGTTCTGGAAACTTTTCACCTGGAACATATACAGGTATCCTGTGGCGACAAGAGCATTCCTACTGCCACCATAAAGCTTTCCACCCCGGACGGCAGGATTCTGGAGGGCGCCGCCCTGGGGACCGGACCGGTAGATGCCGTGTGCAAAGCCGTGGACCGTCTGGTAAATGTACCGAATAAACTTATCGAGTTCAGCGTGAAATCCGTGACGGAAGGGATAGATGCCATCGGGGAAGTGCTCATACGAATAGAGAGCGAGGGGAGAACTTTTGCAGGGCGCGGCGCGGCCACGGACATAATCGTGGCCAGCACAAAGGCCTACCTTAATGCCATAAACCGCCTACTCGAAGCGAAAAAGTCAGCTTAGCGGATGCAAGCCTTATCGGGAACCTGCGCCTCCCACACGGGCAGGTTTGAAACTTGCCCTGCAGCTTCACACACAATGATGATAATTGACACGGAGAGATTTCTTTGACACTTGTTGAGAAGATACTGGCAGCCCATACGGGAAAAAAGGAAGTAAGCCCGGGCGACCTCATAAATGTGAAAGTGGACCTGGTCCTGGCCAACGATATAACGGCGCCTATCGCCATAAGGGAGTTTCGCAAGCTGGGAGTGAAAACAGTTTTCAATCCCTCCAGGATTGTCCTTGTGCCCGACCACTTCGTCCCTAATAAGGACATACCCTCCGCCGAGCAAGCCAGAATACTGCATGATTTTGCCCACGAGCAGGGCGTCATCTATTTCGAAGTGGGGAAGATGGGGATAGAGCATGTGCTACTACCCGAGCAAGGACTGGTACTGTCCGGAGATGTGGTCATCGGAGCTGACTCTCATACGTGCACCTACGGCGCCGTTGGCGCCTTCGCCACAGGCATGGGCTCCACCGATATCGCCTGCGCCATGGCTACCGGCGACATATGGATGAAAGTCCCCCCTACAATCGAGTTTGTCTATCACGGCAAGCCGAAGAGGTGGGTTACCGGCAAGGACCTCATACTCTATACCATCGGAAATATCGGTGTCGATGGAGCCAACTACGCAGCCATGGAATTCTGCGGAGAAGCCGTGACCTATCTCTCGATGGACAGCCGGTTTACCATGTCCAACATGGCTATCGAAGCGGGAGCCAAAGCAGGCATCTTCTGGGTTGATGATAAGACCATCGCTTATGTCTGGCCCAGGGCACGCAGACCTTTCAAGCTTTACGAGGGTGATGAGAAGGCATCATATCTCAAGAGAATAGAATATGACGTCTCTAAACTGGAACCCCAGGTGGCGTTTCCGCATTTGCCGAGCAATGTTAAGCCGGTCAGCAAGGCAGGCGACGTGGAAATAGACCAGGTGGTCATCGGCAGCTGCACCAATGGACGGCTGGAGGACTTGCAGATAGCGGCTAAGGTGTTCAAGAACCGAGTAGTCCATCCCGAGATACGCTGTATCATTATCCCCGGCTCTCAAGAAGTGTACCTCGCGGCTTTGCGGTTAGGCTATATCAGGACCTTTATCGAGGCCGGCGCCGCTGTCAGTACACCGACCTGCGGCCCGTGCCTGGGAGGCTACATGGGAGTCCTGGCGGAGGGTGAAAGGTGCCTTTCCACCACGAACAGGAACTTCGCCGGCAGAATGGGAAGTTTGAAATCCGAGGTTTATCTGGCCAATCCTGCCGTCGCTGCCGCCAGCGCCATAACGGGCAGAATTACCGACCCACGGGAAGTGGTCAGCAGAAAACAGGAAACGGCAGAAAAAGAAAAATAAAAAGATTAGATTTGAGTCTTTATCTTTGATTCTTGATTTAGTAAGAGGATATCTTGACAATACGCGGAAAAGTATTTAAGTACGGCGACAATGTAGATACAGACGCCATCATACCGGCCCGATTCCTCAATGTTTCCGACCCGGCCGAACTGGCGAAACACGCTATGGAAGGAATGGACGCCGGCTTTGCCTCGTCCGTCAGGACGGGAGACATACTCGTGGCCGGACTCAATTTTGGCTGTGGCTCGTCACGGGAACATGCCCCCCTGGCCTTGAAGACCGCCGGCATCTCTGTCATTATTGCCGGCAGTTTCGCCCGCATATTCTTTCGCAACTCCATCAACATAGGCTTACCCGTCATGGAGTGCGCTGAGGCGGCCCAGGGCACCCAAAAGGGTGACCTGCTGGAGGTGGACCTGGCGAAAGGGATAATCGTTAACACCACCAGAGGCACTTCCTTCCAAGCGAAACCTCTGCCTCCTTTCCTCCTCGAACTCATGAAGTCGGGGGGACTGGTGGAGTATACGAAGAAAAGACTACAGAAAAAGGAAAGCTAACTTGAAATTCAATATCTCTGTAATGCCCGGGGATGGCGTCGGCCCTGAAGTGATGGCAGAAGGAATAAAGATGCTGGAAGCAACAGGACGAAAGTTCGGCCATCAGTTTAACCTGACCTATGAAGACATAGGCGGCGTCGCCATAGATAAATATGGCGTGGCCTTAACCCCTGAGTCGCTGGCCAGGGCAAAAAAGAGTGATGCGGTGCTCCTGGCTGCCGTTGGAGGCCCAAAATGGGATGACCCGCTGGCAAAGGTACGGCCTGAAGACGGCCTGCTGGGTTTGCGGAAAGGACTGAAAGTCTTCGCCAATGTTCGTCCCGTTAAGGTTTTCCCCATGCTTGAGGATTCCACAGCTCTGAAGCCCCATATCGTCCATGGCGTTGACCTGATTGTGGTGCGCGAACTGACCGGAGGCCTGTACTTCGGAAAGCCGAAAAAACAGTGGGTTACCTCCAAGGGCCGGAAAGCGGTGGACAGCATGATATACTCAGAGGCTGAGATCAAGAGAATACTGCAGGTTGGCTTTGAGCTGGCCAGAAGCCGGAGAAAAAAACTAGCTTCGGTAGATAAGGCTAATGTACTGGAATCTTCACGACTATGGCGCAAAATCGCCATGGAAATGTCTCCACTTTACCCCGATGTGGAATTACAGCACGTTCTTGTTGATTCCTGTTCCATGAGGCTCATACAGAGCCCCGCAGAGTTCGACGTTATTGTGACCGAGAATACATTCGGCGATATACTCACAGACGAAGCTTCCATGCTCGCTGGTTCCATGGGAATGCTTCCTTCCGCCAGCCTGGCGGGAGTACCCAAGGGCATAGCTACAAAGATCTTTGGCCTGTACGAACCTATCCACGGAAGCGCTCCGAAGCGGGCCGGCCTGAACATGGCCAATCCCATCGCCACTATCCTCAGCGTCGCGATGATGCTGCGATATTCTCTCGGCAAGCCAGAAGAAGCGGCAGCCATTGAGGCTGCTGTCCTCAAGACTCTGGAGAGGGGCTATCGCACCTATGATATAATGAGCAACGGCAAGACCAAGCTAGGAACAAGGGAGATGGGCGACATGATTGCCCGGAATTTATGAATGGTCCGGAGGTGAAACGATGAACTTCATTGACGAAGAGGAACACGGAGACATAGATACTGGAGTACATATTCATCTTACTGTAGACGGTCTCCCCCCTTACAGCAGGCAACCCCTGGACTTGAAGGAAGGCATGCTCCAGAAGGACTTGAGCAAGAAGCTGAAGGAAGTAGCAAGATCATCGTCCAACCTGGTATATCCATACACGAAGCCGGTAACTCTGAACGTGCGCTATCAGAGGAGTGACGGCAAAACCCAGGCTACAGCCATAATCGGCGGCATAGCGGAATCGCTCAGAAAATTAATCTACGTCGATGATTCGCTGGTGTCAGAAATTCACTACGCAGAGCAGGACGGCGACAAGGACATGTACTGGGTTGATGTGACCAGCAAAGACTCCGGCCACGAGCACGGACACCATCACCACCACTAGGGAGATTAAAAATCAAAAGTGAAAAGTCAAAAATTATAAATAAAAAATGCAAAAAAGACTTTTCGACAGAGATTTATTCTCCCCCGAAAGCGCAACAATTTATTGATTTTGATTTTTGATCTTTGATTTATTTTCATGACTGAAGTTAAGATTTACGATACGACGTTGCGGGATGGCGCCCAGAGGGAGGGCATCTCGTTCACCGTCCAGGACAAGCTGGAAATCACGCACAAGCTGGACGAACTGGGCATTCACTTCATAGAGGGCGGCTGGCCCGGCGCCAACCCCAAAGATGACGAGTTCTTCCAGAAAGCTAAAACGCTACGCCTGAAGAATTCGACTCTCGTCGCTTTCGGCAGCACCAGGCGCCCGAGAATAAAAGCTGAGAACGACCGGATACTCAAATCTCTGACTGAGGCGGAGACTAAGGTAGTAACCATCGTTGGAAAGACCTGGGACCTGCACGTCACCGACATCTTGGAAACCACGCTGGAAGAAAACATCAAGATGGTGCAGGATTCCATAAGATTCCTGTCGTCAAAAGGCACAAACGTATTTTTTGATGCCGAGCATTTCTTCGACGGATTCCGGGCTAACCAGGCATATGCACTGAGAGTTCTCCAGGCAGCCCAAGAGGCCGGTGCGGCGTGTATCATCCTCTGTGATACGAATGGCGGCGGTCTGCCTTCCCAGATATTGAGCAGTGTTCAGGTCGTGAGAAAAAGCGTTTCTACGCCTCTTGGCATCCACGTCCATAACGATGGAGAACTGGCTGTGGCGAATACGCTGGCTGCCGTGAGCGCTGGAGTCAGCCAGGTGCAGGGGACGATAAACGGCTACGGAGAGCGCTGCGGCAATGTCAATCTGTGTTCCGTTATTCCTAACCTCAAGCTGAAGATGGGCATAGACTGTATCTCCACCGCTAACCTATCCAGGCTGGGCTATGTCTCTCACTTTGTGAGCGAGATTGCCAATATTAAGCCCGATCCCCACATGCCCTATGTAGGCTCAAGCGCCTTCTCTCACAAGGGAGGATATCATATTTCGGCCGTCATAAAAATGCCTGAAAGCTATCAGCACATAGACCCCGAACTTGTGGGCAACGAAAAGAAGCTGCTTATTTCAGAGTTGGCCGGCAAAAGCGCGGTACTTCAGAAAGCCAGAGAAAAGCAGGTAGAGGCCAGGATTGACGGGGCTCAGGCTGAAGAGATTCTGGCGAAGATAAAGACCCTGGAAAGCCAGGGTTTCCAGTATGATGGCGCGGAGGCTTCCTTTGAACTGCTCTTGCGACGCTCTCAGCCCGCATACAAACCCCCCTTTGAACTCGTGGATTTTATGGTGGTGGTGGAGAAGATGCGTCGGGCCCCGGCTGATGCATCTGAACCTCTCATGGCTGAAGCCACGGTAAAGGTACGGGTCGGCAACCGTATCATGCACACCGCCGCCGAGGGAAACGGCCCCGTAAATGCTCTCGACGAGGCGCTCAGAAAAGGCCTGCTGGAATTCTACCCCCAGTTGGAGAAGGTCAAACTATTGGATTACAAGGTCAGAATCCTTGAGGAAAGCGCCGCCACCGCCTCAAAAGTCAGGGTACTCATCGAATCATCTGATGGCGAACAGGAGTGGCATACAGTGGGCAGTTCGACCAACATCATCGAAGCCAGCTGGCTGGCCCTGGCCGATAGCCTGGAGTACTGGCTTACCACACAACCATCTCCTGGAAAAGATCCCCCGGCATAAACTATAATATTTAGTGGACATGACTCCAGGAAATTGGAGTCAGGAGGAAAAAATGACCTGGTTGCAAATTCGACTTTATTTATTGATGGCGGCAATGTTCGGCATCCTTTACGGCGTCATCGTGGGCATTGGAACCTTCATGGGCGTGGGAAGCGTTCTTCTTTACATAATACTGGCGGCGGCCTTTACATTCTTCCAGTTTCTTATAGGTCCCGCTATGGTGGGATGGACCATGCGGGTCAAGATGGTCTCCGAAAAGGAAGAACCTGAACTGCATCAGATGGTGGCCGAACTGGCGCGGCAGGCGAACATGCCCAAACCCAAAGTCGGCATTTCCGAGCTGCCGATTCCTAATGCCTTTGCCTACGGCAGCTTCGATAGCCGGGTGGCTGTCACCCGGGGCATCCTGGAACTTCTCAAGAAGGACGAGCTTAAGGCGGTTCTCGGGCACGAGCTTTCCCACATACGCCACCGGGATGTTGTGGTAATGACCATGCTGGCTGTTGTCCCCCTTATTCTCTACTGGATTGCCATGAGCATAATGTGGGGTGGAATGGGACGGGATAGACGCGGCAACTCCGGCTACGCGGTCTTGATTGGCATCGGGGCTCTCATCATGTACTTCATAGCAAATTTGATGGTGCTTTATGCCTCCCGCATAAGGGAATACTATGCTGACCTGGGCAGCGTGAAGATGGGCAACAAGCCCCAGGATATGGCTACCGCCCTCTACAAGCTGGTTTACGGCAGCGCGCGCCTCAAGGACAGCCCGGAATTGAAGCGGGTGCAGGGAGCAAAGGCTTTCTTCGTCAATGACCCATCCAGGGCGTGGGACGAAATCAGGGACCTGAAATCACTTGATAGCGACCTCAGCGGAAGCATAGACTCGGGCGAGCTTATCAATCTGCGCCAGAAAAAGGTGAAACTGGGCACCGCTGAGAAAATGATGGAAATTTTCAGCACTCACCCTAACATGCTGAAGCGCATTAAGCACCTGTCCGGCATGGTGGTTTAAGCAGCCCGTTTAACAGCGGATGTACTACTTTGCATACGGCTCCAATCTCAATCGCAAACAAATGTCGCAGCGCTGCCCGGCCGCCAAGCCTCTGTTCAAGGCGACGCTCCCCAATTACAGGTTGATATTCGCCAGGTCACCCGACAGCAGGCATGGAGTCGCCACTATTCAGCGTTTCATGGACGAAAAGGTGTTTGGCGGCATCTATGAGATTTCGGAGAAGGACCTGAAATCGCTCGACAGAAATGAGGGGTATCCCAGCACTTACGACCGAATCAATGTGACCGTATTCAACGAAGATGGAGAACCCTTGAAGGTAATAACCTATATCAAAACAGATCAGTCCGCAGAAGCCAAGCCCTCCCCGGAGTATCTAGCTCTGATTCAGCAAGGATACAGGGACTGGGGACTCCGTTAAGATAAGCGCCCGTACGTAAGAGTCTGCCTCATGTCCCTCCCACCAGAGCCCCCGTAAGAAAGACCTCCACAAAGGCAGCCACAAGAAGAACGGGCAGGATTACGGCTGCGAAGAAAACCAGACTTAGCTTGATTTCCTTTCTAACATGGCTGCCCCTTCCCAATATCTTCAGGAAAACAACAATCCCCAGGCGGAATCCCAAGGCTGTCGAAACGATGATGGCAGGCAACTCCAGTATCCCGTGAGGCAGGATGCTCAAGAGCGTGACCGCTACGCCGTGTTCGGTTACCGCGGTCCTGGCAATAAGACCCAGAAGAGAGCCGTTAATCATCAGGAATAAAAAGGGGCCGAGGCCAAAAGCAAGGCCGGAAAGCATGCTGACGAGCGCTTTCAGCGAATTATTAAAGAATATCAGAGCCGCGAGCTCCAGGCGGTTCAGTGTTTTCAAGGGTCCCAGCATCCTCGTGAGCTCCTCCAAGACTTTCCCTGATTCGGACGGCTCCGAGGAATAGCCTGCCAGCAGGGAGCCCGAAAAGATAGCCGAGGATACCAAGACAAAGGTGGGCAGGCGCCTGCCGCGCAGACCGGCCAGCAGATCATTCAATGGGACGCTCATACCCTTGATTTTACCACGATTCATGGTTTATTATGCGGCAGACAGCCACTTCCTGAAAGGAGATACATATGCCTGAAGGCGAAAGTCTATTTTGCGATGTCCTGATTTCCGGGTCAGGGATAGCAGGTTTGAGAGCGGCTCTCGAAGCAAAAGCCGCGGGTCTCTCGGTCATAGTGGTCTCAAAGGGCCCCGCGGGCAGGCAGAACTCCAGCTTCTATGCCGGCGGCCTTCTGAGACCGGACCCCGAGGAGGTCAAAAGCGTAAGCGGCTACGAAACAGGAATACAGAAATATCTTTACGAGCCGGAACTGCTTCCCCTGCTCTCAGGACCTGCCGCCAGACGGGAAGTGGAAAGTCTTATTTCCCTGGGAGTCCCGCTTGAAAAGCACGGGAAGGAGTATACTCCCGGCAGCGGAGAGAAATCAGGCCCGGGAGGCTCGGCGATAATGCTTCCAATGCTCAGGAAAGCCATGGACATGGGCATTACCGTCCTGGGCAACAAGATAGTCACTGAGCTGCTCTTGAGCCAGGGACAGGTGAAAGGGGCCCTGGCCATGGACGAAAAAGGAAAGCTGCTGCAAGTGTCGGCCAAGGCTGTGGTCCTGGCAACCGGCGGCGGAGCAGGCATATTTGAACACAATACGAACCCGCCAGGAATAACAGGAGACGGATATGTCCTCGCCCTGAGGGCCGGAGCAATTCTGGAGAATATGGAATACATCCATTTCTATCCGGTCGGGCTTGTGGGTTTTTCCTTTCCCCACCAGCGCGCCAGCCCCGCTCTTCTACGGAACGAAGGCGCCGTCCTGGTCAACGGCAAGGGCGAGGACCTCGTTGAAAAATCCCTCAAGATGCCGCTGGGGCGTGCGATAGTCATTCCTACCGTGAGGTTCGAGATGCTGACGAGGATCATAGCAAAGGAAAACAGCAACGGGGGGGCATTTCTCGACCTGACCGGAATTAGCCCGTCATCGTGGGAGAACATCCTGTCGTCGCCGTGGAACAAAGCCTTCGTTGACAGAGCGCCGTTGGACCTGCGAAAGGAGAAATGCCCTGTCATACCCCTCGCGCATACTTTTCTGGGCGGCGTGAAGATCGATACCACAGGCCAAACATCCGTCCCGGGACTTTTCGCTGCGGGTGAAGTCGCGGGCGGAGCCTACTGTGGGGAAGAAGGCGCCAGCCAACTCTGCCGCTGCCTGGTAATGGGGGCGCTGGCAGGCAGAAATGCGGCGCGCCTTGCACAAGGCATGAGATCCATGAGGACAAAGGAACAGGAATGGCTGCCGGCCACGTCAAGAGTCCTAGCTTTTGTAGGAAGAAGCTGGACGGAAAGCGCGGAAGAAGTGAGGAGAAGCATAAGCAGGCTGGTTTACGCCGCGATGGGTCCGATAAGAGAAGAGAATACGATGCAGAAGACTCTCAAGGACCTGGAGGCTGTGGACAGGAGGATAAACTCCATCAAGATAGAAAAGCCTTCGCACCTGCAAATAGCTCTGGAAGCCCAGAATATGTCCATCCTGGCGAAAGCCCTGCTAGGCACCGCGCTCCGCAGAAAGGAAAGCCGCGGACCCCATTTCCGCTCCGATTTCCCGAACAGGGACGATAGCTGGTTCAAGCGAATTTTCATTTCGATGGACGAGAAGAGCCAGCTTAAGTTCTCCGAACAAGAGATTACCGCTCGTTCTTGACATATTATTAAGGTGCCCTACGTTCAATGTGACAAAGGTTCTTTCGATACGAATCATTCCGTAGGAAAATCAGAGGTACCTAAGATGCAGAGGCAATAACATCACCCGGTAATATCGAAGTGGAGGTATAAGATGGATTTTAATCTAAGTGAAAATCAGAAAATGGTCCAAGAAGCAGCCAGGGAACTGGCAATGATGGAACTGGCTTCGCGCGCCGAGGAAATCGACACACTGAATCTTTTTCCGGTAGATGGTCTAAGGAGCCTTTCCGATTCTGATTTCATGGGAATGCTTCTTCCCACAAAGTACGGCGGGACCGGCCTTGACCCTCTCTCTTTCGCCCTGGTGACTTCAGAAATCGCGAAGGTCAGCGCCAGCCTTGCCGTTGTCTTCGTAACTCATATTGCTGCTTCCCACGGGTTGCTGCTCGGAGGGAGCGACGGACTCAAGGACGCGCTGCTGCCCCACGTGGCCAGAGGTGAGAAGCTGGCTGCCTTTGCAGTAACCGAGGCCGATTCCGGAGCAAATCCGCTGGCCACGCAGACCACGGCCAGGCTTGACGCAGATAGTTACATCGTCAACGGGTCAAAGACCTTCATAACAAGCGCCGATGAGGCACACTTATACCTGACCGCCGTCCGGACAGGCGCGGACAGCACCCCGGCGTCTCTTTCGCTGTTGCTGGTTGAGAAAGGGATGCAGGGTTTCGGCACGGGCAAGAAATTCATCCGCATGGGACTCAACGGCACCGCCTCCGGAGAGCTTTTCTTCAATGACATGGCCGTGCCCAAGGCCAATTTGCTTGGTCAGGCGGGTGGGTTTTTGCCCCTGTCTTTTCCGATAGTTGCCCTGAACACACTGGGAGCATCCGCTATCGCAGAAGGTATGGCCGCGCTGGCCCTGGAGAAAAGCCTGGCCCACGCCCGTGAAAGAAAGATAAACGGGCGGCCGCTGGGCAACTACCAGGCAGTCCAGTTCCTGTTGAGCGAAATGAGCTGCGACCTGGAAGCTGCCAGGACCCTACTTTACAGGACCGCTTCCGAAATTCAGCTTGCGGCGGGTGTTCCATGTCTGGCAGCTTACCAGTTAAAGCTTTTTGCCACGCAAATGGCGCTCAGGACCCTGGACAAAGCCCTCCAGATACACGGGGGACAGGGCTATACCAAAGAATTCGTCCTGGAAAGACTTTACCGCGACGCCCGGGGCCTGACTCTCCACTGGGGCCTGACCGAGGCGCTGAAAGAAACCCTCGGGAAGGCACTGCTCGGGCTGTAGACTGCCTGTTCCAGCGCAAGGGGGCCCAAAAAGGATACCGGGGCCTCCTGCAAAACTGACACGCGGCGGTTACTTACTCGCTTCTGAGGGCCTGGATGGGGTCCAGTCGTGCCGCCCTGGTGGCCGGATATATTCCGAAGAAGAGGCCGATGCTGATGGCCACGCCGATGGCGAGAAGAACTATGTCCGGACTCACTACCGTCTTAATGGCCTGACCCCCGAAGTTCAAACCAGATAGCAGCCGGGACCCTGCCAGGCCCAAAACAAAGCCAATGGCCCCTCCAGTGAAGCTCAGGGCCATTGCTTCCACAATGAACTGGGCCATGATGTGGCGTCTCTTCGCTCCCACGGCTTTTCTGATTCCAATCTCCCGTGTCCGTTCGGACACTGAGACCAGCATGATATTCATTATTCCAATTCCACCCACCAGCAGGGAGATGGCGGCTATGGCGCCGAGGAAGATGGTGAATACCTGGGTAACTTCACTGGCGGTCTTGAGCATGTCTTCCTGGCTGTTGATCAGGAAATCATCCTCACCTGTTATCCGGTGTCTTTCTCTCAGTATATCCGCTACATCTTCGCGGGTAGGGTCCATGAGCTTGCTGTCGGAGACCTGAATGCTTATTTGCTGTATGGTCAAATTCTGGCCGGACCTCTGGGCCAGCAAACGGTATTGCATGGTCGTGAGAGGGATGAATACAGTATCATCCAGAAAACTCATGCCGCTGCTTCCTTTAGATTCCAGCACACCCACCACCGTAAATCGTTTGTTATTTATCTTGACCGACTGTTCTATGGGATCGTCGCCGGGAAACAGTGTGCCGGCAACATTCGACCCCAGGACGGCCACCATGGAACGCGATGTAAGATGCTGGGGATCTATGAAATCCCCCGACTTAATCTGATAATTCAAGGCAGACATATAATCGGGAGTTACTCCAACTATCTGGGCTCGCATATTCAGCGACCCGCCAACGACCTGGGACTGTGTCCGCCTCTCCGGAGCTACCAGTATAATGGAAGGATTCCCGGCATTCCTTATGGCCTCGGCGTCCTCCAGAGTAAGCGTGGGGCTGTCGCCCACTCCACCCCTCACGCCACCACCCTGCTGCACAGCCGCCGGCCTGACATAAAGGAGATTCGTACCCATGCTCTGGATGCGGTTGACCACACCCGCCTGCAACCCTTTTCCTACGGACATCAATGATATTACCGCGGCTACGCCAATAATAATGCCCAGCATAGTCAGCGCGGAGCGCATTTTATTGGATAATAAGGCCTTAAATGCCACCAGGAAACTCTGCAGTAATATCGTCACGCGGCTTTCAATATCTCCTCGTTATTAATCTTGCCATCCTTGACATGTATGATGCGCTGCGTATGTAAAGCGACATCTCTTTCATGGGTGACCAGGATTATAGTTATTCCCTCCTCCTTGTTGAGCTGCATAAAAAGCTTCATGATCTCATCGCTGGTGCGGCTGTCCAGGTTTCCTGTTGGCTCATCCGCCATAATGATGGAGGGATTATTCACCATTGCCCGGGCTATCGCCACCCTTTGCTGCTCTCCGCCTGAAAGCTCGTTGGGCTTGTGATTTGCTCTGCCCAACAGCCCCACTTTTTCCAGGGCTTCTTTGGCCTTGTTCCTGTTCTTCATTCCACCTTTGTAAATCAATGGAAGCTCCACGTTCGCCAGTGCGGTAGTCCGGGAAAGCAAGTTGAAAGACTGAAATACGAAGCCGATTTTCTTATTCCTCACTTCCGCCAGCCTGTCATCGCTCATACAGCTGACCTCGATGCCATCCAGCTTATAGGACCCGGATGTCGGCCTGTCCAGGCAACCCAGCGTATTCATTAGCGTGGACTTGCCGGAACCTGAAGGACCCATGATTGAAACCATCTCTCCATTCTTCACCTTGAAGGTGACTCCGCAGAGGGCCTTCACCTCCATTTTGCCCATCGAGTAGGTCCTGGTTAAGTTCTCCACCTCAATCATGCTAGAAGCCTATTTTCCCGAATCCTGTGCCGGCGCCGGGCTTGGCGGGAGATGTGCGCACCTGCTGCTGGGGGATGATGACTGTCTCTCCTTCCTCAACTCCACTTAATATCTCAGTCCTGGAGCCATCGGTAAGCCCGGTCCTCACCATCCTCTCTTCCACCTGGTCGCCGACTTTCACCTTCACAATCCGGTTTCTAACCTGGGATGTGATGGCCCTGTTGGGCACAATCAATACGCCTTCTCTCTTTTCGGTATTTATTGTAACCAGCGCTGTCATGCCATCCCTCAGTACCGGCCTCTGTCTGGCAGGCGCGCCTTCCGCAGACGCACCCGCCCCGGTTCCCGGAGGCAGGCCCGTCTGGGGCTGGCCTGCACCCGTTTTGTTGGGGGAAGCAGACGGGCCGGTTTTTCCGGGAGTGGCGCTGCCGGTCTTGCCTTGCGCAGCTCTTCCTGCTCCCTGTCCCTGCGCGGAAGGACCCGCTCCACCACTGCCGGCCGCGCCCTGGACGGCCTGACGGGCGGGCCTTTCCTGCGGGCCGCGGGCTACATCCAGTTCTACGCTGGTCAAGAAGTTGGTTATGCCGGACGTGCGCGTCGCGACGTAGGCGACATTGGACACCTTTCCATTAAGGACCATGCCCTGCAACGCATCAAAGGTAATTTCAGCTTCCTGACCCTGCCTCACCCTTGATACGTCAACTTCGTCAACCGTAATATCTATCCTGACCTTCGAGGGGTTAACTATCTGCATGACGACAGTACCCGCAGACACAGTCTGATTTGACTCGCCAGTGAGATTGAATATGACGCCGTCAAAGGGAGCCGGGAGCTTCGCCTTTTCCAGGTTCTCCCTGGCTGTCTCCACGCTAATCTTACTTTGCTCGACCTGATTTTCCTTGAGTATGACATCCTGAGGATCGGGCCCGGCTTTTATCTCGGCCAGATTAATCTCGGCCTTTCTGAGTGCCAGCTGAGCGGATTCAATCTGGGCTTTCCTGGTCTCTATTTCCCTTGCTTCCGGCCATTTCTTGATGTTCGCAAGGTTCTGCTCCGCCCTGGCTATGGCATCCCTTATCTTGTCAACATTGTTTTGAAGGGTCTGCTCATTCTTCGTCTTTTCAAGCACCAGCTTCTGGTAGTTGATGTCCGCGTTTATCCAGGCCCAGTAGGCATCCTCTACATTCCTGTCGAAGGCATCTTCCGCTATGAAGCCCATTTTCATCGGATTCAGGTGAAGATGATAGTCCGTGTCGGGAATCAGTTCCTGTACTTTGTATACTCTCCATAACAGGTCCCTGTAGGCTGTCCTGGCCCTTTGCATGGTAATTTCAGACGCCTGGAGCTCCTGTTCGTAGGACTTACCCACGGAATTGCCCTGGACTCTTACATTCAACTTCTGGTCCATCAACGCGCTCTGAAGGTTCAAGCCGGCATTCCTCACATCCGCCTCCGCCAGCCTCAGGTCTGTCTCCGTATATAACTTCATGTAATCATCCAGCGACCTCTGAGCCGATGTCACAGAATTCCGGGCGCCCAGAACCGAGGATTCCGAAGATATGATATCCGTCTCCTTATAAGGATTCTTAGTCTTTTGCAGGGCTATTTCGGCCGCCTCCAGGTTATCCAGGGCCTGCGAAAGGGACCTCTCCAGCGGGACTGTGTCCAGCACGGCGAGCACGTCGCCCTTCTTTACCTCAGACCCATTCACCACCTTCACTTCCTTGACCGTGCCCCCTGCCCCGAAGGACAGCTTCTGCTGTTCAGACAGGATTACGTTCCCGCTGGTGGAAATAGTGGCCACCAGATTCCCTTTTTCTGCGACAGCCGTCTGCAACTCACCCTGCGCAGCTTTGGCTGAACTGTTTTTTAATCCCTTATAATAAAAGATGCCACCGCCGATAGCAGCAACCAGAACCACGGCCAGCACAATAAATACGACCTTCTTCATCCTTCAATCCTTTATCATGAACTGTACAAATACATTCTAGAGTATTCCAAGAACCGTATTCAATTACTATCATATGCGGCCAATGTAAATATTCCATGAATTTCGGATAAGATAACTGTGAAGGTGATATCCGGTATCGACGATTCCTGCAGAATGTCCCGGCGCAGTTACCCTTTTATTACGCCCATGGGCCGCGACTTCACCACCTTCAACGACAGCCCTGCGCGCTGCGTGACTTCCACCACTTCTGCCACATCTTTATAAGCCGAAGAAGCCTCTTCCGCCAGTTCCCCGGATGAAGTTGCCCTCACGATTATTCCTCTTCTGGCCAGCTCGGCTTTTATGTCCACCCCCTTAAGCGCCTTCTTGGCAGCGTGCCGGCTTTGCATCCTGCCCGCGCCGTGACAGGTAGAACCCCAGGTCTCCTGGAGGGCCCGCTCCGTGCCGGTCGAGATGAAGGAGTAGCGTCCCATATCACCTGGAATGAGCACGGGCTGTCCGATGTGCCTGTAGCGGGCGGGTATGTGAGGACTGCCCGGCGGAAACGCCCTGGTGGCGCCCTTCCTGTGAACACACAGCCGCATATTTTTCCCGTTGACGTTATGCTCTTCGATCTTGGCCATGTTATGAGCTACATCATAGATTAGTCTCATACCGAGGGATTCCCAACTCTTGTTGAAAACCCTGGAGAAGGTCTCCCGTGTCCAGTGGGTGATACACTGGCGGTTGGCCCAGGCGAAGTTCGCCGCAGCCCTCATAGCTCCCAGATAGTCCTGGCCTTCCGGCGAATTCACCAGGGAACAGGCAAGCTGCCTGTCGGGTATCGTGATGTTGTACTTTTTCATGGCCGCTGCCATGGTGACAAGATAGTCATCGCACACCTGGTGCCCGAGACCCCTGGAACCTGTATGGATGAATACGAGCACCTGCCCCGGCCCGTTGATTCCCATCGCCCCGGCCGCCTTTGGATTGTAGATTTCCTCCACCACAGCCACCTCTCCGAAATGATTCCCTGATCCCAGGCTGCCGACCTGAGTAATCCCCCTCTTTTTGGCCTTACTGCTTACCTTGCCCGGGTCTGCCCCCTTCATCTCTCCATTTTCCTCGGCGCAATCCAGGTCTTCCTTGATTCCGAAACCTTTCTCCACTGCCCACCTTGCGCCCTTCATCAACAGGTTTTCCAGCTCCTTGTCATTCACTTTGATCTTACCTTCGGAGCCAACACCTGAGGGGATATTGTAGAAGAGCATGTTGACCAGTTCGTCAAGTTTCGGGCGTACGTCCTCTTCGGTAAGGTCTGTCCTGAGTACCCGGACGCCGCAATTTATGTCATAGCCGACGCCGCCAGGGGACACTACTCCGTCCCTGACATCCGTCGCGGCCACTCCTCCGATAGCGAAGCCGTAACCCCAGTGTATGTCAGGCATGGCAAAGGAGTGGCGCACGATGCCGGGCAAACAGGCCACGTTGGCTACCTGCTCGAGCGCCTGTTCTTCCATTATGGCATCGAGCATTTTCTCGCTGGCATAGATAACTCCGGAAACCCGCATGCCGGCTTTGTAGCTAACCGGTATTTCCCAGCGGTAATCGTCTATCTTGTTGAGGTGGCCACCCCATCTTGGAGACATCTGTTTCTACCTCCCTCCCGTTCATGCGCCTTAAGTAGTCACTGTCATACTTATGAGGCTTGGAATTCAATGCACCTGCTTTACAGTTTGTGTTTTGGTTTCGATTTTTGACTTTAGTTCAGATATCCAGGATTACCCGGGCATGGTAGTATCTGTTCTTCAAAATCTCAAGCATGTGATAGGTAGCCGACTTGACACCCAGCTTTATTGGATGCCGTGCAGGGTCCCTGACCTCTCCAAAAACCTCGGCCTTAATGAAGCCGTCGCTTAGTTCCTTGATGTCAAAACGCCTCAGCAAAACCTTTTCACTGTCGAAAAGATACAGCAGTTCGTTGAGCCATCTTACCAGCAGCTCGATTTCATCCGCGGCCTTCACCTCCACGTGCCAGGAAGCCGATTCACTCACCTTCTCCAGATCAGTCATGATTTCAAACAAAGCGAAGGCAGCGTTGGAGAAAAGCTCTTTTTTGTCCTTGCCATAAGCTACGAACCCGATATCTGCCGTGTGTTCGATGATCGCATATCGTTTCATAATCAAAAGCGTCACAGATAATTTGGTGGGGATTCAAGCTAATTATATCACAGGAATGCGGCCATAACTCATGACCGTATATAATTTACCTGAGGCCGTGCACGCAGGCTCTGGCCTCGCCGTATAGTAGCTCCTGTCTAGTTCCCAAACCGGCAACGAAGTCTAAACCATGAAAGGGAGGGCACCATGAAAACACTGACCGAATACCTCTGGCTCAATACCAGGAAACACCTGGAATTCATCAACATCACCGACAGGACAGCGGAGGTAGTGAACAAAAGCGGGATAGCCGAAGGCTTGGTTCTTGTGTCAGCCATGCACATCACCGCTGGAGTCTATGTGAACGATGCCGAGGAGGGACTCATCCAGGATATCGAGGAGTGGATGGAGAAGCTGGCTCCGTACCGCCCGGACTACCAGCATCACGGCACCGGAGAGAGCAATGGGGATGCCCACCTGAAAAGCCTGCTGATTCACCACGAGGTTATTGTTCCAATTACGGGCGGCAAACTGGACCTGGGTCCGTGGCAGCAGATATACTACGCGGAATTCGACGGCCAGCGCCGGAAAAGAGTCATAATCAAAGCAATGGGAGAGTGAACGTACCTTGTCATAGCTGTGAAACTAGTGTTAGAATTAACGACAGTCTGAAGACTTACACGGGCCGCTAGCTCAATTGGCAGAGCAGCTGACTCTTAATCAGCAGGTTCACGGTTCGATTCCGTGGCGGCTCACTTCCGTATCTGAAAACTTGGTTTCCCGCCGGAATTCTCCCCAAAAAGACCAACTGATTCCCCAAAAACACAAACCTGGTCCACCGGGAGATTCTTATCATGGCGCAGAACGGGTGGACCTGAGCCTGAGCAATATCCTGAGAATCGACAAAGTCTGTTATATAAGGCCGACGGCAAAAGCCCCCAGACCATCAGAGCTACCGTTCAAGCGGTTACCTACCTTGCCGATTTTCTGGGCGGCATAGAAGACATAAGGACGGTCAATGCGGACCACCTTGGCATGGTGCTGAAAAAGTCGACAAGACACAGGCACACTTGACAAAAGATACTGCCTTAATTATGATGTAGGCGTTCTGGACAAACCCCTCTATCGCTTGCCCAGGTAGGACTTTTCTCAGGGTGAAATGCATTTAGGAGGAGTCCATATGAGAAGCATCAATTTTGTCTTCGCTTTCCTGGTTCCCTCTTTGGTGGTATTTGGCATCTTGGTATCTTGCGCTCCCTCCACAACTGCCCCATCGGCTATCGCAACCCCTGCCCCACAATTGCAGGCCACTAAACCGGTCTGGCAATCTCAGTGGGAGAAGATGGTGGCAGACGGACAAAGAGAGGGGAAGGTTTCTATTTATTCTTCTATGGCCAGTGAACTTAGAGCCGGCCTGGGCCAGGCCTTTAAAGAGAAGTTCGGCATCACACCGGACTTCTATACAGGCAAGGCCGCAGAAGTGACAGTTAAAATCATGGCTGAACGCCGGGCAGGTATCTACCTGGCAGATGTAGTATCCATGGGGCCTGACAATTTCCTGTACGACTTCAAACCTGCCGGCACCCTTCAGTCTCTGGACCCTTTCATCGTTCTTCCGGAGGTATTGGATAAGCAAGTGTGGTTTGGAGGACAGGGACTTCGATTTATTGATAAAGAACACACCGTTCTGCGCATGCTCGCCTATATGACGCCCAGTATTCTGATAAACACCAATCTGGTGAGACCGGAGGACACGAAGAGTTATAAAGACCTGCTAAGTCCCAAATGGAAGGGCAAAATAGTCATGGGCGATCCCACGGTTCCAGGCACAGCTGGCGCCTGGTTCAGAGGTATGGCTCTGAGCATAAGCGGGCCTGAATATCTGAAGGAACTCGCCAAACAGGAGCCAGTCATTCTCAGGGATGACCGCCTGCTGGTGGATTGGGTAGCAAAAGACAAGTATGCCATAGCTCTGGCGCTTAAATCGGATATAATCTCGGAGTACATCAGAGCCGGTTCCCCCTTGAAAAATGTGATCCCCACTGAAGGGGCCAATCTTACCAGCGGGGGTGGCTGCGTTGTTCTGATGAACAGTGCGCCCCACCCAAATGCAGCCGCTGTATTCATCAACTGGATGCTCACCAGGGAGGCGCAGACCCTGCGCAGCCAGATTGAGCGAACCCAGAGTGCGAGGCTGGATGTTCCCACCGACCACCTGGAGACGGCATGGTTGCGTAATCCCAGTGTCAAGTACTACGATAACGATGATGAGAAGATGCTTACGCAGGCAGCGGATGCCAGAAAACTGGCAACGGATATCTTCGGCCCGCTAATGGCTAGATAAATGCGGATACATCAGTTCAAGGCCGGAGCTGGACGGAGACCTCAATAATAGCTTGTTTCAATCTTAAATAAAAGCAAACGGTGGCAGGGGAATTTCATGAGATACCTCTACCGCCCGGTATGGGCAATCCCACTGGCACAGGAGGCAGCTGTGGCAGTCCTCATGGTACGCAATATGGGGCCTGCCTTGGGCATCTCCTCTCAGAACATCTGTAGGACAGCTTTCTATTACTGGACAGCCAGGCCCCAGCCTCAGGGGGCATGTCTCACATTTGGAACTATCTATGGTTCTAATGGTCATTTTGCTCCTCAGCGGCCTTTGCCGAAGGTGAATTGGATCCGTGCCGGGATGCGGGAGGGTTCTTCTGGCCGGTAAAGAGGCAGCACTACCGGCTCGGTCTCCAGCTTGATTTCACCATTTTCATCGCTGCTGGCCACCGTCCATTTCAACCAGTTAATATCATCACTATAGGGATAGTCCTCCCTGTAGTGGCCGAAGCGGCTCTCTTTTCTTTCCAGTGCGCCCGATAGCATCAACAGCAGCATCTGGGCATAGCTCCGGACCTCATTAGCCTTTACCAGCTCGTGAGGATTTCTGGCCCTCACTACGGGTAATTGCTCTGCTACGATATTACGCAGAGTACCCAGGGCACGGCGCAACCTCGTCTCCTCTTTGAAGAGGCTTATCTCGTAGGGCATGACAATTCTATTGAGCCGGTCATAGACTTCGTCAGCCAGAGGGCCTTTCCCTCTCTGCAAAGGAGCTAGAACACGCTGCGCTATCTTAGAAACCTGCTCCTGGGACGGCATCTTGTTACTTCCAGCCAGCGCCGCACTTTTTTCTCCGGAAACGTAACCAGTGACATTGCAGACCGCCTGGGGCTTCTGCCCAGCCCCTATCATGGCACAGACACCTGTGGCAAACAGCCCTGGGACTGTGCTCTGGAAGTTGACATCTACTCTGATGCCGGCAGAGGTAGACATACCATAGTTAACCATCATCGGGGTGCACTCTATTGGCTGCTTGCTTACATCTATACCGGCCGCATCGAAGGCAGCCATAGTCACCGGCAGGACACGGCGCATCTTTCGTATGTTCTCCTGACTCCAGCTCCTCAGGTCAAAGTAAACTGGTCCTCTGCCTTCAAGAAGCTCTATAGCCATAGCCCGGCACAAGTCTCCGAATTCTACATTCCCCTCGAACTCTGGCTCCTCAGAACGAGCCCAGGCCGGGTATTTGGTAAGGAACCTCTCACCATGCCTGTTGATAATTCTGGCTCCGTTCATAAGGAACTGCTGCTGGCCGCCCGTATTGAATTTCCTTTCCCAGTTACCAAAAGAGGGATTAGCGGCGAACTCCATATTGAGCATATCAGCGCCGGCGCGAAAAGCCATGGCAAGGCCGTCACCTGTGATGTTATCGGCATAGTGGCAATGGACCTTAGCACTGGTGCCGCCGCTAGAAATTATGACCGCCCCGCATTTGAAGATAATGACATCACCTGTCCTGGTATGCAAACCCACTGCCCCCACAATGTGGCCTTTTGTTGGATGCTGGCCATCAGAAGTCAGCAGGTCGATAATCATCACCCTCTCGGCAAATTCCACTCCCTTCCCCAGGGCTACGTTGCGCATGGTCTCCATCATCTGTTTACCCTGAAATGAGATGCTGCGCACCGTTTTCTCCCCTCGCACACATTCTGCGCGAAGGCTGCCCTTTTCATCCCTGTCAAAAATGACCCCCCACCTTTCCATGTCTCTGATACGCTTGTTGTTCTCCAATATTATGATTTCGGCCAGCTTCTGGTCTGCAAGATAGCCGCTGCGCTCCACAGTTTCTTTAAGCCAAACGTCGAATTGGTTCTCCGGCAGTGGAGCCCTGGTGGAATGGCAAAATACACTCGCGCCGCTGCGGCTCACCTTTCCCTTTTCTGCCAGAGTAACCCGAGGCGCCATGTCTTTAGCCCTGATAGCTGCCCAAAGACCAGCCAGCCCACCCCCTACGACCAGTACATCGGTCTCTTTAACAACATAGTTTTGCGTCATAATAACCCCATACAGGATTTCAACTTGCCTCCAGCTTTAGCCTTGTAGAGTAAAACATTTAGAGAGGCAAATTACTCGAATCCGTAGCTCTTCCAGTTCTTGACGACATGCTCCTGAAGTTCCTTTGGATAAATCTTGTCAAAAGAAGCCCGGGGAGGCACAGCGATAGAAGGGTCCCAGTCCAGCGGCCAGGTGCAGTCGAAGTATGCTTTGGACCCCAGTCGGTTCAAGCGCTCGTATCGGTTAGAAAAAGGGAGTAAGCTATGCCCTACGGTGTGTTCCAATCGCTTGATGCCCCGGTAGGGATGGCATTTGCTGGCCAAGGCATGCATGACCTGTGGCATATTCTGAGGGTCTATGTCATCGTCAAGGACTATGACATAAGGTATATTTCGACCCGGGAAGGTCCCCCACACAATATGGGCTATCCTTTGAGCAATGTTGGCTTCAGTAGGCTTGATGCTTACCGCCAGCAAGAGCCCAGCACATTCAGGATAGAGGCACAGGTCAACTACAGGTTGTCCCTTGGTTCTCAGTTCCTGAAGAATCTCAGCGCCGTGGGTTACAGACACAGGCGCATCATTATCGTCAATAGGGACACCCATGCATGAGACGGTCAGAATCGGGTTTGTTCTGTGGGTTATAGCCTTGACTCTATATACCGGCCTCTTGTCCCGGGGTGATGCCCGGTATCCTGTATACTCGCCAAATGGCCCTTCCCAAGCGCGCTCCTTAGGCCATATCTCCGCTTCGATGACGATCTCTGAGGTCGCTGGCACCTCCAGATCGATGGTCTCGCATTTGACTAGTTTGGTGGGCTTGCCCTGCAATGCCCCAGCTATGTCAACTTCGTCGACCCCCGGAGGAACGGCGGACAGGGCCATCAGGGATGAAATAGGGTCAGTACCAATAGCTATAGCCACAGGCATAGGCTCATCCCGGGGCTCGTATTTGCGCAGGTGATGGTACCCGATATGCTTATGAGGCTCCACCAGGCCTGCCATAGTGTTCTTTGTCAAAATCATGGCACGATACATCCCCCAGTTTACCCAGCCTGTATCAGGGTCCTTGCTGATGTTGCAGTGCCATGAGCACAGATATCTGCCACCATCGCCATCGTGGAGCATCGGAGCAGGGAATTCCAAGAGGTCTACATCTTCTCCTATATGGATGTTCTCCTTACATGGGGCGTCTTTGACCAGGATGGGCTTTATGGTTTTATCCTTCTTTCCAAGGTAAAATTCCATCAAATCCCTATAATTAGTTTTGGGGTCAAGTCCCCAGGCAAGGGCTAACCTTCGGTGAGTTCCCAATGTGCCACCAAACATGCGATAACCTTCAGGATACCCTTTTATCCTCTGGAAAAATGGAGCAGGCAATCCCAGTTCATAGGTTCGACGCAGAATAGCGCCAGCCTCGAGGTTCCAGTCCACCTCTTGAGCTATGCTCACCGCCTCCTTCTGTTTTTCCAGAGCAGCAATGAAATCACGCAGGTCTTCGAAAGCCATTGTTACCTCCTTAACGGGGCTCAGTCTAACTGTCTTGTCGCGATATTCACTTTTGGAAGGCCGAGGAGATATTACCGGGACTTTGCTAACTTATTTCCAATACCTTTATGGACCAAGGATTGGGGAGTTTATTTCCTTTCCAATCTTCAAGTATCATTTTGGATGTCTTTGGCATTACCTTATCAGTTACTATGCCTCTGACCTTCACCAGAGCGAAGTTTTCATCCCGTAATGATGCGTTAATTTCCTTACCTTTTATTTTATCCATAACGACAAGCATTTCCTCGTCCCTGTTTACCGATGGACCTACAATCTCGTGCAAGGTTTCACGGTCCATAAGGAATACCTTATTCTCATTAACCATATGCGTGCTCCTACTGTCTTTCTTCGAGAACCTTCACTATTTTTATCTTCCAGGGTTTTTCATCAAGGAGATGGCCTACGAGAGCTCTTACCCAGACCTGCTCCCGGGGATCTTTCGGTTTTTCTTGAGAGAAAACTGCCCTTACTAGTTTTGTTTGATAAGTTTGAGTATCCCTTATTTCCGTCTCAATTTCCTTACCAGCCTGTAGCTCTTCCAGATTACGCGCGAAAACTTCGTGTCCTTCTCTGAACATCTAAAACCTCCTTTGTCTGTCCTGATAAATTTTCTAATCTTCTATGGATTTTTCCAGAAGACCGAACTCATCGTCGAATTATTCTTATTGGTTTCTGAATCCGTATTCTTCATATTCTCTCATAAGGGTTTCCTGTAAGTCCTTCGGATAAACATCTTTGAAGGAGACCCTGGGCGGAATTTCTGACTCCCTTGACCACTGCGAAGGCCAGGTGCAATCAAAAAGTACACTGGCGCCCCTACTCCACTTTCTCTCCTGAGCGCTCAAGAAAGGGGCGTCTTTCATGGACACATCCTTACTCTCTATGGTTATGCCTCTGCCCGGATGTAGCCTGGTGGCGAAAGCATGAAAAACTTCGGTGGAGTTAAAAACGTCAATGTCCTCATCCACAACAACAACTTTTTGTTCTCTCGTCCCCTGCGTGGAAATCACGTGTTTTACAAGGGCGGCGATGTTGTCCTGGTTCATTTTATTAACGCTAACAAAGACTACCATCCCTGCCATTTCTGGCGGCAAATAGACGTCTGACACCGGCACTCCGCTTGCTTTCAGAGCTCTTTTCAGTCCCAGAGCTCTTCCCATAGCCGGACCCATGGCCCCCTCGCCCAAGGGCATGCCGGTATTGGCCATTGTTATCATGGGATTGCGGCGGCAGGTAATTGCTTTTATCAGGCAGACATTCTGGTAGCTCCATTCCGTCCTGTACCCTGTAAATTCTCCAAAAGGCCCTTCTGGTATCTGGTACTCTGGAAGTACCTCTCCCTCCAGCACCATCTCCGCGTGGGCAGGCACCAAAAGCTCATTGGTCTCACATTTGACCAGCTCTATTGGCTCCTCGTGCAAAGCTCCAGCGTATTCAACTTCTTTTATCCCGGAATCGAACCTGATTGCTGCAACCATGGAAGAAAGGGGGTCTGCTCCAATTACTACAGCTACAGGCATAGGCATTTTTCGGGGGAGATACTTTGTGTGATAAATCCTGCCGCCATCATTTTGCATGTGCAAACGCAGGGTTACAGTCCTGTCATTATGTATCATGACCCGATACATACCCCAGTTTGTCCAGTCACTATCCGGGTCTTTGTTAACGACCATATCCCATGTTCCAATGTAACGGCCGCCATCTCCTTCATGTATGGTAGGAGCCGGGAAATTATAAAGATTCACATCCTTGTCAAGGAATATCCTTTCTTTACATGGGGCCTGGTTGACGATAATGGGTTTGATCGGATGACCTATAAGCGTTTCGTATCTATTATATACCTTTCCCAGGTGCGTCTGCGGTGGATAACCCATTGAAACGCACAGGCGCCTTTCGGTAGTCACACATGCCCCAAAAATCTTGTATTCAGGAGAATAGTCCTTGAGCTTTTCGAAAAGTATGGCCGGGCCTCTCTTTTCATTTGACAAGCGGACCATTGCGCCAGCCTCCAGGTCCCAGTCTACTTCTCTTTTTATTCTGACCAGGTCTGCTGTTTCCTCCAGCTTTGCTATGAACTGGTTATTATCTTTAAAAGCCATGTATCTCCTGGAAATACTTCGCTCGCATCAAGCGGAAAGCGCTCCTAGTCTTTAAATCCATAATCTGCCCAGTTCTTTACGACGTGATCCTGCAGTTCCTTGGGAAAGATATTGTCAAAGGAGGCGCGCGGTGGCACGGCAATAGATGGGTCCCAGTCCAGAGGCCATGTGCAATCAAAATAGGCCCTGGCGCCAAGGCGATTTATGCGCTCATATCTTGAAAGAAAAGGAGTGAGAGGAGTGCCGGTCCCGTGTTCCAGCCTGGTAATCCCTCTCCAGGGGTGACACTTAGTAGAAAAGGCATGAAGCACCTGCCAGACATTATTAGGGTCAACATCATCATCCACAATCATGACGTAAGGTGGTGTAGCACTTTCCCGAGCCCATATGGTGGCAGCTATTTTCTCCGCCACATTTGGATAGGGAGTCTTGACGCTTACGACCACCAGAAAGCTGGTGCATTGAGGATATGCACATAAATCCCTGATGGGTAAAGCCTTAGCTCTCAAGTCCGCCAGCATTTCCGCGCCGCAAGTAACAGCCATGGGGGCGTGGCAGTCATCGATGGGAACACCCATGCAGGAAATGGTTAGTATCGGGTTGTTTCTATGGGTAATTGCCTTAACTCTGTATACCGGCCTTTCATCACGGGGAGAAGCTCGATAACCAGTATATTCCCCGAAGGGTCCTTCAAAGACCCTTTCCTTCGGCATTACTACGCCTTCAAGTACGATCTCCGAAGCGGCGGGTACCATAAGGTCTACGGTCTCGCATTTTATCAGTTCCACAGGGCTGCCGCGCAAGCCTCCAGCTACATCTACTTCAGCAAGGTCATAGGATAGGGGAGTTAAGGCCATCATGCTGCAAACAGGGTCCATGCCGATAGCAATGGCAAAAGGCATTGGCTCCCCTCTGGGTTCATAGTATCTGGAATAGTGATAGCCAATGTGTTTATAAGGCTCAAGAAGGCCTCCAAGGGAATTCTTGGTATGAATCATAGCCCTGTACATTCCCCAGTTGGTAATTCCTGTTTCAGGGTCCTTTGTAATATTGGCGTGCCAGGAACAAAGATACCTGCCACCATCACCATCATGCAACATCGGTGCGGGAAACTGAAAGAGATTAACATCCCCATCAAGCTGGATATTTTCCTTGCAGGGACCATCTTTTACAAATACTGGCTTTATCGGTTGAGCTTTTCGTTTTAGATAGGTCTCCATTAGTTGACGATACGAGGTGTTTGGGTCTATTCCCAGGGCTATAGATATTCTCTTATACGAGCTCAAAGGTGCGCCAAACATTCGATAGCCCTTGGGGTAACCGGTTATGTTCTGGAAAAAAGGCGCTGGTTTGCCTAACTCATAAGTCCTTCTGACAATCGCCCCGGCCTCCAGGTTCCAGTGTACTTCTTTCTCTATCTTTTGGACTTCTCCATGTTTCGCCAGGGCGTCTATATATTCTCTATTATCCTTGAATGCCACGATAACCCTCCATTACTTTTCTTCCAAGAACAAATCAGAAACCGGCAAATACATCATTTAAGATATTCATTACCTCATCCTTCTTCAAAATGTATTCTTCTTTGTATCCGGGCATATATGATGTGCCCAGCACCGGTTTCTCAGCCTCAGCCAGATGGTCAACGGGTGCATCTATCCGGCGGCTGGCATATCCGGATGTGGTGGTCCAAACGGTCTGGCCCTCTTTGCCCAGCAGCCAGTTAAGAAAAATAGTAGCGGCAGCAGGATGCGGTGGCTTGTCCATAACGCCTACCGAGCCGAAGGCGGCTGAAGAGTATGTACCTTCTTTCATAAATGGCGCCCACTTTACTGGCGTTCCAGCCTTTTGAAAGTCATTTACAGCGGCATTATCCGGTGAAATTCCAATTCCATATTTGCCGCGGGCTACTGTTTCTACCAGGAACCGGACATCTCTGGTAAACACAGGATTAACTTTGGCAAAAGCCTTCATGTAGTCCAGACCAAGTTTTGGGTGCAAATACCAGAAAGTAGCTGTAGCATTACCGGATCCTACAACTCGAGGGTCCCACATAATGATTTTATCTTTCCATTTGGGCTCTGTCAGGTTCAAAAAAGAACTTATGTCAGCGGGATTGACATGCTCAGAGTTGTATATCACGCGCGAACTGACATTTAGGGTAAAAACCAGATTAAGTTTCTCTGCGTCGTCAGAAAAATCCAGCCTTTTATCCCACCATTTTGTTGTGTCCAGGACCTCAGGTAATATCAGGAAGGGTTTAATTGGTTGAACATATTCTCTAAAACCAAGTATGGTGATGGTGCCTCCTATGTACAGGTCTACAAGTTCTATACCGGCCTTCCGCTCAGATAATACTTTGGGGAGGCCCAGGGCACCAGGTATAGCGGTATATTCAAGTGCGATTCCCGGATAAGCCCTCTGAAATGTCTCTATGAACCCCTGCCGCGTTTGAGGTATCGGAGGTCCATATAGAACTATCTTTCCCTCCTTCCTAGCTTGTGCCAGTACCGTTTGCCATCTAACCTCCCAGCCTTCTTTTGCCTCCCTTTGGCTAGTCACAGGCACGGGGGTCGTGGTCGTGGCCGGTGTCTGAGTAGGTGGTCTATTACAGGAAACGAATAACCATATTGCAGAAATTAACAACCCAGTGATTAGCGCGTACCTCAATCTTTTACCTCCAGTTTGAAAATCGGCAAAGCATCTTACTTGTTGCTTAAATCTATTATCAAATAAAGCTGTGTACGACTACTCCCAACGGGCAATCCCCCTGCAGCCAAATGTTATGTGCCTTGCTGATGGCTGTCAATCCCCCTAATTGAATCATCATAATGTAACCGTATTGCTCTAACAACCTTGTTGAAAAGTACCGCCATTTTGACGGAGTCTCACCTTCCCGTTAAACGGTTTTGTATGTCAAAAAGCCACAACCGTCACACGTGCCTCATGCAGGAAACCACCTACTTGGGGTAACGTATTAGTTAAGATTTTGAATCATCGTTTTCATGTATGAGTTACCATTCATTCGGTTACATCGTAGATGATTCAATTAGGGGGATTGACGTATTCTTTTTTCTTATGCATGATTACTCGCACATAGAGACTACAGGCAAAGGAGGACATTCATATGGCGTTCAATGACTTGAGAGAATACATAGCTGCCCTGGAGAAGAATGGGGAGGTGCAGAGGATAAAAAGAGAGGTAAGTTGGAATCTTGAAGCTGGAGCTATCGTCAGAAGATCCTACGAATTAGAGAAACCAGCTCCATTCTTTGAAAAAATAGCGGGATATCCCAAAGGGTATCGGATTTTTGGCGCGCCCTTGAGTTCATATAAGAGAATGTCCATTGCGCTTGGCCTCGATTCGGATACGCCATACAATGAATTAATGGAGTTCTATTTGAAGCGTAAGGCCAATCCCGTTAAGCCAATTCTCGTGAAAGATGGCCCATGTAAGGAAAATATTCATACTGGCGACGACATAAATTTGTTTGAATTTCCAGCACCCATGCTGCACGACGGCGATGGCGGCAGGTATCTGTGCACCTGGCATGCCAACATTACCAAAGATCCAAAGAATGGTAGCTACAACTGGGGAATGTATAGGGCTATGATTCACACCAGGAATACCATGGGCGGGTTAATTGAGCCGCATAAACACATTGGCTACCACTATTATCAGAAATATGAACCCGAGAACAAACCCATGCCCTTCGCCATTGCTATTGGGATGGACCCTGTTTGCAGCATGATGGCCTTAACCCCGATGTCCTACAATATTTCCGAAGTTGATTTGGCCGGTAGTTTAAGAGGGGCCCCCGTTGAGCTAATAAAATGCGAGTCCGTTGACCTTGAGGTGCCTGCTACTGCTGAGATTATTATTGAAGGATTTGTATACCCGAAAGAAAGGGTCTTTGAGGGACCATTTGGTGAGTTCACCGGTTATCGAGCCTCTCCAAGAGACAAAAGGCCGGTGTACAAAGTTACGGCTGTCACCCACAGAAATGATCCTATTCTGACTATTTCCTGCATGGGCACTCCAGTGGATGACTGCCATGCTCCGATGTCTGTAACTGGCGGTGCCGAGATACTGGCGGAGTTGAGAGCGAAAGCTTTGCCGATCAGGGGAATATGTTTGTTTCCCCATTGTGTCAATTTCCTGGTAGTCGTAAGCGTGAAACCACCCTACCCGAACATAGCGGAGAAAATAGCCTCCGCCATATGGGGCAGAGAAGGCGCAACGCCGCCATACGTCATAATCGTAGACGACGATGTTGACCCCGGTAATATGCAGCAGGTGTTTCACGCCATGGCCACGAAGTGTCATCCATGGCGCGGAATCACCAGAATAGAACATGGTACAGGTATTGCTCTCACTCCTTTTTCATCATTGTATGAGCGATCAAATCGCCTTGGCGCCCGGGCATATTTTGACTGCACCTGGCCATTGGACTGGGATCCAGCTATTGCCGTGCCGCCGCGAGCCTCGTTTGACAATATCTTTCCTAAGGAACTGCAGGACCACGTCGTGAAGAACTGGAAAAAATACGGTTACAAAGATTAAAGATCCTCTATGCGACTTTTAGGGGGATGGCGTTCATTGCAAATCACCTGAGTTGATGGCTAAAATTAAACAGGCAATATGAGAATTGCTTTGAACACCATGAAAAGAAGCCATCTTAAGACAAACAGCAAATACCATGCAGAAGTCGTGGAGAGGTATTCAAGAGCCTCAAGGAAGAAACAGAAGTCCCAAATTCTTGATAAGTACTGCCGTATGACAGGACTGTCGAGAAAATACGCTATCAGGAAGATGGGCGTCAGGTCAGTTCCTTCATCCGGCGGCAGACAGCCAAGGAAAGAGCAATACGACACCCAGTTTGTAGAAGCCCTGGCCAGGATATGGAGCATCTTTGATTATCCTTGCGGTCAGAGACTGAAACCAATACTGGAAAGAGAAGTGGACAGATTGGTAAAGTTTGGCGAGCTTAACATATCTGGCCAGGTCGCATCAAAACTAAAAGCGGCAAGCTCTGCAACCATAAACAGGAAGCTCTCCCGTCACAGGAAAGAATTGCTGACTCGGATTACAGGCGACAATTCTGTTATGAGTTCCGCATTTGAACGGCCGGATTCTGTAAGTCCATCCATGGCAAAACCGTTGGAAAACAATGGCGCGGAAGCTTATGTGTACCTATACTTTGGGCGTCCCATCTTTGGAAATTATTTACGTACAATAAACATCACTGAAGGGTACTCGAATTGGTGGGAGGGAGAGGCTATCATTGGCAATTCTCGGGAGGATTTCATTCAGGCCGTGGAAAAGATTAGAGAAAGAAGTCCGTTCAAGTGGAAAGGACTGATCTCCTGCAATCGCCAGGAGTGGATTTCCGTTCTTCTTTCACAATATTTTCGTGGCCAGAATCTATATTTTGACCGATCGCTTGGCAGAAGAAACAATAATGCTTACATAGAGCTTGGAAAATGGCTCTGTGTTGGGAAACACTATGAGAATTCGAAATGGGACACCCTTGAGGAAATTACGATTTTAAATGACCTCTTCAGCCACGAATTAAGATTATTTAGAAATTACTTTCAACCTGTCATAAAATCTCCCACCTATCAACTTGAACAAGGAAAAGCCAGGAGTCGCATTCCGCAAACACCTTATCAGCGCTTGATGGAATCTTCTTACTTGCCCATTGAAACTAAGGATGAGCTGGCAAACATATATCACAGCTTAAATCCGGTTCAGCTAAAGAGGACGATAGTCTCTAAGCTCAATAAGCTTTGTCAGGTTAGCAGGATGATCAGACGAGCACAATGATTTGTGTTGCTCCCCGAAAATAGCAGAGTCAAACTTGGGCTGCTGCCTGACTCTTGAGTCAGTTCGAAGAAAGAGGAAGTAAAGAGAATGATAGAGAAAGAATCTTCGAGAGAAAGAGAAGCTGGTACTTCGCAGATAAACTATTACGAAGCTAGTATGAAAATTAGCAAAGAACGCACTAAGCGTATGGTAGCCGGCAAAAAGGTGATAAAAGGCAGCGCAATACCATGGGAACAAGGCAGGCAGGGGCTTGCACGATGGTATTGCCACGACCTGATCACTGGCACCTCTAATGACAGGTGGACCATATTCGTTCATGAAATTAGAACCCATTCTGGAAAACATACTCACCAGGGTGGCATACCTATTTTCGTGCTCAAGGGCGAGGGATATACAACGGTTGACGGAGCGAGATTTGATTGGCAGGCTGGAGATCTTATTTGTCTGCCCATAAAGAAGGGTGGCGTGGAACACCAGCATTTTAATTTGGATGGCAAACCGTCAAGATGGTTAGCCTTAATAAATTATCGTCTTTTAGAATTCGTCGGTCGCTTTATGGAGCAAAAAATTGAATCTCCAGACTGGGTAAGAATGAAGCGATAATAGGCTACTCCTCATTTGGAGTCAAGCAAAACATCGTAATGTGTGATGGACTGACCAGTAAACAGGCGGAAAGGTCTTGATAATTGGAAGGTTCACCGCCATTTTCAATCATATCTAATCTAATAAATAAATAGTGTTATCGTTGCCTTAAGGCAGCCAATATTTTGTCAGCAGTAATGGGAAGGCTGCGGAACCTTATTCCTGTGGCATGATAAACGGCATTCGCTATGGCTGCCATAATTGGGGGCCGGGCACATTCCCCTGCTTGCTTCGCGCCAAAAGGCCCCGTAGGTTCATAGGTCTGGACGTCAATGAATTTTACGCCTGTGGCATCTACAGACCCGGGAAGGCGGTAATCTATCAGGGAAGGGTTAATTACCTGTCCATCCCCGTCCAGAATTTCTTCCAGGAAAAGGTCCCCCTGTCCCATGACCACCTGGCCCTCTACCTGCCCTTCCGTGCTCTGGGGATTGATCGCCGTGCCGGAATCGTGGGATACTGTTACATTAAGCAATCTTATGTTTCCGGTTTCTCTGTCCACTTCCACTTCAGCGACTGCTGCCGTAAAAGCATAAGCATCGGTATGACGTCCAAGATCCTTGGAAGGTCCCCCTCTGCAATATCCTTTTCCTATAATCGTACTCCCGTCCTTTGGCCCGACCCTTAGTATTTCTGAAAAAGAGACCAACCTTTTCGCGGTCCTTTTATCATACAGACCATGATTCATCACCTTACATTCGTCAACCTTCAAACCTGAATACAAAGACGCCCGCTCCAGAAGCTGACGCCTGGCATCGGCGGCGGCCAGCCTGACGGCTTCGCCAGTTCCATGTGTGCCACCCATGGCAAAGTTGCCCAGGTCAATTGAGCAGAGCTCAGAATCGGCAGAGACCAGGTATATATCTTCCAGGGAAACTCCGAGTTCTTCAGCCGCGATCTGGCACATCGCCGTATTCGAGGATTGCCCTAACTCTATTGTGCCGGTAAACAGAGTCACGGTGCCTTCAGGGTCGAGTTTCACGGTGGCGGTGCTACCATAGGGATAAACAGCGGAACCACTCTGGGCCGCACTAACCCCGATGCCTATTCCCCGGTTTTGTATTTTACCCCTCTTGACTTCCCAGCCGGCTGACTCCGAAGCTTTCTCGATGCATTCAGTCAGGCCACAGCTGAGCAGCTTATCCCCGTTGGGAAGAGTGGCGCCTTCCTTCCGCGCGTTTTTCAGCCTTAGTTCCACGGGGTCCAAGCCGAGTTCTTCCGCTATTATGTCCATCTGAGATTCAACGGCGAAAACCACCTGTGGTGTGCCGTGCCCCCTTTTTGGACCGCAGAAATTCTTGTTAGTATAGACGCAGACCGCGTCGTGCTTGATGTTCGGTACATCATACACAGGGCTGCTCTTGTAATAGGCGAGCCATGAGGCTATTCTCGATGTCCCGCGGTATCCTCCGGCATCTACGATGGTTTTCATCTGCCGGGCGGTTAGAGTCCCGTCTTTCTTGATGCCGGTCTTCAGCTCTATTATCATGCGCTGGTCCTGATAGCACGCGGAGAGGACCTCTTCCATGGTAAGAGTAATTTTCACCGGCCTGCCGGTCTTCATCGAGAGGAAAGCTGCCAAGAATTCGTGCGAGAAAAGCATGATCTTTCCTCCGAAGGCCCCGCCCACATAGCTTTTCAGTACCCTGATTTTGTTCAGCGGGATTCCCAGAGTGGCAGCCAGCCACTGGCGCTTCACAATGTATCCCTGGTTGCATACCCAGATTTGCAGATTTCCGCCGGAGTCGAAATCGGCCAGAGCCACATGCGGTTCAATCGCACCATGCGCCGTGGCCGGAATCACAAATCTGTCCTCACGTACATAGTCCGCTTCCTTAAAGCCCCGTTCTGTGTCGCCGTGGCTTCGCGAGTATGTGGCAGCTATGTTGTTTACTACTTTGTAAGGCTGGGGCACAGGCACCAAACCCAAATCCACCCAGGCCAGATCAGGAGATGGCATGAGGTCTTCATGTATCCTGGGCGCGCCATCCTTCATTGACTCCAGGGGATCGAAAACTGCGGGAAGGAGCTCATACTCCACCTTGATCAGACTCAATGCTTCTTCGGCGATATCCTCGTCAATCGCCGCCACTGCCGCGACTTCATCCCCGATAAAACGGACTTTGTCCATAGCCAGGGGATACTTATCCGGCGGAAGTCCATCGGCAAACCCGTATTGGACGCCCGGCGTATCCTTTCCGATAACTACGGCCTTGACACCGGGCAATTTCTCCGCCCTGCTGATATCTACATGGAGAATCCTGGCATGGGCATGAGGACTTCTAAGTATCTTTCCATAAATCATTCCGGGCAACGTGAGATCGGCGGTGTACTGGGCTTGGCCTGAGGCTTTGGTAAAACCATCTATCCGGGGCAGAGACTTGCCAACCACGGAATATTCCGCTGCTTTTATTTCGTCAATCCGTTCTTTCACTGGCTTTTTCGCCTCCCTTCACGACTGATGCTTGCAGTTAGCAAAGCGGGACAGCCCGGCATGGCTGAAGTCACTCGGGCAGGCCGTATTTTCCCCAGTTTTTCCTTACTTTCTCAACCATGTCCCTGGAGGCCCTGCAGGGGGGTGGGTATCTCAATCCACCCCATTCCTCCCTGGGCTGCCATTCAAAGGGCCACGTCGCATCAATTAAGATTCTGTCACTGTGAGACGAACCGCCCAGTTGCTTTTTCAGTTCCGGAGGAGAGGATGGGTCCAGGTCTGCCGCAGGTGTATCACGGAGCATGTGCACGCTTTTGGCCCCTTGAGCCCGGTTGCCCATCGCCAGGAATACCTTGTGCGGGTCACTTACATCTATATCGTCATCTACCACAACGACAAACTTGCTGCCCCTTCCCATCCTGCTCCATAATGCCGCCGCTACCTGCTTGGCGTAGCCGTAATAAGGCTGTCTAACACTCACAAAGTTGACCGTTCCTGCCGGACCATAGCTCGAAACTCCGGTCACGCCGCTAATGCCACATCTCTCAAAATGGTCCAGAATAAGGGCAGGGCCTACAAAGGACATATAGGCATGAATTCCATGGTTTCCCGGGATTTCGGGGCTCGCGGCCGGGTCCATGCCCGGGGGATGCGAAGTAAGAATCGGGTCCTTTCTATGGGTTACACATTTCACTTTGAAAACAGGCTTGGGCTCCGCACCAAGTCCTGAGTAATGACCCGGATACTCTCCAAAGGGACCTTCCGGCTGAAAGGTTGAAGGGTCAAGGGACATTTCACCCTCCAGTACTATTTCAGCCCCGGCGGGGACTTCCAGGTCCACAGTCTCGCACTTGACCATCTCCAGGGGATCCTGGCGCATGCCTCCTGTAATATCATATTCACAGACTCCATAGGGCTGCGGAGTGGTTGAGGCAAACATCAGTACCGGGTCCACGCCTATTGCTGCCGCGATTGGCATTGGTTTTCCCAGGGCTTTGTATTTGGCACCATGTAATGACCAGTGCGTCTGAGAATGGTAGTTCATGCCAATGGAATTTTTGTCGATAACCATGCCGCGGTAAGTTCCCGCGTTGACCCAACCGGTCTCCGGGTCTTTGGTGACTATGATGTGCCAGGCAAGAAGGTATCTTCCTCCATCCAGCGGGTGAGGCTTTGGAGAGGGAAATTCCCACAGGTCTACATCTTTACCCTTGTGAATGACTTCCTTGCAGGGCCCGCTGGACACGATAAGCGGTTTAACCAGTTGTTTGCTCCTGGTGCGCCACAAGTTTATGAGTTCGGCTCTGGTGGAATTCTCATTAACACCGAGGGCAATACAGCAGCGTTTCATGGAACCATCCGTCAGCATGGAAATCTTTCTTCCATGAGTGTTTTCATGGCCCTTGATGTTTTCAAACAGGGGCGCGGGGCCCTTGCGCAGAATCAGCTCCTGATAAATTGCGCCTATCTCTTCATCCCAGTCAACCTTGCTCTTAATTCGGGATAATTCACCTTTCTTCTCCAGTACGTCCAGATAAGCTCTAAAATCGCGATGGGCCATTATATCAATCTCCTCACTTGCTTCGGGTATAGTAGCCGGGCAAATCTAACGCATCAGATGTCCCAATATCTCTTTCGCCTTTTGCATCCAGCTGTCTTCAAGAGCTCTGGATTTCTCATCCTGCATGAGGTACTTCACTCCCGGAGTCCTGATTCTAATGGGGTCAATGCGGTCTTTAGATACGTCGGCCCGGTTGCTTTCAAATCCCCGTGATTCGCTGAATACCGTCTGTCCTTCCCGCGTCAGAAGCCAGTTTATGAATACTATGCTGGCCGCCCTGTGCGGAGCGTTTTTCATCAGTACAAAACCCTGTCCCGCATCGGTGGCGTAAGAGCCTTCTTGCATCTTAAGATATTTCACAGGAGCCCCGGCCTGTTGAAACTCTATCATAGACTCAGAACGGGCTGCCCAGGCTATGGTCTGTTTCCCTCTTGCCAGCCATTCCACCCCAAGACGTGTATCCGTGACAATTACCGGCTCCTGTTTGGCCAGTTCCTTGAAATAGTCCCATCCCAGAAGGTATTCTCCCATCATACCGAAGCTCGCCAGACCGGTGCCGCCTATGAGGGGACTGGTCATGGAGATTTTCCCCTTCCATTTAGGGTTAAGCAAATCCTTGTAGCTTGCGATCTCCTTTTCTTCAGCAAGCTGAGTATTTATTGCCACTATAGGCGAAATATTAACAAGCGAAGTAATTATCATGTGCTCCTTGTCCCACCACGGGAATTGGCCCTCATACCATTTTGACTGGTCTATGACATCCGGCAGCAGAAGGACCCTGTCAAGGGGCTCAACGATGTCATAGGCTTTTAGCGCGAACCCGGTGGTAGACCCTGAGATCACGACATCGGCTGTCCTTATGCCCGCTCTGTTTTCGGCGAGAATCTTGGCCTGGACCTCCGGAGGCCTTGCGGTCAGCCAATCTACCTTTATGTCGAACTTTTCCTTCATGGTTTTGGTGAGGGCTATCCGCGTTTCACCGCTGGAGCCGCTCATGATCACGAGCCACTGTTCCTTTTTCGCTTCTTTCAGAAAATTGTCCCATTCCACTTCCCATGAGGCTCTTGTATCGGAAGCCTGCGGCTTTTCAATGGCTCTAACTTCCAGCGTCGGAGAACTCTTTGGCGTACAGGAAATAAAAACCAGGGCTAAGGCCATGAAAAAATAGACCGGAATCCTGCCTAGCACCTTGCCGGAATAGTTTCTTTTCATAGATCATAGCCTCCTATCTATTCAATTATGCCTGCGATACCGTTCATCAAGATGGTCTGACCTTGTATGTCTCGATGGGCACGGGGATGGTGTCCAGCTTCATTTGATCCCCATGATTATGGATGACGATCCATTTGAGCCACTCTTTATCGTCCCTCAAAGGGAAATCCTCTCTCCGGTGTTGTCCTCTGGATTCTTTCCTTACGAAGGCCGCACGGGATACCATCTCGCCTGCAAGCGCCAGATTGCGTACCTCCAGCGCTTTCTGGAGGTCAACCAAATCGTTTGCCTTCATTAACGAAGGCAATTCGTTGTTGAGCCTGGAGAAACTGTCCACGGCCTTTTTCAATCCCCTGCCGTTCCTGCATATTCCCAGGCATTCCAGCGCCGTATCCTTCATACTCCTTTCTTCATCATAAGGGTCTTCTCCCTTCTCCCTGACAAAACCAAGCACATCATCCATCGCCTCTTTTGCATGTGCCCTGCTGATGTCTGCCTTCCCTTCTTTCAGGCTAAATTCCGCCGCATTCTTACCTGCCCGATGGCCCACAACCTGCGCAGCCGGAATGCCTCCTCCCACCCTATCGGCGCCGAATATGCCGCCGTGGCCGCCGGCCTCTCCTGCGGCGTACAGTCCGGGGATATTCGTTTCCCCTTTTGCGTTTATCCTGGCTCCCCCCAAAAAAGTGTGCAAACCTGGGATAACCTCTACCTTTTCCTTTTTCGGGTCGTAGCCCAGGAATCTCATTATCTGATGGGGTCCTCCATTTCCGTATTCGAACGCCTCCCTCTCATCATCAGGTACGCGGGATACATCCATGTAAACGGGCCCTCTCCCCTCGGCGTTTTCTTTATAGACGGCATAGGCGTGGCGCCACCAGTCGGTCATTTCGGCCCTTGCCGGGTCGTACTTTTCCATTATGGGTTCTCCAAGGGCGTTGATCCAGCGGGCCCCCACATTGGTGAGAGGCTTTATGCCTCCAATTTTCCTGATGAATATCCCCTTAACCTTCGTAGCAAGGGAAAATTGCAGGAATTCCATGTTCATCAACTTGGCGCCGGCGTGGTAAGCCAGGTAATAGGAATCGCCGGTAAGTTCGTTTTCGCAAGTGGGATGCTTGTAAATACCGGTAGCGCTGCCTGCCGCCAGGATTACCGATTTTGCCTTGAATAGGTAAAACTGGCCGTTCTTGATATTGAATCCAAAAGCTCCGCATATCCTGCCATCCCCTTTCAGCAATCTGGTTATCATAGTGTAATCAAATACTGCGACACCCCTTGCCAGTAACTGCTGTCTCATAGTCCCCATTACTACGAGACTGCCCCCGACTGCCCGGCTGACTCCGCGGGGGTAGCTGAAGGCGAAAAGCTTGCGTGTGTTGTATTTGCCGTCGGGACGTTTGGGATATCTTATCCCCAGGCTTTCGCACTCGACCATCCTTTCCAGGGTTTCTATCCCGAAAATCTCTGTCATCTCCTGAACATTGATGTATTCTCCGCCCTTAACACAGTCGCTGAGCTGGGCATCGTGGCTGTCATTGGGGTCTCCTCCAAACTCAGGAGGAAGTAGCGCCCAGTCATTCCCTGCGCCTCCACACCGCGGGGATGACCCGCTCAGGCCCAGCTTGCCTTTATCCACTGCCACAACGTCGAGTCCCTGCTTTCTGGCCTCAACCGCTGCCATCGTTGCCGCCATCCCGCCGCCTACAATCAGGACATCTCCGTTTACTTCCTGTATCTCCCTTTTCAACTCCATTTACGACCCCTTTTTTACCCCTTATCAAAACTTATTATTTGGGAAGCCATATTTCTCCCAGTCGTTCAAGACTTTCTCCTTCACCCCGTCAGGATAGGCTTCATTAAAGGAGATCTTTTGAGGTATGTTGTGAGCTGCCCATTGGGCGGGCCACGTGCAGTCGAAAAGTATGCTGGCTCCCTGTCCCCAGCACCTTTCTTCCGACGTCAGATAGGGGGTGAGGCTGCTTGGATTATCGCGTTTGTCAATGCTGACGCCTCGTTCAGGGTGACACCGTGTAGCCAGGGCGTGGACGACCTCGCTCAAGTTGAAAACATCGATATCGTCGTCTACTACTATGATCTTGTCAAAGGTATCACGATAGCTCTTCACCACGTGCTTGACCTTCACTGCCATATTGGAATGGGTGGTGCGGCGTACGCCCACAATAACAATAAAGTTCGTTGCCTCCGGAGGTATATACACATCGGTAACCGGGACCCCATGCTCCTTTAGCAGTTTTTTCAGCTCTGTCTCATAGAACAGGGCGGTGGGGCTGCCTTCTCCCCCTTTGCCGGGACCGCCCACACTTACCATCGTCAGTATAGGATCGTTACGATAGGTGATGGCATTTATACGGCAAACATCCCTGGACTCGCAGCTTGTCCGGTAAGCTGTGAACTCGCCAAAAGGACCTTCCGGCATTGCCGCCCCGGGCCATACCTCGCCCTCCAGTACTATCTCGGAATGGGCGGGAACCAGGAGGTCGGAGGTTCTACACTTCACCAGTTCCACCGGCTGCTCACTCAAGGCCCCGGAGTAGTCCACCTCGTTACTGCCCTCTTTGATGATGTAAGCGGCTACCAGCGAGGACACGGGGTCGGCGCCTATGGCAATTGCTATGGGCATTGGCTTTTTCCTGGCGGCGTATTTCATGAAGAAAATTCTGCCCCCCTGGTTTGACATGGTCAGCATGATGCCCACGTTGTTGCGGTTGTGTACCATTACACGGTACATGCCCCAGTTGACCCAGTCGCTGTCGGGGTCCCGGATAATTATCAGATGCCATGTGCCGATATACCGCCCTCCATTGCCCTCGTGGATCATGGGTACGGGGAAGCGGAACAGGTCCACGTTGTCGCCCGTCAAGATGTTATCCTGGCAGGGCCCGGTACTTACGATCACGGGTTTTATGGGGTGCTGGATGCGGCGCTCATACTCGGTTTGAAGAACCTGACGCGGGGCATCGGGGGAAAGTCCCATGGCGACGGCCATGCGCCTCTGCCCTACCACGGGGGAACCAAAAAGCCTGAAACCGGCAGGGTAGTCCTTCACCTTCTCAAAGAATGGGGCCGGAGCGCCCAGTTCCCAGGCCCTGCGGCATATAGCTCCCGCTTCCAGGTCCCAATCAACTTCCTGTTTTATCCTTATGGCGTCTCCAGATTTCTCCAGAGCCTTCAGGAATTGCCGGTTATCTTTGAAAGCCATCTTAGCTCCTTACTGGTTACATTTTCTTGTCTGAATTCGCCGGCTTTAGTCTGTATTTGTGTATGGGAACATCCTTTGCCTCAAGTTTCATCCCCTTGTCCTGCCTGGAAATCACAATCCATTTCAGCCACTTGCGGTTGTCTGTCTCAGGGAACTCTTCCCTCCTGTGTTGGCCTCTGGATTCCGTTCTCAGAAGAGCCGCCCGGGCGACCATTTCACCGGTAAGCGCGAGGTTCCTCACTTCGATTGTTTTTACCAGTTCGGGAACGCTTGTTACCCTGGTCGAACTGAGCGCCTCTGAGCGAATCGCTGAAAATCGGGAGATGCCCTTGTTCAGACCGGAGCCGTTTCGAGAAATGCTCAGACTCTCAAAAGCAGCCTCCTTTATCTGTTGTTCCAGCTTGTACGGTGATTCACCCTTTGTCTTAAGGAGAGAGTTTATTCTATCCTTCTCCTCCGAAATATCGTGTTTCCGCGGTTCTATCATGCCGCTCTTCCTGGCAAATTCTGCGGCATACTTTCCGCACCTGTGACCCAGAACCTGAGCGGCAGGTATGCCGCCTCCTGTTCTATCCGCGCCGAATATACCACCCTGCCCCGCGGCTTCTCCGGCAGCGTATAAACCCGGAACAGCAGTCTCACCTTTTTTGTTTACTATGGCGCCTCCCAGGAAAGTGTGGAGACCTGGAATCAGCTCAAGCCTTTCTCTGCGGGGGTCCATGCCCATTCTCCTCATCACATTGAAAATGCTGGAGCTTTCTTCCTTCATTACATCTCTGACATCGTCTTTCACTTTCGATTGATCGAGATAGACAGGACCTCTGCCCTCAGCATTTTCCTTATATATGGCATAGGCGTGTTTCCACCATCCCGCCAGTTCGAGTTCCTCAGGATAATATTTTTCCATTACCCGTTCGCCCAGCGAATTGACCCATACAGCGCCAGAGGATATCATTGGTTTTATGCCGAGACCACCCCTCACATGGACCCCTCTGATTTTTGGGGTAATCGAAAATTGCAGAAACTCCATGTTCATGAGCGGCAGTCCAATCTCGTAGGCGAGATAGTAGGAATCCCCCGTAAGCTCGTTAACGCATGTAGGGTATTTGAATACTCCGGTAGCGCTGCCGGAAGCTAATATGGTAGCCCCCGCCTTGAAAATGTTAAATTGCCCCGTCTTGACATCGAACCCAATGGCGCCTGTGACTTTTCCCTCGTTGAAAAGAAGTTTGGTAATGATCATGTTCTGCCGGGTTTGGACTCCGCACCGTGATACCTGTTCCTTCATGGTCCGCATTACGGCCATGCTGCCTCCCACTGCCTCCAGGACCCCCCGTGCATACGAGCAGTTCATCAACCTCTGAGAATCGTATCTTCCATCCGGTTTGCGGGTGTATTTGACGCCATAACTTTCCATTTCCACGAGTCTTTCCAGGCTCTCCCGGTTAAAAAGGTCAGTCATATCCTGGACATTGAGATAACCGCCGCCCGTCACGCAGTCGTGAAGCTGAACATCGTGACTGTCTCTGGGGTCCCCTCCAAACTCAGGGGGAAGCAGCGCCCAGTCGTTTCCGGCGCCTCCGCAGCGAGGTGAGGTGCCGCTGGTGCCGATTTTCCCCTTATCTACCATCAGGACTTCAAGTTTGTGTTTCTTTGCTTCAATGGCTGCCACACAGGCCGCCATACCCCCGCCGATAACCAGCACGTCGGTGGTGAACTGCGCCACTCTGCCTGGAAGTCTAAAATCCCCCATCTTTTACTCCGCTCTCTTTATTTTTTCAGTATGGCAACGATAACCATGTAACCGAGTATCTTCTCAATCGTCCCATCTTTCCTCTTTAGAAGCACTTGTTCCTGCCACTCGTCCCGAAGATATAGTTTCACCCAGGTTCCCACCCATTTCGTACAGGTGAGCGAAGAAAGACCCCAGCTCACCTACGGCGTAAAGCCTTGGAATGGTCTTATGATGCACGTCCAGCACTCTCTGTTTGCTGTCATGTACAGGCCCCCCCTGCGTATTCGTCAAAATAGGATAGACCGGGATGGCATAAAATGGAGGCTTGCTGAGGGGAAGCATAGTACCTGGAGGTCTTCCATACGGGTCGTAACCTTCACTTACCATCTGATTCCATTCGTCCACGCTTTTTTCCAGGAGAGCGGCCCTCATCAGCCCTTCATTCTCCGGTGAACTCTTAATTCTTTCCGCCAGTTCGGCCAGGTTCTTGCCTGCCATCACGTAACCCTTTTCAATTTCAACGAGATTGTCCGTGCTCCACACATATTTCGCGAAGCCATGGTTTTTTACAATGGGGCCTCTTCTTCTGCCATCTTCATCGTAAATCATGTAGGATGGAATGCGGGGGAAAGTAGCTATCTCGGTATCGCATACTTCGAGGAAACGGTGACCGCTGTCGGAAGGGGACGGAGGAAACTCATTCATAAAACGCATGCCCTTTTTATCTACCAGAATCCACTCCATCTTCCTTTTTATGTTTCGCGGGCCTCCGAGATGGTGGCGGAACGGAAAGTCATAGCCAGGAAATTTGGGTCCGTAAGAGCCGTGGATATGCCACATATGCCACAAATCGGCCCCGACTTCCATAGACATTGTGATCCCGTCTCCGGTATGAGTCGCCGGGGCCACAGAATAGAAAGGGACTCCCTGAAGGTACTGACGCTTCATCCATTCGTTTTGCTCGAAGCCACCGCAGGCCAGGATAACAGCTTTTCGGGCCTTAATCCTGATTTCCCTTCCTTTACTCTCAGCAACTACTCCGATTATCATGCCGTCTTCACTTCGTATGAGTTTTTTTACCGGGGTTTCCATCAGGACCTTTATCCCGCGCGCCTCAACGTTATCCATTATGATTTTGAAGGCAGAAGGACCGATAGGACCCATACCAGGGATGTCCACCAGCCAGGGAAAGCCTTTGAAGCCTGGAATCCTGGAGATTATGAAACTTCCCATGCTGTAGCTGCCGGGCAGGGATGGATAAATAGGACGGGCATAGTGGTGTTCGTCTTGACCGAGCTCCTTTATTACTGCCTTGTCTACCTTGGCAAGCTCACGGGCGTAGGTCAGATTCTCGGACATATCTCTGGCAAAAGCGTTAATCGTTTCCTGGGGCACCCTGCCTCCAGAGATTGCCGTGAAATACTTGATGCCTCCCTCTATGTCAGTCACATACTTGTAGAGTCCTCCCGACATAGCTGAAACCCCACCGGGGTTAGCGGATTTCTCCAGGAGCAGAACTTCTGATTTAGCGTCGTGGGCGGTTATGGCAGCTATCCCGCCGGCATTGCCGTACCCCACTATGGCTACATCAGTTTGCAGGTCCCATTTCATTAGAAAATCTCTCCTTTAAGAACTTATTCAACAGGTGCTCTTATGAAGTGCAGGCCATTTATCTCGTGCCCTTATCAGTATCCTCCTCATCGGACTTCGCTTTGTATAGGGGTTGGATACACAGGGGAACGGCCAGCATGGATGTCGTTATGGCCAAAAAGAGAAGAGGATCAGGGCCGGGATTGTGCGTGCCATGCCAAGTGTTCGCCGGAATGAACACAGTATCTCCCGAGTTAACTTCATAGGTCTTGTTTCCTATGGTTTCAATGCCCTTTCCGGAGACGTAATACTTGATCGCCTCTCCATGCATGTGGTAGGCGCCTTCGCTGCTTCCCGGCGGCACTTTATCGAAGAATGCCTGAAGATTGTGTATGTTGAAACCAAGCTCTGGAGCGACAGCCCGGGCTGTCAGATGAGTGGGCCCTTTTATTTGTATGCCTGAAGCATGGACCGCGCTAAAATTCAACTCACTCTTGCGCATAACATGCCTGTCCTGCCGCCGCCGTATGTTGAGTTCCTCCTCAAGATGAGCACACTCCTTGACCAGTTGATAACGGTAGCTCATGAGTTCGAGCGTATCCATTTTAGAATAATCCTTCTTCATAAACTCCTTTTCGTTTGAATGAAACACCTATTTGCCTAACAAAGGGGCGAAGACTTCCTTTGCTGTTTCCTGAGACCTCTTCTTCTCCAGAAAATCCTGCTCGGTTTCTCTGGAAACATACTTGGTATTCGGGCTGAGAACAGCGTCTTTGTCCAGGAAGTCGGTAGGGACGTCCAGTCTTCTGCTAGCCACTCCGGTGATCTTGCTGAACGTAATCTGTCCTTCCTTGCTGAGAATCCAGTTAATGAAGACCCTGGCTGCGTCAGGATGAGGAGCTTTAGAAAGCATACCGGAGTAAGATACGCCGCCGCGTATTTCCCGGGCTTCCTTTAATGGCGGAACCATCGCGATTGGCGCGCCGCTTTCAACGAAACTATTTACCAGGGGAGTGGATACGCCTATGGCCACGGCATACTTCCCCCTCGAAACCCATTCCACGAGCTGTCTATTGTCACGGATGAGAAGGGGCTGGTTCTTGACCAGAGCATTCATATAGTCCACCCCCATTTCCTTCCAGGCCAGGTAAAACCAGCTGGCCCCGCTGCCCGATATGGTGGGGTCCAGCATGACTATCCTGTCTTTCAGGGCGGGATTCAGAAGATCCTTAAAAGAGGCTACTTCCTCGGGTTTCAGCAGGGCAGTGTTATATGCCATGCGGCTGCTGATTTCAGCCTGAAAGGAAATAGCGCGATGTTCACTATCAAGGAAAGGTATCCGGCCATTTAACCATAGGGCAGGATTTTTCACTTCCGGCAAAATCAACATGTCATCCAGACGTTCTGCCGCCTGGTTTGGGAACAGTACTCCCACAAGATCTTCCGCACCCATGACGAATACGTCACCCGTATAAATACCGGCCCGGCGTTCCGCAAGGATCTTGTTTACCAGCGAAGTGCTCGGCGAAATAACCAGGTCCATGTCAATACCGAATTTACTATTCATATTCTCAATGACGGCGTTGCGCAGCGTGGCCATACCAGGACCTGCGAAAAGCAATGCCTTGGCTTCCTTTTTTGAGTTCTTGAGGACCTTTTCCCACTCGACTTCCCATCCGGCTTTAGAAGAAGCCGATGAGACGTTAGAGGCTGTTTTTCCCTCATCTAAAGTAGCCGCGGACCCGGGACCTACGGAAGTTGTCCTGTTCGTACAGGAAAACAACAGGGCAAGAACAATAATTACCGAAGCGCCAGCAGCCAGGGATAGCTTGTTGCTTGACATAGGTCTCCTTTATTACCCATTTTCAGCCTCGTCTCAAGATTGCATGGGGAACACGTAGCGCAAGTACGTCTTCTACAGCGGAGGATGTTCTTCTAAACGATTATTTGGATTCGTTCAATCAAATATTTCCCTCAGAAAAGGCATTACTTTATCCTTCAGCATGATTGCTTCTTCCTTGTAGTTAAGTTGATAGGTGATTCCAGGCTGAAGCAATGTTTCCTGGTCAATATGTGCAGTAGGCACGTCAACGCGGCGGCTGGGGTAGCCGGTTGTCTTGCTCCATACCGTCTGCCCTTCTTTGGAAAGTAGCCAGTTTAGATATACGGTCGTGGCTTTAGGATGGGGTAGTTTGTCCATCACTATCAATGAGCCGAAACCGGCAGTGGCATAGGTTCCTTCCTTGAGAGCAGCCAGCGTGTTTATGTCCGGTATGCCCTGCTTTCTTAGCTCAGCGAGCAAGAGGTCCGAATGGGCAAACCCTGCGACATACTTGCCCCTGGATACTCCCTCCAGCAATACCCGGTCATCCCTGGTAAGCACCAGATTCTTTGCCAGTGACCTGAGGAAATCAGGGCCAAGCTGTTGATGGTCATAAAAGAAAGTCGCACTTGCGTTTCCCGGCCCCACTGTCCTGGGGTCCCGCATTATGACTTTCCCTTTCCACTCAGGTTTGGTAAATTCCCAGTAAGACAGTTCCTTTACTTTTGCCGGTTCCAGGAGTCTGGGATTATAAACCATTGCTACTTTAGCGTAGGTAGTGAATACAATGTTGTATTTGCCCGCTTTATCGGCAAAATCCAGAGTTCCTCCGGTCCAGTATTTTGTGTCAGCCACCTCGGGTAAAATCAGGAAATCCTTGATAGGTAAGGCTTCCGGTAATAATTCTGGGGTTAAGGTGCTTGTGCCGGCCCAGAAAATGTCCATGCTATAGATGCCGGCCCTTCTTTCCGCATGAACTTTTGGAATGAGTGTTGCCCCGGGCGCTCCCAGGTATTCGACCTCGATTTCCGGAAACACTTTCATGAACTCCTGGGTTGCCGCTATCCTGACATCGGCGCCCGGAGGGCCAAAGATGACAACTTTGCCCTCCTTCTTGCCCATATCCAGGGTTTCCTGCCACTTAGTCTTCTGGGCTTCTCCTGCCGCCGGCACTGTCGCTGGAGCCGTCGAGGCGGCAGGACCAGGGACGTTTCCCTTTTGTCCGGGCGAGCACGACAAGAAGAATATCAGCGTGAGCAAAAGTACGGGAAAGATGGGTCTCATATGTTATTTACCCCCCTTCGGTTTTTTATCCGGAATGCCCTCTTTGAAACCATACGCCTTCCAGTTTTTCAGAACATGGTCCTGTACTTCCTTCGAGTAAATGTTGTTGAAAGAAGCTTTAGGCGGAATAGCTATGGAAGGGTCCCAGTCCAGGGGCCAGGTGCAGTCGAAATACGCCCTGGCGCCCTGTTTGCTCAGTCTTTCGGGTCTGCTCAGGAAAGGCTGTAAGCTGAAACCCTGGGCATGCTCAAGGCGTGTTATTCCCCTATAAGGATGGCATTTAGTTGCCAGAGCATGCATGACCTGCATAATATCGTGGGGGTCAATGTCGTCATTGACGACAACAACGTATGGTATCGTGTATCCCGAGTCGCTGCCCCAGAGACAGGTGGCTATCCTTGATGCGATATTCGCGTAAGGCGTCTTGGTGCTTACTACAATAAGGAAATGCGCCATCTCCTGATACAGGCACACGTCAACAACAGGGATGCCCTCCCTTTTCAATGTTGCCAGGTTCTCGGCTCCGCCTGTTACCGACATCTGAGCGGCACAATCATCAATCGGGATGCCCATACATGACATGGTTAAAATGGGATCATTCCGGAAAGTTACCGCTTTTACAGAGTAAACCGGCCTTTTATCTCTCGGTGACGCCCGGTACCCTGTAAATTCGCCAAAAGGCCCTTCCCATTCTCTTTCATGGGGTTTTACGACTCCCTCAATAATGATTTCAGCGTGGGCCGGGACATAGAGGTTATTTGTTTCGCATTTGACCAGCTCTACCGGCTCCTGTTTCAGACCGCCGGCAATATCAACCTCTGAAGTTCCATAGGCAATCTTGGAGCAGGCGGCCATGGCGCAAAGGGGGTCCGGCCCTATTACCAGGGCAAAAGGCATTTCCTTGTCATTATTCTCATATTTCCAATGAATCAAGCCGATATGTTGATTAATATCAAGCAGGCCGCCCATGGTATTTCTGGTGTGAATCATAGCGCGGTACATGCCCCAGTTAACCCAGTCGGTTTCCAGGTCTTTAACAATGTTAATGTGCCAGGTGCACAAAAAGCGGCCTCCATCCCCTTCGTGAACCATCGGCGCGGGTAATTCAAATAGATTGACATCCTTGCCAATTCTGATGTTCTCTTTGCAGGGAGCATCTTTTACAACTACCGGCTTAATAGGCCGGGCTTTTCTTTTGGAATATTCCTTCATCAAGTCTCTCAGATGGGTATCAGGAGGCATATCAAAATTCAGGGCTACTCTGGACAGACTGCTTAGAGCTCCTCCAAACATGCGGAATCCCGGATAGCCTGTTATCTTCTGAAATAAAGGAGCTGGCAGCCGCTGTTCGTAGGTCCTTCTCAATATGGCTCCAGCCTCCAGGTTCCAGTGGACCTCTTTGTCGATTACCTGCAACTCTCCGTGTTTTTGAAGCGCCTTGATATACTCTCTGTTATCCTTGAATGACATTCTTCTCCTCTCAAATTTTAGTCAGAAATATGGGTATCAAATCAATCTTGACCTGTATTAGACAGAACCGGATTTTGCCTCCTTAAGATCGTAAGCGGGCCTGGTATGCTTTCGCAGAGAGAGCAAAAATTCGTCGACCTGTTCGTTGGTCCTGAACTTGTTCTTGTCATATTTGTCCCAGTGCATTAGCTCATCCGCGTTTCTGCGCCTCGTCTCGGGAGGCTTGTAGGCGGGATAACCTATTGGAACAATCGTGTAGATTTTGAAATAGTCAGGAATATCCAGGAGCTGAATAAGCCGGCTGTCTGTGGATGGGCTTATGCTTATCCATGCGGACCCGAGTCCCAGCGCGCAGGCCGCCAGATTCACCAGCATGGCTACATTGCCCATGTTCATATGGAAAACTGAGCCGTCAAAAGCCCGGAACTGATGCCCGAGCACCGTGGCTTGATACGTCCTCGGGTCTCCCGCTATGACCATCATTACAGGAGCATCCTTGAACGTAGGCAGGCCGTGCCTCTCGATGGCCCCGCCGGGATGCCGCATCTCGGGTATCCTGCTCTTTTCAAAATAATAGGAAAAATTATGGTGGTCGCGCATGAATTCGGCTATCTTCAGCCTGATATCAGGCGATTTCACGATGATGAACTCCCAGGGCTGCCCGTTCGCTCCGGACATTGCCCAGCGGGCGGCTTCGATTATCTTTCTGATATCTTCATCAGGTACCGGGTCAGGCTTGAATCTTCTTATGCTGCGCCTGGTCTTAACTATCTCCAGAAAATTGTCATAATCCACTACTCGGTCTCCTTAATAATCAATCGCGCATATGAACGAAGTTTCCCGTTATCCAGCTCTGTCGAATAATACCTTCCTCCATTTTTTCTCGTATCTGTCTTTCCACTCCTCGCTGATGGAAATGGATTTGGGGAAATCAGCTATCCATTCATAGGGCTTGCATGCCTCGATGATGGCCCTGGAATTGAGCCCCTTCTCTAACCTTGGAATTATCGGGTCCAGGGCCGAACTCAAGTTCCTGCGAACGACATCTATTGATTTTACCGGGTCCGAACGGGTGGCCAGAGCCCAGGTGACATGGTTCCAGTCTGTCGGGTCAATATCGTCATCTACAACGATGGTATATCTCCCCATATACGCAGCGGAGCCGGCGCCGGTCGCTACCAGCCCTGCCTGCTTGGCATGGCCAGGGTACCTTTGCTTGATCGAGATAACCCTTATGAGTCTACCTGCGGCAGGCGGGTAATAGACGCCCTTGATATCGCTTATACCGGCCTGCTCCATTTCGTTCCACAGGATGGCTGAACTCATAAATATCTTCCAGCTATGATTTGCAGCGGGTCCGGTATCATTGCCCGGCGGCTCGCCAAGTATTATGGGATTGTGACGATAGAAAATATTTTTGATATGGATGACAGGTTCTTGCCGCTCTCCGCTGGCATAATATCCGGTCCATTCACCAAAAGGACCTTCCATCCTGGTCTCATTCGGGAAAGATTCCCCTTCTATCACGATTTCAGCGGATGCCGGAATGGGAAGACCGCTGTAAGGGCCATTGATGACTTCAACCGGCTCACCTCTGACTCCACCTACCCAGTCATACTCGCTAAAACCGTAGCCAAAATTTTTGCTTCCTGCTATCAAAATGAGAGGATCATGGCCGAACGATATCGCAACTTTGCAGGGCTGTCCCTTAGAGAAATATTTCTCTCTAATAATCCTGCCATCCTTTCCAGGGGATATATAGAAGCCAAGCGTTTTCTCATCATGAACCATCACTCTATAGGTCCCCAAATTCACAAAACCGTTATCGGGGTCCTGGTTGATGACCACACAGCCGGTACCTATGTATCGGCCGCCATCATCCTCATGCCACAGAGGAGTTGGAAACTTGAGGATATTTATGTTCTTGCCTTCTTCACTGTTTTCCAGTACGGGGCCGTCTTTTACCGTCACAGGTTTGATCGGTATAACCTTCTTGTTGAGTTCCTTGCACAGCAAGACGTAATCAACAGGCTTGAGACCTGGCGGAAAACCCAGCGCAAGGGCAGACCGGTTCATGGCTGTCAGGGCATTGGTGAGAACGCGGTGTCCTTTCGGGTAGTCTTTTATGTCGTCGAAGAGGAGAGCAGGCCCGCTCTCTTCCTTTTGAGAAAGGAGGGTCAAGACCCCTATTTCAACGTTCCAGTCGGCTCCGGTGACGGTCTTAAGCTCTTTTGCTCGTTTCAGCTTTGCGATAAATTCTCGTAAGTTCTTGTATTCCATGTTCCCTCAAACATAGTATGTTTGCACTAGACTACGCCTAGCTCGTTCTGGGCTTCCTGCAGCGGCTTTATCTTAACTATTTTATCTGTCGTTATATTCTTTCCAATGTGCCCGGCCGCTATTTGTTCCTTTACGGCCTGCTCCACGCCCTCCAGAGGCAGGTGGCAATTGGCCGGAATGCGCGTGTATAGAGAGTCGAAAATGGAGTCGAATAATTGCCGGTTTTCTATAACAAAGCCGGCTTCCTGAACTATGTCGGTGATTTCCTGTCTGTTCTTTTTATTCAGGAAGAAACGGTTTCCCCTGATGATGCCCTTGATGAAGGCTTTAACCGTGTCATGATGGTCATTAACCATATTGCCTGTGGCGAGAATCACTCTGTCCTGCCGGGGCAGGTAAGTCTTTTGCAAATTAACAAGCTCCGGGTATCCGTCAGATTTCAGTCTCTCAACCTGAACATCGGCTGCCAGCAATCCCTGAGTTTCACCTCTCCGGAAAGAGTTCTCCATGCCGAAAATATCATGCATGTTACCTGCATAGAAGGTTACCTTCACGTCCGAATCGGGTACCATACCGGCATCCCTGACTACCTGCGCTGCCTGGACAGTCATCTCATCTCCGGGTGTAAAGGCATTGATTCTACCGCCCTTGAGGTCTCTTACCGAGCTCATACCTTTCTGTCCGAAAAGATGGAAGGCATGCGTTCCGCGTCTGGGAGCTATTATGTAAATGTCGCTCCCCTCGGAGATCGCCTTCAAGGCGTAGGCCGTCGCAGCATCCAGAGAGAAATCCGCCTTGCAGCAAGTCAAAGCTTCAATACTGGCATCTTCGCTTTCAAGGGTTACCAGTTCCAGGTCTTCCAGTCCTTCATCCGCGAAGAAACCTTTGGCAAGAGCTATAAGTGGTACTACTACATGATTCCATTCATGATGGGCTGAAGACACGCGTATTCGGGGATGTGCAGACTTTCCCTGCTTCCCGGAGGCACGGTTAACCCAGTTAAGCCATGCCTGCTGAACCTTCAGGAATGATACATTTTCTCTTGATTCATTGCTCATGACAAATCTAAATTACCTCCTTCACTCAAAATACACCGCGGCTAATTCATGCGGGACTCGCATACCCGGGCACGCAAAAGGCGAACTCGAATTCTACTTGTTAATTAGAGGACCGAAGATTTCCTTGGATTTTCTGTCCCATTCTTCCCGCAAAGCCATAGCTTCCGGACTACTGCTGCTTGGATAGATAGTTTTGGGGTCTCTCAATATGTTTGAGTCCAGGTGGTCAGTCGGAACGTCCTGGCGCATGCTCTGGTATCCTCTTGCTTTGCTATATGTAGTTTGACCCTCGTTGGATAAGAACCAGTTAATGTATAGAGTAGTCGCTGCAGGATGAGGATTATTCTTCAACACGGCAAGTCCTGCTGAACCTGCGCTTGAATAGCTTGTTTTCGGAATGATTAAATAGCTAATAGGCGCTCCTGCCTTTAAATATTCAACTATCCCCTCGCTGCGCGCAGCAATAGCTATTGGATATTTTCCCTTGGCCAGCCAGTCTACCTGTAACCTGTAGTCTCTGGTTACAAAAGGCTCCTGCTGGGCTAGTTTCAACATAAAATCCCAGCCCATGATGTACTGGCCTAGCATTCCAAAACCAGTCTGTCCGGTTCCACTAAATGTTGGGTCATTGATACTCATCTTCCCTTTCCATTTGGGGTCCAGTAAGTCTTCAAATTTAGTTATTTCACCCTGTTTGATTATCTGATTATTGATTGCTAAAAGGCGTACCAGTAGACCCGAGTGCGCTATTACAGTATGTTCCGAATTAAACCAGGGAAATTTACCCTCAAACCATTGAAGCGTATCCTTTACATCCGGAAGTATTAGGAAGTTATCCATTTTTTGAAATACATCTAACCCGACCAGGGTATCGTTCATGGTAGTTGGACCAAACATTGCGATATCCGCGACATAGAGTCCGGCCCTTCTTTCAGTTATTATCTTGTTCGTCACTTCCGCGGGAGAGCCGGAAGTCCATTCTACTTCAAGGCCATATCTTTTTTTGAAGCCATCCACAATATTTTGTCTAACTGAACCGCCATCGCTGCCATAGATAGTAACCTTTCTTTCTTGAGCAGCCGATTTGAGGCTCTTATCCCGTAGGCTTTCCTGAGTAGCTTTTTCCGTAACAGAAGGTCCTCTGATTTCAGAGCCCGGCGACGGATTTGATACAGGGGTGGATTTCGATGTGCAGGCCGACATAGCTGACATTAGGAGTATTACAAGAACAAGAAGAAGTACAGTAGGATTTCTCAAAACATTCATAACAAGATCTCCTTTTACGGTTCCTCGGGGGATGGGCCGACAAATTGCCAATTTTTTAAGTTCTCGAATTTACTGATTAACTAAATTAGGGCACCCCCTCTAATAATGCGATAACATGATCGTCCTTTAGTTCGGAACGGATCTTTGAAATGGTGGCCTTATCCAGAAGATTGAGAAATTTGAGGAATGCGATCTCATGAGATATGTAGACGTGAATGTTTTCACTATAATGAGGATTCTTGCTCCATGAAGCTATGCAGTTTTCAGTGCCATCTAATGAGCCGATTAGTCCCTCTTCCATATCCTTTGCTATTGTTAAATAACGCCCCTTGACTCTTTCAGATATCCAATCTTCTCTGGAGTGGGAAACAATGTCGATTCCGCTCAAGTCGCAATTGCCGAAACTCATGATTCGAAGCTTGATATTCCGTTTATGCGCCAGAATCAAGAACTCTCTTAGCTCGCCTAGCTCTTCCTTGAAAGCAGTTAAACTGATCTCTGTTTTGGCGCTTGTTATCATCTCCTTCACACGCCTCAAAATGTTGTTATGCCCGCAGATATGAAACACTGCCTCGTACGATTCTGCCAAATTGAGAGCCTTCGAATTACTTTTCAAATAATCAGCACAGTCTGAAAAGTAGCTTAGCCTATTCTTGATAAACTGATCCAAATCTACAGCGAGGTACTTGTTGTCAATGGTTTTTTGAACTGAGCCTTTTTCCACTAATCTTTCCAGCATAGTGTAAATGCTTCCTCGAGCAAGGTTACACCTTTTTGCTACTTCATAGCCTGTTAGAGGACTTTTCTCTAACAAAGCTACATAAATCATAGCTTCGTTTAATGACAGGCCTAATCCCGCAAGTCTCTGTAGAAACGAATTGAGTTTATTGTTCAATTAAAGTAGTCTGAAAGAGACGACGCCCTTACATAGAAGGCTAATTTAGCATCCTAATTACTGGTTGTCAATATCTTGAGGCAGAGTGCATTGGCAGCCAAAGGCATAGATGGCTACTGGTCCCAATTGGGTATTCCTTGTATGCATATTTGCTCTCAAGATACTTGTATTAAGTCTCTCAGGATCATTAATACAATTCATTAAACCCTTACAGGAATCATCTCGAAGATATCGGTAGTGTGGCTGTAGAGGTTCGTCCCGAGGCGGGCAATAGGTTTCAGCAGCCTGGGCTGGATGGCGCCATCGCGGCACAACTCATCTTTCACATGAAACAGCACAACCTCGCCAAAAACCACTTTCTGCAAATTCAGCCCCTCCGATAGCTCCACGCTGAACATCACCTTGCACTCCAGGCTCACGGGAGACTCCGCTATCCGCGGCGACTTTACTTTTTCACTGGCGACAGCAGTCAAGCCAACCTCCCGGATTTCATCAACGCTGGGAGGATAGTTGGCCGAGGCTTGAACCGACGGCTTTATGATGCTGCTGTCCACAATATTGACCACGAAATCCCCCGTATATTCGATATTTTTCACGGTGTCTTTTTTCTGGCCTTTCTTCAGCCCAAAAGAGACGCAAATTATGGGGGGCTTTACGGAAACGGGAGTGACGAAGCTGAAAGGGGCGGCGTTGAAGACCCCGTCCTGCCCTACAGTCGAAATGAAAGCTATAGGCAAAGGCGAAAGAGAGCACGGAAGAAGGTCATGGAGCTTGTGTCTGTCGAGATTCTGCGGTTCGAATTTCATTGTTTTCCTCCTCATGTCAGCGCTGTCAGGCAATTTTACCAGAAAAGAGTCCACCCAATGCAAGGCAGGATCACGCCGCGTCCCACTTTGGATCGCGTTTGACGGCGGCAAGTCATTGTGATATAAGTATGTTACTTCTACCGCGCCTTCTGTTGGACCAGGGGAGGTTTGAGCACAGACGGCATAGAAATGTCTGCTTCATTGGTGGGGTTACGCCTATGCGCGGCATCCATTCAATCATTGTTCGGTCCACCCGGAACGATAGAGATAAACAGAGACGGAGGTAGAGAATGAGAACAGCACACCTTTCAGCGCCACTGGTACTACTAATAGCAGCGATACTCATCGTACAGGGCTGCGCCGCGCAGAAGTCAAAACAGGAGCAGCAGAGCGCGCCGCCCACTCAAACCCAGGCTGCCAAAAAACAGGCCTGGGAATCGGAATGGGAAAAAGCAGTAATCGAGGCTCAGAGGGAAAGAAAAGTGGTTATAGCCACAGGCCAGGTAACCTCCGTGAGGGAAGCCCTTTTCCAGAGCTTCAAGAACAGGTATAACATCGAGATAGAATTTATCGTAGGCTCAGGCCAGGAGCTCTCGAACAGGATAGCAACGCAGCGCAAGGCGGGAATCTTCGCTTTCGACCTGATGATGACCGGGAACACCACGCTGGTGCAGGTACTGAAACCGCAAGGCGTATTTCAGCCGCTGCTGCCCCAGCTTCTGCTGCCGGATGTCCGCGATACACAAAACTGGTATGAAAATAAGATACAGTTCGTGGATAAGGACGGGCAGGTCCTTTTCATAGTGCTGTCGCCTTCACCCAATTTGTTCGCCAACAGCAACCTGGTAACGAAGGACGAGATTTCCTCGTACAGGGATATCCTGGCTCCTAGATACTCCGGCAAGATTGTAATGGCAGACCCGACTGTGCCCGGCACGGGACAGGAATATATCTTCCTCACCATCAAGTCCTACGGCGTCGAATACCTGCGGGAATTAGCGAAGCAAAACCCGGTGATTCTGCGAAACGACCGTCTTCAGGTCGAGTGGATCGCGCAGGGGAAATATCTGGTGGGGCTGGGAGGAAGTCCGCTCGCCCAGGAGTTTATAAAAGACGCCGCCCCCATCTTCTTCCCGAACATAACCGAGGGACAGAGCACTCTCGGCGTGGGATTTGGCGGCCTTGCCCTATTCGATCAGACCCCACATCCGCAGGCTGCGAAGGTCTTCATCAACTGGCTTTTCTCGCGGGAAGGGCAGCTGGTATACAGCAAATCTGACCAGCGGCAGAGCGTGCGTGTGGACGTGCCTGCCGACCACCTGCCCTCGTTCAATATCAGGAAGCCCGGCATAACTTATATCAAAAGCTCCAGCGAGGAAAATCTGCCGGTGAGAGACCAGAATTTGAAGACAGCCAAAGAAGTCCTTGGACACCTGCTGAGATAGAATAACGAGGAGACAGAACTTTGACCTTCAATGACAACCGACGGTTCATCGAGGCGCTGGAGAAGACAGGAGACCTGGCGCGGATAAGGGGGGAGGTGGACTGGGACCTGGAGGCCGGAGCTATCGTCCGCCGCGTCAATGAGCAAAAGGGACCTGCCCTTCTCTTCGAGAAACTCAGCGACTATCCCTCCGGATTTCGAATCCTCGGCGGCCCGCTCGCCACGTACCGGCGCCTGTCTATCGCCCTTGGACTCTCACCGGAAACTCATCCCCGCGAAATCCAGTCCGAATACGAGCGGAGAACGGAAAATCCTATCAGTCCCGTACTTGTAGGCAAAGCTCCCTGCCAGGAGAACGTTCTTACCGGCAAGGATGTTGACCTTTGCCGCTTTCCCGCCCCCATGATTCACGGCGGCGACGGAGGCCGCTACATTGCCACCTGGCACGCGGTTATCATGAAGGACCCCGACACCGCCTGGGTGAACTGGGGAATGTACCGCCTTATGGTGTTCAACCGCCATCATACCGGCATCGACCTCCATTATGGCAGCCACGGCGGCAAAATATTCTTCCCGAATTACTTCGCGCCGAAGAAGCCCATGCCCATGGCCGTAGCCATAGGCATGGACCCACTTTGCTCCCTGATGGCCGCGTCCTATGTCAAAAGGGGACAGAGCGAGGTGAACTATGCCGGCGGACTGAGGGGAAAGCCGGTAGAGCTGGTGAAGTGCCTTACCAGTGACCTCCTTGTGCCGGCCCACACCGAAATAGTCCTGGAGGGTAAACTCCTGCCTTTCATGGCCGTAGAGGGACCTTTCGGCGAGTTCCCGGGTTACCGCCACGGAATGGCCCCACACCCGGTCTTCCGCGTCGAGGCAATCACTCACCGCCATGAACCCATCCTGCCCATGAGCAGCGTGGGAATGCCGATTGAGGACAGCGGCATCTGCATGACGATACCCGGCGCGGTGGCGATCAAGAGGCGTCTCGAGGAAAACGGCGTGCCGGTAGTTGACGTTTTTGTACCGCCGGAGACAGCCAGCCACATGGCCATCGTCTCGATAAAGGGTTCGGGCAGCAAGCTTGCTGACGTAGTGGCGCGCCACACCATTTCCCGTGGACTGGGGGAACTGAAGGTCATGCTGGTAAATGACGATGTTGATATCTTCGACCTGGACCAGGTCTATCATGCCTTCGTCACCAAATGCCATCCGGTGCGGGGCATAAGAGTCGTGGAGCACGGGCAGGGGGTGCCTCTAACTCCTTTCCTGAGCAACGCGGAGCGGGCGGCGGGCAAGGGCGCGCGGGTAGTCTTCGATTGCACCTGGCCAGCGGATTGGACGGAAGAGGCGGACATACCTCCCAGGGCATCCTTCAACGATATCTACCCACCGGAGATAAAAGAGAAAGTACTGCGCAGATGGCGGAGCTACGGACTAAAATAGCAGGGAGGGAAGCGCATTGGCCAAAGCCACTTTATATACGCCCGCGCTGATTGAAAAGTATACCCGGGCAGGATACTGGGGACACATGTCTCTTTCCGACTACTGGGAAAGGAACGCGGCGCTGCATCCGTCCGGGGAAGCCGCGTCAGACTCCAGGATAAGGCTGACCTGGGAGGATGCATGGGTGTGGATAAAGCAGCTGGCTATGGGCTTCCTGGACCTCGGTCTGAAGAGAGACGACATGGTCGTCGCCCAGCTTCCCAACTGCGTGGAACTGGTGTTGATGCGAGCCGCCTGCGAACGGGCGGGGCTTCTCTTCCTTCCCGCACTGAGGACGCTGAGGCATACGGAGATGGAACACATCCTCAGGTTTACCGCGGCCGCGGCTGTTGTCATCCCCCGGAAAGCTGGAGACTTCGATTATCTGGCTATGATAGAGGATCTCAGGCCTGGCCTGCCCTCTCTCAAGCATATCGTCATGGCGGGCGATGAGGCTGCCCCGGGGACAATCTGCCTCGCAGACATGGTGCGCAGACCGCTCAAGGCGAAATACCCACCCAGCTACCTTGACTACAGAAAGTGTCCCTCTACCGATGTTTCCCTGGTGGCGCTGACCACGGGGACAACCGGGTCGCCCAAATTCGTGGAAAATCCCGCCTGTGCCCGCATTTGTGCAGCCAACGTAATGGTCGCGGATTTTGGACTCAAGAGCACTGATGTCATGGCGGCGCTCAGTACCGCGGCCCTGGGACCCAACGTGCTGGTATATTATGTCGCGCCTCTGCTCGAAGCCAGGTCCGTCATGCTCGAACACTGGTCAGTGGAAGAGTGCCTGGCGCTGATAGAAAAGGAAAGGGTCACGATTCCCGGCGTCGTCCCTACCCAGCTCGCTGAAATAGCCGGACATCGGGACCTGGAGAAGTACGACCTCAGCTCCATCCGGGCCTTTTTCTGCACCGGCTCCTTCCTGCCCTATCACGTGGGAGCGCAGATTGAGGCCAGGGTGGGCAAACCCATCGTCCAGGCATACGGAGCGGTCGACTTCGGCGGCATGGCACAAGTTTCGATTTCCGACCCTCAGGATGTACGGCTTACCACGATAGGTCACCCTTATCCAGGCTCTGAGGTGAGGCTGATGAATTCATCGGGAAAGGAAGTTTCCAGGGGAGAAATCGGCGAGATAATCATCCGGGGTCCCACAGGAGCTTCCGGCTTCTACAGAGACCCGGAGACAACCGCCAGGACATGGGACAGAGACGGGTGGTACAGGACGGGAGACCTGGCGAGGTGGGATGAGCGGGGAAACCTGGTCATCGCGGGCAGAGAGAAAGACATGATCATACGCGGAGGCCAGAACATCTACCCTCTGGAGGTGGAGAACCTGCTGATTACTCATCCGAAGGTGGTGACCGCGGCCATCGTCGGCATACCGGACGCAATCATGGGAGAGAGGTCCTGCGCCTGCGTCGTACCCCGGCCTGGCCAGGACTTCACCTTCGTTGAGATGATATCTTTCCTGAAGACGAAGAGGTTCGCCGCCTACAAACTGCCAGAGAAGCTGGTTCTGCTTGACTCATTGCCATACATCGGAGGACTGAAGCTGGACAGGAAAGCCCTCCAGGCTAGCGTCATCGAACTGCTGAAGTCCAGGGGGGAGATCCAGTGACGACCAGGAACGTGATTGTCGCGTCACCAAGGTTACTTCAGTAAACTTTCAAAGGATAATGCCAGTGGAAGAAAAGTCTCAGACATTTAGCTCCAGGGAATATTCCGTAATTGGAAAACCTTTGCCACGGGTAGATGGCGCAGCCAAGGCAACCGGCGAGGCCAAGTACACCGACGACCTTGCCCCGGCGCAGATGCTTTATGGGAAAATATTGAGGAGCCCTCATCACCATGCCAGGATTGTGGGCATAGACACCGCTGAGGCGGAAAAACTTCCCGGCGTAAAGGCGGTAATCACCGGAAAAGATACGGCGGGAATAAGATACGGATGGGCGGATGGCCTTCCACCCGATATGCATCCTCTGGCGATCGGCAAAGTCCGTTACCAGGGGGATGAGGTAGCCGCGGTGGCAGCCATCAATGAGGAGATAGCTGAAGAGGCGCTGGACTTGATCAGGGTCGAATATGAGATACTTCCCGCTATCTTTGACCCCTCGGAGGCCCTGAAGGACGGCGCTCCCCGGGTACACTCCGGAACAATCCCCTCTCCCGAAATGATGTGGGAGGAAGCCGGGCTGGGCAGAAGACCCGCGCCTCACGAAGTGGTGAACAACAAATGTGCGGCGTTCACCAGAGCGCATGGAGACGCTGAAAAAGGTTTCGCGGAATCGGACTATGTCAGGGAAGACAGATTTGTTATCCCTGCCACGGCTCACTGCGCCCTGGAGCCGCATGTGGCTCTGGCAAGCTTCGATTCGTCCGGGAGTTTGCAGGTGTGGCTGTCCCACATGGGATATGAAGTAAAGCGGCAATGGCTTGCCGCCACCCTGGGGATGCCTATCAATAAAGTGAGAGTCCTGAAAGCTTATGTGGGAGGAGCTTTCGGGGGGAAGATAATGCTCTTCTCCTATGAGTTCCTGGCGGCTTTCCTTTCGAGACTGACGGGCAGGCCGGTCAGGATAGCTTTATCCAGGGAAGAAGTCTTTCTTGCCACCCAGGGAGACCAGCGAATGACCATAGAATTGAAGACCGGTGCAAAGAAGGATGGGACTCTGGTCGCGCAGCATATGAAGATTCTGAATGACGCCGGCGCCTACAGGGGAAGCTCGTCCATAGCCCTGCGCCTGGCTTATAACAAATCCGTTCCTATCTACAACATACCAAATGTGAAGGTGGAGGGCGTCTCCGTTTATACCAACAAGACCATGTGCGGCCCGAAGAGAGGCCACGGTTCTCCACAGGTTGTACTGGCCATTGAGTCCCAGATGGATATGATAGCCGGGGCACTGGGGATAGATGCCGTAGAGCTAAGGCTCAAGAATGCCAGAAGAAGTGGCGACATTCTTCCCAATGGGGACAGACTGGCAAGCTGCGGGACTAGGGAGTGCATAGAAAAAGCCGCAAAGGCAATAGGATGGGGAGACGTGCGCGATAAAAGGGAAAACAGGGGCCTGGGCATCGGGGTGAGCGCGGCGCAAAGCGCTACCGATGTCTATCCCTTTGGAAGCTCCGCCATTATGCGGGTCAATTCCGATGGCTCGGCGACTCTTTTCACAGGCTCGGTGGAGACTGGACAGGCATCCGATACTGTAATGTGCCAGATAGCCGCCGAGGAGATGGGACTCTCTATGGATGATATTGTACTTGTCTCGGCGGATTCGGAGCTGTGCCCCGCGGACCTGGGCAACTGGATAATGGGAGGGGTTTTTGTGACGGGGGAAGCTGTCAGGCTGGCGGCCGCCGATGCAAAGAGGCAGCTTCTGGAGGACGCCTCCAGGGCCTTCGAGGTTGGAGCCGGGGAACTGGAGGCCAGGAACAAAGCAATCTACTCAAAAGGGAGCGGAGAGAGGCTGGCATCTTTTTCCGATGTGTTGAAGATGAGCCAGAGAAACGGAGGCGTCATCGTTGGCAAAGGCTACCGCAAAGCAGCGCCCAAAGCGCGCACGGGTCAGTATACCTTCGCTTATACGTTTACGGCGGCAGCCGCTGAGGTTGAAGTGGACAGGGAGACCGGCATAGTAAGGTTGTCAAGGGTAGTGATAGCTCACGACGGCGGTTTTGCCCTCAATCCGTTAAGCGTGGAAGGGCAGATAGACGGCCAGGTGATTATGGGGCAGGGGGACCTTCTGGGTGAGGAAGTCCTGCTTAAAGAGGGTCAGGTGGTGAACTCCTCCTTTGCCGGCTACGGGATTCCGGTGGCGCCGGACGCGGCACAGGTGAAACTGATTGATGTGGAGACCTTTGAACCTATGGGACCATTCGGAGCCAAGGAGGCGGGAGAATGCGCCAGAACACCACTTTTGCCGGCTGTAGCGAACGCTGTTTACAATGCCGTTGGAATAAGGGTCAACAACCTCCCCATTACACCCGATAAGATGCTGTGAAATAGCATTCGTGGTCAGTGTCACAAGACATCCCGAAAGGAGGACAGAGATGAGCACGGATAACAAACAAGCCGCGGATGACGCGAAGGAGAAGAAAGAAAGGCGGAAAGGAATGAACAACGCCCGGACGCCGGAGGCAGTGTATGGTCTGGCGTTCATCGGCGCGCTGGTCTACTACATCCAGCACGCTGCCACTTTCTGGGAAGGGGTGCTTGGTTTCTTCAAGGCCCTCATCTGGCCCGCGCTGCTCATATATAAGTGGCTCGAGTTCCTGAAGATGTAGCTTTCCGGAACTCATTGGCAGATCCGCGCATTTTTGACCTCATGGCGGGCACTCACTCCACGCCGCCGCAGGCATTTAGATGATCATGTTTTTTGGGCAAAAGGGGCCATTTTGAATCTGGGAATCATTTAGATGATCATTTTGGTATGTATGATACCCTTGATTCTCTAAATGGTTTTGGGCTTCTAAATCGTGAGGCAGCTGCAATCCCAGGACTTCTCGTGGGCGGTCTCAGAGTTCTAGACATAGGGAGGAGTTTTATGAGAACGATCATTAAGGCAATCGTAAGAATCCTTGTTCTATTATTCTTTATTAGGTTGTTAGGCGCGATGATAGCTAACCTTTCTAATTTTGCACTGTGGATCAGAGGAGACTACGCATCTAGAGAGCTTGCTATCATCTCGGTGGGCAGCGCCCTGTTAATAATGGTTTTCGCAATATTGGTGCTATATTTTGGCTGGCGAAAAACCGACAACATCGTGAGAATTCTGGCAGGCGACCTGAACGAAGATGGATTGGTAATCAGCACCTCCAATTTTGACTTACACAGGACATTGATGATGTTTTTGGGTGCGTATTTAATTGTTACCTCTGTCCCCAATCTAGCTGGACTTTCTGCAAATTATCTGTTCCTTAGAATACAAGTCCCGGGTTATCCTGGGGATAAAGGTATGTCAGCAAGTGAGATAAGTAATCTGGTAGTCCAGACCGTAAGTCTCTTACTTGGCATCTGGCTGATGGCCGGAGGCAAGACAATCGCTAAGATCATTAGGAACATATACAATTTTGGAAGCATAACGCATAACTCTGAAAAGGAACAATAGAATATTAACTCGGTTTTGGAGGAAGATTCAGACTATGGGCATCCTGAGCAAACCGGGGGAAGTGTCTGATGAAGTTCTATTTTCTGGCACCTTCAATCATTGTCTTTGGTTTCACTTTTATCTGCTTCGGCTTCATCTCCTCGGCCTTAGGCAGAGTCAGGGTAAGAACACCGTTCTCAAAGACCGCTTCCGCCTTATCGCTCTTCACCTGTACGGGAAGAGATAATGAACGGCTGAAGCTGCCATAGCGGCGCTCTTTGAAGAAGTAGTCCTCGTCCCTCATTTCCTTCTCTTCCTTATGCTGCCCTTTAATGGTAAGAGTGTCTCCGGCGATGGAAATATCTACTTCTTCCGGCTTGAATCCGGGGAGAGAAGCCTTAACCACGACATCATTAGCGGTCTGATACATGTCAATGGGTAGTTCTTCCCTGCCTCCGTCGAACCACAAACGCGACGGACGGACAAAACTCTCCTCCAATAACCTGTCCATCGCGCCTCTTAAGGTAGTCGCTTCTCTGAATGGGTCCCAACGTATCAAATCAGCCACCGGTATCCTCCTTCCTTTCCATTATTCTCATCTGATCACTTCCCCGGTTTACCCCTCTGAAGCATATCGGATTGGTTGTCAAAAAGGCATAAAATATGAGGCTCCCGCGAAACTCTGAAAATAGATGTAAAACAAAGGGCATAAAAAGGGTATTTACCCCAACTTTTCCAGTACAATAGCTATGACAAAAAAGCGCAAATACTAGAAGGAAGGAATAAATACCC